>ERZ779982.120-NODE-120-length-47045-cov-3.886933_pt1 | contig 47045 bp, 38 predicted proteins | sample MGYA00511936_ERZ779982 | MGnify/ENA primary metagenome ERZ779982 (study PRJEB29588, sample SAMEA2146682) | human gut metagenome | biome: human gut; feature: human-associated habitat; material: faeces | place: Denmark | collected 2008/2010 ... | reverse complement strand
CGCCCATTAAAGTGGCACGCGAGCTGGGTTCAGAACGTCGTGAGACAGTTCGGTCCCTATCCGTTGTGGGCGTAGGAAAATTGAAGAGAGCTATCCTTAGTACGAGAGGACCGGGATGGACCAACCTCTGGTGTATCTGTTGTAACGCCAGTTGCAGTGCAGAGTAGCTATGTTGGGAATGGATAATCGCTGAAAGCATCTAAGCGAGAAGCCAACTTTAAGATGAGTTTTCCCATATTTTATATAGTAAGATCCCTCAAAGACGATGAGGTTGATAGGCTAGATGTGGAAGCATGGTGACATGTTGAGCTGACTAGTACTAATAGATCGAGGATTTAACCCTATAAATTAATTTGATGAACACAATATCTAAGTTTTCAGAGAATTATTTTCTCTAATATTTTCTTGGTAACGATAGCAAGTGGGGTACACCTGTTCCCATCCCGAACACAGAAGTTAAGCCACTTAACGCCGACGATAGTGTATGCGAAAATAGGAAGTTGCCAAGATTTTTTTTGCTTTATTTTAAATTTTACAAAACATCTTGAAATCTTATATTTTACTTTGTTATAATGGACTAGATGGAAAGAGGGAAGATTATGAATTATAAAATTACATCATATAATGAAAAAGATACTATATCTTTAGCTGAAAATATTGAATCAGAACATTTTCCTAATATGGTCATATGTTTAATAGGTGATTTAGGTAGTGGAAAAACAATTTTTACTAAAGGCTTTGCATCAGCCTTAGAGGTTCAAGAAGAAGTTACTAGCCCAACTTTTAATATAATAAAAGAATATAATAGTGGTCAACTTCCACTATATCATATGGATGTTTATCGATTAGATGGGAAAGTAGAAGATATTGGCATAGAAGATTACTACGATAAGGGTGGAGTTACTATCATTGAATGGGCAGATATGATTAAAGATTATCTTCCTGAAGAAAGACTAGAAATCAAATTTAAGCTTTCTAGTGATGATGAAGATACTAGAATTATAACTATTACTCCATACGGTAAACAATATGAAGATTTATGTGAGGACGTATTATGAAAGTTCTTTACGTAGATACATCTTCAGATTATTTATATAGTGGAATTGTTATAAATGACGTTTTAGTTAATGAATGTCAGGAAAAATTAGGTAAAGATTTATCTAAAGAGGCATTACCCAGAATCATAGGTGTTTTTAAAAAAGCTAATATAACACCAAAGGATTTAGATAAAATCATAGTAGTAACTGGGCCTGGATCTTTCACAGGAATTCGAATAGGTGTTACTATTGCTAAAACCATCGCTTGGAGTCTTAATATACCAATTGTACCTATCTCAGGACTTACTGCTATGGCAATTTCAAACAAGCAAGAGGGTTACTCTATGCCACTTATAGATGCTCGTCGTGGATTTGTCTATGGAGCCTTATATGACAATAATATCAACTCTATAGTAGAAGATTCACATATACTCTTAGAGGAGTTAGTTAAAAAGTGTTATGATTATAGACCAATTACTGTTATTACCAATAATGAAATAGTGACTAACTACAATGTAAATGGATATGAACCAGATATTTTAAAAATAGTAACATATTTTAAAAATAAAGAAGGATTGAATCCACATCTAATAAATCCAATATACTTAAAAAAGACAGAAGCTGAGGAAAAAGCTAATTTATGATAAAAGAATATAATAGTTATCCACAGATATCTGTGGATAACTTTATTTATAAGCTTTCAAAACAAGAGTTTTCCACAGATCCGTTCTTAAGATTATTAGTATTTGAAGATGATAACACAATAAAAGGCTTCTTACTTTATAGTGAAATATATGATAGAATAGAAATTAATCAAATTGAGGTTTTAAAAGAGTATCAAAAGAATCATATAGCATCATCATTAATGGAATATTTAATAAATAGGGCAAAAGAAAAACAACTTGATAATATTACTCTAGAGGTAAAAAAAGATAATTATCAAGCAATAAACTTATATCATAAATATAAGTTTATTGAAGTAGGAAATAGAAAAGGATATTATAATGGTATAGATGCTATATTAATGGAATTAATATTAGATTTGGAAGTGTAAAAGATGAAAGATATTTATATATTAGGAATAGAAAGTAGTTGTGATGAAACTAGTTGTTCTATTGTAAAAAATGGAAGAGAAGAAATAGCAACTTCAACATCAACACAAATTTCTATTCATGAAAACTTTGGTGGAGTAGTACCAGAAATAGCAAGTCGTGAACATGTAAAGAACATAACCTTTGTAATAGAAGATTGTCTTCAAAAAGCAAAGATGCAAATAGAAGATGTTGATGCTATAGCAGTTACTTTTGGACCAGGCTTAATAGGAAGTTTATTAGTAGGATTAGAAGCTGCAAAAACATTAAGCTTTGTTTATAATAAACCACTAATACCTGTTCACCATATAGCAGGTCATATTTATGCCAATAGTTTAGTAGAAGAATTTAAATTTCCTCTGATAGCCTTAGTTGTAAGTGGTGGTCATACAGAACTAATTAAGATGAATGAACACTTAAACTTTGAAAAATTAGGAGGAACACTAGATGATGCAATAGGTGAATGTTATGACAAAGTAGCTAGAGTAATTGGTTTGCCATATCCAGGAGGACCTAAACTTGATAAATTAGCTCATACTGGTAAGAATACCTATCAATTACCAATGCCATTAAATGACGATAGTTATAATTTTTCATTCAGTGGTTTAAAAAGTGCTGTTATCAACTTAGCTCATAAGGAAAAACAAAATAATAGAGAAATAAATCAAGCAGATTTAGCTTGTTCCTTTCAAACAGTAGCCATTGGTAGTATTGTAAATAAAACAAAAAAAGCATTAGTAAGTGAAAACATTAATAATCTAATAGTAGCTGGTGGAGTAGCAGCTAATCAACAACTAAGAGAAGAAGTAGATAAGCTAGCTAAAGAATTAAATATTAATTACTCAATCCCACCACTTAGCTTTTGTACTGATAATGCAGCTATGATAGCAGCAGCCGGTTATTATCTTTATCAAAAAGGAGTAAGAGCAGACTATAATTTAAATGCTATTTCTAGTGTCAACTTGTAAAGAAACATATTTAAAATATGTTTTTTTTATGGAAAACATTTCTTTTTTTAAAAACTGTGCTATAATCAATAATAGGGAAGAGTAGATTAATAAGTAGCAATTATTAATCAAAAATTCAACAACTCATACTTGATATGAGGAAAAGAATAGAAGGAGAGAAGTTTATGTTGAAAACAAAAGTAGGGTATAGTACTCAAAAAGACAGTTTTACTAAAGGTGTAGAAACTGCCAAAAAAGCAAAACTGGGAATGAAACCAAAACTAGGATTACTTTATACTTCATGTCAAGATGATGTAGAAGAAGTAGTAAAAGGAGTTCGTTCTACAATGAGAGGAGTTCCAGTAGTTGGTTGTACATCAAGTGGAATGGTTATGACTAATGACGGAATAATTGCTAGTGAAGATGGTTTTGCTGCAATGATGAGTTTTGATGATAAAAACTTATCAGTTGGAGTTGCTTGTCACGAAGCCGGAAAGAATGCTAGAGAAATAGGAAGAAAAGTAGCAAGAGAAGCAGTATTAAATGCTGGAGCAACTTATTCACCAGATTATTTCTACATGGTAGCAAGTCCAAAAGAAGAAGAAGATTACTTAATGGGAATCCAAGATATTATTGGACGAGTTCCAATGTTTGGAGGAAGTGCAGCCGATGATACAGTAGAAGGTAATTGGAAAGTCTATTGTAATGATAAAGTATTTTCTGATGGAGTAGCTGTAGTATTTTTCTATACAGACAACGAAATAGCAACTTCTTATACAGGAGCATATCGTGAATCTGATAATGTTGGATTAATTACAGAAGTTAAAAATAACCGTACATTAGCAAAAATTGATGGTGTTTCTGCACTTAAAAAATATGCTGAATGGACTGGTACAACTGTAGATAAATTACATGGTCAAAACTTGTTAGTAGCATCAATTACTAAACCATTAGGAGTAAAAGATCCACTAGGAAACTTAACTGTTGTACGTCATCCAATGTTTGGTGATGATCAAGGAACTAAGACTCCAAATGATGATACTATTAACTTAGGAAATAAAGTAGTAGAAAAAACAGCTATTATTCAATTAGAAGCAACAGTAGATGAATTAATTGATTCTACAAAAGCTACATTAAAAGATTTAAAAAGCCAATTATCATGTGATCCAGCCGGATATGTATTAGTACACTGTGGAGGAAGAAAACTAGGAATTGGTAATAGAATAGACGAAGTTTATAATAATCTAGTAGAAGAAGCACATGGCGTTCCATTTATTACAATCTTCACTTTTGGTGAATATGGATATGATGAACATTCATGCAACATCTGTGGTGGACTAATGTTATCATTCACTGGATTTGGAAAAGAATAGGAGGACAAATGAAAAATTTAATTGGAGGAAAATTTGTAGATGCTAGTAATGGAGAAAAAGCAGATGTAATTAATCCGGCAACTAATGAATTAATTGATACTGTTCCATTAGCAACTGAAGAAGATGTAGACCTTTGTGTAAAAGAAGCTGCAAAGGCTCAAAAAGGTTGGGCTAAAATGCCACTTCATGAAAGAGGAGATATACTTTATAAATTTGCTGATTTAGTAGAAGCTAATCATGAAGAACTTGCTCAATTATTATCTAAAGAAACAGGAAAACCAATAAAAGAAGCAAGAACTGAAATTAGTAATACAAAACATTTCATTCATGGATATGTAGAAAAAGCAAAACATGATTATGGAAATGTCATTCCAGCAGGTAGTGAAGTTGGACAAGAAAAAACTATGCAAATAACAGTTCAACAACCATTAGGAGTAGTAGCTTGTATAATTCCATTTAACTTTCCATGTGACTTATTTGGTCAAAAAGTACCTAGTGCTTTAATAATGGGAAATAGTGTAATTGTAAAACCATCTACTGATAATCCACTAACATTACACAGATATTGTGAGTTACTAAAAGATGCTGGAGTACCAGATGGTGTTATTAACTGTATATCAGGACGTGGTTCTGTAACAGGTAATGCCTTAGCAAAACATCCACAAGTAGCTTTAATTAGTGTAACAGGAAGTACAGAAGTAGGAGCTGAAGTAATGGCTAATGCAGCTGCTAATATCACTCATGTTATGCTAGAACTTGGTGGAAATGATGCTTTCATCGTAATGAATGATGCTGATATGGAATTAACTATGAAAGAATTAGTTTGGGGACGTCTTTATAATACTGGACAAGTTTGTTGTGCTAGTAAAAGATTCTTAGTACAAAAAGGTATTAAAGATGAATTTATTAAAAAAGCAGTAGAAACACTACAATCTCTAAAAGTAGCTATGCCTCAACAAGAAGATGCTGATATTGGTTGTCTAATTAATGAAAAAGCAGCAATAAATGCCGAAGAACAAGTAAGAAAAACACTTGATCAAGGAGCTACTTTAGTATATGGTGGTAGAAGGAATGGAGCTTTCTTTGAACCAACAATTATAGATAATGTAACAAAAGATATGGATGTAATGAAAGATATGGAAATCTTTGCACCAGTTATTCCTGTTTGTACTTTTGATACGTTAGATGAAGCTTTAGAAATAGCTAATCAAAGTAAATTTGGTTTATGTGGAAACATTATGACTAGTGATATGAAAACTGCTTTCAAAGCTGCTATGGAAATGGAAGTAGGAGGAGCAGTTATCAATGGTGCAAGTTTCTATCGTGCTATTGAAATGCCATTTGGTGGTTGGAAACATTCTGGAATTGGTAATGAAGGAGTTTCAACTACTCTAAAAGAAATGAGTCGTACAAAGACTATCGTTCTTAAAAATATTTTAGATTAAAACAAAGATTAGAATAAAGGGGAATCAAAATTGATTCCTTTTAATTAGCACACAATTATTTAATTATTTATTTATTTATTTATTTATTTTATTGAAAACTATGTTACAATATACTATATAAGATAGAGGTGTTATATGAAGATATATTTATTTTTAACTGATAAAATTAAATCATATTTACTTCCTGATATAATAGAAGGAAGTTATAGTTTTTATAATATAGATGACAGTAAATTAATTAATATTGAAGCCCGTGATAATAAATGGACAATATATTCAACTAGAGATTCTAAAATTATTAATGGTAGTTTTTATGTAGAAAGTACTGAATTAAAAGATAATACATACTATGTTCTAAAAAATGATGACATGACATATTTGATTTATATTACCAATATTAAAAATAATGATTTTCTAAAATATTCTTACAATAAAGATATAAATTTAATAATTGGTACCACTTCTGATTCAAGTATCATTTATAATAATGGCCTAATAAAGGGAGTAGCTGCTAAAATATGTTATATTGACGATATATTGTCTATTGATATTGAAAATGCAGTAGGGTTCATATATTTAAACAATATAGTTATAAGAGGTAAACAACCAATAAGTATTGGCGATAAGATAAATATTGCAGGTCTAATGATTATATTTATGAGAGATTTCTTTCTTATCTCTAATATACCAGAAAATTTACAAATAAATGATTCGTTAGCAAGAATAAGTAAATATTCATTTCCAACCAGTGAAAAAATTCAGTTTCGAGAAATTAAAGACAGAGAATTATACTCAGAAAAGTCATACTTTTCAAAATCACCAAGAATAAGAAGAATTATTAAGACTAAAGAAATAAAATTAAGTCCTCCACCAAGTAAATCAGAAAATAATGAATTACCACTGATTTTAACTATTGGTCCTATGTTAACTATGGGAATAACCTCTGGAGTTATGCTTACTGATGTACTTATAAAAATAAATAATAATACTACAACTTGGGAAGAATCATGGGCCACAGTAGTAAGCAGTAGTGCCATGTTGGTAGCTATGCTTGTATGGCCTTTGGTAACAAATATATATAATAAGTATTATAAAAAAGCTAAACGAAGAGAATTGATAGAAAAGTATAGTAAATATTTGGATGAAAAAGGAAAAGAGTTACAAGAAGAAGCAAGATTACAGAAAGAAATATTATTTGAGAATCTAATAACAGTTTATGATTGTGCAAGAATTATTCAAACAAAAGATATGAACTTTTGGGATAAGCGAATAGATCAAAGTGATTTTTTAGTTGTAAGAATAGGAATCGGAAAAGAGTTACTTGATGTAAAAGTAGAATATCCTAAAGAAGGTTTTACTGTTGAAGAGGATGAGTTAAGAAAACAAGCAGATAAACTAGTAGCTGATTATAAATACATAGAAGATGTTCCCATTGGTTATTCATTAGCAGAAAATAAAATAACAGCAATAATGGGATATTCTAAGGAAAAGTGTAACTATTTTATTGATAACATTATTTTACAATTACTAGCATTTTATAGTTATGAAGATTTAAAGATAGTAATATTTACAAATGAAAATAATAAACTTCATTGGGAATATTTAAAATATTTAAATCATACATTTTCAAATGATAAAACAATAAGATTTTTTTCTACTAATGTAAATGAAGCAAAAATAGTTTCTGAATATCTTGCTATAGAAACTAAAAAAAGGATATCAATAAATCATAGTGATGATAATCAAGGTAATAATTATAAACCTCACTATCTAATAATTACTGATGATTATGATATGATTAAAAAGAGTGTATTTCTAAACGATATTGAAGAAACTAAAGAAAATCTTGGATTTAGTGTATTACTTTTAGAACAAAGAATGAGTAAACTACCTAGTAAATGTAATAACTTTATAATTTTAAATCAGACTACAGCACAAATATTAAAAAATTCTTATGAAAGTCAAGAGCAAATAACCTTTAAAGAAGAAATAATATACAATATAAATATGATGGAAGTTGCTAAAATTTGTTCAAATGTTCCAATAGAATTTGAAGATGGTCTATATGCTTTACCAAACGCAGTTTCTTTTTTAGAGATGGAACAAGTAGGAAAAGTAGAACAGCTAAATATTTTAGATAGATGGCAAACAAATGATACAACTAGTAGTTTAAAAGCCGAGGTTGGAATAGGTGAGGATGGAGAAGTTATGTATTTAGATCTTCACGAGAAATACCATGGACCCCATGGTTTAATAGCAGGAACTACTGGTAGTGGTAAATCAGAATTTATTATTACATATGTTTTGTCAATGTGTATTAATTATTCACCAGAAGATGTTGCTTTTATCCTAATAGATTATAAAGGAGGAGGTTTAGCTTTAGCTTTTGAAAATAAAGCAACTGGTATTTCATTACCTCACTTAGCTGGAACAATTACTAACTTAGATAAAGCGGAAATGGATAGAACCTTAGTAAGTATTGATAGTGAAGTAAAAAGAAGACAAAAATTATTTAATGCTGCTAGAGATAAATTAGAAGAAAGTACAATAGATATATATAAATATCAACGTTTTTATAAAGAAGGGAAACTAGATTTACCAATACCTCATCTATTTATAATATGTGATGAGTTTGCTGAACTTAAAAGTCAACAGCCAGAATTTATGGATAATTTGATAAGTGTAGCCCGTATTGGACGTTCACTTGGAGTACATTTAATATTAGCTACTCAAAAACCAAGTGGTGTTGTAAACGATCAGATTTGGTCAAATACAAAATTTAGAGTTTGTTTGAAGGTTCAAGATGAATCTGATAGTAAAGAAATGCTAAAAAGACCAGAAGCAGCATACATTACACAAGTAGGTAGATATTATTTACAAGTTGGGTATGATGAGATATTTGCTTTAGGTCAATCAGCTTATTGTGGGGCAAAATATTATCCATCAGATACAATTGTTAAAGAACAAGATAAAAGTATTAATTTTATAAATAATTGTGGTCAGTTTATAAAAAATATAAAGGCTACAACTAATTCTAAAAAGGAAGCAAATGGTGAACAATTACAAGCAGTAATAAAATTAATAATTGATGTAGCAAATAAAGAAAATCTTAAAACAAATAGATTATGGTTAGATAATATTCCAAATGTTATATTGATAGACAATTTAGAGAATAAATATAATCTTCAAAAACAAGATTATCATCCTGTAGCAATAATTGGTGAATATGATGCACCAGAAAAACAAGAGCAAGGTATTGTAAAATATGATTATTTAGAAAATGGTAATACCTTAATTTATGGAAATGATGGAGCAGAAAGAGAATTGTTATTAAATGCTATTATTTATTCGACTTTTAAAAATTATACATCAGAAGAAGTAAATATGTATATAGTTGACTATGGTTCTGAGTCTTTAAGAGTATTTCAAGACTTACCACAAATGGGTAATATGGTGTTTATGGGTGAGGATGAAAAATTTAATAACTTATTAAAGATGATTAGAAATGAATTACAATACAGAAAAAAATTATTTATAAATTATGGTGGTGAATATACTACATATATTAGAAATAGTACTGATAAATTACCAATTAATATAGTTATTTTTAATAACTATGATTCTATTTTTGAAACTAATCAAAATCTATATGATGATTTACCAGATTTAGTAAGAGATAGTGATAGGTACGGAATTATATATATATTTACCTGTGGTACTGCTAATTCTGTAGGAAGCAAAATATCTCAAAACTTCCATAACATATATTCTTTTGAATTAAAAGATTCAAGTGATTATAATTATATCTTTAATACAAGAACTAAAAGAGAACCACGTAATATAATGGGTAGAGGATTATTAAATAATGATGGTATTCATGAGTTTCAAACTGCAAACATTGTAGAAAATGAAAATGAATTAAATGAGTATTTAGCAGAGTTTATTAATAATCAAAAAGTAATAAATCAGAAAAAAGCCAAAAGAATACCTATTTTACCTAAGATAATTAGGTTAGATGATGTAAAAGATAAAATTGGAAAATTAGATTCAATTCCAATTGGAATAAGTAAAAATGATTTGGAAGTAATAACTTACGACTTTACTGCTAATATAGGTAATGTAATATCATCAAATAAATTAGCAAATACTTACAAGTTTATACTAAGTTTACTTGAGATTCTTAATAGTGTTATTGGTACCAATCTTATAGTAATAGATTCAGTAAAGACTCTTAACTTAGATACAAACATTTATAAGAACTATTTTAATAATGAGTTTGATATGATATTAGATAAAATAAATCAAATGATTGAAAGTTATATTTCTAATAAAATGCAAGTTTCAGGAATAGTGCTAATCTATGGAGTTGATAAATTTTTAGCAAAACTAAATGATAGAAGTAAGTTTGATAGATTATTAAAAAATGCTAAGAAATACGAAAAAATAAGTATTATAATTGTTGAAGATACTGGTAAATTGAAATTAGAAATGTATAATTCCTGGTTTACTGAAAACTTTGTTGTAACAGATGGTATCTGGATTGGTAAAGGAGTTGCAGATAGTTTATTTAAAATTGCAACTATTTCTAAAGAATTACTTGGAGATATGAAAAACAATATGGGATTTTTTGTTCTAGAGTCTATGACTACTAAGATTAAATTAATAGACTTTATATCAAAGGAAGAGACTGGTGATAATAATGAATAATAAAGTTTTAGTAAAGGTATCATTTATAGAATTAGATGAAGATTTTGATATGTTTTTACCAGTTAACGAATTGATTTGGAAATTAAAAAAACTAATGTTAAAGTCCATATCAGATTTAACAAGAAACAATTTAGATAAGGAAGCTGATTATATTTTAATAAATAAGAAAAATTCTAAAATATATGATAATAATCAGATTTTGCTAGATACTGATATTAGAAATGGAACTGAGTTACTGCTCATTAAAAATTAAGAAAAAGTATTTGTTTTACAAATACTTTACACTTTTAGTTGCAAGTTATAAAGTAATGTGATATCATTCACTTAGATAGGATAAGTCCTATTGGATTAGAAAGAAGGTATTAGAAAAATGAATTTTGATTATGGGTATGATCCTAGTGTCGTTAAGACATCAATTGGAAAGGTAAATGAATCTTTTAAAATGTTTACAGATGCTGCATGTAAAAGTATGCAAAATGATTTTGTAAATCAAATGGGAAATTGTTGGGCAGCACCAGCAGCAGTAGAAGAATTTGCTAAGATGAAAGAAGCAAACGATTCACTAACATCAAGTGCAGAAAAAACATTCCAAAGTGTTGTAAACGTAATGAATACTGGTTCAAAGAATTGGGCAAGCCAAACTAGAGAGGGAGCTGTAACAGTTGGATTTGAATCAGCAAGAACAACAATCGATGTTAGTTGCATCAAACATGATATTGGTGGAAAACGTGGAATTAGTTCTGGAAGTGCTCAAAGTACAGCTAATGTTTTAACTCAAATTATTGCTAATGTAGGAACTGCATTAGATAATGCTGTAAGTGCTGTAAGTTCTTGTGGATTTATAAGTGGTAGTGAAAGTGGTGCTTTACAAGCTTCTTTAAACCAAATTAAATCAAGTTATACAGAAGCTATGACTTCAAATTATAATTCTATGAAAAAAGCTATAGAACAAACTATTGAAGACTATAGAAGTACATCTAAAACTAACACTGGTAACTTTACTGCAAATTCAAATTAAGCTTGAGAGAGAATATATTTATTTTCTCTAGATATGGGAAGAAGTCTTTTTTCTCATATCTAGATAGAATAAATTAGATTGGAGTGATAGAATGAAGATAGATTTAAAAAAAATACAATTAGAAATTGATAATCTTGATAAGACTATCAATAGGTATGAAGAAAATCTTTTAAATTTATATAATCAGTTACTATTAACTTCAATATATTGGAAAGATAAGAATTCTTTAAAATTTAATGAAAATGTAAGTCAAGAAAAAAAAGAAGCAAATATTAAATTGTTAGAGTTAAAATCAGTGAAAAATACTTTTAAGTATTTAATATCAAAATATGAAAATATAGGACAGAAGATAGAATTTGATTTGACAAATAGAGAAAAAATCAATAAGTTTTTTGATGATTATATTTTACAGTTGGAGAAAATACTTGATCAATATAATGAGATTGATATGACTTATTTTGAAAGTTTAAGTGAGGTATTAACTAATCAGATGTTATCAATAAAAAAAATTAAGGATAATATGCAAGTTATAAAAGATAATGTTAATAAAATATTTGACAAGTTAGAAGATACGGAAATTCAAGTAGCACAACGATTGAATAAGATTAAGGTAGAATATATAAAAGAAATAAATTCAAATAGTATTTGATGGAGATTAATATGATAGATAGTGATGAACTTAGAAGTATAATAGAAAAAAGTAAATTTTTTAAAAAAGAAATGGAGATTACTATAAATAGTTTTGATGAAGAATTTAATTCTATAATGGAATGTTATTCTACTAATAATAGTAATAAAATAGGTAATTTAGCCAATGAATTTAAGTATGCTTTTAAAAATTTAGTAAGCAATAATAACCGTGATATAGAAATACTTGAAAAAGAAATACAATTATATATTGATATTTCTAATAAAAATAAAAAATTGTTTGATGATATACAATAGTCATAAGATTCTTGTAAAAATTTATTATTAGGGGAGTTATTATGAATCAAGAAAGAGAAAAATATTTAGATTTAAAAACAAAATTATATAATATAATTGATGAGATAGATAATGTAAATGATACATACAATAATTTAAAAGGTAGTTTAATTACCAATATCTTAATAGATAATAAGGTCCCTCAAGAAGAGGCATTAGAGCAAAATATTAGAAGTATTAAGCAAATTAAATATGAGATTAAAAACATTATATATAGTGAAATCAATGATAAGTTCTGAAAGCAGGAATGATAATGGCAAATATAGAAATTAATGTTGATAATAAAAAATATACAAAGTCTAGTGATAATAAAAAATTGATAAAGACAAATACTTTAAAAGAAAAGGCAAGTGCAGATGTAGAAGAAGTGGATTTAGATAGTGAAACATATAATGTTGAATCTGCTAAAACAGAAGCAATTACCACAGATAATACTAGTGAAAACTATAGTATGACAAGTAGTGAAATTAAATCTATAGTTGAACAAATGAAAAAAACTAAAAAAGAATATGTTAAATATTATAATGAAGTTGAATCTAAATATACTGATAATAGTAATAAGGATTGGTATAAAAATGGAATCTTAACTGCTAATCCTACTACAACACTACCATATACACCAGAAGAGTATAAAGAGTTTTTGATGAGTCATAATCATATAAGTTCAGATGAAGAGTTGAAAAATAATAAAGATCTAACTAGTAAGATAACATCTTATAATAAAGAATACGAAGAACAATTTGAAAAGATAGTAGGAATAAGTTATAGTGAATATAAAGAACTTAAAGATTCTTATAAATCGGATTTAGTTATATTAGATAATACAATAAGTTCACTAAGTTCATTAGCAAAAGAACAAAAGTATAATGAAGTACTAGATACAGATTCTTTTAAGTCATATATGAGTACTAAAAGTAAGATGACATTTAGTGATTTAGAGAAGAATTATAATGAATATAATAGTAAATCTGCTGATATAACAGAAAGTGCTGAAGCATCAATAAATATGTATGATACTTATAATCCGATGTATATTATTGAGTATGCTGAAAAATTAGCAGAGCAAGAAAAATTCGATATAACAGATGTCTTAGAGAAACAGGTACAATCATACCAATATGATTTAAGTGATTTTTATGAATATTATAAAGTAATGACTGATGATGAGAAAAATTTATATTCATATTATTTTGAAACAAAAGGTAGAGAAGCAGCCGAGAAGTACTTTAATGATATGAAAGATTCTTGGAATAAGAAAATAGCGTATAATAGATTTCAAGAAGATGTAAGTGATCTAGATTTAACAGATGAAGGAGCTGTAAAAGAAAGTATAGCTAATATATTAAATGTTAATGTAGATGGTATAGGTGATGGAATTAATCAGTTTATGAGTGGTATAGCCAATAGTATAATTAATAATAAAGAAATAACTATTGAAGAATATAAAACCATGTATTACTTATCATATTTAGAACAAAATTCAAAGATATTATCGACTTCATATAAAGTAGGAACAGCTACAGGAAATATGTTACCATCTGTAACAGCTAGTGTATTAACAGCCATAATAGCACCAGAAATAGCACCTAGTATAAGTCAAGGCTTGATAGGAGTATCATCATTTGGTAATTCTAAACATAATGCCTTGATTCAAGGATATTCACTTCCAACATCAATACTTTATGGAGTAATGTCAGGAAGTTCAGAAGTATTATTTGAAAAATTTGGTGGTATTATAGGTATAGCAGATAATCCAGGAAGTAATGCAATAATTAGAGTTTTAAAAGAAGGAGTAGAAGAAGGAGCTCAATCATATATTCAAGCAGGAATAGATGCAGTTGTTTTAGGAAAAGAAATTAATCTAGATGATATGAATGATGATGCACTTGAATCATTTATAATAGGTGCCTTAGTAGCTGGAGAATTAAACTTTTATAATAGTAGTGTTTCAAATACTATTTCTATAATTCAAAATGGTAAGAAGATAATAGTATCTTCAAGCAAATTAAAAGATGTGTTAACTAATATTCTGAAGGAAAAAACATCGACAAGCAATTCAACAGCAGATTTAACAACAAATGATATAAAAACTTTTGTAATAGATGAAAACAATACTGACTGGTATGCTAATAAAGAAATAAAACAAAATATACTAAATTTAGATTCTAAATCTTTTGTTGATTTTGTTGAAGAAAATAGTAGTTTAATTAATGGAATGGATTTTTCTAGTTTATCTGAAGAAAATAAGTTTCAGTACTATATATTTTTAGAACAGTTAGTTTCAAAGTTTGGAACAGAAAATAGTCTTAAGGAAAATATATTGAATGCTAGAAAAATAGAGTCATTTTTTCCAACAGATGTTGATGCAAATTATCAAGAAAAAATTTCTAATTTAAGAAATGAATTATATCAAAACTTTAAAGCAAGCAATACTGAGGTTGAAGCAGTTGTTTCTAAACTATTTGGGACTGAAGTAGTAAATAATGCTATTGAAGGATTGTTATTTCCGATTTATACTGCAAAAGATGCAGACGGAACGTATGAGATAAACTATAAGATAGGAACAGAAGAATATAGTAGATATGTTAATTTTTCTGATTCATTTGAATTTAGTAGATTTATCACAGAAAATATTACAGATATTATGAATAATAATTTTGAGATTATTTCAAAGGAAAAAATAGATTTAGCTTCAAAGTATAACATTAATTCTGAGGGTATTTATACAATATACTATTTAGAAAATGGCAAGAAAAAACAGACAAACTATTATTCATTTAAAACTTCTGATAATAAATTTGATTTTCCTAATGCCTCTGATATTTCAAAACTTCTAAATGCAAAAGATATTAAAATAATAGATATTAAAAAAAGTCATTCATCAAATAGTTTTTCTGAGATTTCTTCATTTTTATCACAGGAGAATCGAGATAAGTATGTTGAAAATACATTTTATAATTTCTATTTGAATAATATGAATAAGCCTTCAAATATGATACGAATCAGCTTAAATAAAATGGTAAAGACTTTAAAGAATTCTGGTTATAGTATTCAAAAAATATCGTCACTTTTAGATGAAGCTAATATTAAAGCAATTAATGATTCGGGAATTTTTGAAACATATATTCCTGAGCTTAACTTGAGGATACAAATGCAAGATAATATGAATATTAATATATCTAATGAGCTTAGGGAATTAAAAAGTTTACCAAAAGAAATTCAAAATTTAGTTTCTGGTAAAACATTTGCATATTTAAAAACTCCTGATCCAATGGATTATTACTCGGCAGAATGTTACGGAATAAAAAACTTTTCAAGTTCAGCTTCTACGTTTGGTGATGGTAATATGACATTTTTTAATGGAAAAGGTACTAAGTCTGCTAAGGGAACAATGACACATGAAATTGGACACACGTTTGATAAAGTATACGCTAGTAAATTTGATAGTACTTCAAATAGAATAAGTACTTCAACGGTGTGGAAAGAAGCTATGAATGCAGATGAAAAAATAACTAATAAAACAGCTGTTACTGATTATCCACGTTCTGTTAAAGAGGGAGACAGAAGAGCAATAGAGGATTTTGCAGAATCATTTATGTTGTATTATACTAATCCTAATAAGTTAAAAAAGTATAAGAATAGATATGAAATATTAGAAAAGATATTACCGAAAAATTAGTTATATTAAGAAAGGATTGTTGAAAATGCCAAATGAAGAATATGTTTTTACAAGAACAACTTATGAACCTAATAAAACACCAAAAGTATCAAGTAGTGAAATTTATTATTATGATAGGAATGGTGATCCTACTTCTAGTGAAAATGCTACTTCTTGTAGAATAGTTGAGTTTGATTCAAATAATGAAATAGTAAGAGAAACGTATGGAAATATTGAAAAACAGGTAGAAGAAGCATACAATGACAGTTATACTATGAAAAGATAAAATTTAGATTACAATAATTCTGAAAGTAGGAATGATAATGGCAAATATAGAAATTAATGTTGACAATAAAAAATATACAAAGTCTAGTGATAATAAAAAATTAATAAAGACAAATACTTTAAAAGAAAAGGCAAGTGCAGATGTAGAAGAAGTAGATTTAGATAGTGAAACATATAATGTTGAATCTACTAAAACAGAAGTAATTACCACAGATAGTGCTAATGAAAATTATAATATGTCGAGTAGTGAAATTAAATCATTGACTAAAAAATTAAAAAAAGTAAAGAAAGAATATATTAAAAATTATGAAGATTTAGAAGTTAAATATATTGATATTAGTAATAAAGAATGGTATGAAAATGGAGTATTGACAACAAATCCAACAACAAATTTACCATATACTCCAGAGGAATACAAAAACCTTTTAATGACAAATAACAATATAATGACAGAAGACGAATTAGCAAAAAATAAAGCTCTTAAGAGCGAAATAGATGTTTATAGTAAAGCTTATGAAAAACAATTTGAACAAATAATGGGAATTAGCTACAGTGAATATAAAGAACTTAAAGAGTCATATAAATCAGATTTAACTATATTAGATAATACAATAAGTTCACTAAGTTCATTAGCAAAAGAACAGAATTATAATGAAGTACTAGATACAGATTCTTTTAAGTCATATATGAGTACTAAAAGTAAGATGACATTTAGTGATTTAGAGAAGAATTATAATGAATATAATAGTAAATCTGCTGATATAACAGAAAGTGCTGAAGCATCAATAAATATGTATGATACTTATAATCCGATGTATATTATTGAGTATGCTGAAAAATTAGCAGAGCAAGAAAAATTCGATATAACAGATGTCTTAGAGAAACAGGTACAATCATACCAATATGATTTAAGTGATTTTTATGAATATTATAAAGTAATGACTGATGATGAGAAAAATTTATATTCATATTATTTTGAAACAAAAGGTAGAGAAGCAGCCGAGAAGTACTTTAATGATATGAAAGATTCTTGGAATAAGAAAATAGCGTATAATAGATTTCAAGAAGATGTAAGTGATCTAGATTTAACAGATGAAGGAGCTGTAAAAGAAAGTATAGCTAATATATTAAATGTTAATGTAGATGGTATAGGTGATGGAATTAATCAGTTTATGAGTGGTATAGCCAATAGTATAATTAATAATAAAGAAATAACTATTGAAGAATATAAAACCATGTATTACTTATCATATTTAGAACAAAATTCAAAGATATTATCGACTTCATATAAAGTAGGAACAGCTACAGGAAATATGTTACCATCTGTAACAGCTAGTGTATTAACAGCCATAATAGCACCAGAAATAGCACCTAGTATAAGTCAAGGCTTGATAGGAGTATCATCATTTGGTAATTCTAAACATAATGCCTTGATTCAAGGATATTCACTTCCAACATCAATACTTTATGGAGTAATGTCAGGAAGTTCAGAAGTATTATTTGAAAAATTTGGTGGTATTATAGGTATAGCAGATAATCCAGGAAGTAATGCAATAATTAGAGTTTTAAAAGAAGGAGTAGAAGAAGGAGCTCAATCATATATTCAAGCAGGAATAGATGCAGTTGTTTTAGGAAAAGAAATTAATCTAGATGATATGAATGATGATGCTAAAGAGTCATTCATAGTAGGTATGCTTGTTGCTTATACTACAAATGTTTATTCAAAAGGATTATCTGATAGTATAAACTTCATTCAAAATGGAGAAAAAATAAGTATATCTAAGGAAGAAATATTAAATTTGTTGGATAGTAAGATAAATGATAAAAGTTTAAATGCCGTAGATAAGAATGTGCTATTTATTAATGATATGTTTGATTCTATACTAAATAAATTTAAGGTTAACAATAAATCAAGTTCCTCTAAAGAAAGTATTTCTTTAAATTCAACAATGGATAGTATAGTAAGTGATTTATATAAAAATGGTTATAATGCTTGGGTGAGAATTGGTGAATATTATAATAGTGGTAATATAGAATATATTCCAGAAAATTTAAGATCTACCATTAAAGAAATACCTAAAAGTGAAATTTATAATTTTTTAACATCAGCGGAAGCTAATACTAAATATGGAACTAATTACGCATCACCATTAGATAGTGTGATAAGTACCATAAATAATGAAGGTTATAATGGATGGAGTAGATTATATAAATACTATGAAAGTGGAGATATAAGTTATTTACCAGAAAGTGTAAGATCAACTGTTGAAAATATTTCTAAAGATGAAATTTATAACTTTTTAGTATCTCCTGGAAATAACTATAAGTATGGTACTGACTATATGACAAATATTGCCAAAATAGTTAGTAAATTAAACAAAGAAGGTTATGATGGTTGGAATGTAATTAGTCAGTATATTAAAAGTGGAGATATAAATTGTATTCCCAAAAGTGCCAGATCTAAGATTATGGATATTCCTAAAACTAAAATTAGTAGTTTCTTATCTTCACAATCAGCTTATTATAAGTATTCTAAAGGTACCTCTCCAGTTAGATCTATGGAAGAATTTGAGAGTACTTTGAAAACTCCAATTACTGATGAAAATATTAAAAAAATGGTGGAAAAGACTTATACTCGTGAAGGATATAGTGAATATTTTAATTTTGTTACAATGCAAACAGATAAACAAAAGTTGTTACCATCTCAAGCACAAATAACTAGTTTTTTGAATAGATTCTCTGGTCCAAATTATACTAAAGAAGAACAAGCAACTTCATTTTTACATATTTATTCATCTGACTTTGATTTTGGAGCAACTGCTAAAAGATTATATGTAAATGCCGATTATGATGTTACACTTAATTTTATGGAACAATTTGCTAATAAGTGTGAACAAAGAAATATTCCATTCTATTTTAAAACTGCTGACTTTAAAGCAAATGTGGGAGAAGGTTCTTTAATAAGAGATGAAAGTTTAGTAATATATTCTGATAATCAACACTTTTTAGACTATGTTAATATCTGTGATGAAATAAAGAGAGAGAATCCTGATATGAAATTTTATTCTCCTCCAATATTTACTGGTGTACATAATGAATATTTAGGCTATGGAGAAGAACCAGTTGGTGGAGGTGTATCATTTAATTCTGTGCGTGCACCATTAGTCATGAATGCTATTAAAAGTAGTATGGCGGAAATGAAAAAAATTTATAATACTAATCAAGAAGCTGATATCTTGAACTCTGCCAATTTGTATAAAGAATATAGAAACAGAATTTATCAAAAAATTTATAATTCTAGTTCTGGTTTCAACATTAATCCAAATAAATTTTATGCAAATTATGGTAACTAGTAGAAAGGAATGTTAATATGAATAACAGAATAAAAATAATGAAAAAAAGTTATTTTAGTAAAGAAGAAACTGTTCCAATGGAACTAGCATCATGCTGTATAATAAAAACAATTAATAACTTATTAATAGAATCACAAGTTCCACCTAACATTATGTATGAAATTGATACTACAATTTTCTCTTTTGGAAAGAACTGTCAAGAATATAAAGAATTAAAAATAGCCTTTATAAAGGCTGCTTGTCAATTTATTGAACAAAATTTATATAAGACTGGAGAATAAATATGACTGATAATAAATTAAAAATAACATTAGAAAATGGAAAAGAATACTATATTGCTTTATCCATTGATATAAAATCAAAAAATTATGGACTGTTAATGAATACTAATAATAACTCTGATATATGTATAGTTGAAATATTTAGTGATGATGTTAGATTAGTAACTGAAAAAGATGAATTGCTACTTGTTATAGAGAAAATGAGTAAGTTGGTAACAACCTTTTATGATATATAATAATATAAATATTTTAATTCTTTTACAGTTAAAACTATATTTTATCAGTGCTTAAGTGACATTTCCCGGGAGTGTGCTGTATTTAATGTATATAATAAGGAGGTATATATGAACAATTGTCCAAATTGTGGCTCTAGTGTAAATCAAGGTGATGCTTTTTGTAAAGTTTGTGGAACAAAGCTACCTTTACCACAAAATAATATTTCAAATAATACACAACAATTTCAAGGAGTTAGTAACCAACAACAATCAATAAATACTCAAGATTTTCAACAAACAGGTTTTAATTCTTCTTTACAAGAATTACAAACATCTCAAAATAATGTAGCCCATACAAATGATATAATTAATGATGATGAGTTAATAGATTCATATATTGGTAAAAATGCCGATAAGTTGAAAAAAGGTAATTTTTCTGTCAATACCTTTCTTTTTGGATTTTTCTATACACTATATAGAAAAATGTGGTTGTTAAGCATTATATGGATAGTAGTCTGTATAATTGCTGATATATTTTTGCCATCTATTACTAGTTATGTGGCCTTGTTTATTAATGTTATTATTTCGATCCAATTTAAAAAAGTTTATTTAAAATATGTAAGAGAACAGGTTGATAAAATTAAAACAGAAAATCCTGGTAAGACAAAAGAACAATTAATGATGTTGTGTAGTCAAAGAGGAGGTACAACTTTGCTTCCTGTTATTATAATTGCCATTTTATATGCCATTCTTTTGGTTTTTGGAATTTTGGGTTCTTTGGATGAGATTGATAATAACAATACTGATAATACTAATAGTTCCTCAACAACTGTTGGTTCTACTGAAAAAATAGGTGACTTAAACATAACAATACCTAGTATGTTAATTGCAAATAGTTACTCTAATGATACTTATAAATCTTATAGAACTTCATATGATGTTACTGATTCTTGTAATTTAACATTAAGTATAAGAGATAATAGTTATTATAATGATGCAAAACAATACTTAGAAAAGAGTGTATATTATTCATCAACAGATACATATAGCGGTATAAGCCAAAAGAAATTAAATAATAATGTTTGGTACTATGTAGATGTTAATAAAAGTTATGTTCAAGAACATTATTATTCAATACTTAAAAACAAAAAAATTTACGAGGTGCAATTTTCTATTATTAATGATAATAATAAAACTTGTTCTTCGGCTTATAATACAGTTATAAATTCATTAAAGTTTAATTAATATTATGGTTGCTGAACTAACACTTTTTACTGTTTCAGTTTTACCTATCTTTCTTATTGGAATGTTTATTTATAAAAAAGATAGGGAAAAGGAACCTTCAGAATTATTGATGAAGCTATTTTTGGGAGGTATTGGATCTTGTTTTTTAGTTCTTATTTTAAGTTCAATCTTAGGTCTTATATTTCCTATGTTTTTTGCTGATACAAATGATCTGAATTTAATTGAGTTAGTTGTTTATGCTTTCGTTTGTGTTGCATTAGTAGAGGAGTTTTGTAAGTGGATTGTAGCTTACAAAATTTCGTATAATGATAAGGATTTTGATGAATTTTATGATGCTATTTTGTATTGTATGTTTGTAGCACTGGGCTTTGCTTGTTTTGAAAATCTGTTATATGTATATGAAAACGGCATTGGTACAGGAGTTGTTAGAACCTTGTTAGCAGTGCCTGGACATGCTTGTGACGGAATGTTTATGGGATATTATTTTGGGTTATCTAAACTCGGAGCTTTAAATAATAGAAAAGATTTAAAAATAAAAAATCTTGTACTAAGTATTCTTGTACCAACAATAATGCATGGTGTATATGATTACTGTTTATTTACTCAAAGAACAGTATTCATTGTATTATTTTTAATATTTGTTGTTTGTATTTATGTTTATGTATTTAAAAAGATAAAAAAAATATCTTCAATTAATAGAAAAATGAAATATAAAGATAATTATTGTCCCAATTGTGGACATATAGTAGATGGTAATTTTTGTCCGATATGTGGTAGAAAAAATGAATGAAAAAATTCAGTTATACTTGGTTAAACATTAAATAAAATTTATTGTTGATAAAAAAATAGAAATCATTAAAGGTGATTTCTATTTCTTTACCACAATTCTTTCTACTAGACAAATAATATAGTAGAAGAGAAAGGCAAAGACTCCTAGTAAAAATACAGAAGTAATAACTAAATTAATATTGAACACTTGACTACCATACATAATTAAATAACCTAATCCCTTTTTAGAAACAAGTAATTCACCCATGATGACACCTATATAGGCCATACTTGTATTGATCTTTAGATTGTTAATTATGTTAGAAAAATTACTAGGTAAGACAACTTTAAAGAATAAATCTTTCTTACTAGCCCCTAAACTCTTTAGTAAAGTTAGATAGTTTTTATCAGTTTCACTAAAGTCATGATAAATATTGATAATAGATAAGAATAGACTGATTAGTAAAGCCATAAAGATGATTGATTTAGTACTAGCTCCTACCCAAATAATAATTAAAGGACCAAGAGCTACTTTAGGAAGAGCATTAATAACTGTGAGATAAGGATCAAAAATCTTAGCAAGGCGTTTATTCCACCAAAGAATGGATGCAATTACTATTCCGCCAATAGATGCTAGTGAAAAGCTTATAATAGTTTCTAATAAAGTAACTTTAATATGAGTAAATAAATCATTACTAGCTACTAGTTTACCTAATGTCTTAAAAATAAGAGAAGGACTACTAGCAAGGAAAGTATTTATTACTTTAAATTTAGCAAATATTTCCCAAATAACTAGAAAAGAGATAAGTATCATAACTTGAAAGAAGATAATAAATATTTTTTCTTTTTTAATATTCTTTAAATACTTCTTTCTTTCATTAGATATGAACATCTAAATCCCTCCATATCTTATCATAGTAAATACTAAACTCTTTTTTCTTTCTATTTTCAAAAGGTGTACCTCTTTCTTCAAAGTTTATCTCATATATAGACTTTAAAGTAGCAGGTCTTTTTGTTAAGACAATAACTATATCACTTAAACTAACAGCTTCTGCTATATCATGAGTTACCATCAAAACAGTTTTACCTTCCTTTTTAATCATCTTATATAAGTCATCAGCAAGAGCCACTCTAGTCATAGCATCAAGGGCAGAAAAGGGCTCATCTAATAATAATATATCAGGATGAATTGCTAGTGTCCTAATAAGAGCAACCCTTTGTCTCATACCTCCAGATAAGCTACTAGGATACTTATTCTTAAATTCTGCTAAGCCATAACTATCTAAGAGATGATTAACATAACTAATATTATCTTCTGTCTTAATATTTTTAATTTCTAATCCTAAAAGGCAATTATCTAAAATAGTTAACCAAGGAAATAAACTATCCTTTTGTAACATATATCCTAGAATAATATTATCCTTATTAAACTTAATACTTCCACTAGACTTATCTTCAAGATTAGCAAGAATAGAAAGTAGGGTACTTTTTCCACAACCAGAAGGACCAACTATGGAAATAAATTTACCTTCACTAACATTATAGGAAAAATCATCAATTGCCTTAATTTCATCTTTAGTATCTTGATAATTTTTAACTAGATGTGTTATTTCTAAGATATTATTTGATTTCATATTTTAATTTATTATATGAAACTTTCCTATCAAGTTCATTAGCATTTTCCATAATCTCTTGTAAGTGATCAAAAGATTCCTTTTTATACTCAGTTGTCTTTGGCCAAGCATCTATTTTTCTATATCTTTTAACAACATTAGTTATATCTTTTAAAGAAGTATCAGGAAATTGGTTAATTATCGCTTTTGCAACTTCCTCATCTGTAGAATTATGTACAAAATCTAATCCCTTTTGAATAGCATCTCTAAAACTTTTAATTAAATAATTATTCTTAGTTAGATAACTATTTCTAGCAAAATAGGTAGTATATGGAACAACTCCACCAAGTTCACCAACAGATGCTACAACATAACCATATCCTTGTTTCTCCACTTGTAACGCATTAGGTTCAAATAGTGTTATAAAAAGAAAGCACTCATCTTGATAAAAGTTTAAAAATTTGATATTCTTTAATAAGAATAGGAGGGAATTAAATGTTAGTTTATATACTTAATAAAGAGGAACTAACAAGCTTTACTCTACCTTCCATAATATCTGGTAGTTATTGGATAAAAGATAGTAATGAAAAGAATCTAATAAATATAAGTGAAGAAAATGGTAAGTGGAAAGCTTATAGTAATAAAAATGTAAGAATACTAGCTAATAAAGAAGCTTTAAGAGAAGTTGTACTTAATGAATACCAATTTTTAATTTTACAAATAAAAGATGAAATAGGATACTATATTCTTTATACGTCACCAGTTAATGATTTATCTTATAAATACTTAGAAATGGAAAGAGATTGTAATTTTACTATTGGAAGTAGTAATGATAATACTTTTAGTTGTAACAATCAATTAATTTCTCCAAAACAAGTAGAGATAACTTATCAAAATAGAACCTGGTTAATAAAAGATCTAAATAGTGAGTATAAAACATTTATCAATAATAAAGCACTTAATGGAATGATAAGGCTTAATCATGGTGATGTAATCTTTATCATGGGAGTAAAAATTATTGTTTTAGGTAATATGTTAATATATAATAATCCCTTAGAAAGTGTGAATTATAATAATAATTTACCAGCACACTTTATTGAAAGAGAAGAAAATAAAGAAGTAATAACTACTGATGAAGAAAGGGAAATAGAATTATATAATGAAAATGACTATTTTATTAGATCTCCTAGATTTGTTGAAATAGTTGAAAGTGAAGAATTTAAAATAGATGGACCACCTAATTATAACACTCAAGAAGATCAACCATTTATTTTAACTATTGGTCCTATGATAACAATGGCCTCTACCTCTTTTGTCATGCTTTTAGTTGCTTTTATGTCTATGCAAAATGGTCAAAGAGATATGATGAGTGTTTTACCAACCATTGCTATTTCTATTTCTATGATGGCGGGAACTCTTCTATGGCCTGTTATAAATAGAAAATATACTAAGAAACAACAAGAAAAGAAAAAGTTAAAAGCTGAAAAAAAATATAATGAGTATTTAACTAAAAAAGAAGTAGAACTTCAAAATATTTCTACTAAACAAAAACAAATATTACTCTCTAATAATATAAGTCCAATTGAATGTTATCAAATGATTATTAATAAAAGTAGAACTCTTTGGGGAAGAGAATTACATCAGAAAGATTTTTTATCAATAAGACTTGGTATAGGTAGAACTAATCTTGCTATTAAGCTTAATTATCCGACAGAACATTTTACTATAGATGATAATAATTTAGAAGATAAAATGCGTATTATAGTTAATAAGTATAAATATATAGAAGGTGTTCCTATAGTAGAGAACTTAATAGAAAAAAATATAATTGCTATTACAGGAAAATATGAATATATAAAACCATATACAGATTTGTTATTACTCCAAATGGTAGCTCTTCATAGTTATTATGATTTAAAAATAGTTGTTTTAACTAACGAAGCAAATAAAGATTATTGGTCTAATATTAAATTAATGCCTCATATTTTTAATGATGATAAGACAATTCGTTTCTTTGCTACTAATTCTGATGAGATAAAAGAATTATCTCTTTACTTACAAAGAATAATAACAGCAAGAGAAAAACAAGTTGAAAAAATTAAAGACAGCAGGGAAAGTTTATATAAGAACTTTTCAACCTACTATATGATTATTACGGATGATTATAAACTTGCTAAAAGTTATCCTTTGATAGATGAAATATTAGAAATGGATGGTAATTTAGGTTTCAGTTTATTAATGTTACATCCTTCTCTTGCCAATCTTCCTACTGCTACTAAAGCCTTCATTGGTATAAATGATATGCAAAGTGGTGGCATATTTGAAAATGAACTAGTAGAAGAAACTCAAAAACAGTTTACTATTGAGCCAGTAGATAAACTAGATTTAGCTTATTGCTCAGTTAGACTTTTAAATATTCCTATTGAAAATAAAGAAAATGATTTTGTTTTACCTAAGTCAATTGGCTTCCTTGAAATGTATGATGTATCTAGAATAGAACAATTAAATCCTATTGAACGATGGAAAGTTAATAATCCAATAAATAGTTTAGCCGTTCCAATTGGAATCAGTACTGATGGTAAGAAATTTAAATTAGATTTACATGAAAAAGAAGAAGGACCTCATGGTTTAATAGCTGGTATGACAGGATCTGGTAAATCGGAATTTATTATTACTTATATTCTATCAATGGCTATTAATTTTCATCCAGATGAAGTACAGTTTGTTTTAATAGATTATAAAGGTGGTGGATTAGTTGGAGCCTTTGAAAATCAAGAACAAGAAATAGTTTTACCTCATCTAGCAGGAACAATAACTAATCTTGAAACAGCTGATATTAATAGAGCATTAGCATCTATTGAAAGTGAACTTAAAAGAAGACAAAAATTATTTAATGAAGCAAGAGAAGAACTAGGAGAAGGAACAATTGATATATATAAGTATCAAAAATATTATCGTGAAGGATTATTAAAAACTGCTGTATCGCATTTGTTCATTATATCGGATGAGTTTGCAGAACTTAAAAGTCAACAACCAGAGTTTATGGATCAGTTAATATCAACTGCTCGTATAGGACGTTCTTTAGGAGTACATTTAATACTAGCTACTCAAAAACCTAGTGGAGTAGTAAATGATCAAATATGGTCCAACTCCAGATTTAGAGTTTGTCTAAAAGTACAAGAAGCATCTGATTCCAATGAAGTTATTAAAAGACCAGATGCTGCCGCTATTAAAGAGACAGGTAGGTTCTATTTACAAGTAGGATATGATGAATTATTTGCTTTGGGACAAGCAGCTTGGGCAGGAGCTCCTTATATTCCTGAAGATAAAGTTTATCATCAAAAAGATGACTCGATTGTCTTTATAAATGATGTGGGTGAAAGTATCAAAACGATTAATAGTCCTAAGAAAAACATTCAAGTAATGGGTGAACAATTACCTAACATAGTAAAATATTTATCTTTATTAGCCCAAAAGAATTCCATTTCTGTTAAACAATTATGGTTACCTAAAATACCAGCTATTATCTATGTTGATGACTTGAAGAAGAAATATAACTTTAAAAGAAAACCATTTAATATTCAAATAATATTAGGAGAGTATGATAACCCAGCTAGTCAAAGTCAAGGATTGTTAACAATTGATTTAGCTAATAAAGGTAACACTGTAATTTATAGTATGAATGAGAAAAATACAATTACTAATACTATTTTATATTCGTTAATTACAAACTATACAACTGATGAAGTTAATATTTACGCACTAGACTTTGATAATGAAACATTAAAAATTTATGAAGATGCTCCACAAGTTGGAGATGTTATCTTTGCAAGTGAAGAAGAAAAGGTTGATAAACTATTAAAACTACTTACTAATGAAATAGAAAGAAGAAAAAAATTACTACAAGAATATAATGGTAGTTATGAATTTTATTGTACACATTCAGGAACTACTATGCCAGCAATAGTCTTCTTACTATCTGGTTATGAAAATTTTAAAGAAGCTTATGAAGATTACGATAGTATTGTAAATAAAATATCAAGAGATGGTTCTAAATATGGAATATATACTATTATAACGGCTATAAGTGATAGAGCTTTAAGATTAAATATGAGAGCTAATTTCCCTGTTATCATACCTTTAAAACTTTCTGCTCAAATAGATTATAATATGTTGCTTGGTAAAAAGACTCCGATGTTAGCAGATATTAATAATAGAGGTGTTGCTCTAATAAAAGAAGAACCTTACGAATTTCAGACTGCTTCAATTTGTCCAAAAGAACAATTAAGTGAATATATTAAAAAAGTAGTAATTAGTTTAAATGAACAAATTATTAGTAAAGCTAAAAGAGTACCAGTACTTCCAGATATAGTAACTATAAAAGATGTAGTAAGCAAACTAAATAATATTGCTAACGTACCAGTTGGTATAGTAGAAGAAACTCTTGATATAGCTACTTATAATTTTAAAAAGAATTTAATTCATTTAATTAATTCTGAAGATATGAATATGCTAGCTAAATTTACTAGAATTATAGTAAATGAAATTAGTAGTTTAGATAATATAGAAGTAGTAGTTATAGATTTAAAAGACTTTTATAATTTAAATACTTTTACTAATTGTATATATCATAATGAGACAAATGATTCATTTAAGTTTATGAGTGATAAAGTATTTGAAAGTAATAGAACAAAAGAATTAGTAGTGTTTGTTATAGGCATTGAGAAAATGATTAATACGCTTGATATAACAACTAAAAATAGTCTACTACAAATTTTTAGTAAAATGTCAGAGCTAAAGAATGTTTCCATTGTATTAGTAGGTAGAGTAATAGATATTAAGACTTATGCTTACGAGAACTGGTTTAGACAGTTTACTGTTTTAGACGGTGGTATCTATATAGGTAGAGGACTAAATAATAGTACTATTCATAGTATAAGTACTCCATTAAGAATATTAAGCAGTCAAATACCAGCCAATTTTGGTTATGTAATTGATAATGGAAGTGCTACTAGAATTAAAGTATTAGAAGGTGATGAGTAATGGATAATAAAGTATTAGTAACTATAATAGTACCGCTAATTGAAAAAAAGTATGAAGTATTTTTACCTGCTAACAAAAAAATAGGAGAAATCGTTTCTCTTCTTTCTAAAGGATTAGTAGAAGTATCTAATGGATATTATATTATAACTAATAAAGAAAAGTTATATAATAGAATGACTGGTAAAGAATATAATAATAATCAAATATTAAAAAATACGGATATTAGACATGGAACATGGCTAGTACTTATGTAAAGAGTTGTAAATAAGATTGATTAATAATATACTTTATGTTAGGCTATATATAGAAAGGTAGGAGGTGAACTTATGAACGGATTAGGAGATACAATTCATTTTGATCAAGCATCATTACAAAAAGTTATTTCTCTATTAAGTGAAACAAGAGATGGGATGACTAAAGTTAAAGAAGAGTTGATTCAATATAATGAAACTAATTTAAAGAAATATTGGACAACAGCTGGAAGTGCTACAGCACAATCTAGATTAGAAAACTTTATTAATGGTGATATTGAAAGTTTTATCATGTATATTTCTGCTAGAATTCAAAATCTAGAGGAATCTGTTCCATATGTAAATCAAATTGATCAAGCTTAAAAGGAGGGATAACAATGGATAGCAAACAAGCATCAAAAACGGCAATATTAGAAGGTATTGATTACTTAAAGTCACAATTTACAAATCGTATGAATGAGCAAATAATGCAAGTAAATCAAGCTTATACTAGCTTAAGCGGTGGAGCTTTAACTAGTGCAGATATTGATTCGATTGTCAATGATATAAAGTCAAGAATTAATAAATTACAACAAGACTTTGAAAATGTTGAAGCAAATATCAGAAGAGATTTAAATACTTCTGCTGATACAATTGAATCAGGTAATGCTAATATTAAAGATATATTAAATCAAGGATAAGAATTGACAATACTGTTGAGTATTGTTTTTTCAGATAGGAGGAATTATGGTATCACAAGCTGAAGTAGATGAAGTAAAAAATGCTATTTTAGAAGCTCAACAGAGTTTACCAGCTACTGGTCAATTTACTAGTGCAATTGCATCTTTAAAAGAAATACTTGGATTAGTTAACGAAGTTTGGGATAGTGAAGGTGGACATAAAGAGCAAGCTAAATTAGCAGAGTGTATAAATGAATTAGAAGGTTATAGTGATATAGAAAGTCAATTAGGTACAGTTAAGACTACTACTCTATATATAAGTCAAGGAAATTATAAAGAATACTTAGGAAGAAGCAAGGAGGTTAAATAATGGCTACTGTAAGAACAAGTGGAATATTAGAACTATCAAGAGAAGTTAGAAGTGTTATTAGGATTTTAAAATCAACAGCAGTAAAAACTAGTTCAAATTGTAGTAATATAGTGAGATGTGCCGCTACGTTAGATGGTTATAATGATCAAATAGTAGCAGGCACCGTTGTTAATACAAATGAATATGATGGAGAATATATTAGTAAGTTTAAAGAATACAAAAAATGGCTTACCTCCAGTAATGGCATAGCACCTGCTGCTGATAAGTTAGCTTCTCTTTCTGAAGAAATATGTGATACAGTAGAAAAAATATTTGCTGAAGCTACTAATATGGACGAAATAGCCGAAGCTTTAGAACAATATATATCATCAGTTGAATCAACACTAGGTGATAATATTAGCGAAACAGCTTTAACAACGGCATTTGGTGCTATCGGTATAAAAGGTGTCACAAAAGCCAATGTAGCTACTAGTGGAGAAGATGTTAAAAAACGTAATTTTATTGATTTTAATAAATTTATGAAGGATTCAAATCTAAGTAGTAGTAAACTAACCTTTGAAAAACAAGAGGATGGTAGTTATTTAATAAAAAAAGATGGACAATCAACTGGTTATTATACAACCGGTTTAGCAGCAGCTTTCTATATGAAAACTTTAAAAAGAGCAATCGAAACAGAAAATGCTACTATCGATACTGTTTCGACAAAAGAACAAGAAGAACAGAAAAAAGAAAGTTTAGATAATGCTAGTGATGGTGAAGAAGTAGAAGAACTTGAGTTAGAAGATGACAATACTGATGATGAAGAAGTAGAAGAACTTGAGTTAGAAGATGACACTAATGATGGTGAGAAAATAGAGGAACTTAATGTAGAGTTTGTCACTACTGATGGTGGAGAAATAGAAAAACAAGTAAACAAGAAACAAGATATTGTTGTTCCAAGTGGTAAACATTTATATGTAGATGATAAAAAAACAATTGGAACAGATGTGACATATAGATATAACTCAGATACCGGTAAATATCATAGTATTAAGTCAGATGGTGAATTTTCACAAACTTCTTACACTTTGAATCAAATGGCAAAGTCTGAAATTAAATAATATAAGAAAGTATTAGTAATTAATACTTTTTTTTCTTTGCCATATAATTAAGTATGACTAAAGAAATCTTAACTTTAAAACTAGCTATCTCTCTTAATAAAAGACTTTATGAGGAAAATAAAATAACGTATCAAATGTATAAGTATACAGAAGATAATCTATTAAAAGAATTAGGTGATTGTTATTAATTTACTTAATATTAGAAATATGTTAAATAGTGGTATAAGCATAAATGATATTAATTTAAGAGTAGTTATTTATGCTAGAGTATCAACCGATCATAAAGAACAAAAAAATTCTTTAGTAAACCAGGTAGAACACTTTAAAAAGGTAATAGATAATAATTTAAACTGGACTTATATAGCTACATATATAGATGATGGTATAACTGGTACTAATGATACTAAAAGAGAACAGTTTATGAAAATGATAAATGATTCAAAAAGTGATAAGTTTGATTTAATAATTACTAAAGAGATATCAAGGTTTTCAAGGAATACTCTAGATAGTATTAAATATACAAGAGAATTATTAAATAATGGAGTAGCTGTTTTTTTTGTGAATGATAATATTAATACTATATTACCAGATGCTGAACTAAGACTTACAATAATGGCTTCTCTAGCTCAAGATGAAATAAGGCGTTTATCAGAGAGAGTAAGATTCGGTATGAATAGAGCAATAGAAAAGAAAGTAATCCTTGGAAATAATTTATTATATGGATACAAAAAAGATAAAGAAAGTAAAAAATTAGTTATAATAGAAGAGGAAGCTAGAGTAGTGGAAAGCATTTATAGAAAGTATGTTATAGACAAATTATCTATTTCTAAAATAGTAAAAGAACTAAATAGTAAGAATATAAAAACTAGTATGGGAAATAAATTTTCTATATCAACTGTATCTAGAATGATTGCCAATCCTAAATATAAAGGCTATTACTGTGGAAGGAAAACTACCGTAATTAATTACATGACTAAAAAAGTAAAATATTTAGATAAGAGTGAGTGGAAAGTTTGTAAAGATATAGATAATATTCCTCCTATAGTTAGTGAACAAATATGGGATTTAGCTAATGAAAGGTTAAATAATAGAAAGACAAAATACAAAAAATCAACTAATAATAAAAGATTATATTTATACAGTAACAAGATTTATTGTAAGATGGATAAAACCATATTTTATAGAAGATATTTTAAAAGGAATAAAAAAGATGTATCTTGGGTATGTTCAACTTATTTAAAAGATGGAAAGAAAAAGTGTAATTCACCAAATATTAGAGAAAGTGAACTTAATTGTATATTTGACAATATAATAAAACAAATCAATATTGACAGTAAAAATATAATAAATATTTTAATTAATAATTATAAAAAAATAAATTTAGATGAAAATAACAGTTTTGAAATAGATAAACTAGAAAAAAAGAAGCAAAAGATTTTAGAATTATTTTTAGATGAGATGATAACAAGAAAAGAGTTAGCAACTAAAATGAATGATTATGCTAGAAAAATTAAATATTTAGAAGAAGAATCTTCTATTGTTGATTTTAAAAAAATTAATACTTCACTTCAAGAAATGACTACTGTAGATGAAGTTAGAAAAAACATTATCTTTGATATTTTAGATTATATAGAAGTGTCAAAAATAGGTAAAAATATATTATTAGATATTCATCTTCTTATAAGTAGCAATAATTTTTTAAATAAAGTAGAGTTTAAAAGAGAGGAAACTAATAAGACTGTCTATATTTTGAAGTATCATTTTTCTTGATTTTTTCTCTTAGTTATTGTATAATAAGCAACAAATAAGGGGGATATTATGGAAAACTATGTAAGATATTTTATTAAAATATTAGTTATTATGATTTTAATAGCGTTAATGGGATTATTCATTGTTTTAGTAAAAGATAATACTAATGTTAAGGTAACTAAAAATTTGAAAAAAAATATTGACATAACAGATGATGATGAAAATAAAGATAAAAGTACTAATAATATTAATTTAACAAATAATAATGCAAAAACTGATGTAAATAGTAATAATCAAACTACTAATTATAATTCCAGTAACCAACAAGTCTCAAATGATAAAGCGACTTCTAATGATAACGAGCAAAACACTAATAATGAAAACAAAGAAACAGAGAAGAAAATCGAAACTGCTAATAAATCAGAAGATATAGATTTTTCACTTAACTTTTCTAATAAAGTACTAGAAGTTGGAAAAACAGCTCAAATTGTCGTTAATAGTAACATTAGTAATTTAAACATAAAATACAAATCATTTAAAACTGATGTAGCAACTGTATCAGAATCTGGGACTATCAAGGCATTAAAGAAAGGAACTACTTATATAGAAGTTAATGTTAATCAGCGAATTTCTAAAGTTATAGAACTAGTTGTAATTGATAATAATAAACCAACAAGTTCAAATATTAACAAGAATAATAAAGTAGCAAAAAGTTCAAGTACTAATAAGAATAATAAAGTAACAACAAGTTCAAGTACTAATAAGAATAATAAAGTAACAAGTTCAAGTACTAATAAGAATAATAAAGTAACAACAAGTTCAAGTACTAATGAGAATAATAAAGTAACAAGTTCAAGTACTGATAAGAATAATAAAACAACAAGTTCAAGTACTGATAAGAATAATAATATAAGTACTAATAAAACTAAAAATGGTTGGTATACAATTAATGGGAAAAAATACTATTATAAGAATAACACTAAATTAACAAACCGCTTCGTTAATTACATTTACTTAGATAATAAGGGTGTAGCTCAAGATAAAATTGGTAATTTCAGTGCTACTTTGTATGGAGCAATTGCGTGGACTAATCGAAATGTTAATATAAGACGAGAGCCAATAGAAAACAGCAAATTATTAGGTACTATTCCAACGGGGGCTAAATTAACAATCCTATCAAATGATAATCCTACTACTAAATATATTAAAATTAGTTATAATGGAATAATTGGGTATGTGTATTCTGATTTTTTATTAATCAATCTTCCAGATGTTATACCTGATATTGTGTATTATATTGCTAATGCCAATAAATCCCTTTATAAAGCTGCTAATACTTCTATTGCTGACGTAACAGGTAAAAATCTTTATGGATTTAGTAAGAAATATAATGCAAAAATAGGTAAAAATACTTATTATGTTCCTCTTCTTTATCCTGTAGCTAAACAGTTACAAGGAGCTTATAATATTGCAAAAAAAGATGGGTACAACTTGAAAATTTATGATACTTACCGTCCTAATGATGTTACTAAGTATGTTAATAGTAAATTTAGAAGTTTATATAATTCTAATAATAATGTAAAAAAACTAGTTGATTATGATAAAAATGGTAGCTATTGGGGACCAGGATGGTTTTTAGCTAACAATGTTTCAACCCATAATAAAGGTATAGCTCTTGATCTTACATTGACTGATAAAAATAATAATGAGTTAAAAGCTCAAACCACAATGCATATGCTAGATACAAGATCAACTGTAAAATATAATAATTCTATGGCTAATAAATTGAGAAGTATCATGACATCTCAAGGATTTGAAACACTAGAATCAGAGTGGTGGCACTTTCAAGAAAATAACTATAGTTCTAGTCCGATAAATACCTTTCATTTAAAATAAAGAACACATGGTGTTCTTTTTTATGCAACTTGAGTAAATGATAAATTAACCTTTAATTTAGCATTGTTGCCATCAATTGAAGCTTTAGTATCAGCTTTATTATCCATAACTCCAGTATCGTCATCTATCCATTTAAAATAGACACGCATAACAATATTTTTCTTAGTAGCTGTATAGTTAATAGTATTAGAAATAGTACCAACTCCTTCTACAGGAACTTGTTCTTTCCCATCAATGCTATAACTAGTTACCTTCAAATCAGAAACAGCTGAATCTTCAGAAGTAGAAACAGAAATATCATACTTAAAAGAAACTTCTGTTTTTGAAGCATCAATATTTAAATCAAAGTATCCTTCACTAGAAGGGGCAATAACACCACTTGCGATATTTTGATTAGCAACATAAACTGGTGTTATCAAAGAAGACATAGTACTACCTTCAGATATATCTTTATCATTAACTACTATTTTCCAATTAGCAATAGTAAAATCAGTGTTACCTTCTTTAGCTTCTAAATACTTAGCATAAGTATCCTTTAATTGACTAATACAAATGAATAAAGCTAAAAAGGCAATAAATAATTTAAATTTCTTATCTTTAAACATCTATATCCCATCCTTTATTAAATTATATCATTTGTAAGAAGATAATTAAAAATGTTTAAAAGACTTTAAAAAAGGAAAGTGTAAATAAATGTAAAAGAATAATCGACAAATTTAGACATCACTTTTTAAAAAGTGTAACATGTGTTATTATATATATAATAAAGAAGGTGATAAAGATGGGATTAATTATTTTCTTTTTAATAATATTTTGTTTAGGATTAATACTTATTACGTATTCTTATGATGTAAATGAAATGGTATTATTATTTAATAAAAATAAACCAGCTAAAAAGGTTAAGGAAAAAACAATTGTGGAAAAGAAATTAGAAGAAGTTACTACTAGTAGTAATCCATCTTTAAAGCCTGAAAGAATAGATGATACTTTAAATCTAGATGACTTATTTAAAACAATATCTTTTGAAGCAATTAAAGATAGTAAAGAATTCAATTTTGACTTAAGGGGGAGAAATAAAAAATAATTCTCTTTTCTTTTGTATTACTAGTATGATTTACAAAATATGTCTAATTATGTTAGAATTATAATAAGATAAGGGTTGTGGTAGAAATGGCTATAAGTACAGTTAAAGTTACAGCAGAAAAATTAGAAAAGAAAAAGAAAAGATTAAAATATACTAAGTATGCAGTATCAATTTTATTTATTTTATTACTCTCTTTATTTTTTGTATTATTAGTTATTTATAAAGGAGGTAATTTTACAGTTACCTTAGACCCTAACTTTGCTTTGAAAAATAGTATAACACTTTATGAAACATTAGATGAGAAGACACCTAGAAATAAATTATATGCAACAGAAATACCATTTATGGATAATATAACAGAAAGTTGGTTACCACAAGATATTGATACTTCTAAAGCAGGAGCACATAATGGTGATAATTATATCGCTTATACCTTTTATATAGCCAATGAAGGAAAAGAAATAACAAATTATTGGTATCAAATAAACATTTTAGATGTTATAAAGAATGTAGATGATGCTGTTAGAATAAAAGTATATGAAAATGGTATTCCAACACTATATGCCAAAGCAAGCAGTGAAACGGGAAAAGCAGAACCAAATACTGTTCCTTTTAAATCTAAAAATGTGGCAGTTTTAAAAGAAAGAAAAGAAATGAAACCAGGAGATATAGATCGTTATACAGTTGTAATCTATTTAGAAGGGGAAGATCCTGAATGCGTAGATGCAATTATTGGTGGAGAAATAAAACTTAATATGGAGTTTAGAGAGGAGCATAAAGATAATGGAAAATAAAAAGAAAAGAAGAAGATTATTTTTCTTTCCCTTATGTTTTAGTTTCATCTTACTTATAACTACTACTTATGCTTGGTTCTCTGCTAATAGAGTAGTTAGTATTAATTCTTTAGATGTGCATATTCAAGCAGATGGGGGAATTGAAGTGAGTACAGATGCTGTTAACTGGAAACAAGTTATAACAGTAGATGATATAAAAAATGCTAATAAAAGCTATCCTAGTAGTGTAAACCAAATCCCTTATAGAATTTATCCTGTATCAACTGGTGGTGATATTACTAATGGATTTTTAAATATGTATAAAGGAGAAGCTACTAATACATCATCTACTGATTTTATCTTAGTAGCTAATAAATCAGAAGAAACAGAAAGCTTTGGCGAAGAAAGTAATGGAACTTTTATTGCCTTTGACTTGTTCTTTAAAATACAAGCTCCAAAAGAATTATATTTATCTAGTTCCTCTAAAGTATCTTATATAGGTGATAAAGAAGCTGGAATAGAAAATGCTACTAGAGTAGCAATTCTTAATGAAGGTTCTGCTGATAATGAAGCTAGTGCTAGAAGTTTAAAAAATGCTAGGGAAGCAGTTATTTGGGAACCAAATTATGATACACATACTGAATATGGAGTTAGTAATGCTTTAAAAACTTATGGAATTGCTACTAGTCAAACAGGTGGAAGTTTAATCCCTTATGATGGTGTAGCTAGTGATATAACTAGTAATGATAATGTTTTAATTCAAAATGCTAATAGTAATAATTATCCTAACTTGTTTAAAAGAATAAATGTAACTACTAGTACTCCTAAGAATAATATGACTAATAATAAACTATTAACATTGAATCCAGCTATTACTAAGTTACGTATTTACATGTGGGTAGAAGGACAAGATGTAGATTGTGAAAATAATGCATCATATGGAGATATAAGTTTTAATTTAGAGTTTACAACTAATTCATCATAGAAGGAGGGGATAATATGGTAAAGAAAATACTTAAGAACAAAGAACTATCTTTGCTTATTCTTTTTGCTACCATAATTCCTATCACTTCCATTGCTCTTACTTATGGAGCTTTTAAAACATCAAGAAAAGTAGAAACATTATCAAAAGGTATTGTTGGTGATACTGTCTATATAGACGATAGTGATAGTGACTATTATTATTATACAGGTCAAAATTATACATCTAATAATGGAACTATTCCAACAGCAATTGATAAAAACATTTATAATGATAGTAATCTTGTTAGAACAACAATTACTTATAATGGTAGTAATAAAGATGGAACAAAAACAGGATATGTATCACTAGATGAATTACAAAGTAAATATATCTATTATAAATATTATCCAGTAGTTGATAACTATATAGAAATACCTCTAATAGATAATCCTTTTTCTTATAGACCAGATGATATGGTTTTTAATGGATGGATAAGTGATTATAAAGGAGCAGTTATTAGCTATGATGATGAGACTTATCAAAGAACTATTAAAGTACCAGTTACTAGTAATCAAATAGAAATTAATCTTTATGCTAATTGGACAGCAGGAAAAGTAGTTAATGTTAATAATAGTAACTCTATCAATAATGCTATGTCTAGTATAAATGATAAAACTATGAACAAAGTAGAAACTGTTGTTAATATTTATGAGTATCCTAATATTGTTGGGTATTATAAACAATTAGATTTAGTAACAACTACCGTAGTTAGTAATTGGGGTAGTGATAAAACAACTACAAAGGGTACTTGTACTAATTGTTATACATCACAAGGAAGATATTATCAAAACTATAACTGTCCTGCTCCTAATCTTGGTTGGTGGGCTAATGATGGCACGTATACTAATAATTGTACAATGTATGAAAAACAAGATGCAAATAGTTCTTTTGATCTTAATGCTAAATACTTTACTTATCAAAATGGAAGTATGCAAAATGCTAATTTACAAGCAACTATAGTTGGAACTAAGGAAAATGATAATTATAAAGAAACTACTAATATGTCTGGTTATTATCGAAAAAAGGATATTAACTATGGAGAGAGTCTAACTGGTTATTATAACGAACAAGGAGAAAGACAAAGTGGTACTTGTAGAACAGGAACTGTTTGTTCAGTATATGAATTAATTCAGTACTATAAAGAAAATGGGGATGAGGAGTTATTTGATAAAGATGAAACTTACTATTACTTAACTACAAGAGATACTAATATTTTAGTAATGACAGGTAATTATAGTGGTTCTTGGAGTAGTAGTAGTACTAAACCATTTACTCTAACTGGTATTAATAATGGAAAAGATTATAATCCTACCTGGTCAGTATCAAGTACTAGTGTTATAGCTTATAGTGATATTAGAATAGAAAATTTAACAATTGTAACTCGGAATGGTTACAGTAATAGTACTCCAACTTATAGTAATAATACGCAAGGAGCATTCTATGGAAACTATCATAATGTTAAGATAGGAAGAAATATTAAACAAAGTGGTAATTATATAAACTTTCTTTATATCTTTGGAGCAATGAATCCTAGAAGTAGTTGGGATAATAGTACAGTAGGTAGTGCTAGTAGTCCAAAAAAATATCATTTAATAGTAGAAAGCGGTAGTTATAATGCTACTAGTTCCACATATGGTGGTAACACAGGAACGGGTGGTACTGTTTTATATACAGAAATGACTACTACTTATGGTAATGATTATGATAGAGCTAAAGAAGATAATTCAAAACTTACGGTTTATTTCTGTGCAGCCGGAAGTTGGGGAGGAGTAATTCATTCTTCCAATGATGATTTAGTACCAGCTTTAAATACAATAGTAAAGAGTGGTTCATTTGGAACTAGTAAATATGATATATCAACAGGAATTTATGTAGGAGCTCGTTATGGAGGAACACATTATGCTCCAAGAAGTGGAAAAATAGAAGGAGGATATATCTATAATTTAATAGGAGGACCAATAACTAGTAGTAATAGAGGCAGTAAGAATGATACCTTTATTTATATGACTGGTGGAGAGGTTGACTTTTTAACTGGAGGAGCAGGAACCTCAACTACTTATGGAAATAGAATAATTCAAGTAACAGGTGGAGTAGTTAATTATAGTGTTTTTGGTGGAAGTAATGGCTATAATGGAAGTAGTGAAGATGGAACATTAACCGGTAGTAGTTATGTTTATATAGGCGGTAATGCTACTATCGGAAATGATACATATATAGCTAATAATAGAACCTTATTTGGAGCAGAATCTGGATCTGTTTTTGGAGCAGGTAATGGTAATACTAGTTATGCTACTATTGGTTCTGTTAATAATTCCACTGTTATAGTTAATGATAATGCTATTATTAAGAAAAGTGTCTATGGTAGGGGTAATTATGGAACAGTAGGTTACAGTTCTTCAAGTAATGGAAATGTTTTAATTAAAATAAATGGTGGTACAATAGGTAATGTTTTTGGTTCTGGTAATAATAGTGGATCAGGTAGAGAATGGAATGTAAATATTGATACTTCTATTGAAATGACAAATGGTACTATAACTGGTGGTATCTATGGTGGAAGTAATCAAAAAGGAAGTCTTTACGGAAGTGTAACTTTAAACATCTTAGGAGGAGAAGTTAATGAAGTATATGGTGGTGGACTTGGTAGTGAGACTTATGTTACTAATAATGTCTTAGTAAATCTAGGAGATGAAACTAATACTTTAAACTTAGTAGGAAAAGCTTATGGAGGAAGTGCCTTTGGTACAGTAAATAGTAAACAAAAGACTAATAATATTAGTAACTATAAAACAGAAGTAAATGTTAATGGGGGAAATATAAACGATGTCTTTGGTGGAGGAAAAGGTGATAATAATAATACCCCTTATGTAGCAGGTAATGTCACCTTAACTATTAATAATGGAACAGTTACTAATGCCTTTGGAGGAAATGATGCTAAAGGAAAACCAAATGGTGAAGTTAAAGTCTATTTAAATGGAGGAGTAATAACTAAATCCTTTGGTGGAGGAAATAAGACAGCTGTTGATAATACTTATGTTTATCAAATAGGGTCTAAGAGTGAAACTATTTATGGTGGTAGTAATGAACAAGGAGAAGTTTCTACAGCAAATATTGAAGTAACAGGAGGAGAAGCTACAACTATTTATGGTGGTAACAATATAGGTGGAAAAACTAAAACAACTAATATTACTGTATCAGCAGGAAAAGTTGGTACTATCTATGGTGGAGGAGCCCTAACTGATACTACCACCACTAATGTAACTGTATCTAATGGTGAAATTGATACTATTTATGGTGGTGGTGAACAAGCAAGTATTGAAGATAAAACTTTAATAACCATAGACTCTGGTACTATTAATAATATTTACGGTGGAAGTAATATTAATGGTAGTGTCATAAAATCATATATAGATATTAATGGTGGAGTAGTTGGTGAAGTTTATGGTGGTAACAACCAAGGAGGATTAACTACTACTACCAATGTAAATTTAAATTCTGGTACTATTACAACTACTTATGGAGGTGGTAATAAGACAGAAACAACTACTTCTAATGTTAAACTTAATGGTTCTACAGCATCAAATATCTTTGGTGGGGGTAATAATGCTGGAGTAACTACTACTAATGTTAATTTAATTACCGGAAGTGCAACTAATATATATGGTGGAAGTAACCAAAAAGGAAGTGTTGATACTAGTAAAATAATATCAACTTCACCAGTTAACTTAACTGTTCAAAATATCTATGGAGGTAACAACCAAGGAGGTAATACCAAAACAACTAATATAAACTTAACAGGAGGAGTATATCAAAACCTATTTGGTGGTGGTAATATGGCTCAAACTGATAATACAAATGTTACTGTTAATGGTATTACAATGACTGGTAAATTCTATGGAGGAGGTAATCAAGCTGATGTAAATTATAGTACTAAAGTAGATTTTATTTCCTCATCAATAGAAGAAGACTTATTTGGTGGTGGTAATCTTGGAAGAGTTGAAGGTAACACCGAAGTATATATATCAGCATCAACTGTTAAAGGAAGTGCTTATGCTGGAGGAAATGGAACTACTGCCGTAGTAAGTGGTAATACTACATTATCGATAGATAAGGCCTCTTTAATTAATAAACATGTTTTTGGAGGAGGAAATGCTGCTAATACTGGAGAGAAAGATAATACTAAATCAATAAGTACTCTAAATATAGCTGGAGCAACCATTAATGGAAACGTCTATGGGGGAGCAAATACTGCTATTCTTTATGGTAAAACTATTGTAAATATTGGTTATAATCAGACAGACTATAATCAAACTGATATAACAATCGGAGGAACAGTCTTTGGTGGAGGAGAAGCCAATGCTAGTGGTAACCCTAACTATGATTATTCATTTATCAGTGTTACCGAAGGAATTACTATTAATATAGATGCCAATAACTATAAAAACTTTAATATTTATGGATCTATCTTTGGTAGTGGTAATGCTTCTAGTACTAAAGGTTACAGTTATATAAATATTAGTAACTATGGAACATTTAATAACTATAAAGAAAATATTTCTATCCAAAGAACTGATAAAGTAACTATCAAAAACTCAAGTATACACTTATCAGGAACTACAGATCGTACTAATGAGTATTCTACTACTAAGTTTAGTATTAGTCGTGTTAAAGAATTAAAACTAGCAAATGATTCAACTCTATTCTTAGATAATGGAACAAACTTATTAGAAAAATTTACAAGTCTTAAAATAACTGGTAGTCAAGAAGAAGTGGCAACTGTAAGTATTAATGATAAAAAAGTAACTAGAAATGTAAATAATAGAGTCTATATGCTAGAAAATAAAAACTTAAACATTGCTACTAATGAAGCAGTAACTAGCTATGGTACAGTAAGTGGAATGACTTTCTTTGGAATGTACCAGTTAGATCGTAATAATAAAGTAAGTACCGCTTTTTATAATAATAAATATAATAGTGGTGATACTGTAGCATCAGGTGAATTTTATTCATTTACTGCTGGTAGTTATGTCTTAGGTTCACACAATACTAATCATGATATAACTAAAGATGGTTTTTATAGTAATTATGAAGATAAAGAAAAAGAAGGTACTATTGAAGTAAAATATATAGAACCAACTCCAAGTGATGCTAGTTATTATATGTGGGTAATAGGAGAGAAAGTAACTACTTATGAATTTAGTTTAACTGCCTCAAAGTATTCAACTTTAGGTACTTATGAACTACCATTAGTCGCATCTAATGGAGCTAATACTACTTTTGAAATAATAGGTTTCAATTATCAAAATCTAGAAGAAGGTTTTAATCTAGTAGATCCTAGTAAAGTAGAAAGAGTAAATAAAAACGGAACAGCCGATGATAAAATGGCTCTATCGATGGAGGCATCTAATACTGGTTTTGTTACTAAAGGAACAACTAGTTTTCAAACTAATGCTACAACACCTATCGTTGGAACTAAAGATTATGAAACAGAAAACTCATCAATCGTTCCTTCCCTAATCTTTTATCTATATCACTCTAAAAATATTACTAAGAAAAGAGAAATGGGAACAGTTATAATATCTTTACTGGCTATTAAACCAATAGATGATTTAAATAATGAAGTAACACGTATTAATATAAATGTTACTCTAAACTCAGCTTTATATAGTGATAACGATTATGAAGGAGCTATGACAGCTGGTGAAGAATATAGTCTTTTTGCTTCCACTGCTACTAATATAACAACTAAATCAACCCTTAGTGCTTACTACTCACTTTATATGAAATCTAATAAAAACTACTATCAAGATGGTTATCATCATGCATTAGTATCGAACTATGTCCTACCAGTTAATACTAAATTAACAATGATAGACTTAGCAACTAATACCTATTACTACTATGTAGTAACTACTACAGATTTAGCTAAGAAGGAAGAGGAGTATAATAGATATGGAGAATGTTCTTATGAATTAAGTGATTTTGTTAAGATGGGTTCAACTAGTAAAGATAATAACTTTGATGAAACAAAAAGTAGTACTAATTATTATAAAAGTGATTTAAAAGTGGTAGATGAAGAATTTATCTTTAATGTTGATTTTGAAGATACTGATATAACAACAGATCAAACCAATAAAACTCTTTTAATGGAACTAAGAGATAAAAATAATCAAACTTTAATTGGTGTCTTAGGAATACAACATTCATCCCTAACTTATAATCTATATAATAAACAAAAAGCTACTATAGATTTATCAGGAGAATTAAGTGCAAATAATATCTACTTAAAAGATAAAGTTAATTTAAGTTTAACAGCAAACTTTACACAACCAATTGTAAATTCATTACCAGTAACAGATACTACTTATTTCAATAAGAAGATGGGAGTAAAAATTACTATCTATGATAGTGAACATAAGAAATTAAATAACAGTAGTTTATTTGGACTATCCTATCAGTATAATGGAAAAACATATTATCCTCGAATGGATGGAAGTGTTAGAATTCCTCTAAAGGATAAAGTGGCAAATATCTTTAGTAAAATCAAAATAGATACTTCAAACCTAAATCTATCAAGTGGTGATTACACCTTAAAAGTAGAATCATTCGGTTCTTATGATGGTATTTACTATGGACCAGAATCATCTAGTAGTATAGAATTACCATTTAAAATAGTAGATAGTGTTTATGGTTTAAATGTTAAACTAGATGATAATCAAGTAATAATAGATAAAACTACTGGATTAACTTCAAAAGATGATAATTCACTAGACTTTACTACTAATTATTCTTCTAATTTAGCAAACCCTAATATTAGAGTAACTTTATATCGAAGAACCTATAATGATGTTTATGATACAACTTATGAGAAAGTAGACCTTGCCAAACTAGTAACAAATAAGTTAGACTTAATAAAAGAGCAAGAATATATGTTTATAGATGATCCGAATACTGTAGCTACTAAAACACTATACTTAAGAACAAGTCTTAGAAGTGGTACTTATCGATTTGAATTTTCTTTATATGATAATGATAACTATATTGGTAATTCTTATACATATATAATAGTTAAATAGGAGGGTATTATATGGATACAATTGATACAAAAGAATTAATAGAATCTATTAAAGAAATAGAATTATACTTAAAGAAACTAGAAAAATTAGAAAGTGAAAATAAGTGATATTATGAAAGATGAATTACAAAAAGAAATAAGCTTAGATGAAGAAGTCTTAGAGAGTATGCCACTAACTAATGAAAGAAATAAAGCTAAGTATGTAAAAGCTGTTAATGGTTTACAAGATAAATATCAATTAAAACTAGATACACTTTTAAAAGAATTAACTAAGAGATTAGAACCCTATAAAAAGTTAGTACCTAATAATTATACCTATTTAGATGATAACTTAGAAGAGTATACTAAAGCTTTAGGATATACAACTGATTTAATAACCCCTTATGAAAAGTTAGGACTAGATAAAATAGTTTATAATCTAGCTACTTATCAGGAAGTAGATGATAGTTTTACTTATTTAAATATAAATATTCTTAAAGCTTTAGATATCTTTAATTTAATAGGAGTTAATCTAACTGAAAAAGATTTTAGTTATACAACTTATACTAAAGAATATATTAAGAATCTTTTAATCTATCAAAGCGACTTATCTAATCAGAAACTAAAAAATAGTTTTAATACTATCTACTGGCAATGTCCTAATCTAATTATGCAAATAGAACTAAATATAAGATATCTTTATCTAAAGTATCAAAAGAAATTTGAAAAATATATTAAGTTATATATAAGTAAGATTAGTAGTGAAAAAGAACTTATTAAAGACTATACTATTATTCGTAATAATATGGATAGTATTATAAAAGATGATAAGAATAATCTAATTTATAGTTTCTATCAAGATAAGTTAAATATTGATGATTATATACCTAGTAAGATAGATAGTATAATTAGTAAGATTTATACTGATAGCAGTATGATTAATCTATATGATGTTAATACTAAACTAACTAATTCTTTAATTGAATATAAAAACTATTTAAAGTATATTAATCTAATTAAGAAGATAAAAACTCTTTATAAAGAAGAGATAGAAAAAGACTTTCTAAATAAAAGACTAAAGCAAATAGCAAAGCTAGAAGCTAAGTTATTTAAACTAACTAAGAAATCTAGTAAAAGACTATCTTTTGCTAAAGTAGATAAGTATACTCCGGAAATAGATGCAACTATTAAAGAAATTAGTGATATTTATAAAGAGATAGATGATAATATCTTAAAGGTAAAGATAAAAGAACAATTAAAACCAAATTCAACTCTTTTTAAAGCTTTATTGTTAGTAGGAAGAAATTATTCTATAGCAGCTAGATTCTTTATGGAGGAAGATAGCGAACTAACTACTATTCAGTTAGATAAAGAAATAGATGAGTTAATATATTTTACACTTAATCCTAGTAATACTATAATAACTAATTTAACTATTATGGATGATAATGATATTAAAGAAATAATAATATCTAATTATAGATTATTTAATGTTAATCTAGATAGTAGTACTCTAGAGTCTGATATAGATAATTTAATAAATGATTTAGAAAAGATAAATATATATCGTATATTAAATAATTTTAAAATAGATATATTAAACTTACAGAGTATAAAAGAGGGTAAAAAGCTATTAGAAAAATATAATACTCAAAAAGATATTGAATAACCATCATTTTCATGATAGAATTTATTTAAAGATAGGAAATGGTAGGTGTTACTTATGATGTACATTTTGATTCGCAAATCAACAATTACTAGTGAATTAAGAAAAAGTGTAAGTGCCTCTTTAGTTAACCAACAGTTAACATGGGGGGGGGCAATTTAGACAGTAACACTACTGTTTTTTATCATGCATTAATAACAGGATAGGACTAATCTTATCTCGTTTTTTAGTGTAAATAAAATAGAAGGAGTGAAAGAAGAAAATGGATAAGAAGAAACAACTACTATTATCAATCGGACTTGTCTTAATACTAGTTCTAATGATAGTAGGAATCAGTTATGCAGCTTTTAAGTTTGTAG
>ERZ779982.104-NODE-104-length-49799-cov-4.205452_pt1 | contig 49799 bp, 57 predicted proteins | sample MGYA00511936_ERZ779982 | MGnify/ENA primary metagenome ERZ779982 (study PRJEB29588, sample SAMEA2146682) | human gut metagenome | biome: human gut; feature: human-associated habitat; material: faeces | place: Denmark | collected 2008/2010 ... | reverse complement strand
AATAGATATATTTTAGAGTGTTTAATTGATAAAATATGGATTTATCACGATAAAAGTGTGAAATTCGAGCTAAAACCTGAAATTAGCCGATTAATATAATATCCCCAAATTGAAGGCTTTTACCCCCGTAAAGTCTGCATCTTTGGGCGAATAGATGAAATACTTGATATTGTTGGGTAAAATCTGCCGATGATAGGTTAGATAGATGGTTTAAATTTGCAAGTTACATAAAAAAATGATATAATTACAATATCATAAAGTTATAATGCTACTTATACTTTAGAAAATAATATTTAAAACAGTTTTCTGGAGGGGGTAGCATAACCTCCAGAAGTGTATTACTTAGGAGGTAATAGTATTATGATAGGATTCGGAGATTACACAAAAGGAGATTACACAAAAGAGGTGGAAATTTCAACAATTACATCTCTCACTGATAAGCGACTGGTGAAAATCGATCCACAGGAGGAAGGCTTCTTTGATGCAGTTCTGAACTTTAAGCCAACAAATAAAGGCATCAATGATTTTATTGAAGCAGTTGCTGAGGTTAAGGAGGCGAGAATTGAAGCTTTCTACAGAGCAATTTATGACCCTGTTGAGGTTGGTGACCATATGGTTACGTTTAATAAGGGTATGCCTCCAGCTATAGGAAATTCCGCCAAGTGGTGGGTCAAAACAGCCAAGAATATGCCTCATGTTGAAGGCAAACAGTGGCACCTTGCAACTGATTATCAGTACTATGCTTTTTTAGTATGGCTGATTAATCAGTTGGTGAAAGAAGGTAAATGTGTTAAAAAGGCATTGAATTGGGTAGTGATTGACTCAAGAAAGTTGGAAAATTACCATAATTCTAAAAAGACACCAAAAAATGATCCTTTTGAACTAACAGGATCAAGATGCATTTGTGGAATTTGTGATCTTTCAAACACGTTTAAAATTTTGGCGGTTTCAAATCGGAAGGCTAGAGGCTTTTGGAATGCGGGTGGTTATTGCGAGTATTCGTGGTCTACCTATCAGCTTGCTAACCTTACCTATATTGATAAGGATGATCATTGGCCCATTTTATGTGTAGGTTTGCTTGTGCTTTAAGTAGCACTGCTCACTGAAGAGAATCTAAACGAGTATGGGACTTGCTTTGCAGGTCCTATATTCATGTATACAGATATTTTGGACCTTTAGTATATAAAATATGGGTGTGTTGTAGAAAAATTATAAAACAAAGGTATTATTAATTTAAAAAAATAATTCAGACTAAAAGAGATATATAAGGATTTTCTTTTGCATAATATTTACTTAGAAAATATTATGGAGGAGTTAATCAAAAATGCAAATTACTTCTTGTAAAGTTATTAATACAAAGTATATTCAAATTTATTTAACAGAAGAAGAACTCCAGAAAAAAGTAACAAATGATTTAGTTAAAAAGTATAAACAAGAAAAATGTAGTGTGGCTATTTTTGTAACCGGTAAAGAGAATTATCCCGAGATTCTTGAAAGAATGGTTATAAAACAAGTGAAATTAAATAGAAACGTATGCTAACATCAGCACAAGCAATATCAGGCAAGAATTGGAGGAAAAAATAACTGTTGTAGGATATTGTAGATTGTCTAGAGATGAAGATAAAGAAAATTATTCTAGTATAGAAGAGCAAAAAAGAATTATAACAGACTATGCAACAACTAGAAATTGGAATATCTCAGACTTCTACATAGATGACAATGTTTCGGGATATACTTTTAATAGACCTGAATTTACAAAAATGATTGAAAAAGTAAAAGGAGGAAGCGTAGATGTAGTTATAGTAAAAGACCTATCAAGAATTGGTAGAAATAACGGACGAGTTTTAGTTTTAATTGATGACTTTAAAAATATGCAAAAAAACTTAATAGCAGTATCTGAAATGGGCGGTTCTTATGATGTTTTAAATGACAGAGATGATATGATAGGAATAACAACATGGTTTAATGAAAGATATGTTAAAGAATGCTCTAAAAAAACTCGAGACCATATGTATTCTAAACAAAAAACAGGTAGATTAATTATGGGAAATTATTATGGATATGAAAAAGTTTTTAAAGATGACATACCAATGCTTTATGTAATAGATGAAATACGACCAGTTATTGAATTAATCTTTAAGTTATATTTAGAAGATGGATATGGCTTTCAAAAAATTAGTGAGATATTAAATACAAAATATAAATTCCCTACACCATCAGAATATTACAGAATGAAACATTTAGAACGAGGAAGAGTATATAAGCATAAAGTTCAAGATAAATGGACAAAAGATATGGTTAGTAATATTTTAAAAAATGAAGTATATACTGGAACTCTTGTTACTCATAAAAAGAGAAGTATCAATATTAGAGGAAAGATTGTAAAATTGCCTAAAGAAGAACATTTTATATTTGAAAATCATCACGAGGCAATTATTTCAAAAGAGATGTTTAAACTGGCTCAAGAGTTACGAGATAAAAGATATAAGAACAATATTTCAGGTGCTAATAAAAAGCAAAATTATTATTTTTCAGGAATGTGTGTATGTAATGAATGTGGATCAGGAATGTCTGGTATTACTATAAAAAGGAAAGTTAAGGAAAAAGGGTATGATTGTTCAAAGTATAGGCAATATAGTACAAAAGCATGTAATTGCCATGAGGTTAAAGAAAAAGATATATTAATTCATTTAAAGGAATTCTTAAAGCTTACTAAACAAAAGTATTTAAAAGAAATAAAATCTATAAAATTAGAACAAAAACAAAACAACAACAATAATGATAAATTTAAGCTACAAAACAAATTAAATATTCTAAATGAAGAATATAAAATGCTAATTAATCAAAAAATAAAAGAAATGGCATCTTGCAATAATTCTATGCAAAGAGAAATTATAGAAAATACATACAAAGAATTAGAAAAAGAAAAAATGCAAAGTATTACCTACTTGCAAGAAGCAATTCAAAATGATGAAAAGAAAAATTTAGAAGAAAAACTAACAAAATTAAAAACTTCATTAGAGTATTTTGATGAGATTATAAACGCAAAAGAACCAAGCAGAATTATATTACAAATGATAATTGATAAAATTTATATACATAAAGATAAAACCATTAGATTTAAGCTAAAAACAGACATCGATAAAATGATATAAAATTTATTCCATTATATCAAAATAAATGTCGAAAATTAAAAGTTATTCCAGTGTATCAAAATAACTTTACAAATATTTGAATATATGTTAAAATATATTTGAGGTGAACTGATATGTTAATTAGAGAAAAATATTTAAGTGAAATAAGAGATTTTTATGATGAAACATCTTTAATTAAAATAATTTATGGATTAAGAAGAAGCGGTAAATCGGTTATTTTAACACAGATAATAGATGAAATAAAGTCAAAAGGAATTAATGAAGAACAAATAATATATATAAATTTTGAATCATTAGATTATAGTTCTATTAAAACGGCTAAAGATTTAAATGATTATATAAAGAGTCTTACAAAGAATAAAAATAAATATTATGTTTTTTTAGATGAAATTCAAAAAGTTGAAGATTTTGAAAAAGGAATTAACTCTTTAAGAATTACAAATCAGTATAGTATTTTTATAACTGGTTCTAATAGTAAAATGACTTTTTTAGAATTATCTACAGATTTATCAGGAAGATATGTAAGTTTTAGGGTTCAACCTTTAACATTTAAAGAAATAGTAGAATTTAAAAACATAAAAAAAGAAGATTATAAAAAATTATTGCTAGACATATTTGAATGGGGATCTCTTCCACAAAGATTTTCTTTTGATAATGAGAGAGCAAAATTAAACTATATATCAGATGTATATGATTCAATATTATTAAAAGATGTTGTAGAAAGATTAAATATAAAAGATATAACATCATTCAATAAAATATTACAATATGTCTTAGAAACAGAAGGTAAAGAATTTTCAGCTAATAATGTTTTAAATTATTTAAAAAGTGAACATCATGAAATTGCTACTGATACACTATATAATTACTTAGAAGCTTTATGTTCAACATTTATAATGAATAAAGTATATAGATATGATATTCAAGGAAAAAGTGTATTAAAAACATTAAATAAATATTATGCTTCTGATTTAGGAGTTAAAAAAATAAAAACTAATAATAAAGAAGTTAATTATTCAAATTCACTTGAAAATATAGTATATAACGATTTAATTGCTAAAGGTTATGAAGTATATATAGGAAAAACTAAAAAAGGTGAAGTGGATTTTGTTGCAACAAAGAATAAAGACTTGAAATATATTCAAGTATGCTATTCTTTATCAGAAGAAGAGACTAAAGACAGAGAATTTGGAGCATACACTGGAATTGATGATTCATATACAAGATATGTTATTTCATTAGATGAAGAAGATTATTCAAGAGATGGAATTAAACACATTAATATATTCGACTTTTTAATGAATGATGATTTTTAAAAATGATATAAAATATTTGAACTATTCGAAAAATTAGAATAGTTCAAATAGACGACTCTGAATTAAAAAATCAAATTATTAAGAAAATCTTAATAGTTGAATTTACACCCAAAGATGCGTGCTTTACCCCCGTATGTACAACAGAAATGATTGCATTTTCGAGGGCAAATACATATTTTAAAAAATTAAATGCATGTTTAATCGGATTAAGTGTCGATAGCAATTCTTCTCATTTAGCATGGGCTTACGACATTTTCTGTAAAACAGGAATACGTATACCTTTTCCAATCATAGCAGACAGAAATGCTGAAATATCAAGAAAGTATGGAATGATTTCAAGTGATGTAAGTAATACTGAAACAGTTAGAAACGTATATATTATTGATGATAAAGGAATAATAAGACTTATTCTGATTTATCCTATGAATGTTGGTAGATGTATTCCGGAAATATTAAGGGCATTACAAGCACTTCAAGTAGCAGATTGTAATAATGGAAGCACACCGGCAAATTGGGTTCCATGTGAACCAATGATCATACCACCACCAAAGACTTTTGAAGCATTAATTGCGAGAAATAAGGAAATTGCCGAAGAAAAAAACGGAATGAGTTGGTATTTAAGCTTCAAAGATCCTGAAAGTTGTAATGTTATATCGCAAACAGAATGTAACAGACTAGAAAATGAAAAAGAAAAGAAAGAACAAATCAATTAAAAATTAAAAACAAAAATAATATTTTATAAAAAGATAGCCATACTATTACAAAAGGAGGCTATTTTTTATGGAAAAAAATCAAAAAATAAATTGTACAGTTACAAGTTGTAAATATAATGATGAAGGAAAACAACAATGTGAACTAGAACAAATAATTGTAACACCTATTATTGGATGTAATACAAAACAATCAGATGAATCAATGTGTAGTAGCTATAGAAATGATAATAATCATTAATATATAATCATGAAATAGTTGAAAAAGGTCGTATTTTGTTGTATAATCAAAATATCAAGGCCTCTATAGCTGTATTACTAAAAGAAGTACCTTGATTAAATAATTTTATCAAGGAGGTTTACACCTTTATGGGAATGAAGGAGAATATGTTTGTCGATATAATGGCAACACAACCGGAAGTTACCGGATCCTGCAATCTTTTGATTGTGAAGTATCCCGACAAAACCACTACGCGGTTTATTGTAGACTGCGGACTATTCCAAGAGAAGGATTATTCTAAATACAACAAAGAATTTCCTTTCGATGGAAAGAACATTGATTTTGCGTTGATAACGCACAATCATGTGGACCACATTGGCAGATTACCGTTGCTGCTTAAAAAAGGTTTCACAGGACCAATCTACGCAAGTGAGGCAACATGCAAGTTTATGCCATATGCTTTGTATGATTCATACAAGGTTTTAAAAGATCTTGCAAAGCGGAATCATGAGCCTCAACTGTATTCGGAAGCAAATGTTTCTGAAACATGCCACAAGTTGATACCATGTACGTTTAAGCAGAACATCAGCATTGATGATCATATTACGGTTACATTTATTAAAAATGGTCATCTTGTTGGTGCGGCTCTGATATTGGTTCAGATCAAATATCCTGGCTGTAAAGAAAGAGATATCCTTTTTACAGGAGACTGGAGCAATAAGAATATGTTCTTTACTGTTCCCAAAATTCCTGAATGGATAAGAAAGCTTCCCCTCACAATTGTGCAAGAAAGCACATATGGAACAACGGAATCGTCCGAAACAGATGCTATGTCTGGTACATTTGAAAGAAATCTTATTGATTGTATTTCTAATAACGGTACTTTCATTAGCATGGTTTTCTCATTAGGAAGAGCACAGGAAATTCTCTACATCTTAAAATGTATGCAGAAAAAAGGGGAACTTTCTAAGGATATACCAATTTATTTCGACGGTAAACTTGCACAACAGTATACAAGGTTGTATAAGAACCAGGACTTAGGTATAGATGGTAGAATGTTTGACTTTTTACCTGAAAACTTAATAATGGTAGGAAGAGAAGACAGAGAATCAATAATTGAAAGCAGTGATTCAAAGGTTATAGTTACAACTTCTGGCATGGGTACTTATGGACCTGCTCAGGTATATATTCCTAGCTACATCACCAGAAAAAACTGTACGCTTCACTTTACGGGTTATACAGCTGAAGGTACCCTTGGAGAAAAGTTAAAATCGGCAAAAATGGGCGAGATGGTAAACATCAGCGGTCTTATCTGTAAAAAGAGAGCGAAGGTAGAATATACCACAGAGTTCTCTGCACATGCAAAAGCAGATGAAATGATTGAATTTCTGAAACAGTTTGAAGATCTTAGAATGGTTCTGGTTAATCATGGAGAGGCTGAAACTAAACTCAAATTTTCAGAAAGAATTGCTGAAGAAGTGAATCCGGCGAATGTGGCAATCTTAAACAGAGATTACTGCTTTAGAATTGGCCCGTATGGACTTATTCGTACGTTGCCTACAAAATTCGAGTAATTTCAATTCTATTTCAAAGTCTCTAAAGGCAAAACCAAGTTAAGGTTCGTGTTTTACATACGAACCTTAATCTTTTTTTAAAACTATTGAATATTAAAAAAATGTAATATATAATATCAAAAGAAAAAGTAGAGGAGGAATTTTTTATGTCATTAGTAACAACTAAAGATATGTTTGAAAAATCAATGAGAGAGCATTTTGCAATAGGTGCTTTTAATGTAAATAACATGGAAATTATACAGGCTATAACAGATGCTGCAGCTGAAGAAAATTCACCAGTTATATTACAAGCATCATCAAGTGCTATTAAATATGCAAGAATTGGATATTTGAGAAAAATGGTGGAGGCTGCTTTAGATCAATACGATATACCAGTTGCTTTGCATTTAGACCATGGTCCAGATTTTGAAACATGTAAAATGTGTATAGATAATGGATTTTCATCTGTTATGATAGATGGATCTAAATATGATTTTGAAGAAAATATTGAATTAACAAAGAAAGTGGTTGATTATGCTCATTCAAAAGGAGTAGTTGTAGAAGCTGAACTTGGAAAACTTGCAGGAATTGAAGATGAAGTTAATGTTAAATCAGCTGATGCAATGTTCACAGATCCAGACCAAGCAAAAGAGTTTGTAGAAAGAACAGGATGTGATTCTCTAGCAATAGCTATAGGAACAAGTCATGGCGCATACAAATTTAAAGGAGAGCCAAAGCTAAGGTTTGATATTTTACAACAAGTAAAAGAACGATTGCCACACACTCCTATAGTTTTACATGGTGCTTCAACTGTAATACCAGAACTTGTTGAAATGTGCAATAAGTACGGAGGAGATATACCTGGAGCTAAAGGTGTACCAGATGAAATATTACATCAAGCAAGTATGTTAGGCGTTTCAAAAATAAATGTAGATACTGACTTAAGATTAGCTATGACAGGAGCAATTAGAAAAGTTTTTGTAGAAGAACCTTCTAAATTTGATCCAAGAGCATATTTAACTCCAGCAAGAGAACAAATAAAACAAACGGTAAAACATAAAATAAGAGATGTATTTGGATCTAGTAACAAAGCTTAAAAGATAAGTTAAAATATAAATCTAATAATTAAATAAAAAATACAGAAAAATAGAAGTTTTAATATTGTATAAATATAAAACTTCTATTTTTCTTTTTGGCGTTTAATCGTATATTCCTATTTTTCTCATATAATTAATATAACTGTTATCTATATTAGACCATATTTCTATATTGCTATCTAAAAAGTTATTATCCAATTTTGCGTTTGAATAAGACTCATAGCTTTTTATTATTTCGTTTTTAAATGTATCAGGGCATCTTCCGATAATTCTTCCAATATCATTATATTTATTTCCAAAACCTCCAAATCCAAAATCTATAATTGCTGTTACTTTATTATCTTCGTTTAGTAGTATGTTGCTAGAATTTAAGTCTCCATGAACCAAACAATTTTCGTTGGAAGAAAGGGAAGAGGGATTCCAAAAATTCATATCTTTTTTATCAACGTGAACATTCAACAGCTCATTTAAAAAATCCGGTAGTTCAAGACCGATGTTGTTTGTTTCGAAAATCTGACTTTTATCAAAATCTAGACAATGAAGTTGATACATAAATTTCGAGATATCACCTGATATATTTTTAATTTCATTAGAATCAAGATTATTCATTTTCTCAGCAAGGGGAGTACCAGGTATTTTTTTATGTACACTAAAAGGCCTATTATTATCATAAAATAATTTTAATTTAACAGTGTCAAAGTCAGTTTTATTATAAATATATTTAGAAAATTCATAATCTTTTACAATGGTTCTTGACCAGAATTCATCTCTTGGAAATCTGAAGAAGAAATTACCATCATTTGTTTCTACCTCATAAACAATATTAGTCCAACCTGTTGGTATTTGGTTTAAATTAAGTATCTTTTTATCAGATAGTGTGGTTTTTATTATTTTTTCAAAATCATCATTTAAATTAAAGTATGTATTATTTGTACAATTCTTTTTATTTATATTATCCATAAAATCCTCCGTTTATTTATTTAATATATTCTTGACTAAATTTAAAAGCTGTTGTTTTGATTCTTCATCATAATTGTTATATAAGATATAATCAAACTTATTTTGAAAGTTAATATCATTAATAAACATATTATATTGTTCATCTATTTCATTTATTCTTTCAATCTCTTTTTCTTTTGATAAATTTCTTTCTCTTGCTTTCTTTTTAGGAATTTCTATATTTTTAGGCAATATGTATATAGTTTTTATATCTGGCTTAATTTTTTTCCAGTCATCAATCATTGTATAATGCATTTCAAATACCATATTTTTGTCAGATAAAATTTCTTCTTTTAAATATGCATATCTGCCACCAAAAACCTTAAAATCATATATGATTTTATCTTGATTTTTAAAATCATCCAATTCTTTTTCTGTAATAAATATTCCATCAACACCATTTCTTTCACCAATTCTAATGGGCCTTGTTCTTATGGTATTTACTTTATTAAAATTAAGTTCTGTTACAAGTTTTTCCTTGAAATACGATTTACCTATACCTGTAACACCTGAAAGTGCTAATAACATAATTCACCAATCCTTTTATATAACTTTGCCAAATTGTCTTCTAATACGAAGTTCAGCATCTTTTTTTGCAATATCAGCTCTTTTATCGTAAAGTTTTTTTCCTTTCCCAATTCCTAATTCAATCTTTAAAAAGTTTCCACTAAAATAAAGAGAAATAGGGACAAGAGAGACACCTTTTTGCTTAATTAATCCTGTCAATTTATTAATTTCTCTTTTAGTTAATAACAATTTTCTTGTCCTTAATGGATCTTTATTATATATATTTCCATGTTCATATGGACTAATATGCATACCATAAATAAATGCTTCTCCATTTTTTATATTTGCATAACTATCTTTTAAATTAACTTTTCCATTACGTATGGATTTTATTTCAGTACCTGTTAAGACAATTCCAGCTTCAAGAGTATCTTCAATAGTATAATTGTGTCTTGCAGTTGGGTTGGTAGCAATAATTTTCTTTGACATAAACAAATATATCCTTTATATGTATTTAGGTATTTTAACTCTTTGAGTAAATGCTAAGTAAAGAGTAATTGATTACCTATAATCAATTTGTATAATATTATATAACGAAAAACAAAATAGAACAAGGGTTAATCATAATATTAACCCTTGTAATTAAAAAATTATCTATCATTTGAATCAATGTACATATTATCTTTATTGTTTTGTCTAATGTAAGACCATAACAAAACACCAATTCCTACAGCTGTGATTGCAATTATTATCCATGTATATACAGTAGAAGACATGCCTGATGAATTATTCGTTGTTGAATTCCCTGTTGCAGTTCTTGTTGCAGTATATTTATCATTACCATTGTTAGTAATTGTTCCTACTGTATTTTCAGTAGCGCTTCCTATATTTCTTGCACCATTTCCTATTGTATTCATACTATCTTGTACTACTCTTCCAACTGCACTTCCGGCTCCTTCTACTACATTCTCAGCACCACCAACAACATTTCGAATTCCTTGTGCCATGTTATTCATATTATTAGCTGCAAATGTATAAGATATAGAAAAAAGAGAAATAATAATACCAATAACCGAGATGATTAAAACCTTTCTTTTCATATAAATACCTCCTAAAAATTTGAGTTTGAAAAATTCTCGATATTAGTATTTGTTTTTATAAATAAAATATACATTAATTTGAAATTTAAATTTAATAAAAATAAAGACATAAAAAAACCCTTAATTTTAACATTAAGAGTTTTAAAGTCTATTTTAATCTAATAATAATTGCGATAGCCAATAAAATTAAAACAACACCAACTGTTATTAATAAAATACTTAAAACATTAGAAAGACCTAAACCTTCTTCAGAAATAGTTCCAACGCTACTTGCAGCAACTTCGTCATTTGTTGTACCATCTGGTGTTTGTTGTGGATCATCTACATTTTGAGAAGTAGTATTTGAATTATCTGTTACAGCATTTTCTGTAGAATTAGCAGTGTTGGCTGCAAGATTCATATCTATATCACTAGCATAAATACTATAGGCATTAATTGCTAGTGCGAGAATAATTAAAACAACTGAAAATACTCTAATAAATTTTGACATTTGTATACCTCCATATAATAACAATTTCATTAATATATATAATACACAAAACAAATATAAAAGTCTAGTTGTTTTGAAAAAAATGTTTTAATTAATGAAAAAAGAGCTTATAATAATTTATCTTTTTAATAAAAAATGTATTGAAAATAAAAAAATGTTATGATATAACATTAATTATTAAGCAGTAACATATAGTGTTATTATAAAATCGAAAGGGGAATAAAAATGGAAGAAAATAACCAAACAAATGAAAATGTACAGCCACCAGTAGAAGAAAACGTAAATAATGCAAATACTGTAAATACTGAAAATACTGCAAATGTTTCAAACACTGCAGATAACACAGGTACTTCTACTAATGTACAAACAAATGCAAGTAATTATAATAATTACAATGCAAACCAACAAACTCAAACTAAAAAGAAAGGAAAAGGACCAGTAGGAGCTATATTAGCAATTATTGCTATTTTAATTGTTGCTGTAATAGCAGGTCTTGCTTATTATTTTGGAGTATACACAAAAGCTGATCAAATTTATAAAAGATTAGTAAGCTCAACAATAGATACATACGAAAAACAATTAGAAGATATTGGATATAAAACAGCTAAGGTTTCATTAAAATTTGACGCCAAGGTAGATATGGATTCTATAGACGAAAGTATAAAAACATTAATAAACAATACTGACATAGGATTAGAAGTACAAACAGACAATGAAAATAAACAAATCATAATGAATCTAGAATCAAATTATGATAAAAAAGCTTTATTAAATGTTCAAATGTATTCAAATGTAAAAGATGAAAAAACATATGTATATTTAAAAGATTTCTTTGATAAATACATTGAGGTAGACGTAGATAGTGATTCTTATAAAACTTTTAATGAAATTTTTGATAGTCAAAAAGAATTAACTGAGAAAAAAGAAAACATACAAAAAGCTATGGAAATATTAAAAAATGAAATAGTTAATGTTATAAAACCTGAATATTGCTCAAATGCTGAAAAAGAAGAAATAACAGTTAATGGAAAAACTGTTAATGCTACAAAAAATATACTTAAACTTAATGAAAAACAATTAACAGAAGAATCAAAAACAATAATTAAAAATTTAAAAGATAATGATGAATTCTTATCATGCTTTAACAACAAAGACGATGCTACTAAAATGTTAGAAGATTTATTAGATCAACTTGACAATGCAGAAGGAAATGAAGATAACACAATAGAAACTGCAATATATACAACAGGATTATTTAAACAAGAATTAGTAAAATTCTCAGTAGCAGCAACAGCAGATGGAGAAACTGTTAAAATGACAGCTACAAAAGAAACAGACAACACAATGAATATTGAGATCGTTGCAAAAGGCGAAACAGTATGTACAGGTAAAATTGTTTCAGAAGAAGAAAGCGAAAATGGTGGAACTGTAAAATTTAAAATTGATGTTAAAGATTTAGGTTCGCTAGAATTAAACATGAAATATAATAAAACATTAAACCAAGGAATTGACAGTGTAGACGTAAAAGACAGTGTAAAAATGAATGAAATAACAACTGGAGACCAACAAAAAATTATATCAAATTTACAAAATTCAGAACTATATAAATTAATGGAAAAATATTCAGGATCAAATACAACATTACCAATAAATCAAAATGCAATTGATAATGGAAGTGTAAATACAGTATTTGACCAAAATTTATTAATAAATGATATAGACACAAATTCTGTAAATGCTATAACAAATAATGCAGCTAACAGTGGAATTATTGGTGGCAATACAGCTTTAAACAAAAAACAAATAAAGTCTTATGACAGCAAATACATAATAAACTTTAGTTTACCAACAGGATACACTGAAAGTTATAGTTCAGATACATACATGACATTCAAAAAAGGTAATGATGTATCAGTTACTTTAACAACTTCAGTTGCAAATAAAGATAGTTACTATACTTCATTACAAAAATCAGTAGAAAACTATTCTAAAAATTCATACTATAAAAATGTTGTATTATCAAAAGTAGAAAGCATGAATGTAAATGGAAAGACATTCTACTATGCAGATTTCTCTTATGATTATGTAAGTTCAGGATATAAAACATCATATTCAAGAAAATATGTATGGACACCTATATCAGATAGATATGTAGTAGATGCAGCTATAACTGGTGCAGATAACATGACAAATGATGAACTAAGTACAATATTAATGATGAATGTTACAGAAAACAAATAGTAAGATAGAATATATAATTAAGACCTAATTTTTAAAGATTAGGTCTTTTTTTGTACTAAAATGTATTGAAAAATATAAAAATTATGTATAAAATATATATATGCAAAAGTTAAAAAGAAATATAGGGAGCACACAAGAAAATGAAAGTAAAAAGAATGAAAAGTAAATTGCAAAGAACAGGAAACAAACGGAATAACTTTAATAGCATTAGTGGTAACGGTAGTAATATTAGTTATATTAGCAACAATAAGTTTAAATTTGTTATTTAATAAAAATGGAATAATAAAACAGGCACAACTTGCAAAAGAAATACAAGCTAATGCAGAAGTAAGAGAAAAAGAACAATTGGATATAATAGAAGAAGAGGCAAATAAAATAATATCAAATGTAGTTGGACAAAAAAATATTAAGGAGCCTGAAACAATAGATACAGATATAAAAGGTGCTTTTATAAAATATACGGAGGAGGATATTGGTTAGCATCTCCATATCCAAATACTAATTTAGAAAAACACTTGTGCTATGTTGATGCAAGATGTTCTGTTGAAGGGAGTACAGGATATGTTCAACGGAATTAGACCTGTAATTGTATTAAAATCAAAAGTACAATTAATAAAAAATGTAGATGATACAGGACTTGAATATTTCGAAATGATAGATGTAGATTAGAATAAATTTATAAAACAAATATCATAATACTTGGGTAAAATTTATTAGTAATTCGGAGGATCTGAATATGGAAAATGCTGATGAAGAAATAAAAAAGCCAAAGAAGAAATAGAAAAAATATAATTTAATTCAAAAAGTAGATTTTAAATAACGTAATTCACTTATACTAATTTTGGTATAAGTGAAAAATTATATAATAACCAAAAATGTTGTCTTTTTTTGGCCACAAAGGGAGGAATTATGTTTAAATTACATTCGGAATATAAGCCTACAGGTGATCAACCTAGGGCAATAGAATATCTGTCAAAAGGAATAGAAGAAGGTAAGAAATTTCAAACACTTCTTGGAGTTACTGGTTCTGGTAAAACTTTTACAATGGCAAATATAATACAAAAAGTACAGAAGCCAACATTGATTTTAGCTCACAATAAAACACTTGCAGGACAGCTATATTCAGAGTTTAAAGAGTTCTTCCCAGAGAACAATGTTGAGTATTTTGTTTCATACTATGATTATTATCAACCAGAGGCATATATTGCATCTTCAGATACGTATATTGAAAAAGATTCATCAATAAATGATGAAATAGATAAACTTAGACATTCAGCAACAGCTTCACTTTTTGAAACAAGAGATGTTATAATAGTAGCTTCTGTTTCTTGCATTTATGGTTTAGGTGATCCTATAGATTATGAAAATATGATTGTTTCTTTAAGACCTGGTATGAAAAAGGAAAGAAACGAGATTATGAAGAAACTAATTTCTATGCAGTACAGCAGAAACGAATTGGATTTTAAAAGAGGAACGTTTAGAGCAAAAGGAGATATACTAGAAATATATCCATCTGATGAAAGTGAAACAGCAATCAGAGTGGAATTTTGGGGAGACGAGATTGAAAAAATTTCAGAAATAAGTCCATTAACAGGAAAAACAATTGCGTCAAGAAATCATATTATGATCTTTCCAAATTCACATTATGTTACAACATCTGATAAAATGGAAAGAGCGATTATTAGTATAGAGAAAGAAAAAGAAGAAAGAGTAAAATACTTTAAAGAGAATAACAAATTAATTGAAGCACAAAGAATAGAAGAAAGAACCAATTTTGATATAGAAATGATGAAGGAGACTGGTTTTTGTCAAGGAATAGAAAATTATTCTAGACATATAAGTGGAAGAGAAGAAGGAAGTGCACCATATACTTTGTTTGATTATTTTCCAAAGGACTTTCTTCTATTAATTGATGAATCTCACGCTACAATACCACAAGTACGTGCTATGTACAATGGAGATAGGGCAAGAAAGGAATCTCTTGTAAATTATGGATTTAGATTGCCTTCTGCATTTGATAATAGACCATTAAAGTTTGAAGAATTTGAAGATAGAATTAATCAGGTTATATTTGTAAGTGCAACTCCAGCAGATTATGAAAAAGAACATTCTAGAGATAATGTTGTAGAGCAAATTATAAGACCTACAGGTTTGCTTGATCCTAAAATTGAAGTAAAACCTGTGACTAACCAAATAGATGATTTGATAGAACAAATTCATGAAAGAGTTGAGAAACAAGAAAGAGTACTTGTTACTACTTTAACTAAAAAGATGGCGGAAGATTTAGCTGCTTATTTATCAGAAATAGGTATTAAAGTAAAATATATGCATTCAGATATAAAAGCACTAGAAAGAATGGAAATTATAAGAGATTTAAGACTTCGGAGAATTTGATGTTTTAGTTGGAATTAATCTGTTAAGAGAAGGTCTAGATATACCAGAAGTTTCTTTAGTGGCTATTTTAGATGCGGATAAAGAAGGATTTCTTCGTTCTGAAAGATCTTTGATTCAAACAATAGGTCGTGCAGCAAGAAATACAGATGGAAAGGTAATTATGTACGCTGATGAATTAACAGAATCAATGGAAAAGGCAATATCTGAGACTAATAGAAGAAGGAAGATTCAGCAAGAATATAATGAAAAAAATGGTATTGTACCTAAAACAATTCAAAAATCTGTTAGAGAAACAATTAAAGCAAGTATACTAGAAGAAGCTGAAACAAAATATGATATTGGAAAAAATGAGACTATAGATGATGTAATTAATAAGTTGACAGATGAAATGTTAAAATATGCTGCAGAGATGGAATTTGAAAAAGCGGCAGAGTTAAGAGATAAAATAAAAGAATTGGAAAGAATGTAAAATATTAACGGTACAGTTTATTGTTTTTTTACAAAAAATGGTGTAAAATAATAAGAGTGTTAATAAGGAGGAAATTTTATGGGAATATTAGATATTACGGATCAATTTTGCAATCCAATAGATTTACAAAAAAATATGAACTCTTTAAATGGAGAAATTTATTCAGAAGGAAAAATACATGAACAACCTATAGTATCTTTTGTTCAAAAAGAAAATGAACAAGAAGTTATATATAGAGAAGAAATGTAAATGTATATTTGATATGTAAAAGACCACATTATATGAACTATATATGCAGTAAAGTTCTATATAGTGGTCTTTTAAAATTATTGACATTTACAAACTTTTGTTTTATAATGTAAATGCTTAGAATTAAAAATAAATCATAAATTATATAATAAATATTATTATGTTATATAGATTGGGGGCAAAATGCAGAATAGTATTATTATAAAAGGAGCAAAGGAACATAATTTAAAAAATATAAATATAGAAATACCACGTGATAAGCTAGTTGTAATAACTGGCTTATCAGGTTCTGGAAAATCTTCATTAGCATTCGATACTTTATATGCAGAAGGACAAAGAAGATATGTAGAAAGTTTGTCGGCATATGCTAGACAATTCCTGGGATTAATGGAAAAACCAGATGTAGAATCAATAGAAGGCTTGTCACCTGCTATATCTATTGACCAAAAAACTACTTCAAAAAATCCTCGTTCTACCGTTGGAACAGTTACTGAAATCTATGATTATATACGTCTTTTATATGCAAGAATTGGTGTTCCATATTGTCCTAATTGTGGTAAAAAAATAGAAAAGCAAACAATAGATCAAATTGTAGATAATATTTTGGAGTTAGATGAAGGAACAAAAATCCAAGTATTAGCACCTATCATAAGAGGAAGAAAAGGTGAATTTGTAAAAATATTATCTGACTTTCAAAAGGATGGCTTTGTAAGAGCTAGAGTTGATGGGAAAACTGTTGAATTATCTGATGATATACAAATAGATAGAAAGAAAAAACATAATATTGAATTAATTGTGGATAGACTAATTATAAAGCCTGAAATAAGAAGTAGATTAACAGAGTCTGTTGAAGTAGCGTTAAAACATGCAAATAACTTAGTTAGTATAGATATACAAGGAAAAGAAGTACGTGTATATAGCAAAAATTATGCATGTCCAGATTGTGGAATTAGTTTTGATGAGTTATCTCCAAGAATGTTTTCTTTCAATAATCCATTTGGAGCTTGTCCAACATGTACAGGTATAGGATATCTAATGAAAATTGATCCTGACTTAATAATACCTGACAAAAATAAAACTTTATATGATGGAGTAAAAGCTTTTGGCGCTAGTAACATGAAAAAAGGCGAAACAATGGCCAAAATGTATTTTGAAAGCATAGCTAAGCACTATGGAGTAGATATTTCTGTTCCTATAAAAAAATTACCAAAAGATTTTCTAGATAAAATATTATATGGTACTGGTACTGATGAAATTGATTTTGAATACGAATCAGCAGCCGGAGTTAGAAAATTTAAAGCACCATTCGAAGGTGTAATTCCTACACTTGAAAGAAGACATAATGAAACGAAATCTCAAGGCATGAGGGATTTTTATGAGTTCTATATGAGCAACAGTGAATGTCCTGACTGTAAAGGTGCAAGACTAAAAAAAGAAGTATTAGCGGTAAGAGTTGGTGAGAAAAATATTAATGAGTTAACAAGCATGTCCATTGATAAAATAAAAACATATCTTAATTCTTTGGAATTAAACAAAAAAGATAAGATGATTGCAGATCAAATTTTAAAAGAATTAAATAAAAGATTGCAATTTCTTATGGATGTTGGATTGGAATATTTAACATTATCTCGAGGTGCAGGAACTCTATCAGGAGGGGAAGCACAAAGAATTCGCTTGGCAACACAAATAGGTTCAGGATTAACAGGAGTACTATATATACTAGATGAGCCAGGTATTGGTTTACATCAAAGGGATAATGAAAAACTAATTGCTACATTGAAAAAATTAAGAGATCTAGGAAATACTGTTTTGGTAGTTGAACATGATGAAGATACTATGTACGCCGCAGATCAAATTATAGATATAGGACCAGGAGCAGGAGTACATGGTGGAAATGTTATGGCACAAGGTACAGCAGAAGAAGTAAAATTGGTAAGCGATTCTGTTACAGGCCAGTATTTAAGTGGAAGAAAGCAAATTAAGGTACCAGCTAAAAGAAGAAAATCAAACGGAAGATCAATTGAAGTAAAAGGTGCTACAGAGCATAATTTAAAAAATGTTAATGTTAAATTTCCACTTGGACAATTTATATGTGTGACCGGTGTATCTGGTTCTGGAAAAAGTACACTTGTTAATGAAGTACTATATAAATCAATAGCTAAGGAATTAAATGGATCAAATGAAAAGCCAGGAAAATGCAAAGAAATAACTGGATTAGATAATATTGATAAAATAATTAATATTGATCAATCACCAATTGGAAGAACTCCACGTTCAAACCCTGCAACGTACACGGGAGTATTTGATATTATTAGGGATATATTTGCTAATACAAATGAAGCAAAGATGAGAGGATATGAAAAAGGTCGTTTTAGCTTTAATGTAGATGGGGGAAGATGTGAAGCATGTAATGGAGATGGAATATTAAGAATAGAAATGCATTTCTTACCAGATATATATGTACCATGCGAAGTTTGTAAAGGAAAACGATACAATAAAGAAACTTTAGAAGTTAAATATAAAGGAAAGACGATTGCAGATGTCTTAGATATGACAGTTGAGGAAGCTCTACAATTTTTTGAAAATATTCCAAGAATTAAACAAAAAATCCAAACTTTATATGATGTTGGATTAGGGTATATTAAACTTGGACAACCATCTACTACATTATCTGGTGGTGAAGCACAACGTATAAAACTTGCTGCAGAACTTTCTAAAAAAGCAACGGGAAAAACACTATATATTTTAGATGAACCCACTACAGGTCTTCATATTGCTGATGTACACAAATTAGTAGAAATTTTACAAAGATTAGTAGATACTGGCAATAGTATTATTGTTATTGAACATAATCTAGATTTAATAAAAACAGCAGATTATATTATAGATTTAGGCCCAGAAGGCGGAGATAATGGGGGACAAGTAGTTGCAGTAGGCTCTCCAGAACAAATTGTAAAAAATGATAGAAGCTATACAGGAAAGTTTTTAAAGAAATATATTGAAAATAAATAATAATGCATAAAATTGAAAAAGAAGCTGCTTTAACCTTATGAGCAGCTTCTTTTTTACTATCTACAATTATTATTGTTATTATCTATTCTTTCACTATTTTTTTGATTATTTTTGCTATTGTTCTTATTGTTCTTGTTGTTTTGCTTATTCTTTTCTGACATAAAAAGCACCTCCAATCTGTTTTTACAATAATATTTTGCCTAAGTTTTAAAAAAATATTCAATTTGTTGTACTTTTAAAATTCTTGTGATAAAATATTTTTTATAATTTTGGAAATAATAAAAAAGGGAATGATAAAAAATGAAAAATATTGTAATAGGAATTGAAGGTTTAGTTGGAGCTGGAAAGACATCAATTTGTAGAGAATTATTAAAAAAAATACCAAATAGTATATTACTACATGGAGGTAATTTATATAGAGCTATCGTCTATGCTTTAATGAATTATAAAAGTAATTGCTTGAATCTACAAAATTTAAGTGAAAGCTTAAAAAATGTTGATATAAAAGAAATAATGGACAAATTAAAGGTAGAAGTGCGTTTAGAAAATAACGAAACAGTAATTTATGTTGCTGGAGAGAAAATAGATGAAGATAAGTTACAATCCAAAGATAATTCGTTAGCTGTTTCAATCGCTGGAAACTCAGCCGATAACTCACATCTTTATACATTTGGAAAGACCTTAATTGATATGTATAAAACAAATTTTAATGTTATTGTATCTGGAAGAGACTTAATGAAAATCTATCCTGAACTAGATTATCATTTTTTAGTAACCGCTTCTTTAGACGAGAGAGTAAAAAGAAAATGTATACAATACAACGGAACTGTTGATGAAGAAATTGTAAAAGAAAATATTATAAAAAGAGATAAAATTCAAGAATCTGCAGGATACTATAAAAAATATGAAAATACTATAGAAGTAGATGTAACAGATTGTAAGTCTGCTATAGAATCTGCAAATAAAATATTAGAATACATAAAATAAAGTTCTTTAATTCTATAATGTAACATTTTCTCTGATAATGCATATTATTCTATATATAATTAATTAGGAGGTATAATATGTATTATCAAAACTATGAAGACTATATGAGAAGCGTTTTAGGGTATCCAATAGAACCTACAAATACATATGAATCATACGATTATTTAATGTCACCATATGAAAGATCACAAGCATATTCTAATCAACTGGGATATAATAATGAAATTTTAGAGTTATATCCAGATATATATAGGGTTGTTAATCCTATGGTATGCAAAATATGTGAGAACAATACAAAACCAATTACACGTCAATTAGTTGATCAAATGACAGATGAAATTTATATGAACTTAGAGAGTCAGCCAGAGGCAAGCACAATTATTAATGTAAAGGTAAATACACAAAGTGGTATAGAAAAAAATAATAGATCTTCAAATGAATCAAATGTTTCTAGTTCAAGCTCGTCAAGAAGTAAATCTAGTTATGAAAAAGTAGATAGTAGTGACTCTAAGAATAGCATGGAAAACAGGGAAGACAGACAAAGAAGACCAAATAATAATGTATTAAGAGATCTTATTAGAATTCTAATATTAAATAGATTATTAGGAGGACCTATAAACAATATACCACCTCGTCCACGTCCACCAAGACCACCAATGAGACCGCCATATCCAAGAAATAATGGACTATACGAAGATTATTTTAAATTTTAAAATGAAAAAATTTCCAAGATATACAATTTAAATTTGTATATCTTTTATTTTTTTGTAAAAAATAATATTATATCATTAAAAATTTTTAATGATTAATACTAGAAAGGCGGTAATTTGTATGAAAGTAAAAGATTGTATGTGTGATCAAGTAGCATATGTTAATCCTAATTGTTCTGTAGAAGAATGTGCTAAAATAATGTGTAATAATCATGTTGGATGTATACCTGTTTGTGATAATTCTAAACAAATAGTTGGATTAGTAACAGATAGAGATATTATTCTTAGGACTATAGGATGTGGTAAGGATATAAAAAATACTAATGTTAGTGATATTATGACTTCCAAAGTTTGCTGTTGTACACCTGATGTAGATGTTTCTGAGGCAGAAAAAATAATGTCTGAAAATCAAATAAGAAGACTACCTGTTATAGATAATAATAAGGTTATAGGTATTTTAACTTTAGGAGATTTAGCTGCAAATGAAGCTGTTAATACACAAGGAGTTTGTGCTACATTAGAAAATATATGTAGCTGCAACGAGAAAAACGCTGAATAGTAATTAAAATATATTTTAAAACTTATTACTTTTACAATATATTGTCATAAAAGTGAGTAAAGGTAATAAGTTTTTTTATATAGACAAGTAAAAGTTTTTTTGTTATTATAATATTCAATATAAGTTATAAAAGGAGAATACATATGGTAGTTGATATGAATTATTGGCGAAAAGTAATAGGGAATATTGTAGTTTTATTAATTAGTATTTTGGGGGTAATATTAGGTTTTAAATTAGCAATATTTTATATGCCATTTCTGATAGCGTTTATTATATCTTTAATGCTTGAACCTATTATTAAATTTATTATGAAAAAAACAAAGCTAAAGCGTAAAACTAGTTCGATAATTGTGTTTATTATAGCTATTACAATTATTGTTGGATTATTAACATGGGGAATAACTTCATTAATTTCTGAAGCTTCTAATTTATTATCAAATTTTAATGAATATGCTGATTTGATATATCAATCTATACAAGATTTTATTGCCAAAATTGATTTTAGCAAAATGCAGATACCAGAGAATGTTATGGATACTATTCAGAAATCAGCTATGGAATTTTTAGGAACAATAACTAATTGGGCAAAAGATGCTTTAACAGGTGTAATTGGTTTTATTACATCTATTCCAACAATAGGTATATATATGGCTGTTACACTTTTATCTTTATACTTTATATGTGTAGATAAGATATATATGGTAGACCAATTGGAACATCATCTTCCAGAAACATGGGTAAAAAAGATAGGAGTACATCTTAAAGGACTAATTCAATCTTTAGGTGGATATTTAAAGGCAGAAGTAATTTTAGTAATTATTTCATTTGTTATCTCATTAATAGGTTTATATATTTTCCATTTCTTAGGATGGAATGTACAATATCCTTTGATGATTGCTTTGATTATTGGATTTGTAGATGCATTACCTATATTTGGTTCAGGAACAGTAATGATTCCTTGGGCGATATTTCTTGCTTTTATGGGTGATATAAGGCTTGCAATAGCTATATTTATTTTATGGGCAATTATGTCTGTAGTTAGACAATTTATAGAACCTAAAATTGTTAGTGGTCAAATAGGAATCCATCCTATATTTACTTTAATTGCAATGTATACAGGGTTTAAATTTATTGGGGTATTAGGAATGCTTTTAGGACCTATAATATTAATAATTTTAAAAAATATATATGGAACCATAATAGATAAAGGAATTGTAAAATCGCTTTTTGAAAGATAGAAAATAAAATAAATAATTAAAAAAGAAACTAGCTCTTATTACAAATAAAATTTGTAGTAGGAGCTATTTTCTTTAATATGTTTAAAATAATTATATAACTGTTGATGTTGAGATAAATGAGCTGTCTGGTGGATATACATATTCTTCGCTTGGTTTTTCAATAGCATTAATAGATTCAATTTCTATAACAGGTATTTCGCCATTGTAATTTCCTTTTGTTATTGTACCTGTAATTTCCACCCAACTATTATCTTCATAATTTTTGGCAATAGTAGAATGACATAAAAATCCAACTACAACGGTCTGAAAATCAGAAGAAATGATCATGTTTCTGGCTAAAACAAATTGTTCATCTGTAAAATCATACAATCTGTATATATAGCCAGAAAATTTTACTTTTTGACCTACATATTTATCTAGATTAGTATGAACATTTTGCAGTACGTTTGTATAATTTTGAGGAGTAATATCATATACCACATTTCTAGTATTTATTTTATCATTTGTTTTAAAGAAACTACTAAATATTAATTTATAACATATAAAAAAAGTGATAATTAATACTATAACACAAAATATTCCTATTAATACTTTAGATGCTTTGTTTCCATCTAGTTTTATATTAAAAATAAACATATATTTAACCCCTTTTATCTTATTATTAATTCAAGATATTAATATTTATGTTTGTTTCTAAAATATATTCTATAAAATATTAGAAAAAATTTAAAAAGAGAGATATTTGCCTTGCGGTTTTATAAAAAAAGTGATATAGTATCATCAGTTTTAACTGTATATATAAATATATACAATTTCACAAGAGGAAGGAAGAAAGAGATGGGATTATTTAAGTCATATAGCGAAAAAGAAGTAAAGAGATTAATGCCAACTGTAAAGAAAATTAATGAATTAGAACCAGAAATGGAAAAATTATCAGATGCACAACTAAGAGGAAAAACAGATGAATTTAAAGCAAAATTAAAAGAAGGAAAGACTTTAGATGATATCTTACCAGAAGCATTTGCTGTAGTTAGAGAGGCCTCAAAGAGAGTTTTAGGAATGAAACATTTTGATGTTCAATTAATAGGAGGTATTATTCTACATCAAGGTAGAATTGCCGAAATGAAAACTGGTGAAGGAAAAACTTTAGTTGCTACACTTCCAGTATATTTAAATGCATTAACAGGAAAAGGTGTTCATGTTATTACAGTTAATGACTATCTTGCAAAAAGAGATAGTGAATGGATGGGAAAAGTATATAGATTTTTAGGACTAACTGTTGGTTTAGTTATAGCAGGAATGGAACCTCATGAAAAAAGAGAAGCTTATGCATGTGATGTTACATATGGTACTAACAATGAGTTTGGATTTGATTATCTAAGAGATAACATGGTAATCTATAAAGATCAATTAGTACAAAGAGAATTAAATTATGCTATAGTAGATGAGATTGATAGTATTTTAATAGATGAGGCACGTACCCCTCTTATAATTTCAGGTAGAGGAGCTCAATCATCTGATTTATATAAAAAGGCTGATCATTTTGTTAGCAAATTAACTCCAAAAGTAATTGTAGAAGAGGATGTAAAAGATTTTGAACAAGCTGAGGATAATGAAAAATATGATTATATAGTTGACTTAAAAGCAAAATCTGCATCATTAACACAAAAAGGTATAAAAAAAGCTGAGCAAGAATTTGGATTAGAGAACTTTAATGATATTGAAAACTCTGAATTAGTTCACAACGTAAATCAAGCATTACGTGCTCATGGTATAATGAAAAAAGATATTGATTACATTGTAAAAGATGGAGAAGTATTAATTGTTGATGAATTTACAGGAAGAATTATGTATGGAAGAAGATATAACAACGGATTACATCAAGCAATTGAAGCAAAGGAACATGTAAAAATTGCTGATGAGTCAAAGACTCTTGCAACAATAACATTCCAAAACTACTTTAGAATGTATGGAAAATTATCTGGTATGACTGGTACTGCAATGACAGAAGAAGCGGAATTTGAAGAGATATATAAATTAGATGTTATTGAAATACCTACAAATAAACCTATGATCAGAAAAGATCATCATGATATTATTTACAAAAATGAAAATGCAAAATTCAGAGCAGTTATAAATGATATTAAAGAAAGTAATAAAAAAGGTCAACCAGTATTAGTTGGTACAGTTTCTATTGAAAAATCAGAGAAACTAAGCAAATTACTAGATAAAGAGGGTATTAAGCATACTGTATTAAATGCAAAATATCATGAAAAAGAAGCAGAAATTGTTGCACAAGCTGGTAAATTTGGAGCAGTAACAATAGCTACAAATATGGCAGGACGTGGAACAGATATTATGCTTGGTGGTAACAGTGAATTCTTAGCAAAACAAGAAATGAGAAGACAAAGATATTCTTTGGAACAAATAGAACAAGCAACAGCGTTTAATGAAACAAGTAATCCAGCATTTATTGATGCTCGAAATAAATTTAAAGAGTTAAAGAATAAATATGATGAAGATATAAAAGAAGAAAAAGAAAAAGTTGTTGCTGCAGGTGGTTTAAAAATTATAGGTACAGAGAGACACGAATCAAGAAGAATCGATAATCAGTTAAGAGGTCGTAGTGGTCGTCAAGGTGATCCAGGAGAGTCAAGATTCTATATTGGATTAGATGATGATTTAATGAAAATATTTGGTGGAAATATGATTACTAAAGTATATGATACTTTAGGAGCAGATGAAGATATGCCAATAGCTTCAAAGATGATATCAAATGCTGTAGAAAGTGCCCAAAAGAAGGTTGAAGGAAGAAACTTCAGTATTAGAAAAAATGTACTTCAATATGATGATGTAATGAACACACAAAGAGGAATTATTTATTCTCAAAGAAAACAAGTTCTTGATGGCGAAAACATGAAAGAAAATATTTCTAATATGATAGACAGCTTAGCAGATGAAACAGTTAACAGTTATGTTACTGACGAAGGAATAAATAGAGAATCGCTATTATCAGAAATTAGTACTACTTTTGGAATTTCAAAATTAGATTCATTAGATAAAAATAAAGTAAAAGCAGAAAATGTTGCAAAGGAATTAAAAGAAAAAGCTCATAAGATTTATGATGAGAAAGAACAAGAATTTGGTGCAGATAACTTAAGAGAACTTGAAAGAGTTGTTATGTTAAAAATAGTTGATGAAAGATGGATGGACCATATTGATGCTATGGATGAACTAAAAGACGGAATAGGACTTCAAGCTTATGGACAAAAAGATCCAGTTGTTCAATACAGAATAGAAGGTTTTGATATGTTTGACCAAATGATTGCTGATATCAAATTAAATGTTGTAAAAGTTCTTATGAATGCAAGAAAAAAAGAAGGTGCACCAGAAAGAAAAGAATCAATAAAAATTACTAGTGAGGGAAGAGAAGAAGCTACTCTTAATTTATCAGAAAACACTGCTCCAAGTTCTTCTTCAGGACCAAAGACCCCATACGTAAAAAAAGAAGCTGAAATTGGAAGAAATGATCCTTGCCCTTGTGGAAGTGGTAAAAAGTACAAAAACTGTTGTGGTAAGTAGTTTTAAGCTCGTATTTACGGGCTTTTTTTAATACCAGTTTTTAATTAGATAAGTTTTTATGTAAGTTCTTAGTTTATATAAAACTTATCTAAAATTCACCATGTTGGAGAAAAGTATTGAATAATAAGTTTTTTTATAAAAATGTACACTGTCCCAATGATATGTGTATTTTAGGCTGACTGGAAAATTTAATAAAAATATGTTATAATTAAAGAGATTTGAAAGGGGAGTTGTTATGAAAAGGAATAATTTAATAAAAGTATTGAAGAAAATATATAAATTGTTAGATACAAAACAGAAATTAAGATTTATTTTAATAATTATTATAATGATAGTTTCTGCTGCACTTGCTCAAATGACACCAAAAGCAATAGGATGGCTTACAGATGATATATTAACTAAGAATGAAATATCATTTAATAAGGTAATTCCTTTTTTAGTTTTTATATTAATGGTAAATGTAGTAAATGAAGTAATAAAAATATTTAGAAGAGTATTAGTTGAAGATACAGCAACAAGAACAGAAAAGAAAGCAAGAGGAATGGTAATAAAGTCATTATTAATGGCTCCGCTTTCTTATTTTAGAAAGAATATGACTGGAAATATTCATGGAAGACTTAATAGGTGTTTAGATGGAACTATTAAATTAGAAAAATTGTTGTTTATGGATTTTGCTCCAGCAATATTTAATGCAATTGCTGCAATTATAACTATATTTTTAACATTACCAATAACATTAGCTATGCCTATGTTGTTAGTTATACCTATCGGAGTATTTATTGTATTAAAACAAATAAAAAGTCAAAAAGGTATTAGGGTTGAACTATTAGAAAGTAAATCAGGAATGGATGGAACTATAGTTGAACTTATAAATGGTATTGAAGTTATAAGAATTTGCGATAGTTTGGACTTTGAAACTAAAAGATTTGATGATAAGGGTGAGTTTTTAAGAGCAAAAGAAATGAAACATCATAAAGCGATGGCAATGTATGATTGTTTAAAATTTATTAATCAAGCTGTATTTACAGTGTTAGTAATTGGAATTTCTACTTATTTAGCAACTAAAAATATAATTTCAGTAGGTTCTGTATTAACTGCATATTTATGTTTTAATCAATTACTAAGACCGTTAGAGGAATTACATAGAATATTTGATGAAGTTTCTGAATGTACAGTTTTAGCAACTGATTTCTTTAAAATGGTAGAAATAGAAAATGATTTCTCATATTTACCTATAAAAACAAAATCAGAAAATAAATCAACAAATGAGATTATAAACATGGAAAATATTACTTTCCATTATTCTGAAAATGAAGATAAAATCATTTTGGATAACTTTAATATAGATATAGAAAAAGGAATGTATCTTGGAATTGCTGGACCTTCAGGCTGTGGTAAATCTTCATTAATAAAATCTATTTGCAAGTTAGAAAAAGCAGATGGAGCAATAATTGTTGATGATAAGAATATTGATAATTTAACAAGAAAAGATTTATCAAAATTAATAGCATTAGTACCACAAAGTCCGTTCTTAATTGCAGGAACAATATTTGAAAATATAACATATGGAATAGATAGAGAAGTTTCAATTGATGAAGTAGAAGAAGCAGCTAAAAGAGCATATATTTATGATTATATAAATGGACTTCCAGATAAATTTGACTCATTAGTTTCTGAAGGAGGAAACAATTTATCAGGTGGACAAAGACAAAGAATAGCAATTGCAAGAATATTCTTAAGAAAGCCTAAAATATTAATTTTAGATGAAGCAACTTCGGCTCTTGATAATACATCTGAAAAATATATTCAGGCTGAAATAGAAAAAATGAAACAAGAAAATAATACAACAATTATTGCAATAGCACATAGATTAACTACACTAAAAAACTGTGATAGAATTATAGTACTTAATAAAGGTAAGATTGAAGAAGATGGCAAATTTGATGATCTTATAGAAAAAAATGGAATGTTTAGCGATATGTATTATGGAAAATTAAATTAAAATTTAGATAAGTTTTTAGATAAGTTCTGTTAGGTTTGCCGAGTCTACGGAGTGCTCTGGGGTGCAACCAAGTGCCGAATTAACGAGCCAAGTGCTCATAAAAGTTCTCAAAATTCCTAATACAAAGGTCCTTGCGGTTCGGGAAAAAAGTATAAAAATTGCTGTGGAAAGTAGTATAAAATAAGGTAATATTTAAAATTCAAAAATTATTAAGTTGGTTCGAGTTTTATAACTTGCCCACGTAATATTAAGAAAATCTAAGAAAAAAGGATGTGGACAACATTTTAAGTGTGGACATCCTTTTTTGATAATTAATGTTATAATATATGTAGGAGTTGATAATATGCTAAGTCCCAAATTAGAAACAGAAAGATTAACATTAAGAAGGTATGAAGAAACTGATATTGATATGCAATATGAGGTATTAACAGATAACAGATTTGCAAAATATATAAAGTTTCCTAACTTAACAAAGGAAGAAGAACTAGAAATTATTAAAGATTGGATTAAAAATGCAGATGATTCAAAATATGAAAAATGGGTAATTACTTTAAAAGGTGATAATACTCCTATTGGAAATATATCAGTAAATAGAATTTTATAGCAAAACAAAATAGTGAAAATATATTCTAAAAGTATCAACAATTTGTTGGTGCTTTATTTTTTCACCATAGATAAAATTTTAAATTACAAATATTGATATACAAATTCCAGAAAAACCTCTTTAAAACGTTGAATTTTTTCTTTCTTTTTATTATAATATTAGAAATAAGTAGACATAAGAGCCTTTATTTAAAGTGCTTTTTCTATAATATAAGGGAGGAGGTAGTAAAATGAACAGAGTTATAATTAGAAATGTAGAATTAAAAGATTTAAGATTTGTATCAGAAATTGCCGTTAGAGGTTGGCAAACTGCTTATAGAGGTATTATAGAGGATGAATTTTTAGATAATCTAAGCATTGAAGAAAATTATCTAAAAAGATTAAAAGATTATAAAGAAAATGGTTTTATCGTTGCAGAACAAGATGGAGAAGTAGTTGGATTTTGTAGATATAGAATGGGAAAAAATTATCAGGTTGAATATCCAGATGTTGATTGCGAATTATGTGCTTTATATGTAAAAACAGAAGAGAAAAGAAATGGTATAGGCAAAGCTCTCGTAAATTATGCTAAAAATGAATTCAAAAAAGCCAATTTAAATAAAATGATTATATGGTGTTTAAAAGAAAATTATCCATCTAGAAAATTTTATGAAAAAATAGGTGGAATATATTGTGGAGAAACAACTCGTATAATAGGAAACAAAGAATATTCTGAAGTTGGATATGTATATGATTTAGAGAGTGAATTGGAATTAGTATTTCCAACAAAAGAATACAAAAAGCAAGTAGAGGAACAATAGAATTCCTTCCACAGTCTATTTGGCAATAAGAAAAGCAGATAAAAAAATAGTTGGGAATGTTCAAATAAGACATAAACTTAATGAAAAACAATTACTTTATGGTGGACATATAGGAGATAATGTTAGACCATCTGAAAGAAGAAAAGGAGGTTTTAATTAATAATGGATTTTTTGTTGAAATTTTTTAACCACAGAAAAATGTTTTTGTATAAATATTAAATAAAAGAAAGGATTTGAATGATATGAAAGAAATTATTTTAAAAATAGATGGAATGATGTGTGAAGGATGCGAAAACAGAGTAAAAAATGCAATAGGAAATATAGATGGCGTAGATAAAGTTAGCGCTGATCATAACACAGGTAAAGTTATAGTAACATTAAATAACGAAATAGATAGTAAAGTTATAAAGGATACTATTGAAGATATTGGATATGAAGTAATAGGGGAGTAATGCATATGAAGAAGATTATTTTATCAGTAGATGGAATGACTTGTTCAGCTTGTTCAAATGGTTTAGAAAAATATTTAAATAAGCAAAATGGAATATATAATGCTTCAGTAAATCTAGTAATGGCAAATGCATATATTGAATATGATGAAAAAATATTAGATGTTGAGAAGATAGAAGGTTTTGTAAAAAAAGCAGGATTTAAAAGTTTAGGTGAATTTAAAGAAATAAAAATAGAAAGTAAAAATAAAGTTAAAAAAATAGAATTTATATTTTATACAATCTTAGCAATTTTATTAATGTGGATTTCAATGGGACATATGATGAATTTACCAACAATACCATTTTTAGATCCTCATATGCATACAACAAATTATATAATAAGTCTTTTGATTTTAACAATACTATTCATAATATATGGTTTTGATATTATAAAAAATGGATATAAGAATCTAATTCACAAAACTCCTAATATGGATACTTTAGTTTCAATTGGAGTAATTACAAGCTTTTTATATAGTTTATATAATGTTTATTTAGTATATAGTGGAGATCATCATCAAGTAATGAACTTATACTTTGAATCAGCAACTATCGTAATATATTTCATAAAGTTGGGGAGATATATAGATGGAGTAAGTAAGGACAAAACAAAAGAAACAATACAGAAATTAGTAGAAATTACTCCTAATAAAGCAATAATAAAAGTAGATGGAAAGTTAAAAGAAGTTACTCTTGATGAAATTCATAAGGGAGATATTGTTGTATGTAAACCCGGAGAAAAGATTGCAGTAGATGGTGAAATCATACAGGGGAAGGCCCATCTTGATGAATCATTTATAACAGGAGAAAGCAAGCCTCAATCAAAAGAAACTGGAAGTAAAGTAATTGCAGGAAGTTTAAATTATGATGGATACATTGAATATAAAGCTGAAAGAATAGGAAAAGAATCAACAGTTTCAGAAATAGTAAGAATGGTAGTAGAAGCGACAAACACAAAAGCACCTATAGCTAAAGTTGCAGATAAAGTATCTGGATATTTTGTGCCGGTTGTAATTGTTTTAGCAATATTAACATTTATTGTATACCTTGCAATTGGACAAACTATAGAAACAGCAATAACTGTTTTCGTTACTATTTTGGTAGTTGCTTGTCCTTGCAGTTTAGGTTTAGCCACTCCACTTGCAATAATAGTAAGTGAAGGTATATGTGCTACAAATGGAATCTTGATAAAGCAAAGTGCAATATTAGAGAATGCACAAAAAACAAATGTTGTAGTTTTTGATAAAACAGGAACTCTAACGTATGGTAAATTAAAGATTTCAGAGGTTAGAAATTATAGTAAACTTACAGATAATGAATTATTGCAAATTGTTGGAAGTATAGAAGAAAAAACAACACATCCAATAGGAAAAGCATTTACTGATTACATGAAAGAAAACAAAATTTCACCATTAAATATTAATGAATTTGAGAATATTGCAGGCTACGGAATTATAGGAAAAGTAGATAATAAGAATATTATTATAGGTAGTTCTAAGATCTTAAATAAGTATGATGTAAATAATCCATATGAACAAGATGAGAAGGACGTGGCAAGTAAAGGAAATAGTATTGTATATGTTATACAAGATAAAGAAATTCTAGCTTTGATTGGTGTAAACGATATAGTTAGAGAAGAGGCTAAAGAAGTAATAAATACGTTATCTAGTATGAATATAGAAACTGTAATGCTAACAGGTGATAATAAAGAAACTGCAAGTAAGATAGCACAAGAATTAGGAATAAGTAGGGTAGTGTCAGATGTTTTACCAAAAGAAAAGGCAAATATGGTAAATGAATTAAAAACAGGAAATAGATTTGTTATGATGTGCGGAGATGGAATAAATGATAGTCCTGCACTAGCTAACGCTGATATAGGAATAAGTGTGAAAAGTGGAACAGATATTGCAATGGATTCTTCAGATGTAATTCTTACAAAGAACAATTTAAGTAGTATTGTTAAATTAATAAATATAAGCAAAAAAACAATAAAAAATATTAAGCAAAATTTATTTTGGGCCTTTTTCTATAATTGTTTAATGATACCTGTTGCAATGGGAATCTTTAGAGGAATAGGAATTTCCATAACTCCAATGATTGCAAGTCTTGCAATGGTATTTAGTAGTATAACTGTAATATTAAATGCATTAAGGCTAAAAAGAATAAAGTAACGCATATTAATACAATATATTTAATTATAACTGTTATAATATAAATTCATATATAAACTTCTTAATACATATAAGTATGTATTAGGGGGATTGAAATGGAAGATAAAAATAAAATATTAAAATTTCAAATTTTTAGTGCAGTCTTTGTTGCTATATTAGGAACGTTACTGCACTTTACTTATCAATGGTCAAACGAAAATGTTATAGTTGGAGCTTTTTCAGCAGTTAATGAAAGCACCTGGGAGCATCTAAAATTAGTGTTCTTTCCAATGATAATAATGACGGTTGTAGGGTATTTTTATATAGGAAAAACCACTGATAATAATTTTCTATGCGCACAGCTACTTGGTATATTAACAGCTCTTCTATTTATTGTTGTTTTTTTCTATACATATACAGCAATACTAGGAACTAATTATTCATTTTTAGACATTGGAAGTTTTTTTGTTGCCATTGTATTGGGTGAATATGTGGCTTATAAGTTTATGACATCAAGACCAAGATGTAACACAAAACTTGCAGTAACAGGCTTGATAATTTTATTTGCTTGTTTTATTGTATTTACATTTTTAACACCTAAAATATTTATATTTCAGGATCCTATTACAGGTGGATATGGAATAATAGACAAATGAACATCGTTGAAATATTAGTATAAAAGTATTATAATAATAAAATAGTATAGTTATAAAATGATAGGGAAGTGATTAAGTGGTAGATTTAGAAGAATGTTCTCAAAGACTAGAGAAACTTAAAAGTAAATTAACTGAAATAGGTGATTCACTTTGACATTACAAGTTTAGAAATGGAATTGTCTAATCTAGAAAAACAGACTGCAAATTCAGACTTTTGGAATGATACGAAAAATAGCTCGATTGTTTTAAAAAAAATTACTAGATTAAAAGCAAGGATACAAGAATTTGAGAATGTAAAGAATGAATTTGATAATATATATGAAATAAACAACTTATTAAAAAGTGAATCTGATGAAGAATTAGAAAAAGAGCTTATATATGGAATTAAAGTTATAGAAAAAAATATAAACAAATTAGAAATATCAACTTTATTGTCAGGTAAATATGATGCTAATAATGCAATTATTACTTTGCATCCTGGAGCTGGAGGTACTGAGGCTCAAGACTGGGTTGAAATGTTATATAGAATGTATACAAGGTGGGCAAATGACAATGGATATACAGTAGAAGAGCTTGATTATATTCAGGGTGACGAAGCGGGTATTAAAAGTGTTACATTTTTAGTTTCGGGTGAATATGCATATGGATATCTTAAAGGTGAACAAGGAGTCCATAGACTTGTTAGAATTTCACCTTTTGATGCTGGTGGAAGAAGACATACCTCATTTGCCTCTGTTGAAGTCTTACCAGAAATTACGGAAGATGTTGAAATAGATATAAATCCTGATGATCTAAGAATAGATACATATAGAGCCTCAGGAGCAGGAGGACAGCATATAAATAAAACATCATCAGCAGTAAGAATTACGCATATTCCTACAAACATTGTTGTAGCTTGTCAAACAGAAAGATCTCAAATACAAAATAGAGAAACTGCTATGAAAATGTTAAAATCAAAGCTGTTGCAGTTAAAAGAACAAGAACATAAAGATACAATAGATGAATTAAAAGGCATTCAAATGGACATTGCATGGGGAAGTCAAATCCGTTCTTATGTATTTTGCCCATATACACTTGTTAAAGACCATAGAACAAACTATGAAGTAGGAAATGTTCAAGGTGTAATGGATGGTGATTTAAACGGATTTATTAATAGTTATTTAAAGAGTATTATAAATAATAAATAATATAAAAGTATAATCTTAGTAACTTTATTAAAATAAAATAGAATATATTATAGGTGATTTATAATTATATATATCTAAATATTATGAAAAGGACTGTGAAGAATGGAAACAATAGTTTTAAAATTTGGTGGTAGTTCTTTATCTGATAATATAAAGTTAAATATTGTTGCAAATAAAATTGCAGAATTTTATAATCAGGATAAAAAAGTTGTTGTAATTGTATCTGCACAAGGTAAGACAACAGACAACTTAATTAAAGAGGCTAAAGAATTATGTTATACTCCTAACAGTAGAGAGATGGATGTACTACTTAGTACAGGAGAACAGGTCTCAATTTCTAAATTAAGTATTCTATTAAACAGATTAGGATATCCTGCAGTATCTTTGACTGGATGGCAAGCTGGAATATATACTAACAATATTAATCAAGAAGCTAAGATTGAACAAATAGATACCTCAAGAATTAATGAGGAGTTGAGTAAAAATAAAATTGTAATTATAGCAGGTTTTCAAGGTGTCAATGAATTTGGAGACATTACAACTCTTGGAAGAGGGGGATCCGATACTACGGCAGTTGCAGTAGCTGCGGCTATTAATGCAGATCATTGTTATATATTCTCAGATGTGGATGGAGTATATTCAACAGACCCAAATAAAATAACTGAAGCAAAGAAAATAGAGACGCTTTCCTATGAAGAAATGTTAGATTTGTCTAATGAGGGAGCCAAGGTTTTACACAATAGATGCGTAGAAATAGCTCAAAAATATAAAGTTTTAATAGAAACAGGTTCTACATTTAATAACAATCTTGGAACAGTAATATGTGATAAAATAGAAGAAAGCTCTGTTAAAAGCATTGTTAAAAATGATGACTTATTCTTAATAAATTTAAAATATGAAACATATAGCAACGATATGTTCGATAAACTTTGTTTAACATTAATTGAAAATGGAATACTTTTAAATACTATATTCAATAATAGTGTTAACAGTTTAAATATTAGCTTTACAATAAAGTCATCTGATATATTAAAATTTCAGAAACTATTAGAAAAAGAGTTGAAAATGTTTAATTCAACCTTTACTAATATTTCTAGAATATCGTTAGTTGGATATGGAATTGCAAATAATGAAAAAATTATAAAACAAATACTACAGATATTTAACTTAAATAAGTTAGAGATCTTATCAATACAGGTTGACGAATGTAAAATATCCATAATGACAAAAGAAAAAGCATCAAGTAAAATATTAGAACAATTGCATAATGAATTAATTATATAAGAAATTAAGAGAAAAGGAAGATTATTAAAATAAACTATAAGTTTTAAGGATCTTCCATTTTTGGTTCTAAAACAGACAAGTTCTGAATATATATATTTTAGACTATTTACGAAGGAGAGATGATTTTATGACCATAGAAGATAGAAAATCAAATATAAATAATTCTACTAATGTAGTACAAAATGTAATTTTAGAAAATAGAGAAAAGCTAAGTATATCTGGAGTTTTAGATGTTTTAAGTTTTGATGATCAGATTGTGATACTTGAAACAGAGCTAGGACTTTTAACAATTAAAGGAGATAATTTAAGAATAAATAAACTAAGTCTAGATACAGCGGAAGTAATTATTGATGGAGAAGTATATAACATTGGATATAGTGAGAAAGATACAAACCAAAAATCAGGTGGCTTTTTAGGCAAAATCTTTAGGTAAGAAGGGAATATAGCTTGAATTTAAATATTTATAATCAGTTATTTAATTTATTTATATTTATTATTACAGGTATTGTCATAGGAATATTATTTGATATTTTTAGAATAATAAGAAAGAGTTTTAGAACACCTGATATCATAACGTACATTGAAGATATTATATTTTGGATTGCGACTGGTTGTATTTTACTCTTTACAATATTTACTTTTAACAATGGAGAAATACGTATTTACGTATTTATTGGACTGATTTTTGGTCTGGTCATGTATATGTTAACACTAAGCAAATATTTTATAAAAGTAAATGTTACCATCTTAAATATCATTAAAAAGGTAGTATGGTATCCTATTAGTATTATATATAATTTTATAAAAAAAATTATTTTTCGACCTCTTTATCATATATTTATAAATGTAAGAGAAAAAATTGCAAAATTGTTTAAAAGTATAAATAAAAAAACAGAAAATAACAATTTGTCATAATTTATGTAATAAAATTATGGATAAAAGAAGGATTTTACTGAAAAATGTAGAAAAAAATATATATATTGAAAAACTGGAGAGAAAAATACATATGAGAAAAATTAATCTAAAAAAATTATGTAAGAGATTATTCTTATTAATTTTCGCTATATATGTAATAAACACATTTGTAACACAACAACAAACATTAAATGCATATAAAGCTGAAGAAAATAAATATAATCAAGAAATTACAAAAGCACAAGAAGAACAAGAAAAATTAATAGCAACTAAAAATAATATAAATTCAAATGAATATATAGAACAGATCGCTAGAGAAAAATTAGATATGTATTTGCCTAATGAGCGTGTCTATATTGACATAGGAAAATAAGTAATAATGGGGCATTTTAATTATGCTCCTTTTTGTGGCTTTTTTATTCTTTTAAATTTTAGGTCTATATTTTTCCAGAGTATATAAAAATTATAAATTAATATATTAATACATTTTAAAATCGCAAAATTATTCATAGAAAGAGGGGGCAAAAATATGAATATGGAGGATTATACATTAGTTGAATTACGTCAACTTGCTAAAGAAAGAGATATTAAAAATGTTTCTAAACTAAAAAAAGAAGAACTGATAGATTTATTAAGTAATAATACTGACCGAGAAGATGATAAAATAACTGATAAAGAAGATGAAAAAACAAATATAGAATATAATAATGCAGAAAAATTAAATGGATACAAAGTTACTAATCAAGAAGATGAAATAGTTGAGGGAATATTAGAAGTATTACCAGATGGGTATGGATTTTTAAGAGGAGAGAATTATTTGTCTAGTCCAAAAGACGTATATGTATCTCCTGTACAAATACGTAGATTTAAGTTGGATAAAGGAGATAAAATAAAAGGAATAGCTAGAATGCCTAAGGAAGGAGAAAAGTTTCCTGCACTTATTTATGTTGGTGAAGTAAATGGAGAAGCTCCTGAGAAAGCATATAGAAGAAAAAAATTTGATGATTTAATTCCTATATATCCAAATGAAAGAATTAAATTAGAAACATTGCCTACAGAGTATTCTATGAGAATTATAGATTTAATTTCACCTATTGGAAAAGGTCAAAGAGGAATGATTGTAGCACCTCCTAAGGTTGGTAAAACAACACTATTAAAAAAGATTGCTAATAGCATTACACAAAACAATCCAGAAATTGAACTTATAGTTTTACTAATAGATGAAAGACCTGAAGAAGTAACTGATATGAGAAGATCAATAAAAGGTGATGTAATTTATTCAACTTTTGATGAATTACCTGAACATCATGTAAAAGTAGCTGAAATGGTACTTGAAAGAGCTAAAAGACTTACTGAGCAAAATAAAGATGTAGTAATATTGTTAGATAGTATTACTAGATTGGCTAGAGCATATAACTTGGTAATACCATCATCTGGTAGAACTCTGTCAGGAGGTTTAGATCCTAGTGCATTACATAAGCCAAAAAAATTCTTTGGAGCCGCTAGGAACATAGAGAATGGTGGAAGTCTAACAATTTTAGCAACAGCATTAATTGAGACCGGAAGTAGAATGGATGATGTAATATTTGAAGAGTTTAAAGGAACAGGTAATATGGAAGTGCACTTAGATAGAGGTTTATCAGAAAAACGTATTTTTCCTGCTATTGACATTAATAAATCTGGAACTAGACGTGAAGAATTATTATTGTCTCAAAAAGAATTAGAAACTGTATTTAACCTAAGAAAAGCAATGTCCACAATACCAGTTTCTGAAATTACAGAACAATTAATTGATTTAATGCTACGCACAAAAAATAATGAAGAATTTTTAGATAGAATAAACATGTATTTTAGAAACGCAAAATAATAAGCCTAACTAATGAATATAACTTATTTACTAATAATTATAAAATATAAAGAGGATAAAATATAATATGGAGATAGATATAGAAAAAGCAAAGCATGCATTTAATGAATATGTTAAGAAATATAATCCAGATGATGAAAAAATAAAATTGAAAATATCTCATATTGAAAGGGTTTCTCATATTGCAAAAGAAATTGCTATAGAACTTAATCTAGATAAAGAAGATGTAGAACTTGCCGAGTTAATTGGATTATTACATGATATTGGAAGATTTGAACAAATAAGAATCTATCATACATTTATAGATAATAAAAGTGTTAATCATGGAGAATATGGAGCTAAAATACTTTTTGAGGATAATTTGATTAGAAATTTTATAGATACTGATAGATTTGATGAAATTATTAGATTAGCAATTATAAATCACAATAGAACTAATATACAAAGTAATCTAACTGATAAGCAAAAACTACATATACAACTAATAAGAGATGCAGATAAGGCAGATATATTTTCAATATTAGTAAATGATGATCCAATAAATACAATAGAAAAATCAGATATATCAAACGATAAGATCTCAGATGAAATATACAGAGAATTTATAGAAGACAAAAAAATAAATTATAAAGAAAGAAAAACAAGTGCTGATATATTAGTAAGTCACTTCTGTTATGTTTATGATTTAAACTTCGCACAAACAAAGAAAATTATAAGAGAAAATGAATATATTGATAAATTATATAGAAAGTTTAAATTTAATGATAAAATAACAATAGATAGGTTCAAGCAAATATATATACTTTCAAAACAACATATACAAGATTAATTCAATAATCTTAGATTTTATTAAATTTTAGGAAGATAAGCTTAAATAAGGGAATTTATATAAAAAAGGTGGTAATAATAAATTGAGCAATGAGATTGTATTTGTAACGCATAATACAGGAAAAATTAAATCAGCAGAAAAGTATTTTAAAAATTTAAAATTTAAAACATTTAATTATGAATTAGATGAGCCAAGATCAGACGATATAAAAGAAATTGCAACAGCAAAGGTAAAACAAGCATATAATTTAGTAAAGAAACCATGTATAGCCTTAGATACAGACTTCAGAATAGAATCTTTAAATGGATTTCCACGAGCTTTTGTTAATTTTTCATTAGATACAATTGGAATTGAAGGTATACTAAAATTAATGGAAAATAAACAAGATAGAAGATGTGCTTTTAATGAATGTTTAGCATATCATGATGGAAAAGAAATACATTACTTTTATGGAAAACATCCACGGAATTTTATCAAATAATATTCAAGGACAAGATAGGGAAGAAAAATGGTCAGATCTATGGTACATTTTTAAACCCAATGGTTTTGATAAAACTTTAGCCGAAATGGATTCTTTCGAAAGAGAAAATAGAAGAAAAACTGATGGCTCAGTACAAGCTTTGCAAGAATTCGCAAATTGGTATGAAAAGCAATAGTTAATTAATGATTATACAAAAACAAGATTTTCACCACAAAATTGAGAGTCTTGTTTTTTATTTATAAAAGTTGTATGGTGGTAGGAAGGTGAGGCAATACGACGTATTTGCCTCAATATTTAATTTAACCTTATTGCACAAAATCAAAGTTTTGTGCAATAAGGAGTAGGCTTAAAATATATGGACTGCCGCTATCGGTGTCCTCTACTGTTTTCTACTATATATATCCGTTTGCACTTTATCTATTTAGTTAATATCTTATATTCCTTATTTAATATTGTTCTTTTATTTATAATCCAAAATACTGAAACTATTGGAGTAAATATTGTAAATACTATTAATGTGAATTGTCTTATTATAAATTTTATATTTAATTTTACAAATAGGTATGCAAACATTGCTATTACTATTGCTGTTGCTATTGCATTTCCAGTATTAACATTTGTAAGTAATGAATTTCCTAACAAATCATCTAAACTTCCATGAGCATTACTTACCAAAGCTGCAACCAAATTATTATTTAACATTAGCATAAATTTCACAAATAAAGGTGCTAGTGTAATTGCTACTGCTCCAAAAAATAGTCGCATTAGATTATCTTTTGCTTCACTGCGTCTATCTGGACTAATTCCAGCTATAATCATTTTCCACGCTAAAACTACTATTGCTATTAATATTGGCCCTCCTACTATTCCAGCAATCCTCCAATACCAGGTTTCTATTAAATTCCAAGTATCCGAATTAAACGGTGATAAATCATTTTGATTGTTACCAAATACAAGTTCATCATAATTTTTAAATCCTACCCCAAAATTTTCATTTGTTGTTAAATCAAACACTGCTTCAGCAACTCCACCAATCATTTTTGCAATAATTTTTTCAAATAGTCCGCCTTCATCTTTTTCTATTGTTTCTTTAATTGTAGACTCTTTCTTGTCATCATCATCATCAAAAATGCTGGCTTGCACTGGAGTTATAAAGCTAAAAAAAATAAGTATAATTAAAATTATACCTATAAAGGCTTTTTGCTTTTTCAATCTTTTCACCACCTTTTCAATTTATGTTGTAATAAACTGGCTTTCAAATTGTGTCATATCAATTTTTACTGCTCTAATATCTCCTCCTCTCATTAAAATACACTCACCTGGTCTTGCTTTAGTTAATATTTCTTTTACTCCTAGTGGCAATTTAAAAAACTTCATTATTTCATCTATACTTCCGATAGATTGTTTAAGTAATATTATAGTATCACAGCAATTGATTATAGCTTCGGCCTGTCTATTCTGTCGTAATTCAGATAAATTTTGAGTTGCTAAAATCATCGCCACTTTTTTCTTCCTTGCTCGTCTAGCTAAATTTTCCAAGAAATTGGAAGTTTCTTCGTTTTTAAATAAATTCCAGGCTTCATCAACAACGACATATCTTTTATTTCGTTCTTTAGTTGCCATATATTTATTTGTTATCCAAGTTGTTAAAACTAAACATACATAATACCTCATTATTTCATCTTTAATTTCTGAAATATCAAAGCAAATTATTTGATCATTTATTCTTAATGTACTAGTACAATCAAATATTCCCAAAGTGTTTCCACTTAAAAAATTGCTTATTGTCGCAGATAATTCTTTATTTTTAATTTTATCTTTCATAATTCTATGAAAATCAGTTAATGTTGGCATTTTCTTTTTTATATTTTCCAATGTAATTTTTCCCTCTATCTTTCCTCCATTTTTTTCATAAATAGATTCTTTATCTTTAGTTATATCTTTTTCTCGATAAACTTCTCTAACAGCTTGTTCTATATCCGCTATTTCATTAGGTTTTAATGTTCGATTTTCATATTTATTTATAATTCCATTCATTATTGCTCTAATTTCAGCAATTTTACTATCAATATCTATGAATCCTTCTTCTTCATCTATATCAATATCAAATAGATTTATACCTACAGGTATTCCTTGCTTAATTTTTATTATTCTTCCACCTAATTTTTCGGTTTGTGCAACATATTCTCCCTCAATATCTAATATTGAAGATCTTCTGTTTATTAGTGCATTCCTTCCAATTAATGTTTTTACTGTCACTGATTTTCCAGCACCTGGTACACCAAATATAGCAATATTAGCATTCGCTAACCCTGTTGAAAAGGTTTCTAAGTTCATTGGTAATCCAGTAAATAAATCTTTTCCCAGATACACTCCTTCCTGAATACTAGATTTTGTTCTAGCTATTGGAAACATTGCTGCTAAGCCTTTTGTTGTCATATTTTTATTATTATCTTTAATTATATTGTTGTTCAATGGTAATGTTTCTTTAAGGCCATCTAATTGTTTAAAATATAAAGTTCTAATTTCACAAGATCTATTTGCAAACTCATCTCTTAATAATTTACTTTTTTCATTTAGTTCATCAAGATTTTTAGCATTCACTCTTAAAATTATCTTTATAAAAAATAGTCTATCATTGTTTATCTGTATATTTCTTCTCATTTCCTCAAAAGCTTTTATATTTTCTTCCAATCTATGTATTTCTTCTATGTTTCCTTGTTTTTCAAATAAGAATAAATCTGATTGTAATTTTGTGACTTTGTGTGTTAAATACTTTATCACATTTCTTTCATCTGCTATTTGCACTTGTGTAGAAATGTCAACATCTCCAATTGTATTTAATATATTGTCTAACCACCCAATTTCAATATAGCTAGGATAAAACATCAAAGTAAAAATTCTAGAATATTTATCATCCCCTAGATATATGTAATCTCTCTTTTCCTGTATAACCTCCGGAGCTAATAGAGATATAAACTTTGGTTGATTGTCAAAAAAATTATTTTCTTTATTTTTCTTCCTTCGCTTATACATTTTTATTTTATTTTCTTTAGGTTTTTTTTGTTTTTTATAAGGTTTGACTTTCTTCTCTCTTTTTAGTACTAACATATAATGCTAATCCTCCTTTCTGTTCTATTTCCGAGACTTTATTTTTATTTTCTTTGTGAAATTGCTCGTATATTAACTCTGCTATTTCTCTGTCGTTTAACATTCGTGTGCTAACTTTTATGTTAAGAAAATGATATCGTAGTAATTGATAAAATTCTTTTAGTTCTACTTCTGCTGTCCTCCTATTATTAAAAGATGTTATTATCATATAATTTTTTCTTTCGAATAAATCTTGATCTTCTTGTATGTCTTCTAAATGAGCAATTATTTGACTAGCATATTCTTTTACATTTGCATTAGCTCCTATACAACTTGATTTTATTAAATCTATTTGTTCCTCCAGATTAAGTTTCTTTTTGATTTCTAAAAACTGTATTGGAAATTTTAACATTTGTGCAATACTTATTAATTCTCTATCCACAGCTATCTTTTCTCCATCATGTAGTAAATTATATTCTATGCTTTCTAGCTCTATAATTATTGAGTGTTGGTTTTTATTTATGGTTATAATTTTATCCTTTATAATATCAATTCCCCACAAATTACTGAGTGTTTTCTTTCCTTTTTTTATATTTGACTTATCGTTATTTCTAAACTCTTGTAGGTTATTTCTTTTTTTAGTGTATATTAATGTGTATCCCATAAAGACAATTCCAAGCAAAATAAAAATAATTGCAACTATCATTTAATCACTACCTTTCAAATATAAAAATTTTTTTTCTTAATAAATATTTCATTATGTTCAAGAAATATTTATCCATATAGATGTTACCAATTTTAAGGAAAGCAAACAATGTAAGTATTATAAATATTAATAAGAACATTATTGTCTTTATTAATACCGATATATGTAAAAAAAGTATTCCAATTGAAAGAATACTCATAATAATATATATCATCTGTCTTAAAGATACATATCCTCCAAAGACTTTCTCTTCATGAATGAAATCAAATGGTACTTTATACATACTCATTGTTATCTCCTCCTAACTTTTATCCTCCTGTTATTAAGCCGCCAGAGCCATTTGTTGCAACACTCAAAATTATCCCACTAACAATTAAAGATAATCCTAATAGCATTGTTCCTGCGCATACCCAAGCCAAGCTTCCTACACTTTCGCTTCTTTTGTTTGCATTATTTGAATTTACAATCATTTTTATTGCTATAATTACTATACTGACAAATACAAGTATTCCGCCCGTATTGGCATAGCCAATTTAATCACTGCATTTTTTATATTTTCTGTAGCTTGTGTGACTTCTGCAGTTCCTATACTTCCTGATGCAGCATAAACTTTTGATTGAAATATCATACATATTGTTGGTATTGTCCAAATTTTATTTTTTAATTTGTTAAATATTTTGTTCTTTTTCATATTCATAACCTCCTGATTTTTATCTTGGGTTATGGTATATATCAATTGAATTTAGTTAAATTAAAACATATTAAACATTATTGGTACTGATAATATGATTATAATTAATACTAATGTTATTATAAAATTCTTAATTCCCCATTTAATTGCTTTTTCGGATTTTTTCTTGGCACCGAACAACCAAATCAAGAGACTTATTATTATCCAAATTGTTAAGAGAATTATTACTGCTGTAAAACTTATTCTCATAAAATTATTGAATACTTTATCTAAGCCTCCTGTAATATTTTGTATATTGTATGTTTGTATCATAATAGCCTCCTTTTAAATAAAAAAAATAAAAGACTTAACTTTCAATTTTTCTAATCAAACTACTGTAATAATATTCGTAAAAATTATTGATTTCATTTTTTGTATCATTATACTCTATCTGTTTATTTTTACATTTATCATAAATAAATATCAATTCCTCTCTTGTTAACTTCGCAATAAGAAATTTCCTACTACTAACATAAATGTTTTTTAAGGCATATATTATTATTTTTACTTTTTCTATATTTTCTTCTGTAAAAAAACTTATATGCTCTTGATTATAATTTAGTTCATATTTCTCTAGTAATTCTTTAAAATTTCTTTCTTCATCTTTTGTCATTTTTTCTGGATTTTTATCTTCTTTATTTATTAAATAAAGAAAAAATCTATCTATCTTTATATTTATATTATTATCTTGTCTTTTTTGAGACATACTCTCTGTTATTTTTATCGGATAGGGGTATGTCATTTTTGTAGCATAGGGTATGTCATTTATAAAAATCCTTCTTTGTATTATTTCATTCTTGTCATTTCGAATTAGTTCTACATACACAAAACCTAATTTATTAAGATGTGATATCCAATTAGATACTGTATGTGGTTTTGAATTAAATAAATCTGCCAAATAATTGTTTGATGCATAGCAATATCCTTCCTTATTTGCCAGCACTGTTATAACAGCATATAACAATTTTTCATTAGCTCTTAATTCTTTGTTAAATAATACAGTTGAAGGTATAACCGCATAATACCCAACTTTGTTTTCTTCATTCACATATATAATCATCTCCTTGAAATAAAAAAATAAGCCACTCGGGCTTATTTATATATTTGATTTTTTATTTTACTTTTATTATTTCCTTTTGTTTCCAACCTTGATAAAATACTTCTAATAATTCCATGATTTTTTTATCAATCTGTTCATTTGAATAATTTTTAGGAAAATAATGTCTAATTTTTTCATAAGAAGTTTTAAACTGTTCTTTCTGATTTGGTTTTTCTTGCTGCATAATTTCCTCAATTTTTTCAAGTGTTAATTCATTATTTTTATCAAGCTTTCTCAATAATTGTGCTTGGCTTAATGTTGGAGTAGCTTCATTATATTTGAAACTATTATATAACATTTTTTGTTTTTTCTTACTTATATAAGAAATTTCAACCGCTGGTCGTAAAGCTATTCCGCCTTTTTCTTTATCTGCTAATTCTAATAATTCAGGTATTAATTCTGTCAATCTAACATATCTCTGAATAGTTCTAGCACTTTCGCCAACTTCTTTTCCTACAATGTCTGCTGAAAGTATTTTTTCTAACTTCTCGACCAACGGGCGAGAAGTATATTCTACTTTTTTACCTTGATGTTTCACAGCATCAAGACGCATTTTATAAGCGTGGGCCTTTTCTGATGGTAGTAGTTTTCTTCTTTGATTTAGGTTAGTATCTACCATCAAGATTGTAGCTTCATCATCAGTCAACTTCATTACGATAGAAGGTATTTTTTTTAATCCTGCTATGTGAGCCGCACGTTTTCTCCTATGTCCAGATATCATGCAATAACTGCCATCGTCTTTTTTTCGTACTATTGCAGGCATTATTATTCCATTAGCATTAATGCTTTCAGCTAACTCTATCATATGTTCATCATCTAATACTTTAAATGGATGATTAGGAAAGTTATTTATTGTATCTATTGGTAAATTTGCTATTTGTATTATTCTACTGTTTTCTCTCTCTGATTGTGTTGTAAATAAGCTATCCAATGAAGGAAGATTCATTTTAAGATTTTTGTTTTTCATCTTCTAAAACCTCCTCTACTAGATGTTCATATGCTTTAGCAACTGTTCCATTCTTATCATACTCGAATATACTTTTACCACCAATTGTGGCTTCCGCAGCTTTTATTGCCAGAGGAATTTCAGTTTCATAAATCTTTATATATTTACCATAATTTTCATCTAATTCCTGCCTTACACTTTTGGAAAGGTTTGTTCTTCTATCTACTAGAGTTAATAGAATTCCTTTGATTTTCAATTCAGGATTTATTATTCTCTTTACCTTAGAAACAGTATCAAATAAATAAGTCATTCCTTTAACTGCAAGATATTGACTTTGGACTGGAATTATTATTTCATCGCTACAGGCTAAGCAATTTATGGTTATTAGACCTAGCGATGGCATACAGTCAATTATAATGTAATCGTATTCTTCTTTTACCTTTTTAAGACAATTTTTTAATACAAATTCTCTGCTCATAGCATTTCCTAAGGAAAATTCTATTGCAGAAAGTGTAATATCTGATGGAATAAGATCAATTTTCTCCTCATGATGCAAAATTACATCATTAATATCAATTTCTTTATCTAGTATTTCAGCTGACATTAAATCAGCAAGTGTTATTGGCATATCTTCCTGCAAATAATAGCCCAAAGATGTTGTTAAATTGCCTTGTGGATCTGCATCCACTAATAATACCTTTTTGTTTTCTTTTGCTAAAGCCACACCAACAGAAAGCGTTGTTGTTGTTTTTCCAACACCACCCTTTTGATTTGCAATAGCAATTATTTTTGCATTTTTCATATTTTCCTCCTTTTGAGGAAGTTTGAAAAGTTAATTAATCTATTATTTGGATAGTATTATGTTAGATATTATTTTTATAACTATATTTTATAAAACAAATGGATTTTTTAGAAAAAATATGTTATACTAGAAAAAATAATATTGGAATTAATAATATTTTTTGGGGAAGAGGCAAGAACCCAGGGGGCTATTATTATCAATCTTTTGCGCAAAAAGAAGTAGGAGCAAAATATAAAACCATACATATATGGTCCTACCTACAAAATCTTGCAATTCCTTGTTATTACAAGTATCTAAGCTATTTGCTTTAACAACAAACTATATTACTTCCTTATTTTTAATTATTCTTGGTTGGATTTTTTTTCATTATTGTAACCACATATTTTAAAAAATTTATATAACTTTAGATTATTTTTATCAAAATTTCACAAATCCCCATATTTTAACATTTTGCTCAATTATTTAAACAACAAGTTATATGTCTAAAAAATAAAAACGCCTTAAAATCGATTCTCGCGCGTCGTCTTTTTAGCCTTTTTAGAGCATTTTTTAATAAATGCCTGAAAATCAGCATTTTATTCAAATTTATATAATAAATATTAGATTTATAAATTAGCATATCTAATCATAAACATATAACTTGTTTAATTAAATATAAAAATGTCTTAAAATCGATTTTAGCGTGTCATAATTATATAATTATATTATGAATTTGTAATCTAAAATTATAATGTAAAATTATATACAAGCATTATTAACAAATGTTCGTTAATAAAAAATTATATGAAAAATTTAACTTTACACAAAATTTTAAATTTTAAAATTTCTGAATCTTTATTACTAATTTTTTTTACTTTAAATTATTTTAAGTTTAGTTTTATACTTTTAAGAAATTTTTATTTTATATTTTATATAGAATAAATTTTTTATGTATTTATTTTTCTTTATACATTTCTAAAAATAGCCTATTCCCCTATTCCCTACTTATTTCTTTGTATACATGAAAAAATACTATATAGCTTTTAAGTTATTCTTTTGCTGTGTTTGAACAAAATTATTACTTAATAACTTGTTTCACATTCCCTCATTCTTTCAAAATCTCTATAATAATTTAATCTCTTGTGATAAAGAGCTTTCTGCATATAATTTATCAGATTTTTTTGCTGATGAAAGATTTAATGAAGCTGAAGCTCAAAACTGGCTTAAAAAAAATAAAGAAAAGTAATAAAAATTTAATTCTATTACTTTTCTTTTATTTTTTATCAAAATTGTTCTTTATAATCTAAATACAAAATTGTAATTTATCTAACAAGTTTCTCTATCGAATTGTATTCATCTCCACTTATTTGATATATACCATTATATGGTTGTTCAATATAATAACTATTGTTTTTCTTATATACGAATATTGTAGATACTCCAGCTTCTATAAAATGAAAATCAACTTTTATTTCATCATCAATATTTACAGGTGCATCTTGTATGCTTTCGTTTTTAGTAACTCTTTTTGTACCATTTAAAACATATAGTATATCTTTCATTTCTTCTCTGCCATTAATACTAATATCTTTTTCATTTTGATTTAATGAAATACTTTCTAATTTTTCAAGTTGAGGTAAATTGAGTGTATAAGTCCTTCTATCTCTAAAATGATAAAAAACTCCTATCACTAACACTACTAATACAATTATACCTAATACTGCAAATAATACATTTTTATTTTTCATACCCATTCCTCCAATCATTTCAACAAATTACTATTTGTATTTAACTTTATTTTGTTAATTGATAACTTTGTTCTATCAATTCTTTTACCAATGTCTCGTCCAGTTTTTCATTTATAATAATTGTATTCCAATGTTCCTTATTCATGTGATAAGCAGGTATTATATAATCATAAGTATTTCTCAATATATCAGAATAATTTGGATCTGTCTTAACATTAAGGTATAACTTATTATTTACATTCATTAATAACGCAAACCATTTTTTATTTTTGTAATGTTTCATTGTTACAGATTCAAAGTCATCTGAAAATGGACAATCTTTATATGTATTTTCTAATGTTAAACAATATGCTATTATTTCTTCTTTATTCATAACTAAATCCTTATAATAATCTACTAAATTTTTTACTATATTTATCTATATCCTTTGTACTTTGACTTACGATAAAATCTGTTACGTTAATTTTTAATCTTTCTACTTCATCATTTGTATAATTTTTATCTTCTACTTTTATCCCTGCTTCATTAAATAATTGAATATCTTTACTTGAGAATTGCATTGTTTGTTCCTTCTTTCATTTATTGTTTCATTAAAATTATACCTTTTATAGTTGGATGCAATAATTTTATAAAGTCTGTAGCATCTTGCTCTGTTCCAACTATACTACCATAATGTATTGGAACTGCTATTTTAGGTTGTATTTCATTTATTAATTGTGCTGCCTCTTTAAAATTCATTGTGTATGTTCCTCCAACTGGAACAAAAGCAACATCACATTTAACTTTTTTATTTTCTTCTGTAATGTCAGTATCTCCTGCAATATAGTATCTAATACCATCTAGCAT
>ERZ779982.97-NODE-97-length-50512-cov-6.874626_pt1 | contig 50512 bp, 51 predicted proteins | sample MGYA00511936_ERZ779982 | MGnify/ENA primary metagenome ERZ779982 (study PRJEB29588, sample SAMEA2146682) | human gut metagenome | biome: human gut; feature: human-associated habitat; material: faeces | place: Denmark | collected 2008/2010 ... | reverse complement strand
TATAACTTAATTTATTTACATAATTATTAGTCATATTTTGTGTCCTCCTTCTACCATAAACTAATAAAAGTATAACAAAAAATGTACTCCAATACAAGTACATTTTAGAAAATAATTAATAATTTATAAAATTCAAGTAAATAAGTAATAATAGTACCCATTAGTAAGAAAGGTCCAAAAGGAATAATCTCTTCTTTACTTTTCTTTAGAAATAATAAGTTAACAAAGATTGCAAGAACTGAAGAAATAAATAAACAAATTAATGTATTAAATACTTGAAGAGTTAAACCTATTAGAAAAGATAATTTTATATCCCCATCTCCTAAAGTCTCCTTTTTATATATTTTACTAGTTACTATCTTTAATAATAACATCATCAAAAACATAAGTATTCCAGACAATAAAGATTTAGATGCATAACTAATTCCATCAAAATACATGTATACTAATAAAATTATTAAAGAACTTATTACTATTACCCTATCACTTATATAAAAATATTCTAGGTCAGTCACAAGAGTAATCATAAGTGCACTTACTAATACTATCAATATAATAAAATCTTTAGTAAACCCAAATAATATATAACTACTTAAAAAACATAAAGCAGTTAAAAGTTCAATTAAAAAGTATCTTATACTTATCTTTTCTTTACAATAAGCACATTTTCCTCCTAAAAACAAATATGATAAAAGAGGAATATTCATATACCATTTTAAACTATTTTTACATTTTGGACAAAAACTTCCTGGACTAACAGTACTAATTTTATTAGGTATCCTGTAACCTATACAAGCATAGAAGCTTCCCAAAGAAGCCCCTAATACAAATATAATAATCTTTATAAATAATTCCATAAATCCCCCTACAAAATATTTTGACCCATATCATACATTGGTACTAATATAGCAACCATTATTCCACCAACCATAACAGCAAGTACAACCATTAAAATTGGTTCAACTAGTGCTTTTAATGAAGTAGCAAGTGCTTTTTGTTCTCTTTGATAATAATCACTTACCTTTTCAAGCATTGTTCCTAGTTCCCCAGTAGATTCACCAGTTGTAATCATATAATAAGCCAAAGATGGAACAGCCCAGTTATCTTTAAATGACAAACTTATTTTATCACCTCTTAACAAGTTACTTATTGTATCATACATTATCATTTTATAAAATTCATTATTAGTTATTTTACTAAGTATATCTATACTATCAGTTAAAAGTACATTATTTTTATCTAACATAGCAAATGTTTTACTAAATAAATGTATCTCATTATATATCATTAACTTACCAATAACAGGTAAATGCATAAGTATATATTGAATAATTAATCTAAATGCCTTTAATTTCTTATATAATATTCTGAAAACAAATACAGCAATAATTAGAAGTAGTAAAACCCAAAGTCCTTTTGAATTCAAGAAAGCAGATAAGTCAAGCAAGAACTGAGTATAAGGATTCATTTTTGCATTTAAAGATAAATAAATATCAGCAAATTTAGGAACTATATAAACAAGTAAGAACACAAGTACAATAGTTGCAAAAACAAGTATTACAATTGGATAAGTAAGAGCACTTATCATTTGTTTCTTAGTTGCTTCTCTTTCATTATAATATTCACTCATATCATCTAAAGTACTCTCTAAGTCTCCTACTAACTCAGCAGCCTTTATCAAATTAATTAATAAAGGTGGAAAAACTGGACCTTGTTTTCTTAATGCCTCACTAAAACTCTCACCCATAGATAACTCATAAATTATTGAATCATAAGTTTTCTTATATTTCTTTCTCTTATCTTGTTCAGCAAGAATTTTAACCGCATCAGTAAGCGGAATACCCGCTTTTAAATAGGTTGCAAGTTGTGCAAGCCAAAAAACTAAATCTTTATTTTTCATTTTCTTTTCTAATAACTTAGATTCCCCATGCGTAAAATTAATCCATTTATTAGTTTTTATTTCATATACAGTATACCCTGCATCAAGTAAATATGAGTGTACATCTAGTTTAGACTGTGCAGCAAAATATCCTTTAATTAACTTTCCTTCATGATTTCTAGCCAAATATTGATAAGTTTGTTTCTCTTCACTTCTCTCAGCATCTTTACCAGTTTTATCAATAAGTAAAACTTCTAATTCTCTTTCTTTCTTATTTCTATAGTGTTTTACTACAGACATATTATTAAACTTATTAACAAAATAATCTTCTATTTTTTTAGGAGTCTCTTTAAGAATATTACTACTCTTTTCTTTACTTCTTTTTAACTTCTTAATAATTAAATCTAAATACTTACTAACTTTATCATAAATAAATAAAGGTACAGTATAAAATACTATTCTAAGTACTTTAAATAACCCATTAAATATTGCTTTTAACAAAATATAGAATTCTTTAAGAACATACTTATAAACTAAATATCCTAATTTATAAGTAAACTTACCAACATACTGAGTTACATAGAATATAGCATATCCAATATACGTCAAAATAGTCATTATATTAGTAATTAAAAAATCAAATATTTTAAACAAACCAAATCCAGCATATTTAAATGTTTTAAATAATTCTTTCCCAATCTTAGTGAAATTAGATAATATAGACGTTTTATGAACATTTTGATTAGTTTTCTTTTTCTTCATACTATCCCTCCACTACTCTTTACTATAAACAAGTATACCATAATTTTAAACTTATTTAAAGATTAAAATTAAATTTTTATTGAAATTTACAAAACCATATGGTAAAATACATTACAAATTGGGGAGTGGTTTTATGGCTACAGAGTTTGGAATTATCTTAAATACTAAAAAAGAACAAAATTTTATTAAAATAAATGTAGAAAACATATTTTTTGCTGAAAATAAGGTTATTAAAACAGGTGAATATAAAAATTTTGAATATACTAAATTACCTAAAAGGTACGTATACTATGAAAATTATAATATACCTTGTTATATATACAAAGATGGAAATAAAATAATAATTAATAAGAAATTTGATTACAATTTAGGAATAGATGCCAACATAGATGTTCTAGCTAAAACGTGTATTGTATTTCTTAAATGTTATTTGGTTCTTGATAACGAATATAATTATTCATTATCACTTTCTAAAACCATAACTTTATCAAATGATGAAGAACACCAGGCATATGAATATTATGAAGACTGGATATTATCACAATTTAAGGAATATGAATTATTAAATAATAAAGAATTAATTAATGAAGAAATTAAAAATGAACAAATAAGTAAAAATATAGATGTTTTAAATATAATTAATAGTTTAAAAGAAAAGATTAAAGGTCAAAACGAAGCAATATATACTCTTGTACCAAATATTGTTTTAAATCAAAAACTAGTTACAACTAATAACATAGATTTAATAAAAACAAGTAAAAATAATATATTAATTGATGGTAGTACGGGTACAGGAAAAACCCTTTTAACAACTGAAATAGGAAAACTACTTAACGTTCCATATATAGTAAGAAGTTCAACTAACTATAGTGGTGTCGGTTATGTCGGTGAAGATTTAAAGTCTCTTTTAGTAGACTTACTAAGAATTACGAACGGAGATCTTGAAAAAGCAAAAAGAGGAATTATATGTTTAGATGAAATAGACAAACTTGCAGATACAACTTTAGAAATAAGAAAAGGTATTAGTCAAGAACTTCTAACATGGATAACAGGCACTAATATTAAAGTAGTATATAATAAAAAAGAATACAATTTTGATACTAGCTTGCTTACATTTATATTTATGGGTGCTTTTTCTAAAATGAGAACAAAAAAGAAAAATAATTCTATTGGCTTTAAAAGTGATATACCAAAAGAAGAATACTTAACAAAAGACTATGTAAGTTTTGGAATGAATCCAGAGTTCATGGGAAGAATGAGTACTATTGTAACACTAAGAGACTTAGAATTAAAAGATTATAGTGATATATTAGTTAATTCCTCAATTAGTCCATTAAAAGCACTTATAGACATAGGAAATTTATATAATGTAGAAATAACTTACACTGAAGAATTTATTGACTTAGTAACAAATAATGCACTAAATAATGCTATTGGAGCAAGAGGTCTTCAAAGAGAAATTAATAAAGTAAGAAGCAAAATACTAATACCTATAATGACTAATCAAGTTAAAAGTATTACTTTAACAAGTGAGATGTTAAACGATAATTATATATTTGAAAAAGAAAAGACTTTAGAACTAAATCTATAAGTCTTTTTTATTTATAAAGTAACTCTTTTAATTTTTTATCTCTATTTTTAACATAAAACTCTCTATCAGTTAAAAGAACAATTATATCCATAAAAGGTAAAAGTTCTTTCTTATTAAGTTTTTGATACTTTATTTGCTTAATACTCTTTTTCTTATAATCACACAAAGTTAAAACATCTAAACAAATCATAATACCTACTAAAATATAATTTATTCCTAAGTTATTATGTATAATAAAATTTGCAAACTTATTTGGTAAATAATTTATATAAATATCACTTCCTAAAAGTAAATACATAACTATTATAGAAATATCTTGCAAAATTGTTTTTGCTCTTCCTAAACTACTAGTTTTAATATTCTTGTTATCTTTAAAACTAAGTGTATTAATTACAAATATTGTAAATTCTAAAAATAATACTATTAGAATGACTGGATAATAATATGTGAGAAGTCCAAGTAAAACAAAAGCAAAAAGTTTATCACTCACAGCATCCATTAATCCACCCAAAAACGTTTCAACTTTTAATTTTCTAGAAAGGAATCCATCTAACATATCAGTTAAAAATAATATTAGTATTAATAAGCCAAGAGATTTAACTCCATACTTAAAATAGATTATAGGTATTAATATAGAACCTATAAATCTACTAAAAGTTATCAAATTAACAAGCACTAGTTTTAAATAATATATCTTTTTCATAACTAAATTATAACAAATATTTACTTTTATGTAAACACTATCTAAAACTATAATACTTTGTTTTATTTTCTAAAGTATACCCTTTACTACTTGCTAGTTCACTAACAGTTGTAACGGTATATCCCATTTCTTTTAATTCAGGTAAGACTTTCTTTAAAGCCTCCAAACTCGTTATATACACATCATGCATTAAAACAATACTACCATCTTTAATATTATTAATAATATTTTTATAGACTATTTCTTCATCTTTATACAGCCAGTCATACGAATCAATATCCCACATAATAATAGGATAATTTATTCTATCTAGTATATTCTTTTCTAAGTTACCATATGGTGGTCTAAATAATTTAATAGATTCTTTAGTTATTTCATTAAAAATAATACTTGTACTATTAACTTCACTATCAATTTCCTTATCACCTAAAATATTTAAATTCTTATGACTATATGAGTGAGAAGCCACCTCCATTCCATTATTTAACAAATACTCCACTACACCTTGATTATATTTTATTCTATTTCCTAGTTCAAAAAAAGTAGCTTTAAACCCATACTCATTTAAAGTATTTACAAAGTCTTTTGTATATATGCTTGGTCCATCATCAAAAGTAAAAGCAACCATTTTTTTATTAATAAGTTCACTATTTGTTTCTATAGTATCATTTAATACTATATATACTTCATACTTAGTATTAACACATCCAAAATAAATAAAAATATTATCTTCACAAATTTTTAAATATGTACTATTAAACTTATCATTTAGTATACTTTCATAAATAGTATTACTATATTTATTCCTAATTTTATTAAGTATTAAATCATTTAACAAATCATAATTAATTATCTCATTATTATTAATTAACTCTCTTTTTCTAATATTATAGTTAATACTCTTATAATAATAATTTTTATTTTTCTTAAGACAAATAAACACATTAACCAAATCATTAATCTGATAAACACTATATTGAATAGAATATTCCCCTTTAAAATTATTTAAAAAATTTTTTATTTCTTTATTAATTACTTTATTATTAAAATATGGATATTCTATTTTATTGTAACTTTTAATTTCATAACTAATACTTTCTATTTCTTCTTGAAACATAAATCTTTTAATTATAATTATTATTAAAAATAATGTAATAATACCAATTATATAACACATAATTTTCTTCATACCAAATTATATGAAAAAAAGTTACTTCTTAGTAACCTTCTTCTTTGTAGTTTTATCAGTTTTTAATAAATCTCTTATTTCACTTAATAATATAACTTCTTCACTAGGTGTTTTAATTTTTTCTTTATTTTCATTCTTTTCTTGTTTCTTCTTAAATCTATTAATTATCTTAATAACTGTAAACAAACAAAATGCTACAATCAAGAAATCTACTACATTCTGTAAGAAACTTCCATACATAATTTTAGCATTACCCACTTTAATACTTAGATTAGTAAAGTCATGTCCCCCAATTATTATACCTATTAAAGGCATCATTACATCATTTACTAAACTAGATACTATTTTAGAAAATGCTCCACCTATAATAACACCAACTGCCATATCAAGTACATTACCTTTACTAATAAACTCTTTAAACTCACTAATAAACTTCTTCATTACTCACATGTAAATCCAGTTTTTGGACCCTCCTTTTTTTACTCTCCTCATTTTCTAATAACATTGTATCAAAAATAATTAATCAGGTAAAGTGTTTTCTAAAAAATATAACTATTAAAACATTTTTTATTTCTAGCAATATATTTGTCATAATCAAACTCGAATTTCTTATCAAATAATTCCGAAATATAATATCTAGATATTTTAAAAACCATATTCTTGTTCTGTTGTCTACCAATTCTTTCTCCACTTCTTGCCACTCTTCCACATAGATTAATAGATATTTTCCCGTCTTCAAGTAAACACAAGAATTTTTCAAAAGATTTAATTCTATAAATTGAAATTTTATAATACCTAAAAAACAGATTTCCATATTCTTTCTTTTTACTAGCACAAACAAAACACAAATTTGTAAGTTTTGCTAAAATTCTTTTTTTTAATGAATAAAAATTAACATATGATATCTTTTCAATTATGTTTTTATTCTTGTCATATATAAGTAAATATATTTTTTTATCTTTTCTATTTACATCAAATTGAAAATAGTTTTCATAAATTAAAGTCATCTTATTTGCATATACATTTCCTTGTAATAAATATTTACTTTTAAACTCACTATCAGGTTTTCCATAAGTCAAAAGCAATCTTCTCATTTCAAAATCTGTGGGTCCATCAAATGATTTTGCAAATAAAGAGATTGGAAATCTGCTAAATCTAGTTTTGCATTTAATTTCTATATTTTTATAGTCTGGCAAAAATGAACTATCAGGACTCTTTCCTAGTTCATCTTCAAAAGTGAGACCAACAGAATTATCACTATTATTTATACCCTTTATATATCCTTTTTCCGCTATTTTTAAAAATTTAGTAATTAATTTCTTTTCTATTTTTTCCATATTTATTCTATTATATGTTTTTTATGAATTGATAAAAATAGTAAGGATACTATATATAATATCATTTTTTAATTAATATTTCTAGTATTTTTTAACATTTATTTAACATTTATAATATAAAACTAAAAATTATTAAGTCTTACATTTTTTAATATTTTATTAGCTTTGCTTTGTTTACAGCAAATCTTCAGTTGGTTATTTAATGTAAAGAATAAATACTTATTAAAACAAACTTTTTGTTAGCTTAAAAAGGGCGGCCACCAAAAAAAAGAACTCCAAAGAGTTCCGATTTTTTTCTTGGTGCGCGCGAAGGGACTTGAACCCCCATGGATTTCTCCGCTAGATCCTAAGTCTAGTGCGTCTGCCAATTTCGCCACGCGCGCGCACTGGTGGACCCTGCAGGACTCGAACCTGCGACCGCCCGGTTATGAGCCGGATGCTCTAACCAACTGAGCTAAGGGTCCAACGACTATTTAATCATACAATAAATTTTTTAAAAATGCAAGTACTTTTTAACAAAAAGTATAGAAAAATAAAAAAAGAGGAATTATTTATCCTCTAATCTACTTAATAAATCAATTTTAAACATTTCTTTTTGAGCATTTGCTTTAGAAATCATAATACCCTTATAAGCAGTTAACTCAGATTTATGTCCATCCATTAAAATATCTTTTGGTTCAAGTCCAGTTAACATAACAACGTTTTGATCTTTATAAACAGTATAACTTAACTTAACTTTACCATACACTTTAACAAATAAATTATCTGTAGGTAATTGTAACTCATAATTTTCAGTTTGATCATGTTTATTAATTCCAACTAATTCTCCTAAAAATTCACCTTTTCTTAAACTTGGATAAAAATCAAACATCAATTTCTTATAAGCCATCATGTTATATTTTTTTAAACTTCTTTCTAATTTTTTAAAATTATTTTCATCTAAATAATCTAATAAATATCTACCTTTCATTTTTTCTACCCCCATTTACTGATATAATTATACCAAATTAAATACATTTTGTCAACACTTTTGTATCATTTTAAATACAACTAGATATTAAACATTATATTATCTTAATCAAATGCAATTAAACCATATTTAGTACATTTAATAAATATAAATGGTTAACCTCTGTTAACCACTATACCTTCCTCTATCTCATTATACTTTAGTCTTTCAGTATTTATAAGTCCATTAAGTTCAATAATTCTCTTTTTAATACCTCTAATTTCTTCTGCACTTTTTGCTCTTTTCAAACTTTTATTTAAAAGTTGCTTTTCTCTAACATACTCATTTATTTTACTATCAATATCTCTTAAATTCATAACTAGCTCCTATTTCTTTTGCTTTCACCAATTAAACTTATAGGCACACAAAGTTCTTTTATTCTTTCAATTATTCTCCTAGCCTTTATTTTATCAATACCACTACTAGTTTCACTTAAATGTTGTTCAAGTTCATCTAACGAGAAATTAGAAGTAAAGAATGTAGTTTTCTTATTATCCATTCTACTTTGAAGTAAACTACCAAGTACCTCATCTCTTGCCCAAGGTGTATTATTTTCAGCACCAATATCATCAATTAAAAGTACATCACACATCTCAAGTTCATTATACATTTGTTCAAAAGACTCATTTTTACTATTAAAAGAATCCTTAAGTCTCTTAAGTAAATTTGGATAATAAACACTCACACATTTATAATTTTTTCTACTAAGTTCATTAAGCACAGCATTCATTATATAACTTTTACCACTTCCAAACGAACCATTCAAATATATACCTTTTTTATTTTTAGGATCACTCATAAATTCCTTGACATATTTAAGAAGTGTAGTTCTAGCATTATCATCTATATAAATATCTTTCATTCTAGCTTCCTTTAACTTAGAAGAAGTTTCATAATAAACAACATTACTTTTATATTTATCATGTTCTTTTTTATATTTACAAGGAGTATAAGAAAAAATAAGAGCATCACCCTTTTTTGAAGGAAAATTAACATACCCACATACATCATTCAAACAAGTTTTCAAATTCTTACAATTTTTACAATTCTTAAGTTCTCTAACTGTACTTTCTAACTTAGTTGTATATTTAACAATTTCTTCTTTTGGCATATCTAATCTATAAACTAAATTAGCAAATTCCTTATCTTCCATAGCAATATTAAAATTCTTCAAATTCAAACTCTTAACATCATTACTAATTTTAAAAAGATTATTTATATTATTCATACATACTCCTTCAAAAAGTCTTCTAATTCCTCTTTAGTTTCACTACTAAGTTCTTCTTTTTCTAAATTTTTATTAAACCAGTCAGGTGTAGTTTCTTCTTTCTTAGTCTTAACCGGTTTTATTTTCTTAAATTTCTTATGGCTTTTTTCTGCATATTCCATAGCCTCTTTAGCAGTTTCCAAATTAGCCCTTTTCCACTCACCAGCGACTACTTCTACATAGCTTTTAACTAGTCTATTATTTTGAGTTTTTAAAATATAATCAATAAGAACATTACATACTGCAGGATTAAACTTCAAATCCACAATAAGCATTTCAAGTATTTTCATATCTCTTTCAGTAGGTCTAACACCTTTATATTTACTCTTTAAAAAATCATAAGGCTTAGTCGTTTCAAACACTTTAATAATTCTCCCCTTTAAGGAATTATCTCCCACTGGACTTCTTAAATAATCAGGCTGACTTTTAAATATTAAACTAGGTAATCTTCCATCATGATTAAATTCATAATATTTTCTAACATTAGTTTTAAGTTCTTCCCTATCAATTAAACCTTTTTCATTTATTGAAATTTTAATAATATCCCCCATTTTAAGTGGATCAAGTTCATACAAAAAAGCTAAATTCGTAATAAGTTCTTTAATAGATTTAGTTAATGCTTTTTCATTTAAAAAGTTTTTAGGTATCCCACTTAACAGAGCATCAAAATCAAACATCATATCATATTCAAGATTTCTTTTAACTTTACAAGCTATCTCGTCATCATTAGTAAGCTCAAGATTTGTATAACTTCTACTTTTAAATGTCATATCAAAAGGACTAGTTATATCTTTATAGCCAGACAAGTTTAAAGAAGGAATTTTGAAATAAGATTTAATTCTTAAATATTCTTCTTTTCCAACATTATTATATAAAACCATATTAAATATTGGATGATTAAAGAATTCACTTACACTTAAAGGACTAAATAATTCATACACATATGAGTTAACACTGCCTTCTTTAACATAAGTTTTAACAAGTCCCACACCTTCTAACTTAATTCTAGCCTCTTTAATATTATCTAATGTATCACCTAAATTAGTCATTAAATGATGATGAGTTAATTCTGTACTAACATAATTATTAGCCTTAAGTTCATTATAAAGTGTATTATAAAGTGTTATACTAGTATTACCTATTATAGGCATATAAAGCATGTTTAAAACAAGTTTATCACTTTCATTTAATAAACTTTTATTAACAACTTGATATATATCTGCAGGTAACAAAGTAACACTATTCATAATAACCACCATATGTATATTTTATATTAAAGAAGTAAATAAAACAAGTGATTTTTAACTTATTTTTTAATTAATTATAAAGTGTATTTTTATAAATACAAAAGAGAAAAATTTAATTAATTTTAAATCTTTCTCTTAAAATCAGTTATTTATTTAATTCATTTAACATCTTTTCTTTTAATGTATCTATATCAGCAAAGAATAAATTAACGCCTTCTTTTTTCATGGCTAACAAAGAATTAAAATCTTCAAGTATTTTATCTTTTAAATTGTCAGCAACTCTAACTGGAGCACCATTTATAGTATGTACGTGATCTATATATTTTTCCAATGTAGGAAATGCATTTTGAAGTAAAATTACCGACTTTTTACTTGCAATCCGACCTATTAAAATAGACTTACAACTTCCATACTTTTTAATTTTTTTATCAATTATAGGCTGATATTTTTGTACCTTGCTACTTAGTGGTATAAACCATAAAATGTCATTATCACGAATAGTAAAATATGTAGGTCTTGTTTTACCATTCTCATGATTTATAATTAGTCCTTTATCATTTACAACATCAAAAAACTCGTCTTTAATATGGTAAATGTAGCCTGTTTGTACTTGCATATTATCGCCTCCTAAAATTATTTTATCATAATCAAAAAGAAAACTCCATCAAATATAGGAGTTTTCAAACATTTTCAACCGAGATCATTTATAACTCGCACCACTCGGAAGCGACTAACATTTCGCGATTGGACTCATTTATAACCCGCGCCATCCATAAGCGGCAAACATTTACACACTTTCTCAGTGCACCATAAGTATACTATATTTTTACAAAAATGTCAAATAGCATACATTCATAGTATATTCAAAAGTTACATTTTTATTACTTTAAAAATAGAATAATTTATTCATTTCGAAGAGCAGCTTGCGCAGCACTAAGCCTTGCTATTGGAACACGGTAAGGGCTACAAGAAACATAGTCTAAGCCAACATTATGACAAAACTCTACACTTGCTGGATCTCCTCCATGCTCTCCACATATTCCTAAATGTATGTTAGGATTTGCCTCCCTTCCTAAAGTACTAGCCATCTTAACAAGTTTTCCAACACCTTTTTGGTCTAGTTTAGCAAACGGATCATTCTCATAAATCTTTTTATCATAATAGTCAGTTAAGAATTTACCTGCATCATCTCTTGAAAAACCAAATGTCATTTGAGTTAAATCATTAGTACCAAAACTGAAGAAATCTGCTTCTTTTGCTATCTCATCTGCAGTTAAGGCAGCACGTGGAATTTCTATCATTGTACCAACATGATAAATCATATCTATATTAGCATTTTTAATAATCTCGTCTGCTGTTTTAGTTACTATATTTTTAACATATTTTAATTCTTTAACTTCTCCAACTAAAGGTATCATTATTTCAGGAGTTATCATTTTACCAGTTCTCTTACTAACTTCAATTGCAGCTTTTATAACAGCTTTAGTTTGCATTTCAGCTATTTCAGGGAACGTAACAGCAAGACGGCAACCACGGTGTCCCATCATTGGGTTAAATTCATGAAGAGAAGCAATAATATTTTTAACTTGTTCTACACTTTTTCCTTGAGTATCAGCAAGAAGTTTAATGTCTTCTTCTGTAGTAGGCACAAATTCATGTAGTGGTGGGTCTAAGTATCTAATTGTAACACTATATCCTTCCATTGCTTCATAAAGTGCTTCAAAGTCTTTTTGTTGCATTGGTTCAATTTTAGCCAAAGCAGATTTTCTTTCTTCTACAGTATCAGAAACTATCATTTCTCTAATTGCAGCGATTCTATCTTTTTCAAAGAACATATGCTCTGTACGGCAAAGTCCTATTCCTTCTGCACCAAGTTCTCTTGCTTTTAATGCATCTTTTGGTGTATCAGCATTAGTTCTTACCCCAAGACGTCTATACTTATCAGCCCAAGCCATAATACGACCAAACTCTCCAGTAATAGTTGCATCTACCTTATTAATAAGTCCTTTATAAATTTTACCAGTAGAACCATCTATTGAAATTTCATCTCCTTCATGGAAAGTATAACCACCTAATGTGAAGACTTTGTTTTCTTCATCCATCACAATACTAGAGCATCCACTTACACAGCATGAGCCCATTCCACGAGCCACTACAGCAGCGTGAGAAGTCATTCCACCTCTTACAGTTAGAATTCCTTCACTCGATTTCATTCCTTCAATATCTTCAGGAGATGTTTCTAGTCTTACAAGCACTACTTTTTCTCCACTTTCATGCATTTTTTTAGCATCGTTTGCAGTAAATACAACTTTTCCACTAGCAGCCCCTGGTGATGCAGCCAAACCTTTTCCAATTTCTATAGAATTCTTTAACTCAACCGGATCAAATGTTGGATGAAGTAAAGTATCTAAGTTTCTTGGGTCTATCATTAAAACAGCTTCCTTATCTGTAATTTTTCCTTCATCTACTAAATCACATGCGATTTTTAATGCAGCCCTAGCAGTTCTTTTACCATTTCTAGTTTGTAACATATATAAATGCTTATCTTCTATAGTAAACTCCATATCTTGCATATCATGATAATGGTTTTCTAGTTTTTCACAAATACCAACAAATTCTTCATATACTTCTGGCATTACATCTTTTAAGTGACTAATAGGTTCAGGTGTACGAACTCCTGCTACTACATCTTCTCCTTGAGCATTCATTAAGAATTCTCCCATTAAATGCTTTTCACCAGTTGCTGGGTCTCTTGTAAATGCAACACCTGTACCAGAAGTTTCTCCCATATTACCGAATGCCATCATTTGAACATTTACAGCAGTTCCCCAAGAATATGGTATGTCATTATCTCTTCTATACACATTTGCTCTTGGATTATCCCAACTACGGAATACTGCTTTTACTGCACCCATTAATTGCTCTACTGGGTCTGTTGGGAAATCACTTCCTACTTTGCTTTTATATTCAGCTTTAAACATATTAGCAAGTTCTTTTAAATCCTCACTAGTTAACTCAGTATCTAGTTTAACACCTTTACTCTCCTTCATTTTATCTATTAATACTTCAAAGTATTTCTTTCCAACTTCCATTACAACATCAGAATACATTTGAATAAATCTTCTATATGAGTCCCATGCCCATCTAGCATTTCCACTTTTTTCTGCTAGAGTTTCTACAACACTTTCATTTAGTCCTAAATTTAGTATTGTGTCCATCATACCAGGCATACTTGCTCTTGCACCACTTCTAACACTAACTAAAAGTGGGTTTGTTGTACTACCAAAACTCTTTCCAGTAATACTTTCCAATTTTTTAATGTTTTCTAGTATTTCACTTTCTATTTCTTTACTTATAACTTCTCCATCTTCATAATATTTTGTACAAGCTTCAGTTGTTATAGTAAAACCTTGTGGAACAGGTAAACCTAGTTTAGTCATTTCTGCTAAGTTCGCACCTTTTCCTCCAAGTAAATTTTTCATATCTTTATTTCCTTCACTAAACAAATAAACATATTTCATAAGTTAATTCCATCCTTTCATTTTTCTAACTTTCTTTAAGTAACATTCTCCACACAAGCTCTCATATTCTACATCCCCATCAATTGCAACTTGTCCACCTTCTAAAGTAAATTCTCCATTTACTATTCTTGCATTAAATCTAGCCCTTTTACCACATCTACATATAGTATAAAGTTCCTCTATCTCATCAGCAAGTTCAAAAAGTCTTTTACTTCCTGGAAACAAATTAGTTCTAAAGTCACATCTTAAACCAAAACATATTACTGGAATATTTTTAATTTTTGCAAATACAAAAAGTTCATCAACTTGACTTTCAGTTAAAAACTGTGCTTCATCAACTAATACACAACTAACAAAGTTATCAGAAACAAAATTTAAATACCCTTTTAATGACTCATCAGGACTAACTAAATAATCAACTGTTCTTTCTACTCCAATTCTACTAGACACTCTATTTTCAGCCTTAGTATCTATACTCGGTTTAATTAAAACCACTTTCATTCCTCTTTCTTCATAATTATGTGCAACTTGTAGTAAACTAGTTGTTTTCCCACAGTTCATCGCACCATATCTAAAATACAATTTACTCATTTAAACCTCCCTCTAGGATGACTCTTAAAATATACATCTTTTAACCTTTCACTAGTGACATGAGTATATACTTCAGTTGTATTAATATTCTTATGTCCAAGAAGTTCTTGTACACTTCTTAAATCACACCCATTATCAAGTAAATGTGTTGCAAAGGTATGTCTTAAAGTATGTGGACTTACCTTAGTTTTAACTTCGGTCTCTCTAACAATTTTATCAATTATTTTTGCAATACCCCTAGTAGTAATATTATTACCATTTTTATTAAGAAACAAGTACTCACTTTTCTTACCCTTTAAAAGTTTTTTTCTTAAACCATTCAAATACTTAAAAATAGCATCTCTTGCATATTCTCCAAAATAAACAGTTCTCATATAAGAACCTTTTCCAAGTATTCTAATACTATTAGTTTCAAAATCAATATCATCAAGTTTAATATTAACCAGTTCACTAACTCTTACTCCAGTTGCATACATAAGTTCAATAATTAAGTCATCTCTTTCATAAAAAGTATCTTTTTTAGTAGCATTTATCATACTCTCTAACTCATTATAATGAACAAAATTAGGTAGTTTCTTATCTGCTTTAGGATATTTAATACTTAATGCCGGACTAAACTTTATAACATCATTTTCTTTTAAATACTTGTAAAAACTTTTGAGAGTACTTATCTTTCTACTAACGGTTCTATTACTATTATCTTTGTCAAATAGGTATTTTAAGTATGATTTAATATCTTCCTTCTTAACTCTAGTTAAGTCTTTCTTTATATAAATACTAAACTCAGTTAAATCATTGTAATAGTTTTTAATTGTTAACTCACTATAATTTTTATACACTTTTAAATAATTTAAAAAACTTTTTACATTATCCATTTATACTAGAAACAACTTCTCCATCAATAAATTTTAAACAAATACTTACATTATTCATAGATTTATTATTTTTAGGATTAATCATTTGATAACCAGTTTCATCATCAGCACTCAAATACTTTAACCTAATAAGAGTACCAATTGTAACATTAGTACATTCAATATTTGATAGTGTATCGATATTATCAATTCCATACTTATAAGACGCCCCTAGTGCCTTCTCAATTTTAGCATTATACATCTTAACTTTAGTTTTAGAATCCATATCAGTTATTCTAGGAATTACTAGTACTGCCACTATTCCAATAAGCGCTATTACAGCTAAGATCTCAATTATAGTAAAACCTTTTTTATTAATCATTCTCCCACCTACTTTACACATTTAATTTTACTAATACTTTTACAATATGTCAATAAATATTATAATTTGTTCTTTATTTTTAAATATATTTATTGTATAATATTTATAGAATAGAGAGGGAAACATATGAAGGAATTTAATTTTGAAAAATTACCTATAGTTGAAATTGCAAATGAAATTATAATGGACGCTGTAAATAAGGGTGCTAGTGATATTCACTTTGATCCTTCTCAAGATAGTTTAAAGATAAGATTTAGAATAGATGGTATACTAAGCGACTATAGTATTATACCTTCTAAATATAAAAGAAATATGATAAGTCGTATCAAAATGATAGCTGGAATGAATATCATGGAAACTCGTCTTCCTCAAGACGGTGCTATTAAAAGTAAAATTGGAGAAAGATTTCTTGATCTTCGTGTAAGTAGCCTTCCAACTAATAATGCAGAAAAAATAGTTATAAGAATACTTGACTATTCAATGAGTTTAGCTGGACTTGATAACTTAGGTTTCAGTGAAGATGCAATGGAAAAAATCAATAGATTAATTAAGATACCTAATGGAATCATACTAGTAACAGGTGCTACTGGTACAGGTAAAAGTACTACACTTTATTCAATTCTACAAAAACTTAATACAGAAGAAGTCAACATTATTACAGTTGAAGATCCAGTAGAAATGGATATTGAAGGAATTAACCAAGTACAAACTCAAAGTGAAATTGGTCTAACTTTTGCAACTATTTTAAGAAGCATATTAAGACAGGACCCTAATATCATAATGATCGGAGAAATTCGTGATGATGAAACAGCAAGAATCGCAGTTCGTGCTTCAATTACAGGACATTTAGTACTTAGTTCACTACACACTAATAATAGTTTAAACACAATCGAAAGACTTACAGATATGGATGTAGAAAGATACTTACTTGGAAGTTCGCTTGAAGGAATAATAAGTCAAAGACTTGCTAGAAAAGTATGTCCCGAATGTTCTATCAAACGTCCTACTACTGATTATGAACGTCAAGTATTTAAAACAGTTTTAGGAAAAGATGTGTTAGAAATGGTTGTTGCTAATAAAGAAGGTTGTCCTAAATGTACACATGGATATAAAGGAAGACTTGCTATTCTAGAAGTATTAGTTATGAATGAAAAAATAAAAGATGCTATTACAAATGGTGCTAATAAAAATACTTTAAGAGAATTAGTTTATACAGGTGATGTTGTTACACTTTTACAAGATGGTCTAAATAAAGTTGTACTTGGAGAAACTACTTTTGAAGAAATATTAAAAATAGTAGATTTAGAAAATGATATGACTCAGTATAACGATGATAACCTAAAAACTAACCTAATAATGGCTCAGCAAGCACATAAAGCTGACAATAAAACTAATGATAAACCTATTACAAGTAATATATCTAGTGAATTTAAAATAGAAAAAACAAATAATGAAAATATAGAGACTGTGGAATTCTAATCCACTTTTTTTATACATAAAAAAAGAGTACTTAAGTACTCTATTTAGTTATAATTTCAATAGCCTTTCTAACTTCAAGATCATACTTTAAGAATTCTTTCCCACCAATTTGACTTAAGAATTCACTTTCATCTACTCCATATTTTTTAGCCATTTCTTTAGAATAATCATCTACTTCTTTATCATTAACCTTAATATCTTCAGCCTTAACAACTTGTTCAATAACTAATCTATATTTAACTCTCTTTTCTGCTTCAGGTTTAAAATTAGCCTTAAAAGTATCAATATCAGTATTAAGCATCTTCAAATAAGTATCAATATTCATTCCTTGATAACTTAATCTTTGACTAAATTCATTAGTAATTCTATCAACTTCTTCATTAATCATTTCTTCTGGAACATCCATTTTAGCTTCTTCACTAACTTTACTTAAACATTCATCAAAATATTTATCTTCAATTTCAGCAGTCTTATGTCCCTTAATATGTTCCATAACATTATTTTTAAGAGATTCATAGTCAGTTACACCTTCCATATTTAAATCCTTAAAAAATTCTTCATTATATTCAGGTAATATTCTCTCTTTAATAGAATTAACTTTAACTTTAAATACAACTTTAGCACCCTTTAACTCTTCACTATGATAGTTTTCTGGGAATGTTAAATCAATATCTTTTTCCTCATTAACTTGCATTCCAATAAGAGCATCTTCAAATCCAGGAATAAAAGTATTACTTCCAATAACTAATGAATAGTTTTCACCTTTTCCACCATCAAAAGCCTTTCCATCTTTAAATCCTTCAAAGTTAATATTAACTTCATCACCCTTTTCTACTTTACCACTCTTATCTTTCATTTCAACATAATGTTCTCTTAAATGTTCAATTTCATGAACAATTTCTTCATCACTTACTGAAGCCTCTTCTTTTTTAATACCTAAATTCTTATATTTACCCAACTTAACTTCAGGTTTCATAGTAACATGGAAAACTATTTCTAATCCATCATTACTAATACTTTTAACATCAACTTCAGGACGACATGCCATATTGAAAGTTAAGTCAGTATTTTCTTCTAACATTTTATCATATAATTCAGGTAATGCATGATCAACTGCATCCATATATAAACTTTCTAATCCAAAATTCTTAACATAAATATCATATGGAACTTGACCCTTTCTAAAACCATCAACTTTAACTTCATTCTTCTTGTGTTCATACACATGAGTTAAAATTTTACCCCACTCATCTTTTTCCATTTTTACAATATAATCTTTTTTCATAAATATTCCCTCCTTATTGAACACTTACTATCTTAACATTATAAACACCCTGTGGACTATTAACTTCAACAGTTTGTCCTACTTTTTTATTTAAAATTGCAGCAGCAATTGGGCTTTCATTACTTATCTTATTATTAAATGGATCTGCTTCTTGACTACCAACTATTCTATATTCTTCTACTTCATCATCACCTTCATATTGAAGAGTAACAGTACATCCGATATTAACAACGTCTTTATCATTACCACCATCATCTATAATAGTAGCATGCTCTAAAATATATTCAACTTCTTTAATTCTTGCTTCTAACTTTCCTTGTTCTTCACGAGCACTATCGTATTCTGCATTCTCACTCAAATCCCCTAAAGCACGAGCTTCTTTTAAAGAAGATAAAACTTCTTTTCTCTTATCAGTTTTTAAATAGTTTAGTTCAGTTTCTAATTCTAGATAACCTTCACTAGTTAAAAAAAATTCTTTTTGTTTCATTTTTTCATTTCTCCTTAACAGTTTATAATAATACCAAAAAATACTAATTTTGTCAACTAAATTGGTACTCTTAATATATCATTTTCCTTTACTTCAAATGGTATTTTTACAAATAATTTTTCTTCCGGATGATTAGCAACCATCACACTCTCATTTTTTTCATTTATAATACTTTCTATAGTAAACCTTTGAATAGATGTACTAGGCCCAAAAACTTCTACCTCATCACCTACTTTAAAATAGTTTCTTTGTAAAATAGTAGCCACTCCATTATCATAACTAGACACTACTCCCAAAAAATCTTGATTAGACACTTCTTTTCTACCCAAATAATACTGATCATTAAAGTCAGTTTCTTTATTAAAAAATTGTGGTTTATTTTCTCTATTAGATACCCTATTTAATACTTTCTTATAATAATTTAACACTTCATCAGTTAAAGTATTATTAAAATAACTTTCTACTATACTTTTATATGCATTTACAACAGTTGCTATATAATAACTACTTCTCATTCTTCCTTCTATTTTTAAGGAAGAAACACCTATTTTAATTAACTCTGGTATATAATCTATCATTGATAAATCCTTACTAGCTATTTGAAAGTCGTCAAATTCACTCATATTAAATACAAATCTACATACCTGACTACATCCTCCACGATTAGAGTCTCTTTTAGTTACATAGTTAGATAAAACACATCTACCACTATAACTAGTACACATTGCTCCATGAATAAAAACTTCAAGTTCACTATTACAGTTTTCATGAATATTAATAATATCTTCTTTAGAACATTCTCTACCTAAAACCACTCTAGTAGCACCAAGTTTTTCCCAAAACTTTACTGTTAAATAGTTTACACTAGATTCTTGTGTACTAATATGTATTTCAGGCTTCAATTTAAGCTCATTTATCCTTTTTATAACAGCCATATCACTTACAATATATGCATCTATTCCAATATCACTAAGTTCTTTTAAATACTCACTTAATCCTTTCAAATCTTTATTATGAAATAAAATATTAACTGTTACATAAACTTTCTTATTTAATTCATGGGATATCTTAACTGCTTCTTTAATTTCTTCCATACTAAAATTATTAGCATTAGCCCTTAAACTATAGTTATATCCTCCAATATAAACAGCATCAGCCCCATACATTAATGCCCATTTAAGTCTAGTTAAATCTCCTGCTGGACACAATACTTCTATCACTTAATATCACCCACCTTATAAGGTATAACATTATCTAAAAAATAATTATCTATTTCTATATAATCACTCAAATTAACTTTATCCATATATTTTAAAATAGTCTTAGTTTCAAATTCATCCATATTACTTAAATTAACTATCTTATTCACACTACTTAATTCACTCATATACTTATTTCCTGCAAAAATACGTTTATTAAATATACAAGTACCACACTTTTCTTCTTTAATAATAAGTTTATGATTACTAACTTTTTCAGTAATAACTTCTTTTTTAGAAATATCACTATTTTTATAATTACTAAATGCAGTTAATAATCTTCTCTTACTATACATTAAATTATTTTTACTTATAAAATACATAAACAAATTACTAGAAGTTTTACTAATTATTTCCTTTAACTCATTTATAGTTAAATCATTATTAACAAGAATATTACTATATCCTAATGATTTAAAATAATTAATACTATCATAATTATTAATAATATGATTTTGACTAACAACCACTTTATCATTACCTAATAAACTAACTAGTCCTAAGTCTTCTACAAATATATACTTTATATTATCTATTTCTAACTCATTAATTATATTAATAATATTCTTAATATCTTCTTTATGTAAAAATTTATTAATAATAACACTTATATTTAATTTTCTACTAAGACTATTTATTTCACTCACTGTATAATAAACATCAAATCCAATACTATAATCCTTTAATGGAAGTATTAAATTATTAAAAACAACATCTTTATTATTAGGTATTACATAAAAATCATTCATTATTATTCCTTTCTAATAGATATAACCCATCACCTACATCTATTTTAGTTACTTTAAATTCACTTTGATTATCTAAATACTGAATAAACTTTTCTATTTTTCTAACTAAACTTCTTAAATTTCTAGATTTAATACTTGAAGAATTACCAACTAACCCATGAAATCCCATATTATCTATAAATATTACTCCCTTTTCTCTTAAGTTATTCTTATATTTATTAATAAAGTCTAAGTTTTTCCCCTTAGCAGCATCAATAAATATCATATCATACTCACCAGTAATATTTGCTTCTAATGCATCTATATTAATTAAGGTAATATTATCTAACTTAGAAAGACTAACATTTTTTAAAGCAATATTATATCTTTCTTCATCTCTTTCAATACTAGTAATACTTCTAGAACAACTTCTAAGTATAATTGTAGAATACCCAATTGCTGTTCCTATTTCTAATATATCATTAATTTTATTAGTATTAACATATTCTTTTAAATAATTTATTCCTTCTTTTTGCATAATAGGAACGTTTTTCTCTTTAGCAAAACGTTCCATATCTTCTATTAAACTAGTCAATCTCATTCCATAGTCCTTCTCTTTCTAGTCTTTCAATTGTATTTAAGTGACCATTATAAGTCTCATTAAAATATGTCTTATTATTTTTATCAGCCTCAAAATAATAATAATTATGTTTAGTTGGATTTAAACTAGCCTCCACACTATCTATACTTGGATTACATATAGGTCCAACAGGAAGCCCTATATAAGTTTTACATCTAGTATTATATTTATTAGAACAATCATCAATATCTTTTTGATATAATCCGTCTCCTAAAGGAACTTTTGCTGCATAATAAGTTGTAACACAACTACCTAAACTCCAGTTATCATTAAGTCTATTAGTAAACACTCCTGCAATACCATATCTATCAGTTCCAACAGGCCCCTCTTGTTCTACAATACTTGCAAGTGTAAGAAGTTCATGCACAGTATAATTACTATTTTCAATTTTACTCTTTAAAGGAGTTAACTTATTATTCATCTCATCTAACATCTTATAAACTACACTCTTAAAACTACTATCTTTGTATATCATATAAGTATTAGGATATAAGTACCCTTCTAAACTATAATATATATCACTATTTAATATCTCATCTGTTAAAAACCAGTATTCATTTATTAACTCATTTAAAAACTCTTTATCACTCAAAGTATCAAGTATTTCTTCTTCAGTAATAGAAGTAATACTAGTAATATCACTTATTAGTTGTCTAACATTTCTTCCTTCTTTAAAAGTAAACCTAACTTCTTCTTTAGAACCCTTACCATTTTCTAAAGCATCATATATTTCTATAACATTCATACTTTTACTAATAGACTTAACTCCTTCAGTTAAACTAATTCCACCTTTAATCTTACTATATAGTTTAAGAGCAAAACTAGATTTAATATATCCTTCATTTTGAAGTCTATCAAATACATTATACCCACTTTCTCCTTTATTAACAACAAATTCTACTAAAGTTTTATCATTCCTATCAACACTAGCAAATTTACTGAAAAATACCCCCAAAAATATAAATATTATTATAAAAAGTAAAATAAGTAATGTTAATATTAATCTCTTTTTATTTAATTTCTTAGTTTTCATTCTTTCCTCCATCATTTTGTATACTATTTAATACTTCACAAACAAAATTATAATCTTTTTCATCAGTTATTTGAGTCAACTTTAACTTTCCATTATTTAATACATATTTACTAGCATAACACTTAATTCCATCTTCATCTTTTTCATCATCTGTATAAATAACAAAATTCTTTCCATCTATATCCTCTAAGTTAAGTATAACCCTATAAGTTTTAGTAACCCCATCTACAATAATTTTTATCTCATTATTTTCCATTATTTCTCCTATCTAGATAACTCTCTAATATTAAACACGCTGCTAACTTATCCACCACTTTCTTTCTATTTTCTCTTTTAGTATTATTTTCTATTAATATGTTATTTACTATTACCGAAGTAAGTCTCTCATCTTCCAAAACTACTTGAACATCATATCTATTTTCTAAAATATTTTTAAATTCTAAAGTAATTTCACTTCTTTTACTAATCGACCCATCTAAGTTTATTGGATTTCCTAGTACTATAACACCTATTTCATACTTACTAAAGTATATATCAAGTTTACTAAGTAATTCATCCATTTCTTTATATCTAATAGTTTCCATAGGACTTGCAATTAGAAATGATTCATCACTAAGTGCTACACCACACGTAACACTTCCATAATCTAAACCAATTATTCTCACTTCTTTACTCCTTTAAATAATCATGTGACACTTAATCACTAGAAGTATTTTACCATTTTTTTTAGATTTTTACAACATAATGAATAATATTACAGAATTAAAAGGTATTTCTACACAACTTATAATTTTTTATTTTTTTACAAATAAGGGGTTTACAAATACAGAAAGTCTATGTTATAATTTAATCGTTATGGTTCCTTAGCTCAGTTGGTAGAGCAACTGACTCTTAATCAGTGGGTCTAGGGTTCGAATCCCTAAGGAACCACCAAATAAGTTAATTAGACTTCATTTTGAAGTCTTTTTTCATACAAAAAACAAGTCACTAGACCTGCTTATTTTAGTTTCTTTGTTAACTTGTCTTCATTTAATAAATCTTTATATTTTCTTAAACCTTCAATATCTTTATTTCTTACTAATCTTAAAATCTTTAAAAACTCTTCACTATATTGAACTTTAAGCATAGACTTTTTACTTTCTTTTTTAAAAGCTTCATTTAGTTTACTAATTGGTGCATTTTTAACTTTTAACATAAATTCATATAACCAATATTTTTTCTCTCTACATTCCATTTGAATTAACGCATCAGCAAGTTCATCCACTTGAACATTTTCAGTATTTCTTGCGAAATCAACGATATCCCATGGTCTACCACGTTTTATAACTGCTAGAGTAAATTTATCAATTGGTAAATTCTTATGATATTGTAAAGAATTAACGTAATTAGTAACAACACTAACAGGAATGTCTTTATCTAAACATTTCTTTAACAATGTATCATTAATTACATCTAAGTCTACTTTAGGAAGTAAAGCAAAATTACATAACAAACTCTCTTCTTCATAATATACTGAGTTAATAAAAGCTTTAGTTAATTTTTTCTTATTAGCTCTTGGTACTTCTTTAGTAAACTCATAAATATCTCTAGCATTACCATTTTTAATTATGGCATTTTCTATTTTTCTTATATTAGCCCCTTTTATATCTCTAGCGAATGCAATCATGTCTTGTATAGACTTGCCTTTTATAACTGCATTAGTTAAGCCTTCTACGTCATTAGCACTTACATTTTTAGCAAAATCATAAGCAAAATTTGTATTATAAGTTTCAGGGTCGCACATAGATTTTTCAAGTTCTTTAATAGGTGCACCTTTTACACTATAAGCAAAAGTATAAATAGCGCGTCCATCGTGTAAATTAATGACCTCCTTAGCTAAATCATTAACAGAAACGCCTTTAACTTCTCTTGCAAAAGCAGTTATTGAATAAGCGTCTTTGCTTTCAACTATGGCTTTAGATAGTCTATTGATGTCTGCCCATTTAACGTATTTAGCAAACTCATAAATATCTTCAACATCATTAGCATTTACAACAATATCTTCAAGTTCATTAATAGGAACATCCTTTAATTCCTTTGCTAGCTCAAGAGCATACTTACTCTTCTCTTCACTTTCAATATCAGCATCATTTATGGTTTTAACAACACTTTTTTCACTAACAATTCCTTCTTTTACAAGCGGATAAATTAAGCACTTATTTCCTTTACCAATAGTAAATTTAAATAACTCCATTAAATAATCATTCATTTTAATACTTTCTTTCATATAGTTACATTAGTATATAATTGATACTATAATTTTTTCTTCTTCACATTTTCGCCCAATTCTTTTTGAGTTACATATTCAAGTGGGTCAACATCACTTTTTTGAATATTTCTAAAGTCTTCTACTCCTCTAGCATAACAATAAGGTCCAGCACCAAACATACATCTTCTTGAATAAATATATGAATTTATTAATTCAATTAAATCTTTCATTATTTCATATAATTCATTTGAGTATTTAGCATTATATAATTCTTTAGAATACTTAGTAGGTACTTTAATATTAATATTATCAAAAACTAAATCATACTCTATACTTCCAGCATACTTATTAATTAAATTTTTTAAAGAATATGAAAAACTATAATCCCATCCAAAGTTAAAATATTCTTCTATATCAATTAGTTTTGAATATTTTTTCATCCATACAGTGTTAGCCGATAATATACACATAATCGCATCTTTAAATCTATAAGGTAAACTTATATCATAAACAAATTTATTATGATCCTTATCACTTCTCACAATTTTACTATTCATACATAGAGTATACAAAAACATTTTACTAAAATCATCTACTTCAATTCCTTTATCCATAATTTTACTCCTCCTAATAAGTCATTATTATATAATAAGGCACTCACTAATGCAAGAAAAAAGTAACACATTGGTTACTTTCTATTAAAATACACATCATAACTATTTTTATATTCACTAGTTATTAAATTTAACATAAATTTTTTTTTGCCTTCTCCAAATCCAGAAATAACAGTATCTCCAATAACAGTAAAAGGTACACCAGTTGCTTCACTACCAAGTAATTCTTTAGTAATTGTTAAGAGTTCCTTATTATCAGAATTTTTCCATACTTCAAACTTATTTAATTTAAAATATGCTCCATACTCACTTTCTATCTCATTAAACCAATTGCTTTCTTTTTCACAATGAGGACATCCATCTCCCCAAAACATATAAACATTTATCTTATCTTCATCATAACTAACCCCATCTAAAAGCTTAGTTAAATCTCCTAACTTTTCTTTAACATCTTTTTCTATTTCCTTACTACTATCAAAAACTTTAATTCTAGACTTTGCTTCACTCTCTATCTCACAAGAATAAACTCCATTATCATCAGTTGTTAAAATACCCTTTTCACAATAATACTCTTTTAGTGCTTCACTTATAACTTCACCATTTACACATTTGTCTTTTTTTAGTTCTCCAGTACCTTCTGCACAATAATATTTAAACTTAGCCTCTATTAAACTTTTACACTTATCTTTATCCAATATTTCTCCTTCATTGCAATAATAGACCTTACTACATCCACTAACAACCAAAACAATTAATATTAAAATACTTTTCTTCATAAAAACACTCCTTAAAAATTCTTAAAAATAAATATATAAAATAAATAAGCATATTGTATAATTGGATTATTCCTTATAATATTAAACATAAAAGTTACTATTTCTTTAGTAGCACACCATTTATCAGCCAAAGTAAGAACAAATCCTTCTTTATATTTAGGTGGAACTATTGTAACCGGCCACATATGTCTAAGTATCATATTCTTTTCTATTTCATTTAACTTAAACTCTTTAATTGCATTATTATAAGCAATTTTACCATGCTTATACGCATGAAAATTAAACTTTTTATTCTTTCTCCAATCATACAAGAAAAAATCATGTAGCATTGCTCCTCGACTAGCAGAAACATAATCAAAATTAAACTTCTTACAAATTTTATAACAAATATAACTCACATTGTAAGAATGTTCAAAACAACTAGTATTACAATGTTGCATATATATTTTCATTTCATTAACTTTATCATTTTCTAATAAATCTTTAATTATATAATTAAACTCATCCATTACCTATTCACCTTGTCCTAAATAATTATACTAAATTTTAATTAACATAACAATACTTTTTTAATAATTATATTCATAATCAAAAACACACTCATCATTAACTATTTTATAATATGTAACATTTCTCTTAACTTTATTATTACTTACAAATAATTCATTCTTACAATGTTTAACATGTTTTAACTTTCTTTCTAACATAAGTTTATTAACTCTATACTTATGACTTGTTATCTCATTATATATTTTAATTATTAAACTAAGCACTAACACTATCGCCAAAAATTTCTTATCAAACAAGAATATTAAAGGAACACTCATTATAGATACAATAATACTTATAACATGACTTAAATTATATGGTAAAAAAATATCTAATACATTATTTAATATTTTTCCACCATCTAAAGGAAGTATTGGTAATAAATTAAAACCAAGTAATATTTGATTAACTAACTTAACTTTATTAAAAGTAGTTATACTAACATACCCATTACTATAAAATACATATATTAATAAATAAAAAAGTATCTGTATAACCGGTCCCATTATAATAAGTAAAATTTCTTTATAAATACACAAATTCAAATCTTCTTCTAAAACAGTAACTCCTCCAAAAAAGAATACTCTTATCTCTTTTACATTTAGTTTTAAAATTATTCCTGTAACAAAATGTCCCATTTCATGTACTAATATAAATATAATAGTAAGAAATGTATACTCAAAATATCCTGCTAAAAAAGATAATAGTACTATAAAATATGTAGAAATATCTATTTTTATTTTATTTAATATATGGTTCGTAACTAACTACCTTTCCATCTTTAGAAAATTCTAAATAAAGTTTATTATTACTATTTCCTATTATAGTACCTTTTTCTATATAGTCATACACTTTAATATCTATTTTATCAAGAAATCCATATTTTACATCTATTCCATTACTTTGTTGAACAATTATTGTATTACCAATACCCTCTTTTTCTCCAACATATACAACAAGACCACTTTCTATCATCTTAACATTATAATTTTCTCCTACTTCTAAAATAACTCCATCATTATATTTTTCGCTTTTAGTATATTCTAAAATACTACTTCCATTTACTGGTGATATTAACTCTTTAGTTTTCTTTAAACTAAGTAAATACTTTTTATATAACTGATTAATCTTACTAAAATTATAATTAGAATTAAAAGTGTACTTATTAACCATATTTCTAAAATTTTCACTATTCTTAGATATTATCATAACTACTAAAACTAAACTAATAGTTAACATTGTCCTTTTTAATAAGTTATAAAAATAATTCTTAGATAACTTCTTATTCTTCTTCAAATATTCTTCTACTTTCATGTCTTTTCACCTAGTAATAATATGAAATAAAATGAAGAATAATACTAGCAAAATATCAAAATTTATTATAAAATATAAGTATGAAAAAATTAAGTGAAAGTTTAATAATTAACAAAAATAGTAAATTTTATGGATACATGTATGAAATAAGTAACATAAATGAAGTAACAGAGATTTTATCTGTTTTAAAACAGAAAAATAAAAAAGCAAAACACATTTGTTATGCTTACAAGTTAGGTATTATAGAAAGAAAATATGAAGATAAAGAGCCATCAAACACTGCAGGACTCCCTATATTAGAAGTAATTAAAAGAAATAATTTAGATAATACTTTAATAGTGGTTGTTAGATACTTTGGTGGTACACTTTTAGGTAGAGGCTTACTTACTAGAAGTTACTCTAAATGTGCAAGTTCTCTTGTAAACAAAGAACATTAATTACATATTATATATTAGTAATAAGACTAATTAATTATAGGATTATAATTAAAGCATGCTTGGTCTTATTACTTTTAATTTGTTACAAGTTTACTTACTACCTTAAAAATACCACCTAACCCTTTAGTTAAAAAGTCTTCAGTTACTTCACCTAACTTAACTCCAAGATTACTCACATTATTAGAGTAATCTTTTTCTTCTTCTATATAGTCATAAATACTTACATCTTTCCCATTACTAACATCAGTTTCAAACTTTTTCATCATCTCTTCAGTTAAATTCTTTTTATTATACGCTTTATACTCATAGTACCCTCCTAAAAAAGCATAATAAAGAGCTAAATACACACCAAACAGTATAACAAATATTATAAATACAACATTCTTATTTTTCTTCTTAGGCATTCATTTCCTCCTTAACTACACTCTCTATAACTTTAGAAAGAATTTCCATAGTATTATTTACTTCTTCAATAGTATTATCTACTCCTCCCACTTCAATCAAAACACTTTTCCCAAACAAATTCTGATTATACACTCCATGAATTGGTTCTCCAGTTTTATAACTAACTCCTCTAGATAAACCTCTAAGTAAATTATTAGTTTCCATATCCAGTTTTTCAGCAAATCCAACATTATTTTCTTTTGTAGTATGTTCAAGTCCCACCACAAAAAGCACCTTAGCATACTTTTTATCATTAATTTCTAAAACAGTACTATTTCTTCCTAAACTATCCCTATGTATATCAAATAAATACCTAATACTAGGATACTCTCTTTCTTTTAATCTAGCAAAATACTCACTTGCATGATAACTCATATTATATTTATACCCATTCTTAACTAAAAATTCTTTCATATTATTAGTTTCAACAATAGTATTAATTCCTAGATTATTTAACTTTTCCCTTAAAATATAAGAACTTATCATAACATTAGGTTTAACTGAATAATCAAATGTACTATTTAAACTATACTCTTCAGTTTGATGTGTATTATATAAATAAACAATAGGTTCACTCTTATTTTCATCAGGACTAGGGTCTATTACATAATTACTTTTACTAGTTAAATAATCAAACTCATCATAATAGAAACTATTAAATGCTTTTAAATCATTCTTTTCAACATTCTTATTTAAAGAACTATAAATAATCTCTTTAGGACTAACTAAAAAAGAAAAATCAAGTATTTTTTTATCACTTCTAGTTATTTCACTAACTAATTTATCAAATAATATAGTTTTATCTCTTACTATAAATATTAAAGTAAATATAAAAGATAAAACAAATATTAAAACATATACCACTTTACTCTTATTTTTAGACTTAAACTTTTTCATATTATCACCTAAAATAATACTACACTAAAACATATGAAAAAAAAGTCGTTTTAACGACTAAAACACTCTGTTAATTGCAATTGATATAATACTAGATAAATTACTTACCAAATCATCCACATCATTAGTACTAACTATTAAATTAGGATTCTCACTCATAATACTCTTTAAATTAATTATAGTAGGTACACCAATATTAATAACAGGTTTTTTAATACTACTCTTATCTATTACACTCATTTTATCAGAATAAGCACTTCCCGGACTAAGTCCACTTGTCGCTAGTTGTATAGTGCTTCCTAATCTAGAAATATGATTTGCTTTTAAACTATCAAACACTATAACTAAATCCGTATCAGTTAAAACACTCATACTTTTTATAAAGTCTATACTCTTAATATTAGTATTCGCTAAAACATCTTTATATATTTTGAAACTCTTATTACTAAGACTAATCTTTTCAATAATACTATTACCAAACTTATCACATGCAAAACTCTTGTTCCCTAGTCCAACAAATAATACACTACATTTACTACTTAACTTCAAATAATCAAGTATAGACTTAATACTACTACAAATAGTATCAATGAGACACTCTAATTCACTACTTAACTTATTCTTATTGAATGTAATAGTTATATATTTACCCTTACTTTTTCCTATTTTCTTAGCTTCCTTATTATTAAGTTCAATATCACTAATACTAATATTTTCACTAACATTCACTTTACTTTGAATTTCACTAGAATTTATTAGATTTTCACCACTATCTAAAAACATCATATCTTTATACATTAAAATCACCCATTATTAAAATGAAGTATTTACTTGCATTTTATACATATTTTTGGTAAAATTTATATGTATTTACGAAATGGAGGTGCATTATGGCTAATATTAAGAGTCAAAAGAAGAGAATCATTACAAATAAAAAAGCTCAAGTATTAAATAATGACGTTAAACAATCAATGAAAACTGCTATTAAGAAATTTGAAAAAGCTCTAAATGAAAGTGTTGAAACCGCTAATGAAAAATTAAATATTGCAGTTAAGACTATTGACAAAGCAGAAGCAAAAGGCGTTATTAAAAAGAATACTGCTGCTAGATATAAAAGTAATATAGTTAAAAAATTTAATGAAAAGAAAAACAACTAATTTAATCCTAGTTGTTTTTTTAATATCTATTTTCTCTTTCTAAATCTCTTTTCTTTATAGTCTCACGTTTATCATAAAGTTTTTTCCCTTTACACAAACCAAGTAGTACTTTAGCATTATTTTTTTTCATATAAATTTTTAAAGGTATAAGTGTATAACTATCTTGTTCTAACTTTTTACTTAACTTAATAATTTCACTTTTATGAAGAAGTAACTTTCTTTCTCTTCTTTCATCATGGTTAAAAATATTACCTTCTTCATATTTAGCAATATACATATTAATTAAATATACTTCCCCATTTTTAATTCTAGCATATGTATCTTCTATACTACATTTCCCATTTCTAATACTTTTAATTTCAGTACCTTTAAGTTCTATACCAGCTTCCATTTCATCAATTATAAAATAGTTAAATCTAGCTTTTCTATTTAATATCTCCATACTATCAACCTCACTAAGTAATAAAATTATAACACACTAAATATACAATAACAAGTTATTAAAAAAGAACATAATGTTGTTCTTTAATTTTCTTCTAAAAAATACTTAGCCATTTCCGTATAATTATCTTGACTATTTAAACAAGTATCAATTAAATAACCTTTATAATTTTTAGTTTGATATTCTTTTAAGCCTCTTGCATAAAAAGCCTTATTTCTGTCTTCTATATAAAATGGAATTATATCATTATGCAAGCACTCCTTAAACATAATCATTCTTCCAACTCTTCCATTGCCATCCTGAAAAGGATGTATTTCAAGGAATTTAACATGAAATTCTATGATATCTTCTAACGTTATATTAGTTAAGCTATGATACCACAAAAGTAAGTCTTCCATATCACTTGAAACATTGTCAGGTAAACTAGTTTCTATATTTCCTACATAATTTTTTAACTTTTTAAACTCACCAACATTAAACCAAGATTTTTCACTTTCTGTCAAAGTCCCATCTTTTAAAATATAATGAAATTTCTTAATCATATCTATCGAAAGTTCTTCATCTACATTATCAAGCATATACTTAAATAATGTAAAATGGTTTTTAATTTCTGTTACATCTTTGATAACTATTACTTTTTCTTCATTTGCCAAAATAGTACCAGTATCATAAATGCTCTCTGTTTCTTCTAGTGTTGTTGTTGAGCCTTCTATTTTATTAGAATTATAAGCAAACAAAGTTTGAGTTTTACAATATAAATTACCACTTAAATCTAAGTTTTTTTGTTCCATTAAAGCCTTTTTGATTTTAACTACATTCATTTTATTTATCTTCTTTACTCTTATCAACTAAGATAAAATCAATATGTCTAGTCTCTTTATTAGCAGCAATACACTTAACTCTTACTTTATCTCCAAGTCTCAAAGCAATTCTCTTCTTTCTATCAAAATAATAAGTCATCTCATCATTTATTGTATAATAATCATTAATTGTATCTAAACTAACAAATCCTTCAACATAATTACTTGTTTCAACGAAAAATCTATTTTTAAGTAAAGTATCTACTATAGCATCATACTCTTCTCCAATATGACCTTCCATATATTCAGCCATCTTCATATCTTCTACAGCATACTCACATTCATCACTTCTTCTTTCAGTCATGCTAATATGATCACATGCTTCAACTAATCCACGACCTATTTCATTTATTGATACTCCCATATTCCATTTAAACAAAACTATCTTAATCATATAATGAAGAAGCAAATCAGAGAATCTTCTAATTGGACTAGTTTCATGAGTATACTTTTTACTACCAAGACCAAAATGTCCAATATTATCTGTACTATAAACTGCTTTTTGCATACTTCTAAGTAACTTTCTACTTAAAATATCTTCATCCTTAACACCCTTTATCTCATTTAAAATCATTTGAATATTCTTATTACTTATATCACTATAATTAAATTTACCCTTTGTAGAATAACCCAAACTACTCATAAACTTAACAAAATCTTCTATCTTCTTAGGAACTGGTTTAGCATGCACTCTATAAATTCCATAATCGCATTCATTAGTAAGTAAATCAATACTTGCTTCATTACTTGCTATCATAAACTCTTCTATTAAGTTTTCACCTAAATCTTGTACTCTCTTTTTAATATCAATTACTTTACCATTTTCATCTACTATTAACTTAATTTCATCAGATGGAAACTCAATTTCACCACGTTCTAATTTCTTTTTCTTTAACTTCTTAGAAAGTTCTAACATATTAAGTAAAGTACTTTCAAACTCTTCATACCCACTTACATGTCCACCCTTTAAAATTATATTAACATCATCATAATTCATTTTCTTTCTAGACTTTATAATACTTGGATACATTCTCTTATTAACAACATTACCATTAGTATCAAACTCTATTTCAGTAGTAACTGCACACCTTAAAACATTAGGATTTAAACTACATATTCCATTAGAAAGTTCTATTGGTAACATAGGTTCTACTTTATCAGCCATATATGTAGAATTACCTTTATTATATGCATCATTAAATATACTACTATTCCATTTAACATAGTTAGTAACATCTGCTATACTTACATTAAGTAAATAGTTTCCATTATCAAGCATTTTTAGTCCTACAGCATCATCTATATCCTTTGTATCTTTCCCATCTATTGTAAATATCATTTCATTACTAATATCAGTTCTTCCTTTATAGTCACTTTCTAACACTTCAGTAGGAAGACTCTTAACTTCATTCATAGTCTCTTCACTAAATCCAGCTGGAACATCTAACTCAGCCATTATCTTAAGAGTATCTATATCTGGGCTATTCTTATGTCCTATTTTTTTTATTACTTTAACTTTTAAAACTTTATTATTTTCTTCAACACACTTTAACTTAACAATTTCCCCATCAACTAAACTAAATTCCTTATTATATAAAAGTTCTAATTCATAAGGATACTCTTTTAAAGGTTTAACATAAACAATACCACTATCTTCTACAATTTCACCTAAAGGTAAATTTCTATCAAGAACTTTTTTAACTTTAGCCTCAGTACTACCAAACCTTTTAAATATTTCACACAAACATAAGTCCCCAGTAAGTGCAGTATTCATGTTTTTCTTATCTATATAGATGTCCCCATCACTTTGAAGTAAGTAACCATTTCCACTACTTACTCTTTCTACTTTACCCTTAACATACTCATCCCCAGTTAATTTAAACATGCCCTTTTTACAACTAACAATACTTCCGTCACTCACTAGTTCATAAAGTATGTCCATTACTTCCTTAATATCCTTAACATCATAGTCTTTACTCAAATACTTAACTATTTCAATAGGATCTAACTTCTTATTACCATTCCTTTTAAATATATTTAAAACTTTTTCTTTCATACTCTCTATCTCCTAGATATTATTATACTAAAAAAAACAAGAAGTTTCTACATTTTATAGTAAACTTCTTGTATAAACTAACAACCACTTTCAGTTTCCAAAATTGTATATGGATTAGTTGCTGAGCCATCTCCTGTACTATATAGAGTGCAAGATTTGAGAGAAATGACGGGACGCACGGAACGAGTGGTGCTGACGTAGCTTTCGTTCAAGTATGCAGCGTCGGAATCCCAGTACCAAACATACCTGTTATACCCATCCCATTCAACAGGCGACAAGGACCACCAATTATATGATACTTTAGAACCAGCACTATTACTCATAAACCATGCATATGGAGTATTCATTGTTTTGAATGCTACTCCACCGGCAAATGCTATTTCATCTGCTGTCATTAAAGACACAGGATAAGTAAGTTTTGCACTTGTATTATTTACGCTGAATGCATCTCTTATATCTGTACAATTATATGATGGGTTTGCTTTTGCTCCTTTTGTATCCCAGTCCATTCTATAGAATGATGCGAATTTGAATAGTGATGATGGGCTTGATGCATAATTGTATGTTTGTCCTGTTCCCTCGCTTCTATCATTACAATATACTGCACTTGTACTTAAGTATTTTGTATAATTTGTTAAGTTAGTTTGATACCATGAGTCAATAAACGTTTTTATTGTACTATCTGTTGTATTATTTCTTATTGTATCAAGTGATGTGTCTTCTCCGTATTTATATCCTACATATTTTGGGCCATCAATACTTGTGTTAAATGCACTTTTTCCTATATTACCAGTTGTTGTATCTGGACTAGTTCCTACATAAAGTAATCTTATACTTCCGTCATGATTTGTTCTTATTATTCTCCAGTAGAAATTATATGTACTAGTACTCCATTTTGCGTTTTGATTTGTCCATTCAGCACCTTGACTAGTGCAAAAATCTTCAGTAACAGTTTCTCCAACTCCATATTGGTCACCCAACTTACAAATCTTACTAGATAAACATTGACTTTCATTTTTAACAGATTCTATAGATGAACCATTAAAATATAGAACAGTACTTCCGTTATAAGTACATTCATTTTTATTTGTTTTTCCAAATTTGACCCAGTTGTTTGTTGTATTTCCTGCATAGTAGTATACTTCTTTTGGTGAGTCTGTTATACCTGTTATACTTTCAGTTGATTTGAATAATGTTCCTGTTGTAGTTGTAGTTAAAGGGGTTGCAAAGTCATTTGTACCATTATTGTTATTACTTCTAGTATTTCTTGTTGGATTGTCTTCAAGTATTTGACTTAGTAATGTTGGTTTTGATCCCTCAGTAATAAATAACTTTCCACTTAGTTTCTTACCCATATCGTCACTTTGGTCGACACTTTCATCGTTTGCATACTTAAATTCAACTGTATAGCTTTGTGTTACTCCTACTGGAATACTAACACTATAAGCTAGTATTGTATCTTTAGGTGCACTTGACTTTGGTACATCTTTAAACTCAGTCATATTGTATCCACCATTTGTACTAGTTATTTTATATTGTAAGTATCCTTTAGTTACAAATGTGTTAATGAGGTCTTGTATAACTATATTATATTTGTAAGTTTCATTACTTTCGTTCTTTACTGTAAAAGTTTTACTATTACTCCATCCTGGTGTTATATCATTTCCTTCAATATTACCATCACTATCTGTAAATACTATTTGTAAGTTAGCGCTTGTTACACTTACATCTTTTCCCTTTCCTATTATTTGTGCTGTAAAGTAAGCTAGTGATACACTAAGTACTACTACAAGTAAGCTTACTATTACAAGTGTTAATTGTTTCTTTTGCATATTTAATGCTCTCCTTTCTTTTTAAGACACGAAAAAATGGGTAGACTCATTCTATCCATTTAATTGCACATGAAAAACTATAGTTATTTATGCTAATTAATAACCCCCCCCCCATTTTGTACTTCATTTTGTACTAAAGAGTTAATTTTCATGTGTTTCACTTCCTATCTTTATTACAAGATAATCTTATCAAAAAAAGGTGCTTATAGTCAAGTACCTTTTAGCATATTATTTCGTTATTTTCATCAAAGTTTATATTTATAAACTTTTGAGCAGCTAAGTAATCACACATATGGACAAATCTTTGATATTTAGTTTTTGGTTTTTGTAATACTTCGTTACCGTTAAAATCAGTATTCCACTGTCCCATATGAGTTTCTATCATACTACATACTAAGTTAACTTCTTCATCTGTTAAAGTAGTTTCTTTTTTATTATCTTTTATAAGCTTACTTGCTAAAAGTGGATGATCTATTTTTGTATATCTTTCTTCAGGTATTCCACGTTTTACCGTGTCATGCATTATTAATGCAAGTATTATTAAGTCTTTCTCATCTTTTGTAAACTTATATCCAATAGTCTCATTATTTAATAATGTATTAGCTATTTTTACTGCAGCTTTAGTGTGTCTTAAAAGTCCACCTTTGCCTTGGCTGAATGTAGGATGGTATTTGCCTGTAGAACTAGCAGCCTCTTTATAGAAGTAATCAGGTATTTTACTAATTAATACTTCCAAACTACTTCTAATTCTATCATTTTTGATATAGTTAAGTTCTGTATTAAAAACCACGGCCACCACCTCCGCCTCCGCCGAAGCCTCCACCAGAAGAAAATCCTCCGCCGAAACCACTTCCACTTGAACTAGAGCTTTCAGCTATTTTAGACGCTACTTCAGAATGTGCTGTAGAAATTGACGAGTGTACTGTTCTATTAATATCTCTATTTAAACTACTCCATAAGTAATAATCAAATACAAAATCTCTATTAGTGTAATCATTTGGATACATCTCATTAAACTTAATTTTCATAGTCTTACTTACTTTATCTGCAAGTCCAAATATATTAGCATACACTAAGTATCTTTCCCATAACTTAATTTCAGGAAGTTCTTTTTCATCAAATCTACCAAAGTCTTTTAAAAATCTTTCAAAAGCGTTCCATTTATAATAGTCTAAGTTACCTCTTTCAGTTCTTTTGTTAAAACTAACTAAATATATTATATAAACTATTGTACTAATTATAACTATAAATGCAAGTAAGTTAAACATACCTAGTTTCATATCTAAATAAAGTATTAATAAACTTACTAAGGCATATAGTGAAAACTTAAGTTTAACACTGTTATTATTTTCATAGAAGTTTAATTTTTCACTTTCATTAGTAACAATACTTTTCCAAGTATCAAAACCTTTTAAGAATGGACTAGTTGTACCATTAACTTCTTTAGCATATTTTTTTATATCTTTTAAAGTAACCATATTATTACTTCCAGCTTTATTAAAAAGTATATCCATTACTTTCTTTTCACCCTCATTTAACTCACTTTCATCTACTATAGTTCTAGTAAATTTATAGTCTTTATTATCCAACTTTTCAAAACTAATTTTTTTCTTATATATTAGATTTAAAATACTAGTAGAAAAAGCTTTTTCAGTTATCTTTTTATCAAATAGATATTCAATTGCTGTTACATCATAGTCATCTATAAACTCTCTATTGTATTCCATATCAAAAGAGTGTTTTCTTTCTTTGTCATACTTAATATATAGATAAACTATTATTAATAGTAAAATTAATAAATAAATACCACTTAAAGCATATGTTCCATACACTAATATTTTAGCAGTTTTTCTTTGTTTATTAGCATCATCAGCTCTTACTTGTTCCACTTCAAGTATTTTATCTAACGCATCAACATTACTTTTCTTTAAGAATGGATGGTCTACCATAATTAAACTTTTATCAAAAACCATTCTCATATCTACTGGAGTGTTCTTTATTAAATCTTCAATTTTTAAGTATCCTCCATAATATTTAGTAACTCCATCTACTTCGTCTGTTATTCTACTAACTTCTCCACTTAATGGACCATGTGCCCATACTCTTGTTTCATTAGTAGTTGCCTGTGGTAAAGTAACTCTTAATTGGTACCTTCCTATATCATCATCAAAATCATTACCTATAAAATTTAAATACAACTCTGCTACATCATTATGTAGTACTACTGTATTACCTAAAGTATATTCTATATAAAAGTATGTACTAGAATTAATTGTTTCATTATACATCTTTATACTTTTGCCATTTGTAATATCACTGATAGTATAGCATCCACGACTGTTAGTGCATTCACTAAATTCAGTCACTTCACTATTAAACGCATCAAAACTTAACTCTCCATTATAGTTTATACTACCAACTTTTATATTGTCTATACCAGTTGGATTATATATACTACTTCCTTCAAAACTAGAAGTATCTCCTGTAAAGTCTCCTAATCTATCATTTTTATAAACTAAGTCTCTTATATAACCATTATAACTACCAGTACTCTTAATAATCTCTCTTACTTTTAAGTTTCCACTTATATCAATACTAGCATCTACTATATAATCATCTATTTTATAATTAACATTACTTACTGCATAGTTAACACTAATAAATGAAAACAAACTTATTATTAAAACCAATATTTTTTTCATAAATCCTCCTATTAAAAGAAAAAAGCTTACATTTAGTAAGCTTAAAACTGTACTTTTGGAGCAACTTTAGCTTCAGTTTCTGCTTCAAAGAATGCTTCTTTTTTAAATCCAAATATTTTAGCAACTAAATTTGAAGGAAATAATTCAACTTTATTATTTAAAGATAAAACTGTATCATTATAAAATTGTCTAGCACTAGATATTTTATCTTCAGTTTCTTCTAAATTACTTTGAAGTTTTAAAAAACTTGTATCAGCCTTTAATTCAGGATAACTTTCACTAAGTGCAAATAATTGTCTAATTGCACCAGTTAACTCATTATTAGCCTTCATCTCATCTTCTGGAGTATTAGCAACAGTAAATTTATTTCTTGCTTCAATTACCCCTTTCAAAGTATCACTTTCATGTTTAGCATACCCTTTAACAGTTTCTACTATATTAGGTATTAAGTCAAATCTCCTTTTTAATTGAACCTCAATTTGAGCCCATTGATCTTTAACCCTATTTCTTAACTTAACAAATGTATTGTAAGTATTAACTACATATAAAGCTATAAGAACAATAACTCCAATAATAATCCAAACTCCAAGACTCATATTATTACCACCTTTCTTTATTAATTATACTATATATTATATAAATAATCTATAAATATTTTAATCTCTTAACTTAGCATTTACAGTTTTCTCTAATGTTTTTAGTACTTGATTAATTTTTGAATTTATCTCATCACTAGTAAGAGTACTTTTCCCATCACCTATCTTAAGTTTAAGAGTAATACTTTTCTTCGATTCACCTATATTTTCTCCTCTATAATCTTCTACAAATATTACTTCCTTTACTTTAGATTTAATCATTTTATAAATAGTTTCCCATCTAACACTTTCATCTACAACTATAGATAAATCTTTTTCTACATAAGGTATTTCAGGTAAACTAGTATATTTATTAGTTCTAGCATCAAATGGAATAAGTTTACTTACATTAAGTTCAAATATAGAAACATTTACATGTTTAATCTTGCATTCATTCATTACTCTAATTTTAAGTAAACCAAACGAACCTATTACTTCTTCATTAAGAACTATATCCATACATGCATATTTATCTAAATAGTTTACTTTATTTATAGAAAGAGCTAACTTAATATTTTCCATATGAGTATAACTACTAATATTTTCAAGAACACCTTTAAGTTCCAAAAATGCACTTTTAGCATTCTTATCAACTACACACCCACATAAATAATTATTATGTATTGGAAGAGTTTCATCTATACTACTTTCATGATATTCACCCTTAGTAAATACTTCTCCCATTTCATAGACTTTAAATTTATCAAAGTATCTTAAGTTCTTAACAATTACTTCTAACATTCCTGGAACTAAACTAGATCTTAAATAAGATTGTTCTGGACTTGGAGGATTTGCTAATTCTACCATTTCTTGTTTATCTAACATACATGCATCTATATATTTAACATTTACCCATGGATAACTAATTACTTCATATAAACCACATCTATTACTTAAATATTCTTTAATTCTTCTTTCTAACAATACTTCTCTTTGAAGAACTGCATGATTTACAGTATAATTAATTCCTTTAGCCTCAAAACTATCAAAACCTAATATTCTAACAATATCCCCCATTACATCATCTTTAATAGTAACGTCTCCAGTACTTCTATATGTTGGTACTAAAACTTTATATATATCACCATCTATTGTTACTTCATAACCAAGACCAGTAAGTATCTTAGTAATAGCTTCTTTACTAACAACTTTACCCATTCTAGTATCTAAGAATTCTTTACTTATTTCTATATAATTACTTTCTGTTTTAACAGGATATATATCATTATAACTAGTTATTACAGATTCAGGAAATAACTCCTTAAACATATTAATAATTAAATCCTTAGTACTATCAACTCTTTCAGTATCAAGTCCCTTTTCATATCTAATTGCAGCATCAGTCTTTTCTGCAAATCTTTTATCAGTTTTTCTAATAGTACTAGGTTCAAAATTAGCAATTTCTACAAGTACTCCAGTAGTACTATCTAGTACAGAGTCTTTTTTTCCTCCACGAATACCTGCAAGTGCAAGCACACCTTCTTCATCACTTATTACTAAATCTTCACTAGTTAAATCAACCATATTATCATCAAGTAATAATAGCTTTTCTCCTTTTTTAGCATTTCTTACTATTATTTTATTACCACTTACATGTGTTTTATCAAATGCATGTGTAGGATTTCCTGTTACTATCATGGCATAATTAGTTATATCAACTATAGCATTAATTGGTCTTAATCCAACATTATACAAAAGTGTTTTAAGCCATATTGGGCTTTCTTTTGTATTAACATTATCTATAACTATTCCAATATATCTATTACACTTACTAGTGTCTTCTATAGTAATATCGTATTTAGGTACAAGAGGTATACTTACTTCTTCAGTAACACACTTTAATTCTCTATCATATATAACAGACAACTCTCTAGCAATTCCATAATGCCCCCACAAGTCAGGTCTATTACTTAAACTTTTATTATCTATTTCTAAAATTATATCGTTTGAACCTATTACTTCACTAATATTTTGTCCTGGATAACATTCTAATCCTTTTAAATCAACTATCTCATCTTCATCCTTAGGTGGAAACAAACTATCTAAAAACACTTCTTCAGCTCCACATATCATTCCATAAGAATCTACTCCACGCATCTTAGTCTCTTTTATTTTAACTAAGTCTTCTTCTCCATGCCAATGAACCATACTACCTGGTTTAGAAATAACTACATACTCTCCAACATATAAATTACTTCCACCACATACTATTTGTCTAGGACTCTCTTCTCCTATATCAACCATACACACTCTAAGTGTATCAGCATTAGGATGACTATTAACCTCTAATATTTTACCAACTACTATATTTTCATACTTTAAACTAGTATTTTCTATTTTTTCAACCTCAACAGTTTTTAAAGTTAAATCTGTTGCTATTTTCTCATCACTAATATCACTCAAATCAACATATTTTTTTATTAAATTTAAAGATACTCTCATAATTCCTCCTATTTAAATTCACTAATAAACCTTAAGTCACCACTTCTTAAAAGTCTTACATCATCTATTCCATATCTCATCATAACAAGTCTATCAACTCCAATATTGATATAGAATCCTGTCCATTCATTTGGATCTAAATTAGCACTTTTTAATACATTTGGATGTATTACTCCACCAGGCATAACTTCTATCCAACCACTTTGATGACATACAGGGCACCCTTTACCACCACATACTAAACATTCCATATCTATTTCATAACCTGGTTCAGTAAATGGGAAAAAGCCTTCACGCATTCTAACATTTACTTTTTTACCAAAAACTTTTTCTAAAATAGTTTGTATTAAAACAATACCACTTGAAAAAGAAATATTTTTATCTACAATTAAAGCCTCATATTGATAGAAAGCCCTTTCATGTCTTGCATCAGTATTTTCATTTCTATAAACACGTCCTGGATAAACAAATCTAGCAGGCGCTCCATGTTTAAGTAAGTATCTAACACTTCCTCCAGTTAAATGAGGTCTTAAACATAATCTTTCACTTCCACTTTTATCTTCAGTTCCTTTAAGCCAGTAAGTATCCATACTCTCTCTTGCAGGATGATCCTTAGCAAAATTCAAATTATCAAAAGCATACTTTTCACTACTTATATCATTTTCACTAAAAACTTCAAATCCTAAACTTAAAAAGGCATCATTTAAGTCATAACACATCTGTGTAATTGGATGTATCACTCCCTTATTAACAAAAGTACCTGGTAAACTAGTATCAAACTCATCACTAACTACACTAGTATTATCAATGATACTATTTCTTACACTATTAATCTTTTCACCGAAAGACTTTCTAATTTCATTAGTTACTACTCCTATGTCTTTTCTTTCTTCACTAGATAAACTACCCATATTTTTAAGTATAGAAGTAAGTTCACTATTCTTTCCAGTTAACTCCTTAGCAACTACTTCAAGTTCTGTTAAATCTTTAACATCATCTAGCTTTTTTAAACCACTTTCAAGAATTTCATTTAATTTTTCTTTCATTTTCTCCTCCTAAAAATAAAAACTTTACGACTTAAGGACTGCAAGTTAACAGCGGTACCACCTTAATTCATAAAGTATTATGCATCTTTCATAGTTAACGCCTATTATACGTTCTTTTTTAATAGAAGAATGAAACTTCATATATAACATATTAGTTTACACCTACCACTAACTCTCTATAAATTAAATTATATACTACACTTTCTTCCAAAAGATAATTATATTTTATAACATTTAATATACTTTTTCAAGTAAAAAATCATTATTTCAAAAATAAATGTAAAATCATATATTATTCTATTAAAACATACTACAAAATTTATAAGAAATACAACAGTGTTCGCTTGTTTTAAAACTACTTAGGTGGTACAATTAGAACATGAGTAGTGCCTAGTGGTTAGGTGTTCTTACCTCAGTCCTATAATTTGCACAAATTTAGGAAAGTGAAGTGGTCTGTATGAGTCATAAGAAAGGTTTTAAACTAACTTATGGAGTATTTAGTTATACTTGTAGTGATTTTAGCTGTGCTAGATCACTATACAAACAACAGAGATTAATTGTAGTTTATACTTTTAATTTAAAAAGAATACCGAATCAACTTGATACGGTATTCCAACAGCACAATATGGACTGAACGAATACCTAACGAGCAAAGCCAGGTACTACTCATTTTTTATGTCCATTAATATTATATGTCTTAATGACAATATAATTATAACAAATTTTACTAATTATTTCAAGTACTTAATTAAATACTTTTTTTGTTAAACAAATATAAATTCACTATATTAAAACATACTACAAAATTTATAAGAAATATAATACTATTCGCTTGTTTTAAAACTACTTAAGTGGTACAATTAGTACATGAGTAGTACCTAGTGGTTAGGTGTTCTTACCTCAGTCCTATAATTTACACAAATTTAGGAAAGTGAGGTGGTCTGTATGAAGTATAGAAAAGGAGAACTTTTTTGTGCAGTACTTAATTGTACTAGTCGTGATTATAGCAGTGCTAGATCACTTCTTGAATTCAAACCGCAAGTAGTTACTGTTTTCAGTAATGAAAAAAAAGAATACCGAATCAACTTGATACGGTATTCACCAACCAAAATACGGACTGAGTGAATACCTAACGAGCAAAGCCAGATACTACTCATTTTTTATGTCCATTAATATTATATGTCTTAATGACAATATAATTATAACAAATTTAACTAATTAATTCAAGTACTTTATTAAATACTAAGTAATTCGTTTTCTTTTTCTTTAAACTTTTCTTCAACAACTTGATTATACTTATCAATTAATTTTTGAACTTGATCCATGTTTCTTTTTTCTTCATCTTCACTTACTTCACTTTTCTTAATCATATTATTGAAGTCTTGTCTAACATTTCTTAAAGCAATTTTTGCTTCTTCAGCCATTTCCTTAACTTGTTTAACATAATTTTTTCTAGTTTCTTCAGTAAGTTCTGGAATAGTTAAGAATACAACTTCACCATTATTATTTGGAGTAAGTCCAAGTTCTGCAGCATATATAGCCTTTTCTATTTCCTTAAGTAAACTTTTATCAAATGGTTTAATCATTAATTGTCTAGCTTCAGGAACGCTTATTGTACTAACTGCATTAAGTGGTGTTGGTGCCCCATAATATTCTACCATTACTCCATTTAAAATATTAGGATTTGCTCTTCCTGCTCTTACAGTAGTAAATCTCATTTCCATATTCTCTATAACTTTTTCCATTTTTGTTTTTACATCACTTTCATTAAACATACTCATCTCTCCTACTAAAATAATACCATAACTTTAATTATTAATCAACATCATTTCTTGATAAAATTTCATGTGGTGTTTTCCTTATAGTTTTATATACTGGTAACAAACCAAATAAAGTATTAAAGACTAATATAATAACTAAACTAATTAAAACTACATACCAGTTTATTACTATATTTAAAACACTTATCTTAGATAATGTATACAAAATATAACCCATAACTATAAGTCCAGGAACACTACTTATTAAAGTAATACTAAGTATTTCTCCCATAAACATCTTATAAATATCTTTTCTCTTAACACCAATACTTCTTAAAATACCAACTTCTTTAACTCTACTTAAAAAACTACTTCTAACTATCAAATAAATTTCTATTAAACTAATAATAACTATAACACTAGAATAAATTATCTTATTTCTATTAGACTCTTCTATACTTCTTTTATAATTACTTAAACTATCTTTATAAGTATCAACTACATTATATTTACTAGTTTTTAGTTCACTAATAGTACTATCTTTATCACTACTACTAATAACAAACTTATCACTTGTAAGTATTAATTTATTTTTAATAGTGTTTTCACTAACCAATAAACCACTTTCACTTACACTTTTATAGTAGCCTACTACTTTTAACTTATTATCTCCTACTTTTTTATCTATAATCTTATCAAGTGGATACATGTCTTTCATGTTCTCATTAACTATAACTTCATAATCATTAACTGGTAAACTACCTTTAGTTAAAGTAATACTTGATCTTTCATAACTCTTAAGTTTATCACTATCATCTTCTGAATTATCATTTAAACTATTTTCTATAAAATTAACAAACTCAGTATCATTTACATATATAGAAGGACTATTAGTATCACTTATTCCTACTATTTTATACATATCATCATTCTGTAAATAAACATATTCATTAATAAAATTATCATAAGTATTAAATCCAGCATTTTTAGCATCACCCATACTTAAAAACCTATCAATTACCATCTTATCAATAATAATCTCTTTCTTACCATTAGTTTTAACTCCATTTATAACTTTATCTACTTTACTATAACTTGCTAAACTACCACTCATACTTTCAAGTATTCCACTAGTTTGTAAAAACTTATTAAATTTAAAATTAACTTGTACTTTCCCATTACTAGGTAAAACATATTCCACATTACTTACATTATTTAAATTATTAAATTCATTAACACTCATATTCTTCTTATTTAATAAAACATAATCTTTATTATAAGAAACAAAGTTTTTTTCATCAACTTTAAAAGTAGACATAATACTACTTACTGAGTACATTATAAATAAACTAGATGTAAAAAATCCAATTAAAAGTAACTTCTTAACAAAACTATAATTAAGTACTTTTCTAAACCCTTTCTTAGTACTAGTAACTACATTATAAATACTAGAATACTTTTCTTTAAACTTATTATCTTTTACTTTATTAAAGTCAAAACTAAACTCTTCATAAACTTTTTTATTAATCTTTTCATAATGTGCATCAACTAATTCTATATTACTATTATTAATAACTTCTATTTTCTTTAAACTATCACTTTCTATATAAATATTATCATTTTTTACTACTATCTTAAAACTAACTTTATCAGTATTATCACTATAATATTCTATTTTAGCACTTCCTACTTCTTTATTAGAATAATTTTCCATATCTTTTAAATATATCTTATTATCTAATCTATAATCTAGTTCATGATTATCAACATTTTCATAATCTTTAACTATCTTTCCATCACTTATTTCTATAATTCTATCACTATAAAATTTAGCAAGTTCTCTTTCATGTGTTACAAGAATTACTAATCTATCTCTACTTATACTTTTAATAATATTCATTACTTCTATACTATTTTTACTATCTAAGTTTCCAGTAGGTTCATCTGCTATAATAACTTCTGGGTCTTTAACAATAGCTCTTGCAATCGCTACTCTTTGCCTTTCCCCACCACTAAGCATACTAGCATATCTATTTCTATATCTATAAATACCAAGACTTTCTAAACAAAAGTTAACTCTTTTTTTAATCTCTTCTTTATCTTTTAGTCCATTAATTTTAAGAACTAAACTAACATTATCAAAAACTGTCTCATCATCAAGTAAATTAAAGTTTTGAAATATATAACCTATTTTTAAACTTCTTATCTTATCTATCTTATTAACACTTCTCTTAGTAATTCTTTCTCCATCTATATAAATACTTCCTTTATTAATTCTAGACAAACCACCAATACTATTTAAAAGTGTAGTTTTCCCGCATCCACTAGGGCCTAGAAGTGTAACAATTCCTTTATCTGGTAAATCTAAACTAGTATTATCTATTGCTTTAACTTCATTCTTTTTCCCCCTATTAAAATACTTATATACATTAACTAGTTTAATCATTATTACACCTCCTCATTATAAGTAGTTATCACACTTCTCTTAAATATCTTTCTAGAATATCTACTACTTGTTAAATAACTCATAAAACTAAGTATTAAATAAACTATAACATACTCTTTTAAATTAATATAAAATAACATATTCTTTATACTCTCACTAACTATAATATCATTCTTAATAAATAAACTAATTACTAAGAAAACTAAATAAACTATATTAGTCACATTGAGAAGTTCTATTTGTAAAAGACGTTTTACTTCTATGTAACTACCTCCTAATATTCTAATAGTTGTAAAATACTTATTTCTAGATTTCATAATTAATTTAATAACAAAATAACTTACGAAGAATAATACTATCACTAAAACAGTAATTACTATAGTTTTAACTATTTTTATTACTTGTACCAATGCACCATCTTGTTTAACACTATTTAAACTAAAACTAACATAATCATTTAGTTCATTCATTGTTTTATCAATATTTCTTACATCTTTAACAAATAAACTTACTTGATAAATATTATTATTTTTATATAATTTATCATAATCATTATTACTTAAATAAATAGTATCCATGTCATCATATTCACTACCAAATATCTTTTTAAAATTATTCTTATTATAAACTTTTACATTACTTAAACTTATTTCTTTATTAGTATACATATTACTAAACTTAATATTTAAACTATCTTTCATACAATTGTAACTTTTACAATTATATGAATAATTTTCACTTATATATACTTGACCTTCACTTAATACATCACTAGTTTTTATATTAGGATTTACATTTTGAGAGTTATCACTTATAAATACTTTAGTTGTACCATAAACTTGTTCAACATGATTTTCTACATAATTATATATTTTATCACTTACATAACTTGTAACCATCCAGTTATACTTTTCAAAAACACTTACTCCAACTATCTTAACTTTTATTTCATCACTTCCACTATTAATAGAAACTTCTTTATTAATAAGTTCACTACCCATGTCTTCTATATAATAGTTTTCTTTTGACCCACTTACTATTATTTCATTATCATTTAGAGGCATTCTTCCATACTTAAGTTTACCCTTAAACTCCTCTAATTTCATAAAATTACTATCTAAAAATATATTTTCATAATCTATTAAACTCATACTATAATCATATACATAATCATTAGTTATAACTTTTTCTACATTACTAATACTCTTTAACCTATTAATTTCTTCATTAGTAAAACTAGAATTATCTTTCTTTTTAACTATAACTCTTTTATTTGCATCAGTCTCATTAAAGAAACTATTATATGCATTATTAGTACTCTCTAATTCTAAAAATGCAGAGTAAACTCCAACTATACTAATTAATACAAAAGCATAAACAAAAGTAAGTAGTAAAAACTTAGGTACTATATTAAATGTATTTCTAATTCCTAATCTTAAATTACTTATTACTTTAGTTTTCTTAAATTTACTTGTATTTACTTCTTTTACCTCATTTTTATCCTTTAATTTCATGTCTTCAATAACACTACCATCATGCATAGTAATCCTTCTAGTAGCATACTCACTTATCTGTTCAAAGTTATGAGTAACAACTATTACTAATTTATATTTACTAATTTCATAAAGAAGTTTAAGCACACTTTTAGCATTTTTACTATCCAAGTTTCCAGTAGGCTCGTCAGCTATAATAATAGGTGTATCTTTAGCTAAGCATCTTGCAATAGAAACTCTTTGTTTCATTCCACCACTTAACTTACTTACCTTAGTATGTCTATATTTATAAAGATCTACCTTCTTTAATATATCAATTACTTTATGTTTAACACTTCTTCTAGTCTCCCCATTTATTAGAAGTACCAATTCAACATTTTGATATACTGTATAACTATTAACTAAATTAAAACTTTGAAAAACATTACCAATATATTTCTTTCTATATTCTTCATAATCTTCTTCATTATAATGGCTAGTCTCTTCACCATTTACATACATTTCTCCTTCTTCATAAGTATCAAGTCCACTTATAACATTTAAAAGTGTAGACTTACCACTCCCACTTTCTCCAGTAATAGCAATAAATTCACCCATATCAAATTTAAGACTTACTTTACTTATACCACTTGATACAATTCCCTTTTTATAATAAAACTTGCTTACATTCTTAAGTTCAAGCATATTATCCCTCCTCATATATAATTTTACACTATAAACAAAAAAAAATATACATACTTTACATTTCTGTATGTATACTTTTGATTGCTTTAGCATCCACTTGAAATTTCTTCAATTGTATAAGGATTATTCGCTGTACCATTTCCTGTACTATATTTGATACAAGATTTGAGAGAAATGGCAGGACGCACGGCATAGGTGTCGGCCACGCTGTTGCCGTTCAAGTAGCCAGGGAGACCAAAACCATAGACGACCCAAACACCCGATAAAGAGCCAAGCCAGTAGCTAGGGGACAAGGAACACCATATAGTACTTCCTGTTATACTTCCTCCTGCACTATTTAGATAATACCATGCATATGGACTAGGTAAGCTTGTGATCGCTTTTCCTCCAGCATATGCTATTTCATCTGCTGTCATTAATCCTATTGGGTATGTT
>ERZ779982.78-NODE-78-length-55064-cov-3.152739_pt1 | contig 55064 bp, 76 predicted proteins | sample MGYA00511936_ERZ779982 | MGnify/ENA primary metagenome ERZ779982 (study PRJEB29588, sample SAMEA2146682) | human gut metagenome | biome: human gut; feature: human-associated habitat; material: faeces | place: Denmark | collected 2008/2010 ... | reverse complement strand
GTCTTGACGGCGGCGGCGGCCAGCATGAGCGCCACCTCATCTCGGCTCTTTTTCCCTGCGACGGTATCCGGCAAAATGTCCGCATATCCTCTCGCCCTTGCCAGCGTTGCGGCGTCAATGTCAGCGCAACCTCGCTGGATGCCGCTGAGGCTCGTGCCATTATTCAAGCGTACAAAAAGGGCGGCGGCTCCTGCTACATCAGTTTCAAACTCGCACAGTGTCACGTCTGCGGCTGAAAATGCGGCCTCCTTTGCGGAGGCATGGTCTGCGCTCTCCTGTGCCTTGTTTCGGTTCTCCTCGGCGGTCTTGATTGTTTCGGCGTTCATGGCGGCGTATGCGTCATTTACGGCGTCCTCTGCGGCGGCGAGATGGTCTGCCAGTAGCTGCGCATGCGCCGCCAGCCGCTCAGAAATTCGCATAAGCGCCGTTGTGCGCTGGTAGCCGTCGATGAGCAGGTTTACTCGCTTTCCGTCCTGCTCCACCTTAGCGACAGTGATAACGCCGTACGGCCAGCCTTTGAGGATTGTATCCTCCAGTAAACGCTCCTGTTCCTCTTTCCATACCTGCGGACGCTGATAGGCGGGAAGAGCAATTGTTCCGAGGTTTACGCTGTCGAGATAGTCCTTAATCTTAATCGTGTTATACATGGTCTTTTCTCCTTTTCTTTCGGTTGGTTGGTTGGTTGGTGTACGTTTGCGGCGGTCTATCCCCCTCGGCACTTCCTGCGGCGCCGCCTCACGGCGGGGCGTCTCCCGGAGTCCGCCTATTCACTTTTTGCCGCCCGCCTCCGTTCGGGCCGTCCTGTTTGCTGTCCTATTGATTGTCCCCATTCTATCATAGGGGCGGGGCGGTGTCAAGTACCGCTTTACAAGTGTAACCAATTTGTAACCACATGACAAACTTTTAACAAAGTCCGCCCTCGTGTATATATAGGTATGCCGTTTTTCCGCTGTCCGTCCACGGCGTACAATTCCAGGATTTTTGTATTACCATAATTTATGTAAATGCGCTGTACGGCGTTTTTGGCGGTTCAATGGGAATTTATACCCTAATGGGTAAAAACGTTTTCCAGAGCCATTGTAGCCGTTCTGATGACAAATAGCTTTTTTGTTATCATCGTTACACTTATTATAACATTTTCTATATGAATTGTCAAATATTGGTGCGTTATTCTCCGGCCAAGATAACGGCATAGTCCTGCCCACAGGTACCGCCGTTATTCTCGGAAAAGAATATCAGCCGCTTTGCGGCTGGGGCTGGGCGGCTTTACCGCACGGCATCCCCCAGCACCGCTCCCAGTACTTGCCAGCTTGCCGGCACCTGCCAGGCTGTGAAAGTTTTAACAAGCCCCTGCTCCCCAGGGACACACAACACCAGGACACACACACGGACAGGAAAAGATTCCCTTAGTATAATGATTGTTATTATAATAATGATTAGTATAAGATTAATATATATATTATTTTGTTTTGCTTGTTTTTTGTTGCTGGGCTTTTCTTCTTCTTCTTGTACACAAAAAGAAAGTGTTAATTTGTGTAGTGGTTTAGTTGGTGGTATTGTTAAGTTTGATTTAGTTTTGGTTTGGGCTTATCTGCTATTCTTACGCATCTAATATGGCATATTAGATAACATAATTCTAAACACAAGAATATTCAATTTACCGAATTACTTATATATTTAATATAACGCTTGTTATACATCATTATTCTACTATTCAGTCGGCGGTCTTTCCTGTCCTTCATAACCCTAAAAGAAAAATACAGTTTGTTTGTTCCATTCTTTTAGTGATTTGTTGAACGACTGAATATTTGATAGATTAGACCCTAAAGAAAAATCAGGCATAATATACTGGCCCACGAAATATATATAGATTTTTGACTTTTTCTCTCCGACTATATTTTATTGTAATTTACACACGCTATATATATTTATATATTATTATTTTGTTTATATGTTTATTAGCTATCTTTTGTTTATATGTTTATTAGCTTTATCTTATAGATATTCTTATTAGCTATCCCTTATAATATGCTACTGTTATCTTATATATATCTTTCTCTTTAGTATTATCTTATAATATTATTCTTTCTCTATCTCTTTATATATATAAAAAGCTTGCTATTATAATCTATATTTTAATAGCTTGCTATTATTATATATATTTTAATAGCTTGCTTTTATAATCTATATACTATTCTTTTTCTTTTAGAATATGTATAAATAATTATTTGTTCTTATGGAATCTAGCTATTATAAAATACACATATAAAAAAGCTATTATTTAATACATATAAAGATATTTATTTATATTCATCATATACGAATATAAATAAATATCGTTTAATATATAGCTATATAGTGTAATATTAAATAATAGCCATATTATAAGATATACATAACTATATATTATAATATACTATCTATTATTTTATAATAGAGGTATAGATATTTATTTCATAAATATCTATACCTCGTTCTTTTACATATATATTATTATAGCTATTTTTTATTATATGGTTAATGTAATACTATTTTATCTATATATCTTAAACGATAAATATTATATTCGTATATGATGAATATAATATTTATCTTAATATTATGTATTACATTAACAATATATTATAATATGCTTATAAGCTATCTATTATAGATATGTATAGATACATAGAACAAATTATTATTTTAATAGATATTCTAAAAGATAGCTTTTATAATATAGATAGTTATAGTATTATAATTTAATATTAGAGTTATTAAATTATAATACTATAACTATCTTAATAGCTATTATAAATAGCTATCTTTTAATAATATTTAATATGTATTTAGTCATATATATATTAGGTGTTATATAATAGCTATATTGAAATAATATTTTATCTATATGACAATAATATATATATAATATTATATATATAGATATTATATATACTAACATGATTGTAATTTTAGATTGCTAAACTAAATTGTCAAAAGCTGTGCTTTTGGCTGAAGGCGCAAGCCGTAGGTCATTTTAGATAAATATTCTATAAAGTCCGCAAATTTTTATTTTTTATTTACTTGCGGACTTGAACAATACTTATCTTTTCTTAGGGTTCAGCCAATAAAAGCCGCCATCATACAGGCCACACTAACAATGATGAAAATTGACCACATATCATTTATCCTCCTTTTAACACTGTTTTATGAACACATCCTAAATGGTCTTTTTCTGTTTCTTACGCGGGTGTTCAGCAGACCATTTTTCAACCATAGCAACTTGTTCTTTAGCATCCATCATTGAGTCAGTACCAACCGCACAACAATAATCAACGGCATTAAAAGCAGGACAGCCTTCACATCCATCACAAAAACTCTTACACATTCTGTTGCGTTCTTCGATATACTTAAAAGTGTTCATCTTGTTTATCCTCCTTTTAGATTCCTACAATCAATAAGCTGTCGCACGAAGAAAATCATAACACTCGAAAATATCGTTATAGTTATAAGTTTTGCCGGTTTCCCTGTCCAACACCTTTACTTTCTTAGTGCTGCTCATATAGATGGTGTACCGTCCAAGAGTGGCGAAATATTTCATATCTATACCTCCATTAGTTTTTCCTTCTTATGATTAACCAAAAGCGGCTACGAACACTATAAGGACACTAAAAAGAAAAACACCGGCAATAATTGCCTTTACAACAATCTTTGCCAATTCCTTCTTAGTGAATCCTTCAAACCAGGTTTCACAGTCGAAACATTCATTCAGAAAATTCAACATTAGTAGTCCTCCTCCTCGTCCTCGTCCCAGCCGTCGTAGTCATCGACCACATCTTCATAGGGTTCGCCTTCATAGTCATCTTCTTCAAGAAACGTAAGTTTCTTGTTTGTAGGCGCTTGCGCCGTTCGGTCACAAGGCGCAAGATAGTTACCCTCGAAATGACAATAACAGAAATCGTCATCTTCACCCTTGTAATAATACGGACAATTCTTACACTCAACCATAGTTTTTTCTCCTTTTCATTATTCAGGACGGGACTTCTGCCCTTCCTTTCATTATATACATTATACCATATATATATGTATCGGTCAAGGAAACGGCTATTTTTCTTCTTTTAGAATAATCTTCATACAATGCCTTAAAAATGCGTTGTAACACGTTTTTATCTTTTTAGTATAATTTCCCGTCCACATCATAAAAACGCCACAGAACGCAAATTTGGGGCGCTGACGAACATTCTACAAACATTTCACACGAACACCAAACAAAAATGCCCAGCATCATATTATACGCCGGGCATAATCCCACATATAAATTTCAAGAAGTGTGCCATTGTCACAGTAGATAACTCGCCCATCTTCGTCTGTAATCTCACATTCATTTCCGCTAACACCACAGCCAAAGATAACAGACACAGCGTTCATAGTGTGCTTATTTCCTTCCTCGTCAAGATACTTCACAAACATCTTCTTTTCGGGAATAATCATATTTAACACTCCTTGTAAAACAGAAACACATCGCAGAAGTTATTTTCATTTCTGTCGATATGGTAGTTAAAGTCTGTTGTAAATATCGTGTTCTCGTCTTTATATCCAGGTCGAAAGTCTGGACAAATAAAGCGGTCAATTCTTGTATATCCATACAGCTTGAGGTTGTTTTGTTCACATCTAATCAACTTGTCATAAGCAGCTTTAGCGTCCTCATAGGTATCGTATTCTTTCTTTTCCGTAGTGTCATCAGGCTCATTGTGACACCATGTCTTGCCTACTACATACACATTATCATCTCCTTTACTGGCTTACGAATTTTAGGACAACTCTTTATAAAATACACATTTTATTTCATGAATTACATGGAAAATTTAGTCCTCGGCAAACCTTGCTCCAAAGAAGAAGTAAGTATCCTTTTTGTCAATCTCCACACGCTCAAATGCTCCTGCGTACACAAAGGGCAGTTTATTAAATTCCTTTTCCGTGTAAAGTTCACCGCCCACAAGAATGTTTCCGTCCCTTACTTTAGGGTTCTTCGGAAAGTTATCATACTGTTCACGAACACGATAATAAACCATAGTTATTCTCCTTTCACTACTGGACTGCGACTTTTAGATAGTTTTCGCCATCACTTGATTGACACTAACGATAAAAGGCACATTGCCATCTTTCAGTCCAAGCGTAATCTTAGCATCTTTCATCCTATCTTTCCATTCTTCCTGGGCATCGTAGGGAGAGTAATAAATTTTTGCGTCCTCGATGTTTTCGCTTGTCTTTGCCGTTCCACCATAATAACGGTTCACGAATACAAGATTACCTTTTCTGTTCAGGCTCGCAATTACAAACTTGTTCATAGTTTTTCCTCCTACTCTTGTGGTCTTTTTGCCACTATACACATTATACTTCGGCATTTTATCTATTTATTTAATAGATAAATTCTTGTTTCATCGACAATTGCCCATTAAAAACAGGTCTTACACAATCTCCACAAGCGTATAAGTTCGGATATGCCTTACCCTACTATGATTATTATACTATATGTCCCAGCATTTGTCAAATTTCGCTTAGTTTTTTAGTCTAAGTCCTTTTCAAACTTTCGCCACATTCTATCCTCTTTTTCATTCTCATAGATTTCGTCATCCCAGTAGGCTTCGTCATAAATACCATCTTCTTCGTCGGACTTAATTCCCTTTTTCGCCTTTTCAAAACTGGAATATCCGGCAAGTTCTGCTACGAAATCTTCATCGTGCCAAAACAGGTCATTCAATTCTGTGTCAGACATTCCGTCAGGATAAAGTTCTTCCAATTTGTTTTGGATTTCTTCAAGGTCATCCTCTGAAAATACTTCAGCAACATATTCAGCGCCTTCCCAAAACTCAAAATCTCTAATGTCAACTTCAGAATAAATTTTCATTTTAGTACCCTCCTTAAATCATCATTACACTTGGGAGCCAATTATAGTCCAGTTCGTCCTCGGTAGCATAATTAGCAATCATGTTGTATGCTTGCCGCAAATAGTCTGCCTGTCTTTCGATAAGGCATCCACCTTTGCCAATTCGTTCTTCAATATCCCCATCGTAAATCAAAGAACATCCGCCTTCGGAATACTGCCGCCAATCTTTAGCACCACACAAAAGCTGCTTCAAGTTTTCGTGATTCAGATTGTACCCATCATCACGCTGATACAGGCTTTCGTAATGGTTCAGGATTTCCAAAGCATAGGTAGCACGAATCTTGTCACGCTTACTGTCATTCATTCTTTCTTCAATTTTTGCCTTGATTTCTCCGATTTTCATGGTATGTTCTCCTTTCATTTACGGACAATGAATTTAGGGAAAACTTCCTAAAAAGAAAGCCGCCCCTTTTCTACTATATACATTGTACCACACATCGCTGTGTCAGTCAAGTATAAGTTGTCAAAGGGCGGCGAATTTATTTCCTTTATTATAAAACTGTTACAAATCCTTATATTTGTTTTTCATAAACTTTTTTAGCGTAATGGAATTGTTCTCCCTATTCCAATGAACACGAAGCTCTGTACCAGCAGCGTTTTCAATGCTACCGAACATTTCGTAGATAATTTCAGAAGGTATGGCGATTCTTCCACGCCCGTCAATCGTAGCAAAACTTGTGATAGTGGCAACATCAAACTTATCCGGCAAAATATCACGACCTTTCTGTAATGCCTCAAATTTGCGTTGTAAGACACTTTTCTATTTTTGGTATAATCTTGCGTTCAAACATTAAAAACGCCACACAGCGCATCCTCGTTGGTCTGGTGACATTTTACGGTATTTTTTCACCTTTTTGGCATCTTGAGTGGATTTGTCAATATGTTTTCAGCTTCGTCACCTGGCGGGATATACCGAATGTTTGTAATATATAGCCACGAAAACCAATTCGTAAATCGTTCTTTTGCTTCCTTCTTCGTTCGGCCTAAAACATAATAAGAACATGGTTTTACTGAATTGGCATATGTAGCAGATATTTCCCACAACAGAGCATTCTGATTGGGAATACATCGAACAAGTTTTTGTCCATATCCGTGTTCTGTTACGAAGTCCTCGTACACTAATTCACATAGCTTCATAGTGATTTATACCTTTTGGATAACACGCTTCAGCTTTTTATTCATTCTTGCGATATATTCATCAAGAATTTTGGATTGTTCTTTGGTTTCACAATAAGCAGTAACAGTAATAGTTTTGTCAGACAGGTCTTTATTGTAACTATCAGACACCACATTAGTGATATGATGAAATGCTAAATAGTCATGTAGATTCTTCATTGTATTGAAGTTGTCACACATAAGGACATTAACATATAACCTATCTTTAGATAGCTTGTTACTAATACTAACAGCAACGATACAGCCAACACCTGCGGCAATAGATGCTACAATATTTGGAACAAGTCCATCAGACTGGACAACAATTTTGGTAATGTAATATCCAATAAAGGTGGATAAGGACAGCGAAATTCCTGCGAGAATAGCTTTATTTCGTTGAATAAAAATTGCTTTAGTAGTGTTCAACAAATTGTCTACCACTTTAGCCAAAAACATCATACCAAACTGTATCAAGAAATCTCCTCCCCTCAATAATATTCAATTACATCAACATCATCAAACCTAACAAACACAAGTTCAGGACAAGCAGGACGTTTGACGACATATAGTAGTTCCGGCGAAGTTTGTAAAAATGAAATAATCTCGCCACGCTCAATAAATCCGTCCATAAAATATTCAACATACATACCAAGCATGACTTCAGATTTATCTTCAATAATGCGTCTTTCTGTCATAATTATACCTCCCCAAACAAGTCAGCATAATTCTTACGTTGTTCATCGTCCTCGAAAACTACCTTGAAGTTACCATCTTCAGATGTAGCAACACCATAACAATAAATATCGTCTTGATTCATGTTTTTAACAAACTGCCAGTGACGAAGATAGATTCTGTAACTGTCCTTATAGAACGCATTGGTGGCTTCTTCAAGGCTGGTATAATAGTTTCCATAGTCCCACGAAATGTTTTTGTTCTCGTCAATAGTATATCCGTGTGCGAACACATAGGACTGATAAGCGTCAGGCATAGAAATCAAAGCATCTTTGCCTTTAGTGTCGAGGATATAGATTTTCTTTCCGTTTTGAAATACGCAACCAATCATTTTGAAGTTCTCCTTTCACTATATACTGTTGTGTGGCGTCCTTTTGACCACTATACACATTATAACACTAAATAAGAAACCTGTCAAGTTACTTCGTGTTTTGGCTTTACAGCAACAACTTTCTTTACTGGAACAGGAATTTTGACTTCTTTTTTGTCCGACTTTACTTTACCATTTTCATCAACGCAATCATCGCAATACTTGTTGACAATTCGTTTTCCATCTTGCGTTGTATTGTATGTAAACTTACCATTTTTGAAATGGTCTGTTGTCATTGTTCTGCCACATCTACTACAAGTCCAAGTTTGTGGTTCATGGTGGGCAAGTCTTTCATTGGTATAAATGTCAAATCCATCGCCGCTGTCGTCAGTAAAATACAAACAATGTTCTACTCCGTCCACATTACGAAGTCTAAAATCAAAATCATCGTGACTCTGTTCGCCAAGTTTCTGAATTTGTTCATGGTATTTCTCAGGAATATGATAATCCAAAATATCACGCTTCCAATATGGCATTTTACAATATTCTTCGTATTCGTTATTAGCCATTTCTGCGGCTTCATGTGCTTTATATACATTGTTATAAATAATGTCTATTCTTTCTTTTGAAATTCTACTGATACAAACAGCAGAACCGTCATTACCCTTAGACTTAAAACTTTCACCTATAACAACAGTAGTTTCATTTTTAAGAGATTTAACTTCATAATACATATAAAAGTCAAATCCATCACCGACAACATGGACATTTATAATTGGAATTGCGTAATATCTAAAATTAACAAATTTAACAGAATACTTGATACCGCCATCAGCATCAAAGTATCTATCATCTTCTGTAATACAAGTAATTGCCACAAATACACCCTCCTTTTCACAATTTCAATTATAACATGACGAATTGAAGATGTCAAGTCTTTTGACCAACACACAAATCCATTGGCTTTTTGGGCATAACTTTATTATACAGTTCTTCTACTGGTTCTTGAACTTTGTCGTACTTTTTAGTGCTTACAGTTCCATAAACATCCTCGTCAAGCAAAGGCGGAAACAGACCGACATTCCCAAAATCCGAAATAATATTACCCGTCAGAACATCATACCATGGGTTCATTTCAGGCCAGTTTGTATAGCAACAGGTATCGGAATCCTTATCATACTTAAAAGTAGCAGCTTCATTTTTGCTAAAAATATTACGCATAATAGCGTGATATTTTTCCGGTATATTATACAGGTCAATATCCGCTTGAACATAATCATAATGACCGTATGTAGACACTGCTTGTCACCCCTTTATAATGCCACACGCTTTGGCTTCTTCTATGATTTGATTGTAAACAGGACTTCCCTTTGCGACTGTAACTGGTTTCACAAGTTCGCCTTTTTCATCAAACTCGATTTCTTTTTTGTATCGGCATTTTATCTATAAAAAGATAAATTCTTGCTTCACAGACCGTCGCCTTCACCATGAGAGGTCTTACATAATCTCCACAAGTGTATAAGTTCGGGTATGCCTTACCCTACTATGATTATTATAACACTAAATAGTATTATCTGTCAAGTAAACGCAGTCCTTCGTTCAAAATGTTCTTTGCTGCATTGGTATCCCTATCATGTACCGTGCCACATTCAGGGCAAATCCACTCTCTAATAGACAAATCTTTTGTCCCCCCATATTTAGCACCACAACAATGACAAGTTTGACTACTTGGATAGAATCTGTCAATTACGACAAGTTCTTTTCCATACCATTTAGTTTTATATTCAAGCTGTCTACGAATTTCATAAAAACTACCGTCGCTTATATGTTTAGCTAACTTATGATTGCGTACCATACCGCCAACATTTAAGTCCTCTATACATATAACATCATAGTTCTTTACTAATTCAGTAGTCATCTTGTGTATAGTATCTTTTCTTTGGTCTGCTATTTTCTGATAGACTTTTGCCAACTTAATTCTTGCCTTGTTTCTGTTGTTGCTTCCTTTTGACTTTCGAGAAAGCTGACGATGAAGTTTAACAATTTTCTTTTCAGACTTATTATAAAACTTATGGTTGGGATAACGAATTTCATTAGAACAAACGGCAAGGTCTTTTATTCCAAGGTCTATTCCAACATTTTCACCAGTCTTTTCAAACGGTTTAATTTCTACATCAGTACAGCATATAGAAACATAATATTGTCCTGCTGGATTTCTTGAAATAGTCGCATTTAATATTCTACCCTCAACCTTTTTAGAAACTTTACATTTAACAAGTTTTAGTTTAGGGAGATTGATTTTGTTATCATAAACACGAATTATATTACAATTATTCGGAACACGATAACTTTGCCTATTATTCTTTTTGCTTTTATATTTAGGATAACCAACCTTTTTCTTCTGCTTTATTCCACGAAAGAAATTTTTATAAGCATCTTCAAGGTCTTTCAATGACTGTTGTAAAGCATAGGAGGATGTATAATTCAACCACTCATTTTCTTTCTTATGATTAGTCAAGTCTTTACAACAATCATAATAGCTGAATGTTGTTTTATCTCTTTCGTATGTTTCACGACGAACGGTTAAATAATGATTATATACATATCTACAACAACCAAATGTCTGTTCTATTTGATTTTGCTGTTCTTTATTGGGATATATTCTAAATTTATAACTGTATTCTATAACACCGTCTCCATTTCATTTCTTAATTAGCCCGTTATCTACGCACTCTTTTACAAGTTGACTATAACATGGACTATCCATATTAACACCACCCACTTTAATGCTGTCCTCAGAAATCGTAAACAACTTTCTGTAATATGCTTTAGAAAACAACCCAGTATACGGTTTGTAGTCACACGCATCAAACCATGAAGGTTTTACAGCGTATGTATTTGCTCTAAGTGTTCCATCTTTATCAACAACCTTTACCTGCATATATTCACTATCAAGACCAAGTCGCTTGTTATAAAGATAATCTTTATATCCCATTACTTTACAAACACAGCCATATTTGGTTTGCCCATATTTGTTTTTACTATTTCCGACAACATAACTGCCAACAGGAAAAGGAATCGGCATTTCATTGACTGGCACATCAACATTAGCTTTTACAAACAATTTATAATTGACAGGCCATCTTGTTCCAATATCTTGAGGTCTATTACTATCAATTACTTCTACAAAAATTCTTTCATTAAGCCCATTTACTTTAAGAACCTTACAAGTAGTATACTGATTTGTGACAGCGTAACCGTTATTGGGTTTGCCAATAATATTCATACCAACCTTTAATTCACGATGTCTCATACTTTTTCCTCCTTTTCCATACTTTCCATATACTTCGCATATTCATCGCAAAGCTGCTTATAACATGGGCTGTCTTTACCAACATTATTTACTACTGGAACTCCATTTTCAATAGAGAACAGTTTCTTATAATTGGCAACACCATAAAGTCCAGTCCAATTATATGGTATTACAAGGTCGAAATAATCATCATCGACAAGGTATTCTTCACCAACCTGTTCTTCATAAAGTTCGTGAGAAATTACTTTTAACAGAAACGAGCCATCTTCGTACACTTCGATAACCTTTCCGGTACAATACGAATTTGTAAATCTATATCTGTCATCTGACATTTCATTACCCTTAACAATATCTCCAATCTTAAACTTCACGCCATCACCATCTACCTTTCTTTTTCTGCGCTTTTCACATATTTCGCATATTCTGCGCATAGTTGTTTGTAACACGGACTATCTTTACTAACACCTTCAACAACAGGCATACCATCTTTAATATCGAATGTTTTCTTGTTGTATGCTCTATCAAAAATGCCTTCCCAATGAACGAAGTCTTTTGCGTAAATGAAATATTTTGATTCTACATCAAACTGGTGACCGACATTGGATGATTCGATATGTTCTACAACACGAACACGAATAAAACTACGGTCACCATAAGCATAAAGCACCTCATATGTTCCATTACTATTTGTAATAGAATATGGATTATTTTCAACGCCAGTAATAATGTCCCCAATATTAAATTTCATAAACATACCTCGTACATCGTATTCGCATCAACAAGCGTTTTCAAAACATCTTTGGCCGCTTCTTCTGTTTCTTTTTTGTTGTCCCCAGACGCAATAAACAACCATTTCCCATCACGTTTTAACCATGCTTCATAATGCGTGTAGTGAAATCTAATGTCCAGTTTAGACATCAGATATTCACAATACTGTTCAGGATAAAGAAATTTCGTCATAATTTTTCTCCTTTCAACATTAAAAGAAAAAGCCCATTCAGACCCTTTCTTACTATGATAATTATACCACATATATGAATAATTGTCAAGTAACAGTGTCTAAACAGGCTAATTCTTAACAAGGCAAACATTTTTCGTTTTCTATGCGAAATTCAACAATTTCATCTTGAAGTTCGTCCATGATGGACACCATAAGTTCATAATATCCATCGTCTTGGCAGTACCGATAACAAATCTTTTCCATATCGTTACCAGTATATTTCCATGATTCCTTATCGTTGTATTCTGTCAATCCTTCGCAAATGTGCCAAATACAACTTTCAACACTATCAAAGTCACGGAAAGTTCCATCGTAATTACGCCAACCACCAATATTATTTTTGTTCTTGAAGTAATACGATGTTCCCCATCCGCTTTCAAGCCCAAACTTGGCAAGCAGATAAAGCGGATTAATGCCGTAATATTTACCGCTTTCAATAATAGTCCATGCGTAATCATAAAGCCCACTTCTTGAATTTTCAAGAACATATTGGAACTCCTCAGTAGTGTAACTGGTTTCATCAGTGAACACTTCATACGCACTACAAACGCTGAAAAGCATAAAAATTACAAGCAGAAAACTGATAATCTTTTTCATTTTGACCAGTCCTTTCTTTCTGAATTACCCTAATATTTTACCATAAAAAACATGAAATGTCAAGGAAATCATAAAAATTCATACGAAACATAGAAAAAATGCGCCACTTTTTAGGTGACGCATTTTTCAAAGAAAGGAGAAAACTAACAGCGGAAGGGAAGTCATTTCCGCATGGCAGAATGGGCTGGGTTTGAACCAGCGGAATGCAGGAGTCAAAGTCCTGTGCCTTACCACTTGGCTACCATTCTAAATACAGGGTTGCGAATTTCGTAGCCCTGCGGCATTTCATCTAAAATAGACAAATTCTTGCTTCAACGACAATCGCCTATTAAATATAGGTCTTATATAATCTCCACAAGCGTGTTGGTTTGGGCGTGCCTCGCCCTACCGTCAAAAAGGAAAAGTGAACCGTCTGTTCGCATCAGAGCGGTTAGCGATTTTGAGAGTTAAACTCTATGTTATAAATTGTATCTGCGGCAACCATCTTGGTTGCGTGGAGGTCGAGAAGGGATTTTAACCCTTAGCCCTCAGAGTACAAAACTGATGCGCTAACAATTGCGCCACTCGACCATATAAAGTCGGCTGTTGCACGCTCCGGAAACGCATCGAAACCGATAATCCGGGACGGTGACGGTGAAGGCACTGTCCCTTGAAAGGCAAACCCTTTTACGCAACATTTAATTCTCACTTACTTGGAGGATGGTATCAGATTTGAACTGATGATGCTTGTTAAGCATACAGGTTTTCAAGACCTGCGCAATAAACCAAACTCTGCCAACCATCCATTTTTACTGGTTTGCGAATTTTACATCTTACAAACTGACACAGCATATTCCATATAACGCTCTGCCGCTGTAAGTTCGGCATTAGCATACTCAAAGATACTATCGTCACAATCGCAAATGTCAAACAGTGTTTTTGCCTTTTCAAGTCTTACCTTTGCTGTTTCGAGTAGTTCACAGCCCATTTAGTTATCCCCTTTTCTTGTGAATTTGTAAAGCCAACCCCATCCTAAACGCTTTACATGACCGACCACCACCTACATTTCGGCGTTTCCCATTGGTGGCGTAACTGGAAGTCGAATCCAGACCTGTACGAGGTTTAAGCTCGTTATCTCTGCCGATTGGATTATTACGCCATATCTAAACTTCGATGAATTTCAGCCGTGTGGATACCCTACGACCAAACACAAACATATCTTACCATAACTCACGGATTTTGTCAAGTTTTACAGCTTTATGCTTTATTCCTTTAGCTTTATATGTTAAAAACTTTTAACTTTCAGCTTTATTACTTAAAATTTGAATTTTAATCTTTACAGAATCATTTACATAACACAATCAATTGTGTTTGTCATAACTTTCTTCTTGTTAAGAATTAGAAATTTTAAGTAAATGGAGCGGTATTTTTTGCCATATTGTCGATTTAGAAAATACCGCTAAAAACTAAAACGGTTTGTGGTTTAAGGGTTACGAAATCCACCGAAGCTTTTAACTAATTAGTATTCAAACTCGATTGTCGTGATGGCGTTGCTAACACTAAGAGCAGCATCTACATCTGCCTCGAAAATCCGTACATAGTCATACAGCTTATTAGCAACATCCTTCGCACCAAACAAGCCAGTTACATACTCATTAGCACGAGCCTCAAGATTTGCCCCATTGTGAATGTCACAGTCCTCAAGAGCCATATGACTATCCTTCGCCAGCTTGCCCATAAGCAACTTGATGTTGTTGATACCCTTCTGCTTCATTTCGATTGCTTCAGCAACAGTCATAGCTTCGTCACCAACAGTCACATTAGTGACTGCGTTGGACAGCACAACAGCCCGCTTCATAGCGTTTCTGCGACGAATAAGGTCATTGATGCTTTCATAAGCAGACTTTGTTTCGGCAATATAGTCGCCAATCGACTTTCCGTTAATCTTCTCGTTACTGTGCTTGTTGCTACGGCAGAACTTGGTTTCAGAAATTGCCTTTTCAATTCTGTCGTCGATAGTTTTCAATTCAGCCAAAGCACGATGAATTGTCATTTTTTCCTTATTCACTGTAAGTCCTCCTACTGATTTTTAAGATTTGTAAATTTTTTGTAAACTTATTGTAAACAAATTATGAACATTATGTAAATTTTTTGTAAATTTTTAATGAAAGGAGAGGAAGTTTGTAGTATATACGCTTCCAACTTGATGATTGTGGTGATGCTTGCGGGAATCGAGCCACGCATTTCCGTCTTGAGAGGACGGTTTCCTACCCTTAGAAGAAAGCACCAGATAAGCCCAATGGGATTAGTCAGCCATACTGAGCGACGCTGAAAAGAAAGGAGAAAAAACAGAAGATGGTGGTGATGCCAGCAAGTAACGAACTATACATTTCCATCTTGAGAGGATGGCGTCCTGCCTTAGACGATGGCACCATGAAAAGATGGGTGGTGAGTTTTTATACTGGTCATACCACCGACACCAGTGGAGGTAAAACTATGTGAAAGGAGGTTGGTCTGCGACCAAAGACTTGAACTTTGAACAAACTGGATATAAGCCAGATGCGCTACCATTGCGCCAGTCGCAGATGTTTTGTCTTTCATTGTGTACTTATTATACCATAAATGTGGCAATCTTGTCAAGTAATTGCCGTAATTGTTTACAAAAAGTTTACAATTTAACGACTTCTTAACTCAACAAGGATGTCTTTTAACACTTCAAGAATCTGATTTAGAATAAATTCAATCATAAAATGCTCCTTTTATTCATTATTTTTCCCTAAATTCTTGGGGACGAAGCCAACTAAAAGAATAATGGCAAAACTAAAGACCGTTTCCGACCAGTAGCAGACATTAGAATTTTAGAAGGACAACTCTTCCACAATTCCGGTACACAGTTTATAGCTTTTCACTGTCTATTGTCGGCTTTTATTAAGTCTACTATAAATAATAAAATGCCAACTCACATTACTTCGCATCAACTGTCACATAGGTTTTGCTCCATCAAGCCCTATATAATAAACTATATAGGTCGTCCCGCAAGAACGGAAGGGAGGTGATGCCCATACGGGCTGGTGGAAAATGTCGGAATCGAACCGCTCCTCTTGCTCCCAAGGCAAGTGTGCAAGCCACCACACCCCATTCTCCATATTAAGTACAGCCTCTTGACTGTACTTATATTATATCATAGCAATACTGTTGTGTCAAGGAACATCATTAAAAATAAAATTCATTCTTTGGAAAATCATATCCATAAACAATAAACAGCTCTGCTTCTTCAAAACTCTCTACTCGTCCACAAGAATATTTTTTCCTAAATTTTTCACGAACTTTAACTGCTTCGGTAACATCATGCGTAATAAAAAGTTCGCCAAATGAAAGATAGGCATTAAGACAATGGCTTGAAAACTTGGAAACTTTCATTATTTTAGCTTCCTCTTCGGTAATTTCACCATTATTAAGAAGAAGTTTAATAAAGTCGTCAGCACATTTTTTATAAACATTAAGGCTTCTTAGGTCATCGCACTTTGCATTGCCACAAGTTGAAGCTATAAAATCTTTTTTTGCCTCAAACTCCTTCAACCTTGCGTTAAGAACGCCAACAAACGCTTCTTTCATTTTATAAAAGTATTCTTTTGCTGGAGAATTATCGCCAACGCTATCAGGACAAATCATTTCATTGGCACGGATTATAAATTCATCTTCGCTTATATCGCCTTCAAACATACTGATATACAGTTTATTGAAGTAGTTTATAGATTTTTCAAACGACGACATTGATTTAAAGATACAGTTTTTTTTGCCGTCCGCAAGATTGGGAACATAAAATATGTCTGGCGTTCTATATCTATAAACTTTGCCATCGGTATTTGAACGATATGAATATTCGCCATCACCAGTTTTTCCGACAGCAATACCCCCATCGTCATATATGCTATTGACAACTGGCATACCTTCTACAAAATATGTTTCTAACATAATTATGCCTCCTTCCCACGAATTGTCGCCCAAGAATTATTGTACTGAATATCGTCACCATTTACAACAATTCGTTCTCCATCGCAAACAGGAACAACATCAATATGATGCTCGTCTGCGAACTTCTTGAATGAGAACCATTTTCTCCACCATGATTGCCAATGGGGTTTAATTGTGAATGGAACAAGGCCAAGAGATTCTGTACTATCGAGAATGTCACTAACGATATTACGGTCAGCGAATTTGGCAACTTCGATATTGGGTGTCATAATAATGCTACCGGCAGACTCTCCAATAATAACACCACCATTGTCAGAAAACCGCTTGATGGAAGGAAGAAGATTTCTTTCACGAAGCATATACAAAAATAACCATGTGTTTCCGCCAGGAAGATGAAGAACATCATAGGAGCCAAGAATATCATCCATGAACTCCTCAACATCGTAATCCCATGTGTTTACAATATCCCATTTTACACCATGATGCCAATTTTGAGAATTTCTAAACAAAACCCTATCGTTATACATAGGAGCATAAGACGGAATGGTGATTACAGAAAAATCGTCTTTTCCTGTTAGCAATTTCATGTCTTTTCTAAAGTCAGCCGTTATGGTACTATAAAGAACACACTTTGCCATTATCTCACCCCCAACTTCACACGACAATCTCTACAAAGATTCTTACATTCTTCAGTATGGTTTTTGCCACACACAGGACAAATCATATTTGTTACGCCAAACTTAATTTTGTCCAACTTTACGCCCTTATCGTAATAATACATTCTTTGACCATCAGAATAAAAATGTTGCCACTTAGCATCTTCAATTCTGGGTTCATCAGTTTCTTTCCAGTCAGAAGGTTTATCTTTTTTGTTGAACTTATCAACAATTTCCTGTGTCATTTTGACCCATTCGGACATAGCACCACCATTACCACAAGGCTGTGCCCTAAAAGACACAATGTTTTCGGTTTTCTTATCAATAGCAATCATAGCACGATTGTTAATAGAAATATAACGAATGGTCTTTCCATTAAAGTCATAATCGTACTCGGCTGTATTGCCACGATAACAAACAAGCATATGCTCGTCACGCATAACAGACAGCGAAGCAAGGAAATAAGTATTGTAACCGCTACCAATAAGATTATAACAAGAGTTCCACTTGTTCTTATTGATTGACATGAAACAATAATCAAGAGGGTCAATGGAAACAGTTACAGTTCCCTTACAAGCCTTATTTTGAAGAACTTTCGACACTTCAATATCGAACTTATCGTCCATGAAATACTTACTAAGAAACTTCGACAACTTCATTCCAACCTTATAAGTCGGAGAGCAATACTTTTCCATAGTTTCGTTCTTAGGACAAGCGTTCTTACGGAAATCGTCAAGACTAAAATAATCAAGAATTACAGAGTGGAAAGGATATGCCTTTTTCAGACTATCTACAAGACCACGAAGTTCACCATCCGAAATAGGAATATCAATACTTTTGCTAACCTTCAGTTCATTACCCATGCCAATATAAAACTCATACTTGGCATCAGCCCACTCTTCGAGATACTGGTCAATTGCCGCAGTACATACTTCAGCATCTTTACATTTAGTAGACCAAAAAAGAGCAGTCTTAAACTTTTCCTTGTCTACCTTGGAAATCATTTCCTCTTTAATCTTCTTGAGTTTCTTTGTAGCAATCATTTTGAATCTTTCTCCTTTCAGTTTGTTTTTTACTATGCTTATAGTATACCACAAACAACCGAGGCTGTCAAGTGTTGTAAAGGATTAACCTTTACAACACGACAGATTACCATTATTGCCATATTTATTTACATGACGACCACATACAGGACAGATAAGATACGGAACACCAAAAGTTACCTTGTCAATAGGGACATCTTCCAAAGAACAGGCATACTTAACAGGGTCTTTCCACGCAAACTGACCAATTCTATTAGTGTACTCCTTGGTTGGGTCAACAGCAACTCTTGCTGTCCCACGAAGTTCATACAGTCCGCCAAAGTCTGGACTATTACTTTTTTTGCCCTTATTGTTTTCTGCCACATACCATTCAGCATCCTTAATACCGAAATAGTTTTCAATGGCTTCTTGTACGAACTCCTTGATAATCTTATACTGAGAAATAATCTCGTTGTCAGGATAACCACGATGAATGAAGAATGTGCCATTGTCCTTATTTACAAGAACATATGCTCTAAACATCTTGGAATTTGTGACAACCTTACCAGTAGGGAAATTATACTCATAATCATTGCCATTACACTGATAGGCAACAATACCAGAGTCATCAATCATGTACGCAATACAACCATTAGACTGCGCTCCATGCCCAGGCGTCATACAAGTAGTCCAATTATTCTTGTTTGTAGACGACATAAGATAATCAATGGGGTCAATAGAAATACAAAACTGTCCACTTATTACCTTATTTTGAAGAACCTTAGAAACATCAATATCGAACTTATCATCAAGGAAATACTGATGTAGGAATTTAGAAATCTTCATTCCAGGCTTATAAATTTCGATATTGTTTTTCAGAACTTCATTGTCTGGACACTTATTCGCCTTAATATCCCCAATACTAAAATAATCAAGGATTGTGCTATGAAAAGGATACTTACATTTCAAATCGTTGAAGAGTACCCCAATTTCTTTGTCGCTTGCAGGAATGTTTACTGGTCTAACAAATTTAAGATTTTTACCAAACATAAGGTAAAACTCATACTTCGCATTTGCCCACATACGAATATATTCGTCCACGACATTATCTTTAACATTTGAAGTACATCCATAATACCCCAAAAGAGTTTTTACTTCTTTACGATTTACAAGACTAATCATCTCATCAATGATTTTAGGGTCTTTATCTTTGACACGAAAAGCATACTTATATTTAACATCTACATCAAGCTTTTTGCCTTTGACAGCAACAGGAGCATACATACCATTATATATAAAAATCTCTTCGCCATCAACAACAACGGAAGACTTGCCGCAATTTTTGAAGTCCTTTACATTCTGTAAAGTACATCTAAAAGTTTTTCCACAAAACCGCTTTACAGCCATTATTACACGGCTCTCTGCATTGAACTTTTCAGCAATAATTTCCCAGTCATAAATACGACATTCCATTCCAACATCAAGGTCGGAATCTTCAGTGATTTCACCAGTCAGAATAAGCTTCAACTTCTCGACATTCTTATCCATGATTTTTCTCCTTTTTGAATTTACTATATTGGGTGGGGATTTCTCCCCACCCTTATAGTCTACCATATTACCTGCGCCTTGTCAAGTTACGCATCGAACCCATACTTATGAAGCAGAGCATAAGCATCATCAAGCTGCTCCTGTGCTACGGCAATCTTCTTGCGAGCATCACGAACCGCCTTCTCGTCTACAACAGGCCCCTGCTCCCACACGGTAACGAGCTTCTCGGTATAGGGCTTACCAATGAGGGTTTTCAGTGCCTCGGACAGACGATTCCGAGTGGGAATTGCGTCAAAAGCCTCGACCTTAACGACATCCCGACCGCCATCCTTACCGCCGCAAACATAGAACTTGCGGCCATCATCGTCGTACACGAACCAGTTAGAACAGGCGGTGGACAGATTGATAACATCGAGGTCGCCAAAATCGTCGGCGACAAGGACATACTTGTTCCCGTTTCGAGTGGTCAGAATCATACCAACTTCCAGGTCACCATTGTAAAAATTCTTCTTCATGTGTAAATTCCTCCGTTAAGTAAATTATTTGTCTTTCGACAGATTTATTATACAACTTGGCAACCTCTGTTGTCAAGAATGTACCGAACTTTCATGATATTATTGTACCATATTTGTCCGCTTGTGTCAAGGATGACCAACATTTTTTACTTGTTGCTAAAGAATTTTGCTTTATCAACATCGTTAATCATCTTCATAACACGGCCAATTTGAGCCATCATGTGCGTCGGACACACAGACTCTGTTGTTTTATGCTCGTCATAATATCCGCTACTGACATTACAACTTGCGATTCCCCAAGAATTTGAAAGATGTCTAACATCAGAACTTGAACCGATTTTTCTTTCAAACCCAAAAGACTCCACATATTCCATAAAATCTTTGTTGGTTGTATCATAATACACGACTTCTTTTTCACCATGACGGTCAAACTCAATCATGTACTTCAAAGCGTGCTTCTTCCCATCAACAATTTCTTTCTTCAAATCCTTTACTGCCTGTTTTGCTCCGACACAACCAATTTCCTCGTCTGTCGTAAACAAGAAGTACGGCTTCTTATCACAATTGTTGATAAGATAAATTGCGGCATACACGCCACATCTATCGTCACCACCAATTCCCTGCGGGCTGCTCAAATAGATAAGGTCTTTGTTGTCAACAGAATATGTTATATACAAATCCTTAACAATTTGTTTATGTACGGTGTCCATATGACAAACGAACATAATAGGAATCTCGCCCTTACAGAAAATATAATCGTCAGTCACGGTAACATTATCTTCACCGAACTTTTTGGGAAGATTTTCAGCCAAATACTTTTTAATATTAGACTGCTTTGCCTTGATTAGATACTCAAACCCCTTTTGATTAAATGGTTTCATGTTGACATTTTCCTCCTAATGATTATTTTTTGTGCGCTATACCAGAAATCGTTTCCTTGTGAACAGCATAATCATCCATACTTTTTACCAAATTATCATCCTTGGCAAAAACAAACCTAACCCTCTTGTTGTTTTCAGGGTCACGAAATGTGTATAGAAGTTTACAGTTCCGAAGAATAAGATACCCGGCCATATTCTTTTGATAGATACATACGCCGTTCTTACTATTCACATTATACCATTCCTTTCCGTGTTTGTCAAGTTAAGGACTCCAAAGGCGGATTGTCCTCATTGATTTTAGCATCAACATAGGTTTCGACCTCTTTTACTTTAACGCTACTACTCCAATTATCATACTTTTTATCGTAAATACTTGTGTTATTATAGTTGCCATTATTATAATTGCCACTATAACCACCATTATCATAGTAACCTGCGTTATAGGTCAAAGACTCGACATTATCCAGTTCAGATTTTACTCTCTCTTTTGTGTCAGGAGAAGGATAAAGAATAGTATAATCTACATCCTTGAAAATAAGTCCATTTTCACCACAAACATAAAAGATACGGATGTTTTTGGAATTTTTTCTTGTCTTATCATTTACAGCGATAATGAAATACTCTGTTCTATAAGGCTCAAACGCTTCCTTTGCCACCTTAACAAAGTATTTTTCAGTGCTTGATTCATAGATGTCGTCAGTTCTGGTGTTTACAATAACAATATTAGGGCTAAAAACATCTTCATTACACAGCCCATAACCATCAGGGTCAAGCATCGCAGATTTTGAATCTTCTGTTCCTTCGCCATACATAACTTCTGCCATCAAACGAAGCGCACAATAATCAACATCATCTGCTTTGACTTGAACAGTGTAATATCCAGCCTTTTGTGTAGGAATTGCCATGTCAACTGCCGAACAACTACCACCCTCAGACATTTCGGTTATGCCAACAGCGACGAACCTATTTTTCGCAGCTTTGAGATAGTGCTTAATCTGCCCTACAAAAGAAGCATAAAGATTAAGTCTTGGAATACCGCCATCAATAAAGTCTACTGTCATTTTGAAACACACTCCTTACGAATTTTTTATTGTGACACTATTATACCATATTATCCTTGCCCTGTCAAGTATCGTCTACGGTTCCAAGGAAATACTCTATATCTTTATCCGCTTTGAACACAACGGTCTTTCCAACGGCATAAGAATCTGGCATTTCTCGTTTTACCATATACTTTACACCTTTAATAAAAGGTGGGCAATACTTGTCACCATGAAAAATGACATAGTTGGAAACCTTTGCCATTGAAACACTCCTTAAATATGAATTTCATCATCATCATTGGATAAATCACGAAGATAAGCGTCGTACATATTTCCAAATTCACGATATACATATTTTACATCATATGTTGTATTTTTCTGAAGATAATCCATGGTTTCAAGCAAATTTCTAAAAAGATAATTATTGTAATTTTTTACAATAATGTTAAATATTTTATAGAATTTTGCTTTAAGTTTTTGACGACAAATTTTCTTTCCAGTTTCTTCATCAAAAACATCGTCGCCATGGCATCTTGCCACAACACGGTAAAAATCTTTTGTCCTATAAAAATCATCGACGCTGAATGGGAACCATGGAACCACTATGCCAACATTGCCGGTTTGCTTAAACTTTTTGTCAAACAACTTGTCAAGTTCGCTGTGAAAATCAGCCGTAGCAACTACAACCTTGTTCTTTTCATCCACACGATATTGAATATCGTATTGCATATAACACCATCCCTTACGAAATATTGTCTGTTTCACTTTTATTAGCTTGATAACACAACATTTCTACAAAAATGTCCATATCAAACTCCTTATTGCCACATTTTGGACAGCAGAAGCCAGCAAATTCAACATTTTCACGATAAAACGGAAGTGTATCAATGTCGGACTTCTTACCATCTGTACTAATTATAGCACCACATTTGCGACAAGTCAAGGAAACACTATCAAGACCGACATCGAAGAACAGTCCATGTTCTTTCATGCTTCGCATATATTTTTCACCCTCTCAACGGCTTTGTTAAAAATTTCATTGTTATTTTCACAACCATAAAAGTTTCTTCCTGTATTGGCACAAGCTATGCCACAACTACAAGACCCGAAACAGTGGTCAAGGACACTTTCGCCCTCATTCGTATAAGTTTTTATCAAATATTCAAGCAAGGCAACTGGTTTTTGGCTAACATGAAACCCTCTTTCTTGTCCAAACTCTAAAACATTTGTAGGATAACGAAGTCCAGGATTGTCAATTTCAGAATCTTTTTCATAAACAATGCCATGCGCTGCCCCACCAGACCGTTTTGATGCCCATTTATATGGTTTTCCCTCAGAAAATTGTGGATTATAGGTCGGTTTTTGCTTGTAAAAAACTGAAATCGTTTCCAATCTGCGCATTGGTTGAACTTTAGCAAGATTTGGTGTAGTGCCATTTGGCTTAACCCAATACCAATCATACCTATAATCCTTTAAGTTGCTTGTTCTTAGCATGGAGCTAAAAGGCTCTGTGCCAAAAAGAAGAACCACACCATCGTCTTTTAGTATCCTATTGTACTCAATCCACAACTTATCCATAGGAATTATGATGTCCCATTCAGCGTGTGTCTTGCCAAAAGGAAGGTCTACAAAAATTAAATCAATTGATTTATCGTCAAGGCCCACGAAATATTCAAAACAATCACAATTTTTTAGGTTCAATGACGAATTTTGCTTGCTATTTATTACAATTTGGTTACAATTTTCAACAGAAATTGTGTTCACCACCAATCAAACAAGCGTGAAATTAAGGTAAGCACTATTCAACGAGGCAAAAACACCAATCATCCAAGCACAAGTTTCAGGGTCAAACCACTTGTTACCTGCCTTTTTGTTAGAACAGATGTGCGAAATCACATTAACAATATTGAGCAAAGCAACCAAAAGCCACAGCGAACCCCACAAAATCTTCATTATAACATCGTCCTTTCTGTATAAACATTGGTTTTAAGAATTATTTTATAACATTTTTGACAAAACAAGTGCATACTGGTGTCCAAAAATGACAATTTTGACATACAGTAGGGGCAAAAATACTCATTTTTTGGCTTTGTTCCATCCTTCTTCGATGATTTTTGAAAAAACTGTCGGATTTTTATTCTTTCCAATTTTCTTTCCAGCCCCTTCCTTAATTTCATAAAGGAAATATTGCTCTCTTGTGATACCACTTGTTACAATATGGGTTAGATTGTCATTGTTATAGTATTGACACCAAAGCATTTCTGCTGTTGGAATACCATACTTTTTTAGAATTTCTTTATTCTTCTTCAAATTCACCATCGAAATCATCTCCAAATCCACTATCAATTATATCACGAAGTGTCGTTCTTGTCAAGTAAAGGATGGTCGGATAGTCCTCTTTATCCTCATTTTCCCATTTGTTTAGCGTTTCTGGACGCCAATTGGCGCACAAATTTTCCATCGTTCTATAAAAGTGTGGACAAATATCGGAACAAAAATCATCATTTTCACGATATTCTTTGGATTTTTCACATTTTTTACAAAACCCATCATACTCATATTGCGGACATTCTGTTATGCTATATGAGTTTTTCTCCTCTGCGTTCTGAAGAATGATGGTGGGTGTTGCCACCCAACCATCAACTGGTTCTCCACATCTACTCCACGAACATCCACCACAGGCATTTTTACATGAAAAACACAACTGATAACCCTTTTCAAGCGACCCAAGTTTCATTTTACACCATTCTCAATCAGTTTTTGAACATCCTGTTCGAGCCTTTCTATTCTACTATCAAGAGATTTAATCTTACGAACAAGGTAAATTAACAGGTCATCATTTGCCATTTTTTGTTTCTTTTCAGGTTCTGTCATTGAAAAACCCCCTTAGTGAACTGTTGCAAAACCTTTGGTTTTGCAGCTTCTTGCTTTATCATCCTCGTAACCTACTAACTCCACAAGCGTAAATTCCGACTGTCCCAGCCGTACTAAATATTATTTATACTTTTTCTTCTAATAATTTTAATCCTTCGTTTAGAATGTTGATGGCAGCATTTATATCTCTATCGTGTTTTGTTCCACATTGAGGACAAGTCCACTCTCTAACAAACAAATTTTTTGTATCTGTATTGATATAACCACATACATTACAGGGTTGGCTACTCTTGGTAAATCTTCCAATCTTAATGTACTGTCGATTGTTCCAATCAGATTTATAACTTATCTGCCTTGTTAATTCATACCATCCACAATCTAAAATTGCCTTAGCGAAATTTCGATTCTTTACCATATTCCTTACAGATAAATCCTCAGAAAATATCACTTGGTTTTCGCTGACAAGTTTATGAGAAATTTTATGTAAGTTATCAACTCTGGTATTGTGAATCTTTTCATGTATTCTTGACACTTTTATTCTTTGCTTTTCCCAATTCTTACTACCTTTTATTTTATGAGATAATTTACGCTGTTCTTTTGCTAATTTATCTTCATATTTCTTAACAATACGGATGTTGTCAAACTTTTTTCCATTAGATGTAATAAGTAAATCTTTTATTCCTAAGTCAATACCGACCATACAACCAGTTGAACACATTGGAATATGTTCAGTATCAACCAATACTGATACAAAATATTTTTCAGATGACACTTGGGAAATAGTTGCAGATTTAATCTGCCCGTCGAACTCGCGGTGTATTTTTGCTTTCACCCATTTGAGTTTTGGAAGCTTGATTTTGTTATTCTTAAAAGAAATTTCTATATTGTTGTTAGAGAAATTTGTTTTGTAAGATTTTTTATTATCGCGTTTACTTTTAAATTTCGGATAACCTGTATGCTCTTTAAAAAACCTTTGATAGGCATAATCCAAATTATAAATGGAATTTGTTAAAGACCATTTATCAACTTCTTTAAGCCACTCATATTCTTTTTTAAGTTCTCTATTACAATAGTTATTTAAGTCAATCTTACTCACAGAAACATTTTCGTTTTTATATTTATTAATTTTAAAATTTAAACATTGATTATATACAAATCTACAACAACCAAATGTTTTCTGAATTTGTTCTATTTGTTGTTTGTTAGGATATAATCTATATTTATAGGCTTTTAACATTTACTTACCACCTCCTCTCTGATTATATTATTCGCTTATTCTATGAGATTATACTTGTCTAAATACCAATTGGAGTATTGTCCGCGCTTTTCCAATCGCATATTCTTATACTCTACCTTGATTATATTATACACTTTTAGGGGCGTTTTGTCAAGGACACGCTTAAAAATCATCATTTTGTTCTTAATTCCTGTGCCAATAGACATCAAATCGACTTCAGCGGCCCAGCATTTTGACTTATCCTTTGTCATTAAATATCTTATTCCAAGAACGACAAGGGTTAATTTATCTTCTTCTTTCCCTGTTTGAATGTTCGTATATCCAAGAAATTCCTGTTGCCACTCAATCTTTTTACCAATAGGATAATCTACTGGATTACGAACTTGTATTTGCTCTTCGCACTCGTGAAGTATTTGTACTGTATTTAGGTCAAGATATGTCTTTTCCGTTTCCCTACTATTACGCTTAACAATTTCTTCAAGTGTACTGTCATTAGCCAAAAGCGACTTTGACATTTGCTTTGCGTTGCCTTCCTTGAATTTTCTAAAGAAACCAACGCAATAATCCAACATTCTCGAATTGCCAAATTCGCTAAAGAAATCAAGTTTTATCAACAAGTCAAGCTGTCTTGAATCAACAGATGTTTTATCTATATCAATAAGTAAGTCCATGAAATAATCATATTTATTATTTCTTAACGCAAACAATTCGTCTGCTATTGTGGAATTACAATATTTAATAGACCTCATACCTTTGTATATGGTCTTACTTTCCTTATCAATAAAGTAGTCGGTTCGTCCATATCTAAACCTTGGCTCAGAAATGTAAATCTTTTTAGAGTTTGCGTATGCTATAACATCCTTTGTCTTAGCTGGTTTATCTTTCCAAACATTAAGACAAGAAGTAATGAACTCTAAAGGATAATAATGACGCAAATAAGCACAGGCATAACCTATAAATGAATAGGGGTCACTGTGATTCCAAGAAAAAGCGTAGCTTGACGCATCAAGAATTGTCTGAATAAATGGTTTGATAATTTCCTTACATTTATCAGCGGGAACATTATAGTTCTTACTTGTGTAATCAATAAATCTACTTTCAATTTCTGGAATCAGTTGTTCAGTTCCCTTCTTTTTTGCTATTGCTCTACGACAATTATCACTTTCTGCCGCAGAGTAACCACAAAACTGGACAAGGAATTTCATAATACTTTCCTGCATACACAAATGTCCAAGTTCGTTACCAAGAAGGTCATTAATTTCTTTTAGACCATTATCTTTGAATATTCCATGAGAAGCTTCATCTCTAAAAGAAGCAGCGCCAGGGCGAATAAGGCCATTACAAAAGGACATTAACTTTAGATAGCTAATGTCCGGAAACTTATCTCTTATCTTCTTAATTGTCGATTTCGAGAACATATTCTTCAAAAGCTGTGAAGCAAAACCGCTTTCAAACTGGAATATACAAGTTGTGTCTTTAGACATTTCATCCCATACAGCCATATCATCAAGTGGAATATTGTCTGGTGTAATTCTTTCAATCCCAGCAAGTTTACAAGTATTATTTATTATACCAACATTATCAAGGCCCAAGAAATCCATTTTAATCCAGTTCATTTCTTCAATGCCATGTTTGTCAAGCTGTGTAATAAATTTTACTTTTTTATCAACAGAAACAATACTGGAAAGTCCAATTTCAGAATATATATCGTCCGTTGAACACAATATTCCAGCAGGGTGATTTCCGACAGAAACGATTACACCATTCAAAAGTTCTGAATAATACGCAAGTTCTGGATATTCTTCAGCAACATCTTTCGGAAGTGTTTCTTCACCAGTTTCGCTATCTATTACCAGTCTGTCGCAAATGGCTGCAACCTTATCCAATGGGATTTCCAAGGCACGACCGACTTCACGAACAGCACCCCTTATAGCAATTGTGCCAAATGCTGCAATCTCACAAGTATTAAGTGTCTTATCCGTTAAAACAAGTTCTTTTGCCTTTTCTCTATCATCAGCATAATAATCGCTATCAATATCAGGCGTTGTTTGCCTATCAGGATTGAGAAAGCGAAAAAAGTTAAGGTCGAATTTTATGCTGTCAATATCTGTAATCCCAAGAATGTAGGCAATCATAGAACCAGAAACAGAACCTCTTGACGGGCCAGTATAAATTCCGTGTTCATGTTCCCTATCACGAAGATACTTTTGAAAAAGCATATAGGAAATACTATTTGTTTTCTTATATACTTCAATTTCCTCTTCTATTCTTTTGTCAAGTTCTTCCCTTGTGTGATTTTTCAACGCATATGGGTGTTTTTCAAGACAATCATAAATCGCTGTTCTAAATTCTTCTTCGGGGTTCTTGAAAAGATTGGGATATTTTGGAGTCAAGTCAAAGTCATAGCTTTCACAGGCATCCTCTATGACCTTTGTGTTGCGAATTGCTTCCATATAAACATCATACGGAACGCTATTTTGAACAGAATAAGCGTTCAACAATTCGTCATAAGACTTAAATGTTAAGTCCCAACCATCTTCATCATCAAACTTGTTATGCTTTGCCTTTAGAAGAATTTCTCTTGCCTTTGCGTGTTCCTCGTCAATAGAATGAGTATCGGTTCCAGCAACAAGACGAATACCAGTTCTTTTGGAAAGTTCTATAATATATTCGTTGTAATCTTTTTGCTTATCAACATTGTGATGTTGAATTTCAAGAAAACACCTATCTTTGTTTTGGACAAAGAAATTGATATATTCTTCCGCTTCTTCAGGTGTGCCTTTGCCAAGCGGCGAGGCGATACAAGCAGATGTTACTATAATATTATTACTTGTATTTTTTAGTTCCTCGAAGCTAATTCTTGGAACATAGTAAAAATGTCCATCTTTTCTATTCACGGAATTAGAAACAAGTTTATTAAGCTCAAGGAAACCTTCGTGATTTTTTGCTATCAAAACAGTATGATAATTATCTCTTGTTTTTTCGGCATCTTTATCATCAATATTGTTAAAGGTTACATATGCTTCAATTCCATGTATCCACTTCATTCCAGCATTTAGAACCTTTGTTCTTTTCTCCCACCAGTTATAGATGTTGCCATGTTCCGAAAAACAAAGGGCAGTCATTCCAAGTTCCTTTGCTCGGTTAATATACGCATCTATCTTCGTTGCGCTGTCCGCATTGGCCACGCAAGTAGAATAATCGCTGTGTAAATGATATACAAAGTAATTTTCCGTGAAATTCACCCCCATAGCCAATTTTAGTAATCGTTACTGATTTTAGACATTTTTAAGGGTCAAAAAATAGTCACCGATAAAATAGTCATTTTATTGGGATTTTGGGGGTCTAAATTTCCATGAAAATCATGGAAAAATGAACCCCTATTTCCCAACTCGATAAAATTTTTGTTTTATCATATATCAATTATACCACATTTATAATGGATTGTCAAAGATTCAACATATTTTCATATTTTTTATGAATAAAAAGATTTTCAGTTCTTGTAAATATATTTTTATTTACATTGTCAATCATTCTTTTCTGTTCTTTATGCCATATTGACACAAAATCATCTGGTGCTTTTTCTTCGCTAATTAAAACAATGTTTGTTTCAGACAATTTACGAGTATAATCCCAAAATTCATTACTGTCAAAATCGCCTAAAGAATATCCTGTTGTTTTATCGTAAGGCGGGTCTGCATATACAATAGCACCTTGTGGAATTTCAACATCTTTATAATCCAAACATAAAAATGTGGCGTTTTTGAGGCCAACAATATCCCTTAACAAACTTCTATTTGCACCCTTACAATAATTTTGTCCACGCTTATTGGACGCCAATCCACCAAACCATTTACCACCAAAAGAACAACCGAAACCAACAAAACCAGACAATGCCATATCTTCATCTTTATGCTCTTTTATATATTTATACTGTTCTTTTGAAATCTCGTCTGGTGGAATCCAACCGTTTTGCAATGCCTTCCACATGGCAATTAAATATGGATGTTTGTCATTTAGAATTTTTACATCGGCATTTACTTTTGACTCAATAGCACAAGACCCGCAAAAGAGAGATACAAATACTCTCTCTCTCTCTCTCTCTCTCTCTCTCGAATGTTGTATTCACAACATTCGAGAGCTGTGTTGAAATGCGTGACTTCCCACCAAGGTATCTCATGTAGCCCCCCCCCCTAAAGCAGTCAAAACATTGTTGATAAGGGATGCGATTTCTTTTGAAATTTTTGATTTTCCGCCTAAATACTGCATTTATACACGCTCCCACGGAAAATCTTTATTCCCAAAATGACCATACATCGCAGTTCTTGTAAAGTCAAAATGTTTAAGGTCAAATTCCTTGATAATATTGGCTGGTTTAAATTCATCATAAACCTTATCATCAACAGTGATATTACCAATGTTACTATCCACATAAATTGCAAGCGGATTAGCAATACCTATCGCATAACTGACCTGAACTTCACACCATTTAAGATTGTATTCCTTTAACATTCTAATAGCAAGTCGTCTTGCCTTATACGCACCACTACGGTCAACTTTAGTGCAGTCCTTGCCAGAATAACAACCCCCACCGACATTTGAGAATGACTGATAGCTGTCTACAACGATTTTTCTGCCAGTAAGCCCAGCATCTCCATCAAAACCTCCGACCAAAAACTTTCCAGTTGGATTTATATGAAAGTTTTCAATTTCATATCCGTCGCACAACTCCAAAATCTTATCCCTAACAATTTTGTCAGTTCTTTTACGATTTGTTTCACGATTCTGATACGAAATAGTAAAGTCCTTGATTTTTACAAGTTTAAAATCATCATCGTAAACACCTGTGATTTGTGCTTTACCATCCGGCAGGAAATCCTCATCTTTATGAACAATGTCATTATACCAAATAGACAATTCTTGTAAAATATGCATTGCTACTGGCACATAAAATTCTGTGTCATTACAAGCATAACCAAACATCATACCTTGGTCGCCAGCACCGCCAACATCATCGTTTGTTCCAAGTGCTATATCTTGAGACTGTCTACCGATATTATTTATTATCGTATATTTGCTTGGGTCATATCCGATATTAAAAAGAATAGATTTTACAACCTTTTCAACATTAACATATGCTGCACTTGTCACTTCGCCAGTAACAAAAATAATTCCCTTGCCACCAGCAACCTCAATGCCACATCTACTATTTGGGTCGCCTCTTAAATATTCAGTCAATAAGGCATCTGAAATTTGGTCGCAAACTTTGTCCGAATGGCCCCTAAATACTATTTCATTACTATAATATTTCATTTAATTGCAATCCAATCTATTTTTTATAATTTCACAATATTCTTCACTTATTTCACAGCCGAGAAATTTGCGACCAGTTTCAATAGCCATTTTAGCTGTTGTTCCGCTGCCTAAAAATGGGTCAAATACAACATCGCCAATATTGCTCCATGAAATTATATGGTCTTTAGCAAGTCGCTCTGGAAACACAGCAGGATGTCCTGTCTTGCCCCCCCTACTGGTATGTACCACCAATTATTTCTTTTACTATATTCTTTTGGTGGTTTTCTAATTTCCACTTTTATTTCTCCGTTTGGTTTTCTTCTGCCACTTTGCTTATGCAACGCTGTGTTGTTTTGTCTATATGAACCATTTGGCTTGTCATAAATTAAATTAACAGATTTTGGCTTGCCTTTTGATAATACAAACATATATTCAAAATTTTGTGTATAGCATTTATTGCTACCTATCGCACCGCCACCATCTTTGACCCATATCATTGTATCATGTAAATTAAAACCGCAATCCATAAAAAACAATGCTTGCCTAAATGAAGTCCCAGTTTCACTACCATTTATTGTTGCATCGTTCACATTCCATACAACAACTCCACCGTCTTTGGTTATTCTATACAATTCTTTGGCAATATTTTCAAAATCGAAATAATACCCATTATACTTACGAAGATTGTCATATGGCGGTGAAGTAACTGTTAGGTCTATACAACAATCATCAAGTTTTTTCATAAAAGAAAGACAATCGTAATTTATGAAATAACCGAAATTGTTTTTATAATATGCCAATTCAGATAATTTATCTATATTCATATTATTTATTACTCACTAATATTTCATCTAAAGTTCTTGGCGTATAATTCATGTAGAGCATCATGCAGCCAACATTATACATATTACATGGTAGCCCCATTCCATCTATCAAATCTTGTTGTGCTTTCAGCACAAGACTATATTCTTTTGTGTTATGAACATGACCATATAGGTGATACCAGCCATAATAATGGTTTTTGAAATATGGGATTGGATAATGACACAAAACAACCTTTCTGCCATTATCATCAATTTCCATATATTCTGAAACTTTAACAAATTTCTTCAAAAATCTACCATCGTGACATCTATCATGGTTGCCTTTTATCAAAAACTTGTTGCCATTCAATTCTTCAAGAATTTCAATAGCCCTATCCATCTTACACCAAAACATATCCCCAACAACATAAACATTGTCGTTTTTCTTAACAACATTGTTCCAGTTTTCAATGATTTTGGTATCCATTTCTTCTGCTGACTCAAAAGGTCGGTCATCGAATTTTATTACATTTTTATGACCAAAATGTAGGTCACTAATATAATAGTTCATATTAAATAACGGGAAGCTCTATACCTTCATACTTGGCACGAGTTTCCAAGACACCAAGATATGCTTCCATATGGTCAAGCTGTTCATACAAAATCTCAATAGGACAGGTTGGCTTAAAGTCAAGTTTGTCAGCGGCATACTTCTCAAGAACTGCATAAAGCTTATTATACCGAATCTTCAGTTGTGCGTATTCTGCTACAAAACGCTCTTTATAATCATCGCTACCCATCATTGGAATGGTATCTTTCAATCCAAACATACACTAACTCCTTAATAAAATATTGATTTTATATTACTTTTGTTTCAACTATTCCTTTAGACAAAAGTTAATAGCAAATTCTTTTGCCAGCTTGAACAATGGCAAGATGTCATCATACGCTTGCTTTGGAAAACCCCTTTCCTCTTTTGCTTTTTCTTTTAAATCAAATTCCAATCGCCACCACATTAACGATAATTCTTCCGCTATCCTATCCTCAATGTATTCTTTCGTAAGCTTGTAATAGCCCAACAAATTAACATCACAATCTTTTTCAAGCAGGGTTTCTTTTTCAGCCTCTAAATAATCTAACAGCATATCAATCATGGTTAGATATATTTTTGCGACTTTCATTTTAATGCCTCCTAAAGTTAAAAATTACCCCCGATTATGGTTAAAAAATTGCTTTATTAAACAAATTCATATCTTGCCTCCCCACTGACTTGCCATAGCTTCCGCAACGCCAGCGTAGGTTTTGCTTCTAATTATGGCAGTTCTTGGGTCATTCCACGACAATATCTTTCCGTTTTCATCATGCGCCATATCAAGACTACCACCTTTTGAATATTTACTACCATCTGGAGCAATCCAATAGTCTGTATATTCGACAATGTTAGTTGGAATAAGCGGAGGAAGATTTTTTAGCCATAAACAAGTTGTCTTTTTAACATTGTGACCAAACTCATATGGTTGTATTCTTTGCGTTGGTTTTAACGGAAAACCAAATTCTTCGGCTAATTCTGGAAACCATTTTTTAATATAATTTCCACTAATAATGTTTACTGGATTTTCCACGCAGATTTTGTCACAATCAGCAGACAAAATTTTATGAAAAAACACTATTGCCTTTTGCTGTCGCCCATCATTCCGTTTCGCTTCAAAATGCCTTGCTCCACTTACTGCGAGGTCTGTGCATGGCGGGAAAGCGATAATCATATCCCACTTGTCTACATGATGGAAACGACCATCCATCGTTGTAAAATATCCGCCATTAAGAATAGGTAAAACATCGCCTAAAATATGCCATTCTGGGTGATTTCCAGACGGAAGCATTATGTCACAACTAAAAGCATTGTATCCTCTTTTACGAAACGCAGTACATACAACCTGGCTTTCCTCGCAAGCAATTAATACATTCATTTTTTAACTCGCTTTTTAAATTTTTCGTCACACCTGTTACAATTTCCACCACATCTACATTCTACTGGAATACGATGTTTGTAGCATAAATTGACCCTATATTCCCTATCATAAGTTCCAGTAAAATAATAGTGTTCGCATCTTACATATTCAGCATCGTACAATATATCACCATCCTTTACTGTCTTTATTATAACACAAATGTTTTACTTTGTCAAGGAACAACTATATTACCTTGTTCTATAAACTGTTTTGTCTGCGTACAAGACATCACGGCCCTCTTTCCTCCAAACATCACATTCCTTAACAATGAAGTCATTCATCTTCTGCCAAACATGGAATGTAAAGGGGCCATTATATTCCAATTCCAAATTGTCAATCCAATATTCTTTTGTATAACCAGTTTTAAGGTCTACAAATTCGTATAGGAAAATTACTTGGAGTCCAGACTTATCCTCATACTCTTGTTTCCAATATTTCTTTTGTCTTGCGTAAAATCTACCACGCCACAAGTCATCATGTAGGATACCATCATTTATGCATCGTATCGTCTTATTGGCACTACGAAGATACTTTTTAATCTTTAGACTTGTCAACATTTTTAATCACACCCTTTCCACAAGAAAAATGGGGTTGAACAATGCCAGATATATTTCCTTTAGAACACTTACCATGGCAATCTGAAAACATAAGGTATTTACATTGCCAACATTCTATATCATTATTATAATCACCATTATTATTATAATTATCATTCACAGCTTTATATTTAGCCAAGAAATTTATAAAATGTTTATGTAAATATACATCAATAATAGACTCAAATATATTATAAACCATCATTCTTTTACCCTCCCATTTCAACAAAAAAATAAGATTGAACAAAGTCAACATTCATAGCTTTGGATTTCATCAAGAAATTCCTCCAACGCCTTATCTTTAGTCATATAACTATGGGAAAGTCTACTGTAAACCATGTCGTTGTTATCTTCAAAATAATACTGCTTTCCGAAATATACACCAGAAATCAGCTCAAACATTTCATAAGCATCTTTTGTCATAATAGTCTATCCTTATACATTTGACTATCCAAAGAAATATCTTTGTAGTTCCGTTTCTGTATTGTTTTCAACATCTGTTACCCATGTAGACAAACATTTTTTACATAGGTAAAACTTCGTATGTCCATCAACATTTACAAGTGTCAATACACCACCACATTCTGGACAAAATTTAGTCACGAATTTATACTCACATCCTCTCCCTTTCTTTCATAAACTGCTTATAACACGGGCTGTCTTTTGAAATGGTGTCAGGAATGTCCATATGATTATCTATATATAAATCATATAGACCACGTTTTTCTACTGGCTTTAAATAATCTATATAAACATTTCCGTCTTTGTCAGCCTTTATTACATAATTAACACCTACATCCATAAGTACTACTTCATCCCTTCCGCCACGAGCATATACTGCTGCTTTCGGCCACCAACCAGCAATCTTTCCTTCAACATCACAAACAGGCTTATATTCAATATTCCAACTAATTTCATTTCCTACAACACCTTGAACAAGGTCACGGTCAACTTCCCAATAATTTTTGTCACCAATGGGGACTTCTTTATAATCTACAATTTTATCCATAAACTACTCCAATATGTAAAAAATGGTGTAGCAAGACACTTTTCTTTCTTTACTACACCATTAGTATACCATATTATTATGATTTTGTCAAGGAACTACTTGAATTGTTAATAAAATTTTAACAATTTATTAATATTTAACATTTATATAGTCAAGAACCTTATTTAACTCCAATCCACCGTTTTCCCATTTACGCATACAATAGTCATAAATCTGCGGATGGGTTTCTTTCAACATTTGGAATCTATTTGGTTCTTTTTCATTTTGTACTCCAAAACAACAGAATATACATCCAGTTCTTTTACAACCAGTTGTCTTTAATTTTCCTTTTTCTTCAATTATATCGCCATAAACAGAAGCATATTCAACATTAAATTCTTTTAAATACATTAAAACATCTTGTTCTGTCCAAAACGACATCGGCTGTGAAGTACACTCTTTACTATCAAATGCGTTACATCCATCCTTTAGCCATTTTTTCTTTCTATTCAATGATTCGTCTGTCATTGTAGCCAAAATAGGATGTTTTCCAGTTTGTTTTTGATATTTTTTAGCTGGCTCAACTTTCATTTTGTGACAACAAGCGTCAGAAATCTTAAAAGGTGCGTTGATTAGCCCCCCCACTTGCCGTTAGAAGCAAACAATGAAGGTATTTCACCAGTTAATGTTTTTGCTCTAACAGAATTTGGATTTCTTCTTGCGCTTGCTACATAAGAGGCCACACGCTTACTGACAACAGGATAACCATATTTATCAATAACCTGTCTGAAATTAAGTTCTGGCTTTAACCATGTTATATTATCTTTTGACTTAACAAAATTACGAATTTCAGGATATTCAAGTCCAGTGTCCACAAAGACAGCCTCAATATCTGGATAAATTCTTCTTGCCAAGTCCAAAAGAACAGTAGAATCCTTACCGCCACTAAACGACACATAAACATTGCCATTGAAATGTTGATACCATTCAATGATTCTTGTCTGCGTCACTTGAATTTTTCTTTCAAGCGACCAAGATTTCATTGTTTTTAAATCTTCACTGGTATATTTGTTCTCACTCATATAACATAAAACTGATATTTTATTGGTAAATTATGAAGTTTTTATCGTAAATATCATTGACCATATCAAATATTTTCGCCATTCCAAGCCCATCTTTGTTTGGTTGCCAAATTTGTTTTGGGTTCCATCTGTTTTTATCTGTCAATAATGGGTCATAATGTGGATTTTCAACAAACTCGCCACCAGAAAGCGAAAAATCGTATTGTTTTGGAGCAAGCTTCTTTAGTTCAACAAACTTATTATTGTTTTTTACCAATCCAAGACCAAACCCACAATAGCTACAACCAGTTCTTTGACAGCCAAGGCATTTGTACTTGTCATTTTCACACACAATTTCGCCATAAACATCACAATATGGTATTTTGTTCAACGAAATGTATTGTAAAATATCAGACTCATTCCAAAACGATAATGGAACGCTTCTTGCGTAATCGCCATCAAAGCTATTACATCCGCTTTTCAAATAAGCTGAAACACGCAAAGATGATTCTTCTGTCATAGTACCAATTATAGGTCTACGATGATATTTGCGCATATAAGACTTGCTTGGAAGCTTTTTCAATCTTGTGCAACAATGTCCAGATATGTTAAACGGAAGTTCAAGATAGGCAGGGAACCATCTTTCTTTTGTTCGTTTAGACTTATTCCCATTCTTGTCAAATTCTTGACCAATCAACTGATTGTATTTTGAAACACTCGACTTTTCACATTCTGGTCGTCTTGCAAAATATATGGCATCAGAAATTTCTTTTGAAAATATCGGATAACCATATTGTTTTATGACATCTATAAAAGAAATTGTTGGTTGAATAATGTCAACATTTTCAGTTTCCCTAACAAAACGCTGAATTTGTGGCAATTCGAGACCGGTATTGAAAAATACTGCTTTGATATTTGGGTTTACTTCCCTAACAAGATGAAGTAAAGCTGTGCTGTCTTTTCCACCACTAAAGGAAACATACACACCATCTTCGCCCCAATAATCTATCCATTCCCTAATTCGCTGTTGTGACTTCGCTATTTTTACATCCAAAGGAAGCGTACAAAGCATATCCAGTTCTTGTTTAGTTGGCATAATTCACATCTTTCTTACACAATCTCTTGAATGTCATAATATAAAACATGAATTTTATCGTAATTTTCATCAATGTGGATATGCCCACAATAGAAGGCTTTGGGCTGAACCTTTTGGAAAATCTTTTCAAGATAGTCAGAAAGTTCATCAGTTTTGTATGTCCAATTACCGAAATAAGCCAAGGCAGAACTCGGAGGACAATGAGAGATAATGTAGTCAACCTTATAGTCAACCTTTTCAAGATTGCTAATTCCAACATTGTACTCTTTATTGCTGGGCATTTCCTCTGGCCACCAGCTTTCGCCCAAAATCCTAAACATAGCCATGGGGTTATGATAAAGCTTAAGATATTTCTTCTTAAAATCTGGGTCTTTGGGGTCAAGAATACCATCAGAAATATCATGCGATGCGGCACCGCCGAATGTAAAGAATTTCTTTCCGTCAATGTCGAACACTTGACCACGACAAAGGTGTAAAATGTTGTCAGAAATTCTATGGACATATCCACCATGCCATTCTTCAACAGGATACTTATACAAAGCATCAAAGTTAGAATGGTTTCCGTCTACAAACAAAATGGTATATTTTAGTCTGCCAAGACTTTCAATTACCTTTTTATCTCCACCGCCACCATCCCAAATTCCGCCAAAATCACCACAAATAATCAAATAATCATCTCTTGTAAGGTCATTTTGGTCAAAATCTTGGAAGTTAAACAGGCGTTGAAAGCTTCTGTGGGTATCCCCAGTAATAAATATTCTACTCAATTATCCACCTCCTTTAATTTTGCCTTTGCTTCTAATGCATCAATTACGGCCATAATTCTGTGTGCGCAAACAGCAAAGTCATGTTCATTCCAACCACGAGTGGTCATGGCTGGTGTACCAATGCGAATACCGCTTGCTTCTTTAGGGCCACGCTTATCTCCAGGAACCATGTTCTTATTTACAGCAATATCAATCTTCTCCAAAGCGTCTTGAACCATCTTACCAGTCACATGAGGGTGTGTCTTGGTGAAGTCAAGCATGAACAAATGATTGTCTGTTCCACCACTAACTACATCATAGCCAGCATAGATAAATTCATCGCACATAGCTTTGGCATTAAGCACCACTTGATGAATATAGTCATAGTATTCCTTTGTGCAATCTTCTTCTGCACCAATTGCTTTGCCGCAAATCATATTTACCAATGGCCCACCTTGCGTTCCTGGGAATACTGCGCTATCAATCTTATGAGCAAGTTCCTGTCTACAAAAGATAAGACCACCACGAGCAGAACGAAGGGTTTTTTGAGTGGTTGTAGTAATAACATCAGCCAACCCAAAAGGCGTTTGATGTTCGTCGCCGATAATAAGACCGGCAATATGCGCCATGTCAACCATAAAGTATGGTCTTTCTTCCACATCACCATTCTTTACAGCATCATCAATAATACGCTTGATTCTGCGAAAATCAATTTCTCTTGAATACGCAGAGGCTCCAGCAAGAACCAACTTTGGCTTATACTGCTTGATTTTATTCGCTATATCATTATAGCAGATAATTCCGTCTTTGTCAAGGCCATATGTCACAACATTATAAAGCTTGCCACTAAAATTAAACGGAGCCCCATGCGACAAATGCCCCCCATCAGACAAACTCATTGCCAAAATTGTATCGCCATGTTCAAGTAGTGCGGAATAAGCAGCTTCGTTAGCCTGACTACCGCTATGCGGTTGCACATTTACATGATAGTCAGTCTTAAACGCCTCTTTCCACTTTTTTTGACAATATATTTCAAGTTCATCGACGAATTCCGTGCCACTATAATATCTGTTTTTGGGGTATCCTTCAGCATATTTAGAAATAAAACAAGACGATACAGCCCATCTTGTTACATCACTTGGATAATTTTCAGAAGCTATTAATTCAATCGTTTTATTCTGTCTTTTTTGCTCCTTTTCAATTAAATAGGCTATATAAGGATGTTTTTTATTTAATTGTTTATATATTTTTCTATCAATTATGTTTTTAAACATTATTAATCTCCGAAATATAATTATTTAATAACTCTGGGAAGTTTAAATAAGCAAATTCTTTATGATGTATTACAGCAAGCTTATCTCTTTCAATGGCTGCCTGCTCTGCTGTATCATAATTTTTTGTTCTATAAGACTTTCCATCAACCGTAATATATCCACGAAATTTTTTCCGCGTCTACCGACACCCTTATAACCAGTGGTGTTGTCTGAACGAATACCCCGATTACGACAATTTTCTGCGTGTGTTGCGCTTCTTAAATTACTTTCTAAACAGTTATCTCTATTTCTATCTATATGGTCGCAATATTTTCCAGCAATAATTTGATGAATGTCAACACTTTTACCGTTTTGAAATATACTCCATACATCACGACGCTCATCATACCACAAATGATAGTCTTTAAAATACTCTAACCATTTTAAGTCTATTGTTACAAACTTATCTTTATATTTGTCAGAATAAATATTTACAATATCATTTTCAATTACGAATTTATTAAAAGGTTTTTTATTTATATGTTGATGTTTCTTTATGGTTTCTGTGTTATAGCATCCACAAGAGTGCTTTTTGCTTTTTTTATTCTTCAATACACCAGTTGTTCTTTCACAAGTCTTGCCGCAATCGCACTTACACAACCACACGACATCGCCATGAGTTCCACGCTTATTTGTCTTTTCAATAACTTCGAGTTGGTCAAATTTTTGACCAACCAAATTAATTGATTTTCCCATATGAACCACCAAATCTATTAATTTTTCTGTAAATCCCCACTTGCATACCCCCGAACACCGTTTATAATTGGAAATGCTATAATTGAAACTACAATCGCTGTAACGATACCAAGACCAAGTCTTACAAAAAATGCTGCGAAAACATATGCCTTTGTATAGTATCCTAAGATTATAGCATCCAGCGCCATTACACCAGTATTTACTATTGTAACAATAATACTGGACATTGAATTTACCAATAAAAAATGATAAAAACCAATTTCATTAAAGCCATTTATTGTTCTTTTTCTAAATAACCAATATAGATTACCAACGAGAACTGCTCTTAATACTGGTGGAATTATCCACAAAACAGTAGTAACACCAATTCCGTAATTCAATAACTGGCCCAGAAATTCGCCTATAAAAACAGAAATCGCAGCCATTGTTGGGCCACACAAATAAGCCATAACAACCGTAACAAGAGAGGCAAACGAAATTCTAATGTTCCCAGCTCTAATTGTAAGAAGCGACATGACAAAATACAGCGCCCCCATAACGGAAATAACGGCCATAATCTGTGCCAAACTACTCGATTTCTTCCGTGTCTTCTTGCCTGTACCAACCAATAGAAACATCCCCACATTCTGAACATTCAAGTATTTCTACTGTAACATTCTTTAATTTTTGTTTCAGTCTATAAGCATGGGGCTTCATTTCGTGGATTCCATCAAGTTTAACAACAACCCCATCTGGAAATTTACACTTATCCATATAATCCTCACGCAACAGAAACGATGTTGTCTATATTAATAGTCATAATATCCATATTGCCACTACTTTCTTTTCTTATAATTCCGTCAAGTTTTTCCTTTTCGATTACGTTTCCGTTCATGTAATAACTGCTTTTTGCCTTACTGCCATTTACAGTAGCGCATCTTAGATACACCTTACCATTATGTTCAATGAAATATGGATATTCTTTCCACTTACCCCAAGGCAGCCCTTCATTTTCATGCGGCAATTGTCCGTTATTTCGCTTGTCTTTTACTGCGGATATATTATCATATTCTACACCGCATCTAACAACAATTGTCGTTTTTCTATAAATGACAGTGCCTTTATAGGCAGACTTTACTGGAACATCTTTTTCATATGTCATAGACATAAATGTTCCGTTCTTTTTACTCTTAACAATATTTCGGATTTCTTCAAATTTCATATAAACCCCTCCTTTTATGTCTTTATTATAACATAATTAGAGGGGCTTGTCAAGTATTACTTATATTCTTTGACGAGAAAATCATAAAGGTCTTCAGCAGTTTTAAGTTCGACCTCGTTTTCAAGCCCATCTGCATCAACATATTTAACAGTTGCGTCTTTCTCTCCGCACTCACGGTCATAAATCCACCATGCAATGAACTCGTCTGTGTCATTCATGGCATCCATAAGCACATCAAGCATAAGGTCTTCAAAATCGCAATACGAAAAAGACATGAAATTCAAGTCTTTGAAAGCATCAGAAACCTTTTCCTCGACTTCCCAGAACTTTTTAAGTCTATCGAAGTAAGAAACAAACTTTTCTTTTGTAATCATAAATTCACCTTATCCAAAAATACCTGTCGGCACAGGTTCTTCTTCATGAATATTTGCTACAATTTTTTCAGCAACATTATCAGGATAGTTAATTTTACTACACTTTTCCCAACTATATGCTTTATCTCTCTCTTCATTATTGGAATAAAGCCTAAAAGACTTACTATCATAATGAAGCTTCACTTTTTTATTCAAAAGACCAGTCTCTCTATCTTTAAGACAGGTCAAAACAACATCGTAACCCTCTGGGTCGTTATAAAGCCTATTAACACTAAATGCTCTATTACAAGCCTTTACATGGGTGCTGCTACCTTGAATATCATCAGCGCCAATATCTGCTGCTCCCTGTGGAAGTTTTCTTGAATGAATGACCAAACAAACCTTGACAGGATTTTTGTTTGTAAATACCTTTAGTTTCTTAACAAAACTTGCTTCCTTGTCATATCTATTCTCGCCTTCTTCTTTTGAACAGTCAACAGTAAGCAAGGAGTCTACAACGAAATTTGTCACACCATATCTTTTATAGGCATAAGACATAGCATCCATAATAGACTTTGAGTTAGTATCAAAGTCATTTTCTTCGTTGTAAACGAACACAGAATCATAATAAAACTTTTTCATTGACTTTACTGCTTCTTTAGAAACGCTATATCCATTTGGCGCATTATCATTATGAAACTCAAGTATATGTCTACGAGAAGCTAAAGGTTTCAGAACATTGCCAAGCAACATCCCAGGATTAATCTCTCCAGAATAGATAAAAACCTTTTCACCAGCTTCAAGTGGCGCAGCAACAAACATTGTATTGATAAGTGTACTTTTGCCAGAAGCGGCAGCGCCAGTCAAAATAACTAACTGCCCCTCAAAGGTTCCCCAAAACACCTTATCAATATCTTCAATTCCGGTAGAAATTCTTGGAAGATTCATAATGTCTTTTTCTTCTGCATCCATCAACCGACTAACAAACGGGTTATCAGTGATTTTAGCAGAAGCTATCATGGCAAGAACAGCATCTTTTCCACAAGCTATAAGAACATTATTGGCATCAATCTTGTCTTCATCAGAACCATATTGAGCATAATATTTACGAATTTCTTCTTGAATATCGGGATTAGGTTCAACGATTTTTACTCTATATTGCCCAAGACGCATGGCGCAGTTTTTTGCCATTTTTCGACCAGGCTCATCACTATCAGACCAAATAATAATTGACTCTAACTTTTCAAGAAATTCATAATTTGTATCGACCCATGACATATCTGCTGCTCCACCAGGGATTGACACTGTATTCATAAACCCAGCTTCAACACAAGCAAGTCTATCATTTAAGCCCTCTGTTATCAATACTGGCCTTGTTATATCTATCTTATCAAGCCCATAAAGAAGTGGTGGATTTGTAAAACCCTTTTTCCATCTCCACTTCATAAGGTCTTTGTTAGTTGCTTTGTGCGACACACGATATTTTGTAGTAATAAGCTTACCATCTTGGTCTTTAAACTGATAAGCAATATCACCATTTTCAGCCTGTTTTACAGAACAGAAGTCAAGAGTTTCTTTGCTAATACATCTTTTAGCAAGATAGTCCTCAACAATTGCCCTATCATTTGGCTCCTCGTCTGGAACACAAATCCATTTTGAAGCTTCTTCTTGTACTTCAAAATCCCTTTCGGAATATTCCATTCCGACAAGTTCAAACAAAGCCTTTACAGCTTCGGAATACGACTTCGACTCATAAATAATAAAGTAATCAAGAATACCAACAACTTTACCATTTCCAAAGTCTTTGAAGTAATATTCCTTTTTATTCCACATGAAACTTGGTTTTGTTTCATGTCTAAATGGACTAAAAGCACAAATAGAAGTTGCTGTTTCAGTAAACCCCTCAAGGGGGATACCGTCAGCTATGATTTTAGCTGCGGCATCACCAAGAAGGGCTTTTGCTTCATTGATTTTCTCAATAGAAACTTTCATGTCATTCCTCCGTTAAGCAGGAATCAGAAACACTACATAAATGATTACAGAAGAAATCATTGTGGTTTGGAACAAATATTTCAGTATTATATATTCGTTCAACACAATTATCGGCCCATTTAAGCGTTTGTAGAAGTTTATTTTCATTAAAAAGTTCTACGGTTTCCGATTTTGTTCTAAAATGATTAAACTTCAGTTTATATGGGAACACCCCATATTTCTCTTTTACAGATAACGAATAAATATAAAGCTGTCTTAAATATTTTTCCTTCTCTGCCTTTGAACCAAACTTGCCCTTTGATTTATAATCATTGATTATATATCCATTATCATCCATAGATAGTCTATCAATATAAGCAATAAAGTCTCTTTTCTTTCCATACAGCTCTATTTGATATTCCATCTTTAATTCTGTTCCAACAGTTTTGTCTGTAAAACCTTCAAATGTTGACAAAAAATCAATTGCTTGGTTATAATAAGATGTTTCCATATTTTCAAACGGTGGATATTCTGTTATGAACTTATCGTAATTTCCTTCAAAATACGGAACAAGTTCTGGAAAGTCCAACTGCTGTTTTGAAAACATCTCTAAAATAAGATGCATATACGAACCATACTGGGAAAAGAAATTTTCTTTCTTCTCAGACTTATCTATATATGTATTATACCACATTTTAGGGCAAGTGTCAAAGGAAGATAGGTTTGAGTAAGACCATACCAGCCCATCTAAAATGAACTGGTATGTGTCTTTGTCAAAATTTATCAACGGAGGAAATCGCTCCATAAACTCGAAAGCAAACTATTAGCGGAATTACCGAAAGTAGAATACTTCGTAGTATATGTGCCTACTGTTGGAAAATCATAAGCAGAATATTTATCGTTAATTTCCTTTACAAGCTTTTCAAGGCTTTCAATGTCTGCCTTGTATTCAGAGTACATAGTTTCTCTTTTTGTCTTGGCTTCTTCTGCCTTTTTCTTCAGCTCTTCATGTCTTGCTTCACAAGCTTTTATTGCCTCAATGTCTTCAGAAGTCTTTCCACAATAACTACAAACATATTTCATTGTTTATTCACCCCAATATTTAATTAGAACGGCAGGTCTTCAGCAGGAGCAGCATCTGCCTTTGGAGCAGAGATTGTCTGAACATCAGGCTTTACAGCGGGCTTACCACCAGCATCTTCGCAATTAAATACTACACAATCCCAGAATGTAGTATTGTTCTGTTTGTTGAAGAAGTTGGAAACACCACAATTAAGAATCTTTACACGGCCACCTTCAGGAACGCCATGTACGACAGGGACTGCATCACCAACAAACTTTACATAGCTACTAAAGTCTGTCTTGTAGCCACCACCAAACTCCTTCTTGCTTGTAGAACACTGACAACTATAAGATGTGATTCTGCCATCATCAGTAGTCTTTGGGGTCTTTTTCCAAATAGTAATATAAGAATTGTTACTAAACATTAATTTTTTACCTCACTAAAATTAATAATTTTGTACTGCTTCAAGAATTTCCTTCAGCTTGGCAACATCCTTCACAGTATCATAACGCTTGGAACCACCATTAATCTTCGCAATAAGGTCATAAATCTCGTCCTTCGACTTACCAGCATCAACCTTCTGCTTAAAGGCTTCTGTAATCTCTGGGACAATATTCGATGCCTCTGGAGCATTTACAGGGTTTGCCTTTTCAAGAACGACCTTTTGTACTGTATCTTCTGGAGCAGCACCATCCAACCAAGCAGCAAGCTTCTTACCAGTATCACTATCAATCTTCAAGAACTGGCCATCGAAAATACCAGTACGGTCTTTGGTAGCACCAGCAATATGGGTTTCGTCAATATCGAAGAAGAGAGTAAACTCATAAATAAAGCCATCTCTTGCAACGGGGGAAAGACCAAGCTTCTGTACGGAGTTCTTGCCACGCTCATCCTTGCTAATCTCGTAAGCAGTTTTAGAACGCAAGGTAGCAATAATATGCATATCAGTCTGAAGCATACAATCTACAAACTCGCTATGCTCCTTGGAAGGCTCACGCCAAGACGTGTAAGAATTACCAGTCTTTGCAGCAATATTTCCCTGCTTATCAAGAACTGCCATCCACAAATGAGAAGCAGAATCAATGATAGCGCACTCCATTTCAGCTTCCTTACACAACTTAATTGCTTCAATGTACTGCTGTGGAGTATAGGGAGGAGAAAGTGTAACGCTTTGATAATTGCCAATCTTGATGCCTTTTTGGTCGTAGCCAGCATAAAGCTCACCAGAACCATTTTCAGAATCAATAATTGCAATCTTCGACCAACAGTCCTCATCAGACCACTTCGGATGTTCGCCTTTTACAATACCATAAGCCAAAAGAAGCGAACTCATTGTCTTACCAGCACCAGACGGTGCTGCGATGCCGATTTTCAACTTTGCCTTTTTTCTTACGGCTGTTTTCAGTTGCAATGCCAAATCAACATACCTCATTTCTTTGTTTTTGAAAATTTTATATCTAAAGTCTCTTGACTTGTACCCGTATTATACCACAAGGGCATGGCTTTGTCAAGGGGGTTTGGAAATGTTTACAGAAAATTCACAATCTTTTTCTTTTAGGATTCTAAAGAAAAATAATTTGTTTAATGTTTACACATATATACAGTATAACATAAATTTATACTTTTGTCAAGTATAAGCCATAAATTATTATTAAAACTAATACCTTGTAGTAATTAATTATAATCTTGTAGATACTTTATAGTTTTATACTAACTTATACCTTGTAGTTATTATATTATATCAATCTTGATATATATAATATTAATATATATTATATTAATAATTGCCTGTATATATTTTTTTGTAGGAAAATATATACAGGCAATATTATATATATAACTAAATAATATATCAAGATAAATATATTATATAATTATATATATAATAGCATATATGAAAATAATATATATAAATAATATTAAATATAAAATATTATTATAGATACTGCTGATATTATAGCATATATAAGCTGGCTTGTCAAGGAGATGTAGAATTTACAGTTATTTCCAGTTTAATACATATAATTTACAAAAAATTAACATTTAGGGTATTGATTTTTACAGTATATGGTGATATAATACGATTACAATAACAAAAATTTACAAGAAATGGGGGTTTGAGATGATTGTAAGCGACTTGTTTGATTTTGAAGCATCGTGTATTCTTTGTGATTCAGATGATGTCGATTTTTTTATAGTTGACGAAAAAACAATTAAACTTGTCTGCAATAGCTGTGGCTGTGTTGATTATATTGAATTAGAAGAATAAGGGGTGGTATTTTCTGGTTAAAATTGTTAAAAAGAACGGAAACGTGGAAGATTTTGATGGAAACAAAATCAGAAAAGCGATTGAAAAGAGTGCTGAAAGGGTTTGTGTATCACTAACTGATAAAGAAGAAAACAAGGTAGTTGCAACAGTAAAAAAGCAACTGCAGTACAATGAAGTGCCAATCCCTGTGTCTACTATTCACAATATGGTAGAGTGCGCTTTGGACAGCGTGAACCCTGCGGTAGCGAAATCTTATAGAGAGTATCGTGATAACAAATCTGCGTTTGCTTCCATGCTTGATAGGGTTTATAATAAAAAGCTTTCATTAAACTTTATAGGCGATAGAAGTAACGCTAATGCTGATTCTGCTTTAGTAACAACACAAAAAGCTATTGTATACAACGAGCTTAATAGCGAACTGTATAAAAAGTTCTTTCTTACTAAAGAGGAAGAAAAGGCCATGTCTGAAGGATATATCTATATCCATGACCGTGGAAGTAGACTTGACAGCATGAACTGCTGCCTTGCTGACATTAGAACCATTCTTAAAGGCGGCTTTGTAATGGGTAACCTTGACTATCAAGAGCCAAAATCTTTGGATGTTGCCTTCGATTTAATTGGCGACATAGCAATGAATATGGCAGCTTGTCAATATGGTGGATATTCTATTTCTGAAATAGACAAATTGCTTGCGCCGTATGCCAAAATGAGCCACCATAACTATATGCACGAATATTTTTCGCTTGTTCCAAATGGTTCTTTTGAAGATGCTGATAAGTGGGCATTTGAAAAAACAACAAGAGATGCAGAACAAGGATTCCAGGGTTGGGAAATGAAATTCAACTCTGTTGCTTCAAGTCGTGGAGATTATCCATTTACAAGTATCTCATTTGGGCTTGGAACAGATAGGTTTGAATCAATGCTTTCTTCTGTATGTTTGAAAGTAAGAAAGAACGGACAGGGAAAACAAGGGTTTAAACATCCTGTACTATTTCCTAAATTAAGCTTTTTCTATGATGAGAATTTGCATGGTGAAGGTAAAGAACTTGAATGGTTATTTGATGAAGCGATAGAATGTTCAAGAAAAGCAATGTATCCAGATTATATTTCTTGTACTGGTGATGGATATGGGCCAAGCATTTATAAGAAATATGGTATTACAATTTCAAGAATGGGTTGCCGGGCAAATCTTTCACCATGGTATGAGCGTGGTGGAATGGAACCTGCCGACGAGAATGACAAACCTGTATATGAAGGTCGATTTAATTTGGGCGCAATATCTCTTCACTTTCCAATGATTGTGGCAAAGGCACAACAAGAAAATCGTGATTTTTATGAGGTTTTAACATATTATCTTGATTTGTGTCGTGCTATTCACAAAAGAACATTTAGTTACTTGTCGCATAAAAAAGCTGGTACAAATCCACTTGGATTTTGTCAAGGCGGATTTTTAAATGGAAACTTTGACCCAGAACAAGAACTTGGTGAAGATTTTCTTCGTCCAATGACCATGAGTTTTGGCATTACTGCATTAAATGAAGCAAGTGTAATGTATAACGGTAAGTCTATTGCAGAGGATAACACATTTGCTATTGATGTTCTTAAATTTATTAACGAATATGCTGATAAATATAAAAAAGAAGACAATATACTATACGCAATTTACGGTACCCCTGCCGAAAGCCTCTGTGGTCTTCAAATAGAACAATTCCGTAAAAAGTATGGAATCGTAAAAGGTGTTTCAGACAGACCGTACACAAGCAACTCATTCCATTGTGGTGTCTGGGAAGACATTAGTCCAGTTCAAAAACAAGATATTGAATATCCAATGTTCCACCTTTGTAATGGTGGTAATATTCAGTATTGCAGATATACAACTGATTACAATGTTGAAGCAATGAAGACACTTGTCAGACGAGCGATGAAGATGGGTTTTTATGAGGGCATTAATCTTCAACTTGATTATTGTGAAGATTGTGGTGCTTCGTTTATTGATAAAGATGAATGTCCTAAATGTGGAAGTAAGAATATTACACGAATTGAGCGTATGAATGGCTACCTTGGTTACTCAAAAGTTAAGGGTAGAACCATGTATGCAGACCATAAGCTTGCGGAATTTAAAGATAGGAAGTCCATGTGATGAATTATATAAAAATTGATACTTGCAACATGAACAATGGTGATGGACTTCGGTGCGTAGTTTGGCTGTCTGGATGTAATCACCATTGCAAAAACTGCTTTAATCCAGAAACATGGGATGAAAATTGTGGAGATGAATTTGGTGAAATTCAACAAAATGTAATTTACGAAACATTGCAACAAGATTGGTGTTCTGGAATAACATTTACTGGTGGTGACCCATTATTTCCAAAAAATATTGAACAATTGCTTCAATTATGCAAAAACATTAAGAAAAAATTTCCTAAAAAGACGATTTGGGTTTATACAGGATATTCTTATGATGATGTAAGTTTACTTGATGGATTTAATAACATTGATGTTCTTGTAGACGGTGAATTTGTAGAAGAACTTAAAAGCCCACTTGCCAAATGGGTTGGAAGCTACAACCAAAGAGTTATTGATGTAAAAAAATCATTAAAATCTGGTAAAATCACGCTTTATTAATAAAAATAAATTTATTTAACAAGGAGTTAAAATGAATAAAGTTACTGTTTATGTAAATGATTTTTCTAATGGGAATGTTACCGTTGATGCAGCAAGACTTCGTGAGTATTTTAATAAGGCTTGCGAAATGTCTATTAAAAATGGAAATTGTACGGAAATCGAATTTTGCACAATTAAACCGTCTGAAGTGTTCAACATGGCAAATTACGAGAACGCAGTTCAGCAAACCGTGAATGTTTTGGAGGAAGCGCTGAAAAATGCTTGATGAAATCAAAGTGGAAGTTCTAAAACATCCGACCGATGAAGATTGGTTGTGGTGTAAAACCTGTACACTAAACACAATTGGGAAAAAGACAGCGCAAATGCCAACGGAAGAATGGAAAAGAAAAATTCTTGCCGCTGAACACAGCCCAATTAGAGAGCTTTGGTTTGGTATTCGTATGACAGTCCCATACTATATCTCGGTTCATTTCACGAGACATGGCACTTTTGCTAACCATTATGTTCAGTCGCAGCGTAATGACAGGCAAGATAACTACGACAGAAATGCCGCAAGACAGGACGCTATGGTTAGTCATATAATGTCTGTAAACGCACAGGAATTGATTTATATGGCACATAAGCGTCTTTGTGCGCAAGCAGACCCAGTTACAAGAAAAGTTATGGGAATGATAGTAGAAGAAGTTCTAAAAACTAACCCAGAGTTTAAAGAGTTTTTGGTGCCATTGTGTGAATATCGCAATGGTAAATGCACAGAGTTTTTCCCATGTGGAAGATATTAAGATAAGGAAAGCAAAATATAAAATGGAAAATGTAAAAATTAAGAAACTTAAAGAAAATGCCGTAATTCCCAAAAAAGCATTTCCATATGACGCCGGATTTGATTTGGCAGCCTGTCTTGATTGTGACAGCATAAGTATTCCTGTTGGCGAAACTGTAAAAATTGGTACTGGTCTTGCTATTGCCGTTCCCAATGGTTATTTTGGTGGTATTTTTGCCAGAAGTGGGCTTTCTACAAAGCAAGGTTTGCGCCCTGCTAACTGTGTTGGTGTTCTGGATGCATCTTTTAGAAATGAAGTAATTGTACCGCTTTATAACGATAGTGATGAAGTTCGTATTGTAAAAAATGGCGATAGAATTGCACAGCTTATTATTTTGCCAGTTTATGACACTAATATGGAAGTTGTAGACGAACTTGACGAAACTGACCGTGGATTGGGCGGATTCGGTAGTAGCGGGGTGTAAAATATGTTAGAAGGATGGATTTGTCCAAGATGTAAACGGGTAAATGCTCCATGGGTTGACCACTGTGACTGCATCGACGATTCGTTGAAAACCAACAATATAAATTGTTGTCATCAATGGATTCCAGGAACTGTGTCAACCGCTGGAACAATGTATGTATGTGCTATTTGTGGGGCAACAAAAATGGAATATTATAACACAGATAGCTATGCTCGTAATATCACAAACTATTAAGATGTAAAAAATGGTGAAGCTAAATGCTTCACCATTTTGTTATATTAAGCGCCGTAATCGTAGCCAACTTTGCCATAAACTGTTACTTCACCAGAACCATACTTAACAATGTTTGCCCTAATATCACAAAGGCCGTTCACATTTCCAGAATAGATTCCATTTTCTGTCATGGTTTTTGCGACTTCTAAAGTAGACATATTAACAAGGGCAACATTGTGCCACTCACCAACACCAGGCAAAATTCTTCCTTGAATTGCTACTTCACAGCCAGTTCCGCCACTAACTTCTACAATAACCATAGAGCCTTTGTTGCCGTTTACAATCTGAAACTTGCTTTCACCAGCAGCAGTAGCTTTATCAAAAAATTTGCAGTCAGCAGTAATATACATTCTATTCCACCCCCATTAAGCAGTAGTTATTTGATACCAAAAGTCACCAGTAGACTGGCCACTTGGTTGATTTGCATTTAAATTTATATCAACACCACCAACAGAAGATAGTGCTGTCTTAACAAAGGCTGTTGTAGCCACCAATGTGTTGTTGGCATTTGATGCTGGCGTTTGTGCGGAAACTGTTCCAGAAAATGTTTTGTTTCCAGTAATGGTTTCTGTTCCGTTTTTATGTACCACATTGCTGTCAACTGCGTAATAAGATGCCAACTGCCCATTTAGTTTGGAAGAATCTGCGGCAGTAGCTGTTTTGTCAAGCTTATTGGCTATAAGATTTCTTATATATTCATCTTGGAATGGAAGCTGCGAATAGGTCTTAACTCCATCACCAATTTTATATCTTGTTTCGCCAGCCTCTGTATCAACAATGATAATTTCACCATTAAGCAATATAGGATTATTGGTATTCCAATTGGCGCTTGTGTCACGTTTCATTTTTATTCGTGATGCTAAAGTTTTTGTCGCCATAAGCAGCCTCCTATTCTTACACAATACGCCCACGATTGTGGGCGCATTGTATCATATATTCTTATTTCAAATTACAGAGCGCCAACTCTGGTAGAAGAATTGCCGCAATCGAACACGACATAGTCTCCCTCGGTCTGAAGAATATCGTTGATATTACCAGTCTTACCAATCTGACTAACAGCAGTTGCATCAATCTTGTTGTTTACAACACCAGTAAGGGCAGTAACAGAAGCCTTTACACCATAAACGGTGTTCTTGCTTGCGTCATCAGCAGCAGTACCAAGAACAGCATCAGCGTATCCTTTTGCAGTCGCATTGATAGAAGCTACGGTGGCATATGCAGCGTCTTTCAAGCCAGCAACAGGAACATCCGTGCCGCCAACGGAAATGTTACCGTTAGCTGTGCCAGTCGTAATGTCTGCCTTCTGAAGAGCAGAATCGGCCTTGCCAAGAGAGGTCTGAACAGCGGTAACAAGTTTCTCTTTGGTGATAGTGCCATTATTGATGGTGGCGGTCAGAACAAAGTCATCGCTAACAGAAGTGGTAATAATACCATCTGCAGCAGTACCGCCAGTAACATATTCAATAAGGGTATCAACATTGATATACAGCTTGTCGCTGGTAGCGTTAGCAAGAGTCAGAACGATATAAGTGCCAGCGGGCTGACCAGCAGGATTTTTAACAACCTGACCAGACTGGACAACCATATCCTTGGGGATATTAATGTCTACGCCTACTGGGGTACCATCCTTAGTAAGCTGATAGACTGCGGCGTAGTCGCCAGAATCAGCCTTTTTAGCAATAGTGTATTCTGCTGCGGCAGGAATAGTAACTTTCAGACCAGCAGCACTAAGAGTAGCGGCATTGCCAGCAGCGGGGTCAAGCTTAATGCCGACAGTTGGGGCAGTAGCAGTTCCACCAATTTCGATGCCTTTATTTGCGGTAGCAGCCACAGAAGCAACCTTGCCGTTAGCAGCAGTCAACGCCTCAGCAGCAGCCTTTTTAGCACCATACACGGTATTTTTGGTGGAATCATCGCCTTCTTTACCAAGAACAGCGTCGGCATAGCCCTGTGCGGTGGTGTTCAAAGTAGCAACTTCTGTATAAGCTGCATCTTTAAGACCAGCAACCGCAACATCTTCGCCATTGAATTTTACTGTGCCGTTTGTAGTGCCAGTAGTAAGGGTGCTAACAGGAATGGTGATAGGTTCACCAACAGCGTTCCAAGTGCCAGGAGCTTCAGACAGTTCATGCTTGTAAAGCTGGAACTTTCTCGGATTAGTAGAATCAACTTCAATCTTATAGGTGGTATTAGTGTCCTGTACCTTGCCACTAATATAAGCATCAAGACCGGAAATTTCTTCAGCAGTATAAGTAGGCTTGGTTGCTGCTTTAGCCCAAGTATAAACATCGGCAGCAAGGCCACTTACAAAAGGAAGTTGACTGAATTTCTTTGTGCCATCACCAATTTTAATAAGAGTACAGGGTTCCTGCACAACAGCGTTAGTGTCAGCAGGAACAACAGCAATGGCAGCTTCGCCAGCCAGAAGTACGGGGTCGTTAGCAATCCAGTTGGCATAAAGGTCATATTTAAGTTTAAGACGAGCTTTCAAATCTTTAGTAGCCATTTAAATCATCCTTTCTAATGAAAGAAGGGGTGGTCAAATAATTGACCACCCACATTATAAACTAATTATCCTTGAGCAGTACCGCCATTCCAAATGAGGGTATCAGTGCCCTGCTGGAACAGGTCTGTACTAACAGCCTTAACAGAAATAACACCATCAGCAGAACCAATAGTAACATCGTCTACCTTAACA
>ERZ779982.63-NODE-63-length-59454-cov-3.726426_pt1 | contig 59454 bp, 68 predicted proteins | sample MGYA00511936_ERZ779982 | MGnify/ENA primary metagenome ERZ779982 (study PRJEB29588, sample SAMEA2146682) | human gut metagenome | biome: human gut; feature: human-associated habitat; material: faeces | place: Denmark | collected 2008/2010 ... | reverse complement strand
ATCGGTGTCCGCCCAGTTATCAACCTAAAAGCTGATACACTGATAACTAAGGGAGATGGAACATCACTAAATCCATTTGTAGTATCATAGAAAGTGCGTTAGGCAAAATGACTCATCATTTTGCCTAGCAAAAAATATATATAATAAAAAATAAAGAAAATAATTATGCCAGAAGATATAATGTATACTTCAATTAGCTAGAAAGAATATTTTCTATTTAGTTGAAAAATATGGTGCATTGAAAAAAAAGTTAAAAGGGCAGTCTATTAACGGACTCTCTCCTTTCCCAACTTGTATTCAAGTTTTTCGCTCTCTCCGTCTAACTTCAATTCTAACAACTCGAATGCTAACGTTTGGAATGTGATGCCATCAGGCAGTTTGAATCCGTGGAATAACGTGACGAATTCCATCGGTGTCCGCCCAGATTCCTACTATAAATTAGGTTTGTCTATCCTATATTTGACCGTGAATTATCGATTAAGGTTGATAATCTGAGGAAGTAATGGTAATAACCATAATCATTAGATTGGAAACAAGGCTGGTCTTTGGCATAACTAGTATGGGTGAAAAATGAAAGTAAAAGATAAATATGAAGAAATTAAATGCCTACATCAAGATGAAGTAGTATTATTTAAAGTGGGTAGTTTCTATGTTACTTTTTCTAAAGATGCAATAGTTTTAAATTATTTGTTTTCCTATCAGATAAATAATGGTAAACTAGGCTTTCCTATTTCAGCTTTTGAAAAAGTATGTGCTAATTTGAAAGAGAAAAACATCTCTTTCTATATTTTTGAAGAAGAAGATAAAAACTATAAAAGTGATGATAACTTGTATAATGATATAGCAAAAATTGCAGAAAGAAGTTATTATAGTAAATGTTCTAATGAATTATTATTAGAAAGAATTAAAAATTTAATAACAACAAATAAAGATAACTATAATAAAATCAAGGAGTTTGTTGATGAACTCTAATGATGGATTTAAACTTTTATCTAGTAGTGAAAAGACTATTGATTATATAAATAAACAACTGGTTAATTTTCCTAAAAAGGAAGTAGTATTAAAACAAAATATTGAAAAAACTATGTATTCAATAATTGAGGATATATTCTCTTATCGAATAGAGGATACAAATAGAATAAAACTTAAGTATTTAAAATCATTATTGATACAGATTTCAATGTTAGATTATTATATGCAAGTTAGTTATAAGAAAAAAATTATTAGCCCTAAGAAGTACATATCCGTTAGTAATTTTTTAATTGAGATGAAAAAGATTTCTTATGGGGTGATTAAAAGTGAAAAGAAAGACACTTAGTTATGATAAAGTAGTTACAATCGAAAATCTTATGGATGTATATAAAACTGTTAGAAATAATACAAGGCATAAAGAAAAAATTTTCGTATTTGAACTATTTTTTTCTTGCAATATTATTTCTATTTACAATATATTGAAAAGTGAAGAGTATAAACATGGAAAATATAATATCTTTATTATTAAAGAACCTAAGTATAGATTTATCATGAGTGAGTGTATGCCTGATAAAATAATTAATCACTTAATTAGTACTTATTTTCTATTTCCTTTAATTGATCCCTTACTATTACCGATGAATGTTGCTACAAGACCATTAATGGGATCAAGTAAGGGGATAGAATATGTCAAAAAGTATATTAATAAATTAAAGTATAAGCATGATAAAATATATGTTTTAAAGTGTGATATAGCTAAATATTTTTATTCGATTGATCAAGAAATATTACTTGAAAAATTAAAAAATTTGATTGATGATAATAGAGTATTTAATTTAGTAAAAGAAGTGATTATAAGTACTAATTATGATTATGTTAATGAGTGTATTAATAAGTCTATTGATAAAGAAATAAAAAGATTAAAAACTCTTCCTATTAACGATTATCAAGAACATGTTAATAGTCTTAAGAGTATTCCTCTTTATAAAAAAGGTAAGGGGTTACCTATTGGTAATATGACTAGCCAGATATTAGCGGTTTATTATCTTAATGATTTGGATCACTATATTAAAGAAAAACTAGGAATAAAATGTTATGTAAGATATATGGATGATTTTATTCTTTTTCATGAGGATAGAGAGTATCTTAAATATTGTTTAGGTGAGATTGAAAAAAAATTAGCTGAGGTTAAATTAAAACTAAATAAAAAGACTCAAATACTAGAAATTCATCATGGATTTTGTTTCCTTGGATATAGGTTTATATTAGAAGATAAGAAATTATTAATGCTATTAAGTAGTGATACAAAGAAAAGAGTGATAAAAAGAGTAAAATATGTTAGAAAAAATAAACCAGAAATGCTTGATAAAACTTTGGCAAGTTATAATGGTTATTTAAATAGAGCTGCAAGTGGAAGTTTTCGTTTTAAACATGATTTGAAAGTGAAAAAATAGTAGCATTTTTTTTAGTTTTGCATAAATTACTTTAGAGGGAGGAATGTGTATGTTAAAACTAACTATTTTACAACAGATGTTAGTAGTTTCCATCGCCTTAAGTACTATTACTTGTGCTCTAGTTCAAAAAACAAAAAGATGTTTAAAGTGTTCTTCATGTTTATGTCTTTATAGTTTTGCTATCAATTTAGTATTAGGTGTTCTTTTCTGTATTACTTTTACCTCTATTACCTTTCCTGAAAGTTTATGGGTAGGCTTTTTTAGTTTTATTGGAGCTGATACAATCTATAAATCTTTAGAAGGTAAGCTTAAATCATATAGAGATTTAACTAATAGTGAAAGTATTGTGATTAATAAGAAAAATGTTATAGAGAGGAGTAAAAAATAATGGAGAAGCCTCTTTATCCTAGTCCTCATATGCGAATAACGCAAGGTTATGGAGTAGGAACTCATAAGAATAGTTTTGCTATAGATGATGGGGGAAGTGATTCGGGAATAGATTTTATTCTAGCCCCATTTACGGGAGTTATTAAAAAGATTTATCCCAATGATGCTAACGAAGTATGGTTAGAGAGTGTTGATAAAGTAGAGTATCCTGATGGAACAATTGATTATATGACTATGTTATTCGCTCATGATAATGATGTTTCTAATTTGAAAGTTGGTCAAGTAATTCCTAGAGGAACAAGGTTTTATGAAGAAGGAACTAAGGGAAATGTAACTGGTAATCATGTGCATATGGAGTGTGGAAAAGGAAAGTTTACTGGTAGTGGTTGGCATAAGAATGAAAGTGGTTATTGGTCTATTAATAATCCTAAAAATCCAGTTGACTGTCTTTGGATAGACGATAGTATAAAAGTACTAAATAGTAATGGTTATACATTTAAGAAAATAGAATCTATAAAAGAAGAAACTAAAAAAGAAGAAGTAACTGATAATCAGAATAATACTTCAACTAGAAAAATAGAATTAGTGTTTACTTGTAAGAAAAATGGTTTATATGCGATTGAATTAAAAGAAAATGAAAAATTATATATTGAATAATTTTTCATCCTAGAGTTATATCTAATATCATCATAAGGACAAAACCAAATAATGTAAAGAAGGCCATCAGGTCTTTTTTTGGGTTAGTTTGACTTTCTGGTATCAATTCTTCTACTACAACATAAATCATAGATCCAGCTGCAAAAGCTAATAAGAATGGTAGAATAGTTTTTATCTTTAAAACAAGTATAGTACCAATAACTGCTGATATTGGTTCTACTATTCCAGATAGTTGTCCATAAAAGAAGGCTTTTTTTCTACTGTATCCTTCTCTTCTTAATGGAAGACTAACAGCACTACCTTCCGGAAAGTTTTGTAATCCTATACCAAGAGCGATAGTAAGAGCAGATAATAGAGTAGTACCTGTTATGTTATAGGCTAGACTACCAAAAGCTACTCCGACAGCAAGTCCTTCAGGAATATTATGAATAGTTATGGATGATATTAACATAAAGCATCTTTTTCTACTGCCTTTGTTACCGTCTTTCTTTTTATCAACTAGGTTATATATCTTATCACCAATAAATAGTAAAGTACCACCTAATAGAAAACCTATTGATATTATTACTGGTCCGTTCATTTTTAAACTTTTTGTCATTTCTAAGGCAGGCTCAATTAGACTAAAGAAACTGGCTGCTATCATTACTCCAGCAGAGAAACCAAGCATCGCATCCATTACTGTTTTATTAACCTTTTTAAAGAAAAAGACAATACTAGCTCCTAATGCAGTTACACCCCAAGTGAATAAAGTAGCAATTAATGTTTGCCAAACAGGAGATAAGTTTTTAAATGCTTCAAACAATTTTTTCACCTCTATTAGTATGTTATGTAATAAATGGTATTTGGAATGGGCATATATATGATGCAAATGTTAGAAGAGATTATGTAAGGTTTGCTTTTTGTCTAAATAGAAAAATAAAATAAAAAAGTATTGACGAACATATGTTTACGAGATATTATATATACAACTTTGGAGGTGATGAATCTGGACTTTACAGTAATGAATTATAAACTTGATAATGACCAACTAGAAATTGTTAAAGATGATAATAAATACCTCTTTGTTTTAGCAGGAGCAGGTAGTGGAAAAACTTTGACTATACTTGGTAAGATAAAATACTTAATAGAAGAAAAACATATTCCAAAAGAAGAGATAGTTTGTATTACCTTTACAAATATGGCAGTAGAAAACTTAAAGAAGAAGATAAAAAGAGAAATTAATGACGATATAGAATGCTATACCTTTCATAAGTTGGCTATGAAAATACTAGATGAGACTAACTATACTTATGAAATAGCGAGTGACGAATTATTAACAATGGTTGTGGAAAACTTTTTTAATATAGATATTTTATCTTCACCAAATCTTTTAAAAGTAGTATTAAGATATTTTAATATATATTTTAGTAAAGATTATTATAAGAGCTATCAAAAAATATTGGTAACTAAAAGTAAGGAAATACTATTACTGAAAAGACAAATAATGACTTTTATTCGCTTGTTTAAATGTGGTAACTACAAAATGGAAGATTATCAGAAATTCTTAAAAAAAATAAAAAGCTATCTTTTACCAATTACCTATTTAAAAGAAAAGTACTTTCTTTTGCTTACTTTAAATATATATCTACTATATGAAAAAGAAAAGAAGGAAAATAAAGAACTTGATTTTGATGATTTACTATTTATTGCTAAAGATAGAGTTAAATACTATAAAAGAAAAATATCTTATATTATTATTGATGAGTACCAAGATACATCTTATGTTAGATTCTTATTTATTAAAGAATTAGTAGATAATATGAATAGTTCTTTAATGGTAGTAGGAGATGATTTTCAATCTATTTATAGATTTAGTGGTTGTGATATAAGTCTTTTTTATAATTTTAAAGATTATTATAAAGAGGCAGTTACTCATAAAATAAGAAATACCTATAGAAATAGTGAAGAACTTATAAAAATAGCTAGTGAATTTATATTGAAAAATAAATATCAGTTAAGAAAAGAATTAACATCTTTTAAGCATATTGATTATCCACTACAAGTTATTTATTCTAATGATTTAAAAAGTACTATTTTAAAGGTACTTGATAAGTTAGATAAAGGTAGTATCTTCATTTTAGGTAGAAATAACAATGATATAAATCCTATCTTAAGTGATTTGTTAGTAGTTGATAATGATAAGATAGTATATAAAAAGAGAAAAGATTTAGTTATTAATTATTTAACCATACATAAGTCTAAAGGATTAGAAGCTGATAATGTTATAGTGATTAACTTTTTTAATAGTGTGCTAGGCTTTCCTAATCAAATAAAAGAAGAAAGGATAATGAGATTAGTAACTAAAAAAGCAGAAGATTATCCTTATAGTGAAGAAAGAAGGCTATTTTATGTGGCAATAACTAGAACTAGAAATAGATGTTATTTGTTAGTACCTAGTAATAATTATTCGATTTTTATTAAGGAATTAGAAAGAAAAAAGTCACTTGTTAAATTTGTAAGAATGAGATAGAATTTATGTGGTGAATCAAGATGAAGATGAGTGAAAAATATATAATAGATAAAAAATTAGAAAGGTTTAAAACCTCTAAGTTCCGTAGTAGGTTTCATCTTTCTAATAAAGATAGGAAATATGTTTCAGATAAGGGTTATAAAGTAATAAAGTCGCATGCTTATGATTTTATATGTAAAAGGTTAGCACCATATCCTACTTTAAATGATGGTAAACAAACACCAATGAGAGGTCATCCCGTTTTTATTGCCATGCATGCTACAGCTACTTGTTGTAGAACTTGCCTTTCTAAATGGTATCATATAGATAAAGATAGATGCTTAACAAAACAAGAAATAGATGAGATAGTAGATACTATAATGGTCTGGATTTATAATGAAATGGGGCAATAATAAAAGAATATTATCACTAATATCCTTTATGTAATAAGTCTCTTATCATTTTAAATGTTAATAAAGCTGATACAATAATTATAAAAGTAAGTATAATAAATTTAGCTAATTCTGTTTTTGTAAAACTATAAGCTAGTATTAAACAACCATCAATAAAACCAAGTATTAACTCATGAAGAAGATTTTCTAGTTTATCAATATGTTTAGTTGAATTGCTTAGTTCTAATTTAAATTTAAAGTTTCCTTGTTTTATATATTTTAGTAAACTTTCGGTCTCTTCAGGAATATTTATTAAACTTTTACTACTTTTTAAAACTTTTTTCTCTATTTTTTTTAACGTTTCTCCTGATAGTAAAGCTTTCTTCTCATTTTCTAATACTTTATCCTTTAAAACACTAGTTAGACTGATAGTGGAATCGAGTGACTGTAAGACTCCTTCAATTACACCAATACCACGTATTAGCATAGTAACATTATGGTCTAATATTAAATTATTTTCTTGAAGCATTTTAAACATATTAGTAATAAATTTCCTAGTATCTATTTCATCAAGACCAAGGGTAGAAAACTCTTCTAAGATTTCTTTAATATTATCAACTAGTTTTTGGTAATTAGTTTCATCCTTTTTTATAGACATCGATAATAGACAATTAGCAACTTCTTGATAATCTTCCGTAATAATAGCTTTCATACATTTATTTAATAAAGCTCTATTAAGCTTTGATAGAGTTCCTACCATACCCCAGTCTAGAAAATATATTTTATCATTATAAATTGTTATATTGTCAGGATGAGGATCAGCATGAAACATACCATCTTCTAAAGCTTGTTTGATATAGTTTTTACTCAACTCTTTAGCAATAAGACTCTTATCATAATTTTCATTATCTAATTTTTCTATATTAGATATCATTATACCATCAATATATTCCATAACTAAAATATTTTTAGTTGACAATTCTTCTATCACTTTAGGGGAAGATATATAAGGAATATCTTTGTTATGATTTTCAAAGAACAACATATTTTCTTTTTCCTTAGAAAAATCAAGTTCCATCATAGTAGTTGTGTATAGCTCATCTAAAACCTTATCTAAATCCATTATTTTGATAAAATGATTAAGATGTAATATTTTAGTAGCTTGCTTTAATAACTCTATATCTTGTTTTATTTCTTCTTCAATATTTGGTCTTCTGATTTTTAAAACAACAGTTCTTTTATCTTTTAACCTTGCCTTATGAACTTGTGCAATAGAAGCTGAACCAATTGGCTTTTCGTAGATATGGGCAAACATATTATCTAAATTTTTGTACTCTTTCTTAAGAACCTTTTCTATTTGTGGATAAGGTAGTGGCGTAACGTTGCCTCTTAATTTTGATAATTCTTTAGCATATTCATTAGGAATTAAATCAACTCTTGTAGAAAGAATCTGCCCTATTTTTATAAAAGTTGGTCCTAAGTCTTCAATGGTTTTTCTAAGATTTTTAGGACTTCTGTCATCTACTAAATTATTAATTTTTATAATACTTATTATTTCTATTAATCTGTTTTTATTATTCATATCATTCACCATCCTAATTATATATAAAAAACTAGACATAAGTCTAGTAATTTACTATAAAGTATCAATTTGATTATCGTTGTTTACATTAGATTGTTGATTATTAACAGTATCTGTGGATAAAGTCTGATTTGCAAGATTACTATTAACATTAGTTGTGGAAAAAACCGTTGATTGTGAATTTGTAGAAGCTTGTTCTTGAATACTTTGATTTGAATACATATCCGCAATATTTGATTTTTTATCTGGCTGTTGATAAAAAGCTTCAACTTTATTAATATTTTCACTACTTTGACTTGTTACATTATTGCTCATAATTGGTGTTTCAACAGAAGAATTAAAAGTTGTAGTTTGTTTATCATTAGTTGCATCTTTATTAGAAACTTTGTTTTTCTTGCCTTTATTTAAAATACTTACTATAACGATAATAATTAATAAGACTATAACTCCACCACATATATAAATATTAGTCATATTATATAATGCAAAAGAAAATTCTATTTTATCTTCCCCAGTTGATGATAAGTTCCAACTTAACTCTTTATCATCATTTTTCTTAGTAGTAGCATTACTACTTATAGCTTTATAAGGTAACTTAACATTGAAACTTAAATCCATATTAGTATTTATGTTAGAAAAATCAAAATCAGAGTCTGTTGTAGTATTATTATCATCTGTTGTAAAATCGTTATCAATTGTTGTGTCATTACTTGTACTATTATTTAAATCACTATCTGATGAATCAAATTTGAAACTAGCTGTATAAGTGTTTTTTAAGAAACCTTTTTTTACTTTAAACACTTTACTTTCACTCTTGTTACTATCAAGTAATCCCGATAAATCGTAAGTTGCGTCGTTAGTAGAACTTACATCATCAATGTTTTTAATATTTTTAGATACTTTGAATCCCTTCATATTACCATCAACATAATTAGAAACTGTAAATCCTTTATTTTCTAGTTCCTTTTTATCATCGTTAGTTAATATTTCTTGATCTCCAAATAATGATTTATCAAAGGCATATATTATTTTATAGTCCATTGATTTATCTTTCTTTATTTCCATTGTAGAATTAAACTTTACACATCCTGTTAGGGAAATAACTAACAGGGTTAACAATGCTGTGAATTTAATGTTTTTTTTCATTTTTACTCCTAACTTTCAATCTATTTTTATTGTTAAAAATTCTCACTAATATACTATCACCGCCAAACACCTTACCTCTATTATCATTATAGACCATATCTAATGAAAAATAAATTAAAAAATTACAATCATTGTCAAGTAAAATGTAATATCTAGACAGCTTAATAATTACAAATAAAAAACTGCCAGAAAGATTCTGACAGCTTAATAATCTAAATGGCAGGGGATGAGAGAATCGAACTCCCATCTAAAGTTTTGGAGACTCCTATTTTACCATTAAACTAATCCCCTAAGTGCTACAACTAAATTATAGCACATAACTTAGTTAATTAACAAGACCTTTTCTGTGCTATAATAGATAAAAATTTAATATTTGTTTAATATATAAATGATTAACTAATATTGGTGATGAGTATGAAAGTATTAATTATTGAAGATGAATATACTTTAGTAGATGTGATTAAAGAAAGATTAGAAAAAAAATTAACTGTTGATATAGTAGAAAATGAAGGAGAAGCTATTCCTAAAGGAGAAGAAGAAAAAATATTTGAAAGATTTTACCGAGTTGATAAAGCAAGAAGTAGAAAGGATAATAGATATGGTTTAGGATTAGCTATTGCTAAAAATATTGTTTTATTACATAAAGGTAAGATAAAGGCTTCATCAATGGATGGTATAACAACATTTCAAGTGAAATTTAAGAAATAGATGGTTTTAGAGGATTATATAATGCAAGAATAAAAGAGTAGTATTTACTGGAAACAACTACTCTATGTTTTTTTCATCTCTAATTAAATTATATAGTTCTGTAAGAAAAGGACTTCTTTCTATAATATCCTCATTATATCACTATGTTCCCATGCAAAGTACCGTAAATCAATTTTTGGTGATATGTGTGATTTTGTGTTGAAAAAAATAGTAGAAGATACTGATAGAAAAGGTTATTCTAATCATCACGTAACATCAAGATATGAGAAACAGGAAAAATATGATTATAAAAAAATTAATTTAAAAGAAAATAATAAGAAATAAAAAGGTTTAGTACTAGAAATAAAAAAATGGTTACGAAGTTGAGTAATAAATAATTTTCTAAGTGTATTAGTGTCAAATTACTAGTTTATTCATATTTTATATTGAGGTGAGAATATGGATGAGCGTGTAAATGGTGGAGTGGTTGTAGATGCTGGACATGGAGGTAGTGACCCTGGAGCTATTAGTGGTAATTTAAAGGAAAAAGACTTTACTTTAGAAGCTGCTTTATATATGTATGATAGATTTAAACAGTTAGGAGTTCCTGTTGTTATTACAAGAGATTTTGATGAAGATTTAAGTAGAGCAGATAGATTAAAAAGAGCTAATGAAGCCTTTGGTGGAGACCCTAATACAATATTAATATCCAATCACATAAATGCAGGTGGTGGCGATAGTCATTGTGTAACAAAATATGTATAACAATTAAAGCTAAATAAATATAGAAAGAAATGGAGAACTGTTATGAATATTAGTTACACTAAGAAAGGTGATTGTTTATTGCCAGATTTAATATTAGAAAATAAAAAACAATATAATATAGGAAAATATGGATTATTAAGATTAAATTATATTAAGAAATATAAATTAGGATTATATTTTGATTTACTTGTTAAAGATAAATTAAATGAATATCTTCATAATATCGATACTACTGTTATGGAGCAGGTGCAGAAGTTAATTAAAGAACTAGCTGAAAAAGAAAATATTACTGAAGAATTAAAAAGTAGTAATCAAATGTTGTGGATAAGTAAAATGAGTAATATTAAAAATAGGGTAGAAGAAATAATTTTAAAGGAATATATCTATGTGTGATATAACTGATAAAGAATTTAAAAAAATATATTTACCTTTCTATAACAATATAAATGTTTATTTAAATAATTATGTTATACCTGATTTAGTAGCATTCTATTTAGCAAGTGCATATAGTAGACATTGTTTATCAGAATGTAATTTAATAAATCATATTAACTCTGCTGTAGATATATTTAATTGTAGATGTGATATTATTAGACTTATACCTAAAGTGAAAGAAATATTATTGAAAAGCAGAACTCTGTCAGATAAAACTGATAGAGTTTTTAAATTGTAATTAATTAGTTTGGTAGTAGATTTATTGTCTAGCAAGCAATGAATTTGTACTCCCGTACGAAATTCGTATGTGGGAAATATCCCAAACCATACCTAATTTGACAAAATATGTGTTATAATTAATATATATAGATTTACGAGGTGATACTTGATGATATTCAAAGGAAATATTGAATTAAAACAGAATGACTTTAAAAATGAAAAAGAACTACAAAAATATTTTGAAAATAATTTAGAAAAGATATTAGGATTTAAATTTATTTGTACTGAATTCGTTGTTGGAAATTTTAGGATAGATTCACTAGCCTTTGATAATGAGTCTAAGTCATTTAAGATTATAGAATATAAAAATGTAAAAAATCATAGTTTAGTTGATCAAGGATATACATATTTAAAGTTATTGTTAGAAAGAAAGGCAGATTTTGTTTTGCAATATAATACAATTACAAAATCATCACTAACAATTAATGACATTGATTGGAGTCAATCAAGAATTATATTTGTATCACCAATTTTTACACCATATCAATTAAATGCAACAGATTTTAAAAATATACCTGTTGATCTAATTAAAGTAACTAAATATGAAAATGATATTGTTGATATTGATTTTATAAGGAAAACCAGCAATGTAAAAATAGAGGAATTTGATGTTGAAAGTGAGCAAAAAGAAGTAAATAAGGAAATAAAGGTATATACGGAAGAAGACCATTTAAATAAAGTTTCGGAAAAGACAAAAAAATTATATGAATCACTTAAAAATAAAATATTAGAATTGGATGATATTGATATAGATGTAAAAAAAGTTTATGTGGCTTTTAAAGGTAGAAGAAATATAGTAGATATAGAGTTTAATCAAAATAAGTTGAAAGTAGACATTAATCTAAAAAAAGGAACTCTTGTCGACCCACTAAATATAGCCCAAGATATTACAAAAGTAGGACATTGGGGAAATGGCGATTATAGAGTTGAGATTTCTTCTGAAGAAGATATTGATAATCTTATACCATTGATTAAGCAATCTTTAAAGGTAAATAAAAAGTAAAAGGAGGAAAATATGAGTACAGAAAAATTAGAAAACGTACTATGGGACTCTGCAAATAAACTTCGTGGAGGACTTGCAGCAGCAGATTATATGCATGTTGTACTTGGATTGATATTTTTAAAATATCTTTCAGATAAATTTGATGTTAGATATAAAGAACTTGTTGATGAGGGAAAAGGCTATGAAAATGATATAGATGAATACTCAAAAAATATGGTCTTTTGGATACCAGAAGAAGCAAGATGGAGTTATATTTCTAAATATTCTAAATCTGAGGAATTAGGAAAAGTATTAGACGAGGCTTTTATTGCTATTGAAAAACAAAACCCTGAATTGAAGAACATTTTACCAAAAACTTATTCAAAACTAGAAGTTGATCAAAGAAGACTAGGTGAGTTGATTGATCTATTTACAAATAAGTTAGATACAACAAATGCTGGTGGTGATTTCTTTGGCAAAGTGTATGAATATTTTATGGGTAAATTTGCAAGAAATTTAGGACAAAAAGGTGGAGAGTTCTATACTCCAAGATGTGTTGTTGAATTACTTGTTGAAATGATAGAACCTTTTAATGGTAAGGTATATGACCCTTGCTGTGGTTCGGGAGGTATGTTTGTTCAATCAGCAAATTTCGTTGATGAACATCAAGGAAATATAAATAATATTTCTGTTTATGGACAAGAATTAAATGCTACAACTTGGCGTTTAGCAAAAATGAATTTAGTAATTAGAGGAATTGAAGCTGATTTAGGAGATTCAAATGGAGATACATTCCACGACGATAAACATAAAGCGTTAAGGGCAGACTATATACTTGCCAATCCTCCATTTAATATTAAAGATTATGGTCAAGAGTCATTGCTAGAAGATCCTAGATGGAAATATGATGTTCCACCAAAAGGAAATGCTAACTATGCTTGGATTCAACATATGATTTCAAAATTGTCACCAAAAGGTGTTGCCGGTTTTGTTTTAGCAAATGGTAGTTTATCTACAAGTCAGACACAAGAATATAATATCAGAAAAGCAATGATAGAGGATGATATTGTTGATTGTATAATTACATTACCAGATAAACTATTTTATACAACAGGTATTCCAGTATCATTATGGTTTTTAAGAAAACAAAAAACACAAGATAATAAAATTCTTTTTATTGATTTAAGAGAGAAAGGAACTTTGATTGATAGAAAGATTCGGGAATTAAGTAAAGAAGAAATTAAAGAAACAGCCGATACATATCATAATTGGTTGAAGAATGAAAATTATGAAGACATAAAAGGCTATTGTTATTCTGCTAGTTTAGAAGAAATTAGAGCAAATGATTATTCATTAGTGTCTGGAAGATATGTAGGAATTGATGATTCTAATGAAATGTCCAAAGAGGAAGTAGAAGAACAGATTAAAATTGTATCAAATGAACTAAAAGATTTATTAAAAGAAAATCAAGAATTAGCAAAGAAAGTAGAAGAAATTTTAGATATGCAATAATATCAACTATGTGTCGTTGTTCATTTTCACTGTGTATGCTTTGTAATTCAAAATTTTCAAGGTCTTTTTTAGATATTTGAAAAACGGTACTTCCCAACAATAAAGTTTGTAATTGTTTCTTTATTTTTGAACTTTGTAAATAATAAAATAAATATTTTAAATTATTATTTCTATTATTTAAGATTACTAATGTATGAGTTCCATTTATATATTGGGTCTTATCATATTTTATATATGTCAAATGTCCAAAATCTGTGATAGTTTCAGTTACATCTGGCATTATTATAGAATCTTGATTTATGGGTTTTAATTTATCAAGATTTAATGTAAACTTATTTAATATATTTGATGATAAAATTGTTTTTTCATTATAAAATCTGTATATATCACCATAATGAACACAAGGAATTCCTTTATTGTCATCAAAAAATTCTCTTGATGTGGTTATGCCTTTATTAATTTCAAATAAGTCTTTAATCCTCATTTTACACCTACTTTCTGAAAGGAGTTTTTATGCAATTATATAAATTAAAAGAATTATATTCTATAACATCAGGTTTATCAAAACCAGCAAGTCAATTTGGATATGGCAATCCATTTTTGTCATTTTCTATTGTATTTAATAACTATCATATTCCAAGTTCACTAATTGATTTAGTAAATACAAGTCCTTTGGAAATAAAACGATTTTCCATAAAACGAGGAGATGTGTTTGTTACTAGAACAAGTGAAAAACTAGATGAACTTGGTAAAAGTTGTGTTGCTTTGCAAGATTATGAAAAGGCAACATTTAATGGATTTTGCAAAAGATTACGTCCAATAGTTAAAGAGAGTATTATATTGCCTGAGTATGCACAATATTTGTTTAGAAGTAAACAATTTACAAATCAAATTATTTACAGTTGTCCGATGAGTACAAGGGCTTCATTAAATGAAGAAATATTAAATACAATAGTTTTAAACATTCATTCATTAAGTGAACAACGACACATAGTTGATATTATAGGAAGTTTAGATGACAAGATAGAAAATAATAATAAAATCATTGATAAATTATGGCAAAAATTACAATTAGTACACACTGATTTTAAAAGTAAAAATGAGTTGGTTGAAAAAAATATATTAGAGTTATCTGATATAAAATATGGTAAAGGAATTCCTACGTCTGAGATTTCAAAAGATGGTTTATATTCAGTGTATGGAAGCAATGGCATTATTGGCTATTTGAATAACTACATATTTAAGGAACATAAAATTGCTATATCTTGTCGAGGAAACTCATCTGGTATTATTCACCTAACAGATGAAAACTCTACTGTTACAAGTAATTCATTAGTATTAGATTTTAAAAATTTTGATTATACATATTATTTTTTCTTAGAATTCATGTATAAGGGTTTATATGAATACAAGACAGGTTCAGCACAACCACAAATTACCATTGATAACCTTAAAATTTTAAATCTTCAAGTTCCAAAAAATATAAATGATTATATTAAAAATATAAATGATAGTGTTGAATATACTTTTTGTTTGAAAAAAGAGAATCAAAAGTTATTTTTATTAAAGCAGTTTTATTTAAAAAAGTTCTTTGTATAAACCCAAAGAACTTTTTACCAATTTACGATTTCATCAACTATTTTTTGCTGTTCTTCACTTGTTCTTCGCAAGTATATTCTTGTTGTTTCAATGCTTTCATGTCCCATCAAGTCTGCAAGTAATGCAATATCTTGATTTTTTTCTAAAAATCTTTTGGCAAACATATGCCTAAAAGAGTGTGGGTAAATATATTTTAAATCCATACCATAATTATTGGCATACTTTTTTAATTGATGAGCAAGTCCTCTAGTAGTAATTTTATTGCCAAACCTATTAGTAAATAGATAACCGCTTGTTTTGCCTGTCTCTTCCAACCATTTAATCGTGATTTCTCGCAATTTTTTTGGAATATATATTCTTCTAATCTTGCCACCTTTGGTATATAAGTCAATATACCCAATTTTTACATTTTCCACTTTAATTTGTATTAACTCACTTACTCTTGCACCAGTTGCACCTAAATACCTCACGATAAAATACCACATATAGTTCTTATCTTTTTTAAGTTTATTGATAAAGAATAAATAATCAGGATAACTTATAACATTTTCTAAAAAGTTTTTTCTTTGAATTTTAACAAACTTTAACTTCAATTCTTTTTTATTTACAAAATCCAAATATTTATTTATTGCTTGAATTTTAAGGTTTACTGTTTTAGGTTGATAATTTTCAATTAAAAATCCTTTATAAGTTAATAAATTGCTTTTGGTTACTTCATCAAAAATACTGAAATAATGTTTTATAGCAATAGTATAAGAAGATATAGTATTTGCTGATAAGTTATCATTTTGCAGTTGAGTGATAAATGTTTTGTCCATAACTTCACCTCCTGCCAATATGATATTACATAGAAAAATCTGACTAAAAGAATTTAGCCAGATAATTTAATTTTAATTGCTGTAGTTTAATATTTTCTTTTTTTAATGCAATCATTTTTGCAAATAGCGAATCATATTTTTTAAATTCAATAATTTGTTGTTTTGAATTATAAACACTTATGTTATATAAATCATTAACACTTAAATTTTGTTGAACACTACCTTTTGAAATCATTGATATATTATAGTAATTAGACTTTAAGAAGGCATAAGTATATGCAGGAGATATCCCTGTAACTTTTAAAACCCTTTGATTTAACAAACAATTTTCTTGATCAACAATCCCGACTCTGCCCACATCACCTGTCATTGTCAATAAAATATCTCCTACATTTAATTTCACTTTTTTATAATCATCATTGAAGTCAATAAAATCACAAGAAATCGTTGTAAATCCATCACTTTTTATATTTTTTATAGTTATAACTTTGTATGTTCCAAACTCAATATAATCTTTACTTTTAAAAGCATATCCATTTAAAATGTTGAAATTGTCTTTAAAAATATCTTTTATAGATTTATCTTGTATTTTTTTATATTCTAATAGTATGTATTCATCCATTTTTTTATATAGTTTATTATTATTTTCTATCTTGTCATCTAAACTTCCTATAATATCAATTATATGAATATATAATAATGAATAAATGTCAACGGTATGATGGAGTTTTTTGTAGAAATATGGTATAATTTAATACAAGATGTGGCTTAAAGTGAATAGGTTGTAGGAGTGAATTTGTATGAATGATAAGTATAATGAACACGAGTTAGAAATGTCTATAATCCAGATGTTTGAAGAAAAAGGATATACATATATTCAAGAAAATGATGATTGGATAGTTAATAGAAAATTAGATGATTTTATTATTGAAGATGATTTATTAGAATCACTAGAAATGATAAATCCAAAAATAAAAAGAAAAATATTTAGTGAAGTAGTAACAAAATTAAAACATTTAGATGCACTTTCTTTTATAGATAAAAATAGATTATTCCACAAATATTTAGTAGATGGAATATTTATTGATGATTATTTTAGCGATTCAAATCCATTAGTAAAAATTATTGATTTTGAAAAACCTGACAATAATATTTTTAAAGTTGTTAATCAGGTTAAGTTTAATGAGGGAAGATCAACTAGGATTCCAGATGTGTTGATTTATATAAATGGTATTCCTTTAATTATATTTGAATTAAAAAGTATAGAAGATAGAGAAGACGCTACAATAGAAAATGCTTATAATCAATTAGGAGGTAATTCTGATAATAGTGGCTATAGGTATGATATTCCTAGATTGTTTAATTACAATGCTTTTTGTGTAATAAGCGATGGTGCGAACAATAGATTAGGCACTATTACAAGTGATTTTGAAAGATATTCAGAGTGGAAAAGTGTTGATGGAAAAGAAGTATATAAAGATTATAGTGTCAATAAATTGGATGTAATGATAGATGGTGTTTTCACAAAAGACAGGTTACTTGATATTATAAAAAACAACTTATTTTTCATTGATAAAGATAAAGAAAAACCTATTAAAATTTTAAGTCAATATCATCAATATTTTGGTGTAAAAAAAGCCTTTGATTCAATATTAAAAAATAAACGACCAAATGGTGATGGTAAAGCAGGGCTAGTATGGCATACACAAGGTTCAGGTAAAAGTTTTAGTATGTTAATGTTAGCATATAGACTTATTCAAGAGAAGTCTTTAAATAACCCAACCATAGTTGTATTGACTGATAGAAATGACTTAGATGACCAATTATATACGACTTTTAGTAATGCAAAGAATTATTTAAGAGTAGAACCAGTCAAAGTATCAAATAGAAAAGATTTATTAGATAAACTGTCAAATATTAAAGAAAGTGGAATTATCTTTACAACACTGCAAAAAATTGATAAAGATAATATAATTCCAAATGATAGGGATAATATTATTGTTATAAGTGACGAAGCACATAGAAGCCATTATGGAATAGATGAAACGGTTACATACAAGAAGAATAGCACAGATTTCGAAATGAAAACGAAATATGGTTATGAAAAGTATATTAGAGATGCTTTACCAAATGCTACATTCATTGGATTTACGGGGACTCCTGTTCAAACTAAGGATAAAGATACAACTGCCATTTTTGGAGATATTATTGATGTATATGATATGACTCAATCTATTGAAGATGGTTCAACTGTAAAATTGTTCTATGAATCAAGACTTGCAAAAGTGTGGCTAGATGATAAGAAACTCGAAGAAATAGATGAATACTATAATGAAATGCGTGATAATGGAGTTACAGAAGATTTAATCGATATGTCAAAATCTCAAATGAGTCGTATGGAAGTTTTACTTGGAGATGAAGATAGATTAAAATTGTTAGCAAACGATATTGTTAATCATTATGAGGAAAGAAGAGGTATCTTAAATGATAAAGCAATGATTGTTTGTATGACTAGAAAAGTTGCATTTGATTTATATAATTTGATTTTAGATATAAGACCTAAATACAAAGAAAAAATGCAACTAATTGTTACATCTAGTAATAAAGATGATGAAAAAATGAGGGATGTAATAAAAGACAAAAAATTCAGAGATAATATCGCCAATGACTTTAAAAATAAAAAAGGAAAAACAAAGATTGTAATAGTAGTAGATATGTGGTTAACAGGATTCGATGTTGCGGATCTTGATGTTATGTATATAGACAAGCCAATGAAAGGTCATACACTAATGCAAGCAATAGCAAGAGTTAATAGAGTATATGCTGGAAAAGATTCAGGACTAATTGTTGATTATATAGGAATCTCAAAAGCGTTGGATGAGGCATTAAATACATACACTAAAAGAGATAGAGATGTTAATCTTAAAGATATAAGAGAAACTGCAAAAACTTTGATAGATGAAAACTTATCAATTCTTGATGAATGGTTTTATAAAATTGATGAATCAGGTTTTAAAAGTTCAAAACAATTAGATAAGTTTAGAACAATTCAGGATGGGGCAAACTTTGTTCTTGAAAATGAAAAAAGAAAGAAACAGTTCTTATCAATTACTAAAACTATTAAAAGTGCTTTTGTAATTGCTTTAGGTGTATTAGATGGAGAAACTAAAACAAAAGTAAACTATTATTTGGCAGTTAGATGTTTTATTCAAAAGATTGAATATTCTAGAAATCCTGTTTCGCTAACTAAAGTAAATGAAAGGGTTAGTGAATTACTTGCAGAGGCAATAGTTGGCGATGAAGTAAAGGTTTTAACAAAAGTAAATGAAAATGATGGAAGTAGTGTTTGGGATTTATTAAGAGAAGACAAAGTAAAAGAATTAAGAGAAAGTAATCCACCTCATGTATTTGTAAAAATACTTGAAAAATTATTGACACAAGCAATTAAAGAATATAAAAAGTATAATCTTGTTAAGTCACAAGAGTATAGTGAAAGATTAAGAAACTTATTGAAAGAATATTACAATAGGCCAACTCTTGAATTTGAAGACGATGTCGATATAGAAATGACAATTGTTGGTTTAATGGCATTTTCACAAGAAATGATTGAGGATGAAAATAATGCGAATAAAAATAATTTAAAAGGAAGAGAAAGAGCATTCTATGATGCATTGACAACAGATGATAAAGCAGCAGAATTGATGACTGATGAAACTTTAAGACTTATTGCAATGAAATTAAAAGATATTGTTGAAAAATATGCGACTGTTGATTGGTCTAAGAAAAAATCTACGCAAGCTGAAATGCGTTCTCAAATAAAAAGATTATTGGACGCCTATGGTTATCCACCAGAATATAATGAAGAAGCAACATCAAGAGTAATATCTCAGGCTGAATATATGATGTAAATAAAAAATCATTGAATTATTAATTTTCTTTTCAACAATCATTCTTGATGGCATATAAATAATTAGTGTTATAATTATACTAGCCATACGGGAATGTGGCTAGTACATTTAAACATATATAAATATAAAATAAGAAAAATAATAGTTATTAAAAAATTAGAAAAGATAATTATGCATATGATTGATGCATAATTGATTAGTCAGTGAAGAACTGAATACATATTAATCCAACAAAAAGATTGGAAATATTCCCTTATTTTTGTTGTGGACTAATGTGTTCAGTTCTTTTTATGTGTTCCTAAAAAGGCTGGTAAAGAAAGGAGGATAATATGTAACTACTAAACTTGATAATCTTATATTGGAGAAATAATGGAAAAAGAACCATTTATAAGTTTAGTATTACCAGAATCAGTATTAGGAGATAATAGATTAACTTACTTTGAGAGAATATTATTAATAGACATTGTGTCACTATGTAAGAAAAATGGCTATTGTTGATCTACTAATAGGTGTTTTATGAAGAAAATTGATTGTACCAAACCAACTGTATCAAAAAGTATAAGTAGTTTATCAAAAAATGGATATATTGATATAGAAATTAATAATAGTGAAACAAATAATTCAAAGAGGATAATAAAATTATCCGAGGTATTAAAGAAAAGAATAACAAGTATTCAAAGAAATACTAATACTAGTATTCAAAATAATTTTAACCATTATAATAAAAATAAAAGGGGTATATTAGATAAAGTTTATTATGTGGATGAATTTGGTATTGAATATTGGCATGGTGAACCTATTGAATCAAAAGAAGCAACTAAAGAAGAATAAGAAGAGATGGAGAAAATGCTAGAAAGTTTTAAAGAAATGGAGGAAGATATAAATTGATAAAGAAACTCATAAACTTAAATGAGGTGGCTTATGTTTAATATAATAGAAACTTTCAAAGATGATTCTCCTAATTTTAATGAACTGGTAATTAAATTTATTAAAAGTAAGGTAAATATTGACTGATACAATGTGCCAAATTAAATTTGTATGGTATAATTTAATTGGCTTTAGTTGTTATACAACAAGGAAAGGAGAGTAAGCTTGTATAACATTTTAAATGTGATGCCAGATTACTACAAAGCAGGAATTTATATAAGATTATCAGAAGCTGATGAAGGTAAATCTTACGAATTTGAAAGTGAGAGCGTCCTTAATCAAAGAAATATACTAATGAATTTTATCAAAGAAAAAGGATTTATTTTTGTAGATGAATATGTAGATGATGGATATTCTGGTACTACTTTTGATAGACCGGGATTTCAGAGATTAATTGAAGATATTAAAGCTAAAAGAATTAATCTTGTAGTAGTAAAAGACTTATCAAGATTAGGTAGAGATCATATTTTAACAGGATATTATGTTGAAACTTTCTTTCCAGAAAATGGAATAAGATTTATTTCTATGTTGGAAGGATACGATAACGCAATAAATCAAGCAAGCAATGATTCAGCAACATGGTTATTTGCTTGTAATGATTATTATAGTAAACAAAATTCTATTAAAATTCGTAATGTTCTAAATGACAAGAGAAGAAATGGTAAATTTATTGGAAGTGCTCCAAGTTATGGATATTTAAGAGATCCAAATGATAAAGGGCACTTAATACCAGATTCAGAGTATGCGTGGGTAGTAAAAAAGATATTTGATATGGCTTATAACGGTGTGGGACTTTCTGAAATAGCTACTTATTTGAATGATAATAATATAAAAACACCTAGTAGTTTGAAGAGAAAGAATCCTAATTCAAAAGCTAAATATAATCCTATGTGGACTATTTCTTCTGTTAAAAAGATTTTGAAAAATCAAATGTATGTCGGTGATATGGTACAAAGTCTACAAACTAAAGTATCATATAAATCCAAAAAGAAAAAATCATTACCAAAAAGTAATTGGGATATAGTTAAGAATACCCATGAGCCATTAGTAGATAGATTTATATTTGAAAGTGTTCAAAATAATATTAAAAGAACTACTAAAACTACTATTACTAAGAGAGAAAAAAGGTTATTTGAAAATTTATTATATTGTAAAGAATGTGGTAATACTTTAACAATTTCTTATAGAAAAAATCATGATTATTGGACTATTAATTGTAATAGATATTCAAGAGATCCTAAAAGAAGAATGTGTGAACCTCATTTTAGTCCGTATGAAAAATTAGAGGAAGCATTGCTAGAAGTTATTAGAAATACTTGTAAAAAGTATTTAAATAAATTAGATGTATCAGAAATATCTAAAAGTATTAATAAAAAAGATGATAGTGAAGTTAACAACAATATAAATGATTTAAGAAAACAAGAAAAAGCCTTAATTAGTAAATTAGATATGTTGTATCAAGATAAATTTAATGGCATAGTATCTGAAGAAATGTATTTAAGAATTTCTAGAGAAACAGAAAATTCTCTAGTTAGAATAAGAGAAAAGATTCAAAGTCTACAAGATGCAAAAGAAGAAAAGCAAATTAATAAGTCTGAAATAAAAGATTATGAAAATAAAATTAGAGAATTAATTGATATTGATAATCCATCAAGAGAGTTAATACAATCCTTAATTGATAAAATTATTATAGATAAAGATAAAAATATAGAAATTATCTATAAATTTAGTATATTAAATAATTAGAACTTTGTCGCAACTTGCGACGAGGTGTACATAAAAAAATGATAAACTACTTATACGAAGAAACTATTGGGGGGTGATATTATGAAAAATAAAGATAAAATATTTGATTTTTTACAAAAAAATTATGGCTGGATAGTAGCATTACTAACTGGATTAACAGTTACAACATCATTTGTATTAAGATTTATAAAATATATTTATTCTAATTTTTATTTTGATTATTATGGTATTTCATATGAACTATTCAATAATAACGAATTAGGATTTCTATATAATTTTGGTTTTTCTATTTTAATATTATTATGTTTTGGATCATTAATGTATTGCTATATGCAATTATTTAATAAGAAAGAAATGAATGTTAAATTAAGAACTATTGTTTTTAATATTTTATTAATTATAGTTTCAAATATAATTGTTGTATTTTCATTAAATTATAAGTATTCATTATGTCAGTTAATATTTAACTTTTTGGCATTAATTGCAATAGAAATAATTATGTCAGTTATTTTCTTTAAAATTGATAAAAGAGAAAAAAATAAAAAATATGATTTAATTGATTTGTCAAATACTATAAAAATAGTACCATTTTATATAGTTTTATTACTTTTTTCTTTGATATTAAGTTATGGTTCTAATATTGTAATGAACAAGTCATATAGAATAATTGGCAATGATAAGGTTATAGTATATACAACCAATGATTATTATTTAACATTAGATTGTAAAATTAAGAATAATGAATTAACCATATATAAAGGTAAACAAAGCAAAATAAATAATGAAGATGTAGTAAGTGAATTAATCAATTTTGATAAAGTAGAATTAAAATAAATTTAGCAAGGAGGTAATCAATGAATCAAGATAAAATGCATTTAGTAAATAAAATATTTAATAATGAAACAATTAGAACTATTTGGGATAAGGAACAAGAAAAATACTTTATAAGTGTCGTGGATATTGTTGGAGTACTCGCTGATAGTAGTGAACCCAGAAAATATTGGAACTGGTTAAAAAATAAACTAAAAAAGGAAGAAAATTTTGAAACGTCTAGTATTACTAGACAGTTGAAATTAAAAGCTCAAGATGGTAAATATCGTATGACTGATGTTGTTGATATTGAAGGAATGTTTAGAATTATTGAATCAGTTCCAAGTAAGAATGCAGAACCAATTAAGCAATGGTTAGCAAAATTAGGAAGCGAAAGAATAGATGAGACATTTGACCCATCACTAGCAGCACAAAGAGCGATAGACTTATATAGAGCCAAAGGTTATGATGAAAAATGGATTGCAAAAAGAATTAAGGGTATTCAAGACAGAAAACAACTTACTGATGTATGGAAAGATGGTGGAATAACTGAATCTAAAGAATATGCAATCCTAACAAATGAAATTTATAAAGAATGGTCTGGCATGACTGCAAAACAATATAAATCATTTAAAGGACTTAGGAAAGAATCATTAAGAGATAATATGACTGATGTTGAAGTAGCACTTGCTGATTTAGGTGAAATAGCAACTAGAGAAATTGCTAAAAAGAAAAATCCAAAAGGTTTAAATGAAAATATTGATGTAGCAAGGCGCGGTGGGAAAATTGCTGGTAATGCAAGAAAAGATTTAGAAAATGAACTTGGTGAGAGCGTAGTTACTAGTAATAATGCATTAAACTACGAATATATTGAAGAAAAAGAAATTGAAATGAAATAGGAGATATTATATGGAAAGCAGTAAAAATAATAAAAAAATAATTATAGCTTTAATAATATTTATTACAGCCTTGATAATAGTTAATTTTATATTTTCGAATACTAAATATGAAATTACCTTTGAGATAATAATTTGTTTAAGTTTATTAGTTATCTTAGCGTTGTCAGAGATGTTTGATAATCTTAGTATACCGAAAGTAATATCTTTGTCTAAAAACGTGAAAGAAGTAAAAAAAGAAAATGAAGATTTAAAAGATGCTAATATAAAATTATTGGAACAAATTACTAATATTAAGAATTCAAATAGTCAAAATATATTTTTGCCAAATTCTTTTAGTACTATTAGTTCCTCAAATATAGATGATATTAATAAAAATGTTGATAATTTAGAATCAGGAGATTTTGAGACTAAAGTTGTTAATAAAGATTATAAAGTGCCTGCATCAGAACGTTATAAATATAGACGTAATTTAGAAATATTCATGTTAAAGAAAGCATTAGACACTGATAACAATATTTCGAGTTATGACATTCAATACGATATTAAGCTAATTAACAACAAGCTCGTAGATGATAATATAATGAAGAATGAAGCAAGATTTGACGCATTAAAATCGAATTTAAATGAAAATATCTTTTATGAAGTTAAAATTACACCATTCATGTTAGATTTTTCTTATCAACTTCACTACATGTTAAGAACTCTTGAATTATATAAGGAATTCACTAAGATACCTTGTAAATTGGTTTTAGTTTTACCTAAATTTGAAGGAGAATTAGAAAAAATATTATTTAATATGAATAGTGATAGATTTACTATAATGAAAGAAAAAATGTCAAATATATTTGAACCTGCCATAGAAAATCATCTATTAGAAATAGTAGTAATTAATGTATCTAAAGAAGAATTAGATAAATATATTAAAGCAAAAGAAGAAAAAAACAACAGTTAGTTACACATTGACCATCACCAGGAGGAGAAGGTGCCGAAGTAGTTTATGCCCTGCGTAATAATTCTACACTAGCTAAAGATGTACTTACATCTATTGGAGAAGCTGGGCAAATTATGAGAAAGTATTACCAAAGACGTTTACCAGAGAACCCTAATAAAGATTATTACTATATTATAAGAGAAACATCACCAATGCAGTCACTTTTAGTAGAATATGGTTTTATAGATAATGCAAAAGATCAAGTTAAACTACAAAATGATTTATTAAGTTATGTAGAAGCGGTAGTTAAAGCTGTGACTGAATATCTAGGATTTAAATATACACCACCGTTTGATTCAACAACTTATACTGTAAAGAAAGGTGATAGCTTATATAGTATAGCTAGACAATTTGGTATTACTGTAAATGAACTTAAATCTAGTAATAACTTGACTGGTGAAACATTGACAGTTGGACAAAAATTAACTATTCCACAAAGTGATGTATCTGGAGATTTATATCAAGTACAAAAAGGGGATACTTTGTATAGTATTTCAAGAAAGTTAGGTGTACCAGTAGCAGACTTAAGAAGAGCTAATTCATTAAACACTGATACTCTAACACCAGGGCAATTACTAGTTATACCTAGTACAGAAGATAATAATGATAGTACTACAACGAACACCTATATAGTAGCAAGAGGAGATAGTCTTTGGACTATTGCTAATAAAAATAACATAACAGTAGATGAACTTAAAAAAGCTAATAACTTAACTAGTAATACATTAAGTGTTGGTCAAGTCTTAGTTATTCCTACATCATCAAGTGAAATACCAACTCCACCTGATAATAACGTTGGATATGAAACTACTTATGTAGTTAAAAATGGAGACAGTCTATGGAGTATAGCAAACAACTATGGTATAGCAGTAGACAAATTAAAAAATGCCAATGGTATCACCAATAACATGTTAACTATCGGACAAGAACTAATTATTCCTGTTTCAGTTCCATCAGATTCTACTAATACAACTACCTACGTAGTCAAAAGAGGAGATAGTCTTTGGTTAATAGCTAATAAATATAATACAACAGTAGATAATTTGAAATTACTAAACAACTTATCAACTAACTTACTAACTATTGGGCAAGAGTTAATTGTACCAGCAAACTAAAGGATTAAGTCCTTTTTTCTTTGTCAACTTAGTGTAAAAGAGAAGAAAATATGCTATAATTAGTATGTAAAGTAATATCATTTATAGACAAGGAAGTGTATTGATTTGTTAGATACTGCAATAAAATTACTAAATAAAATAACTGATAATGGCTATGAAGCATACTTAGTAGGAGGCTTTGTAAGAGATTACCTACTTGACATAAAGTCTAGTGATATTGATGTTACCACTTCAGCTACCCCTAAAGAACTAATGGAAATCTTTAATGACGCATGCCTACCTACTAATGAGTATGGTTCAGTAACCGTTATGTATAATAATACACGTTTTGAAATAACAACCTTCAGAAAAGAACAAACTTATAAGGATAATCGTCATCCAGAAGAAATAATCTATATAAAGAATCTTAATGAAGACCTTTTAAGAAGAGACTTTACCATCAATGCAATATGTATGGATAAAGATAAAAAAATAATTGATCCATTAAATGGAAGACAAGATTTAGAAAGAAAAGAAATCCATACGATAAAAGATGCTGATACGGTTTTTAATGACGATGTTTTAAGAATATTAAGAGCGGTAAGATTTGCCACAACCCTAGATTTTACTATTGGTTCTTTAGAAAAAAATGCTATAATAGAGAACAAATATCTTCTTGACACACTATCAATGGAGAGAAAAAAACAAGAATTAGATAAGATATTCAGTAGTTCTAATGCAATTAAAGGGATAAATCTTTTAAAAGAATTAGAACTAGATAGTATCTTAAAATTAAATAATCTTTCTAAGGTTAAACCTTGTAGCCAGTTGATTGGAATATGGACCCAACTAGATGTTGATAATATTTATCCGTTTAGTAATAATGAAAAAGACTTGATGGAAAATATTAGAAAAGTATTAAACTCATCACCACTAGATCCTTTAACACTATATGAATGTGGACTATATCCTTCTGTAGTAGCAGGAGAGTTGATGGGATACTCTAATAAAGAAATAAATGAAGCCTATTTAGAACTACCTATTCATAAACAAAGTGATTTAGATGTAACAACCGAGGAAATACTTAACTATCTAGAAAAAGAAGCAGGTTGTTTTCTAAAACCACTTTATGATTATTTAATAAAAGCAGTACTAACAAAGAAAATAGAAAATAATAAAGAACAAATTTTAAAGATATGTAAATACTATGTAGAGGAGGAATATAATGAGTCAAGATAAGTTACAAAAATTTTTATCCCAAAAAGCAATTACTATTCCCTTATTTCTATTACAAAATATTGGTTCCTTAGCACTAAGTATAGAAGAGTTTTTGTTTCTAATGTATTTAAAAGATAAAGGTGAAAGATTTGTTTTTAATCCTATAGAAATGGAAGAAGACACAGGGTTTGATAAAATGAAAGTGATGCAGTTAATATTTAATCTTACTGATAAGAAATTGATAACTCTAGAAACTACAAAAAATGACAGTGGAGTTTTAGAAGAAATGTTAGATTTAACCCCTTTTTATAAAAAATACTTGTCATTATTTATCGATAGTACTGTAGAAAAAGAAGATAAAGAAGTACCTAAAACTCTATTTGAAGAAATAGAAAGAGAATTTGGTAGAACTCTTAGTCCTAACGAACTAGAATTTATTAAAGCATGGCTTGATACCTTTGATAAAGATGTTATTTTAGAAGCAGTTAAAGAAGCCACTCTTAATGGTGTTTCTAGTATTCGCTATATTGATAAAATACTTTATGAGTGGGATAGAAAAGGAATCAAGAAAAAAGAAGATGTAGAACATTTCTTAAATTTAAAGAAACAAGAAGAAAAAGAACCTGTAGAGGTCTTTGATTATGACTGGTTTGATGAAGATGACGAAGAGTGAGAAAAGAAAGATAATTTCTAAATACTTAGATGAGCTTTTTCCTAATCCTAAATGTGAACTAATTTATCATAATGATTATGAACTGCTAATTGCCATAGTCTTAAGTGCCCAAACTACTGATAAAAGAGTAAATATGGTAACACCAATTCTTTTTAGTAAATATCCTACCTTAGAAAAATTAAGTGAGGCCAAAATAGATTCATTAGAAGAGATATTAAAACCAATCGGCTCTTTTAGGAAGAAAGCAATATATGTTAAAGATATCGCTTATAATCTAACTACCAAATATCAAGGAGTTGTTCCTACTGATAGAGAAAAACTAGAAAAGTTAAAAGGAGTAGGGAGAAAGACAATCAACGTATTTCTTAGTGAATACTATAACTATCCAGCTATAGCAGTAGATACTCATGTAGAAAGAATAAGTAAAAGATTAAGAATAGCAAGTAAGAAAGCTACAGTACTAGAAGTAGAAGAAAAACTTCAAAAATTTTTCCCAAAAGATGAGTGGGCTAAGAGACACTTACAGCTAGTATTATTTGGAAGATATTATTGTAAAGCTGTAAAACCAGATTGTTCATCTTGTCCTTTAAAAGAGTTATGTACTGATTATAAGAACTAAAATATGACAAAATTTGTATAAATAAGTTAATTAAAGTGTATTTTCTAATACATTTTTTTATTTAGCGTGTATAATTATTATAGAAAGGATAGAAAAATGATAGAGTTAAGAGAAGTAAGTAAGAAATATAAAAATAATACTATTCTAGATGATGTTTCTTTAACTATAGAAGATGGAAAACTAATAACACTTATCGGTGAATCTGGTTGTGGAAAAACTACTACTTTAAAAATGCTTAATAAACTAATTACACCTACTAGTGGAGAAATATATATAGATGGTAAAAATATTAAAGACTTAAATGATATAGATTTAAGAAGAAATATGGGGTATGTAATTCAACAAACAGGACTATTTCCCCATATGACTATCAAAGAGAATATTGAAATAATTGCTAAAACAGAAAAATATTCTAAAGAAAAAATTTATAAGAGAATAAAAGAAGTATTAAGAATGGTTGGTTTAAAAGAAGAAATGCTAGATCGTTATCCTAGTGAATTATCAGGTGGGCAACAACAAAGAATAGGTATAGCAAGAGCTTTTATGACTGATCCTAAAATTATTTTAATGGATGAACCATTTTCGGCACTTGATCCTATATCAAGAGCGAGTTTACAAGAAGAATTATTAAAAATTCAAAGTAAGTTACATAAGACTATAGTATTTGTAACACATGATATGGATGAAGCTATTAAATTAGCAGATAAAATAGCAATTATGGAGCAAGGAAAATTAGTTCAGTATGATAACCCGGAAAATATTTTAAAACATCCAGCTAATCAATTTGTAGAAAACTTTGTTGGGAAGAAAAGAATTTGGAGTCAACCATCCTTAATAAAAGTAGCTGACTTGATGATAGAGCATCCAATAACTGGTTCACCTGAATATTCAATATTTTATTGTTTGAACAAAATGAAGATGATGAAAATAGATAGTTTAATGATTGTTGATGAGAAAGGCATATTTTTAGGGTGCTTATATGCAGAAAGTTTAGTTGGAGCTAAAGCTAGTAAGAAAAAAGCTAAGGACTTTATGATAAGTGATGTTATAACTGTTAGAAAAGAAGAATCAATTATAGAGTTAGTGAAAATAGTTAAAGAAAATAGATTAGCTAATATTCCTGTTGTTAATATAGATGGAACATTAGCAGGATTAATTACAAGAAGTAGTTTAGTAACAGCCTTATCACAGCAATTTCTTGAGGAGGATGAATAATGGTAACATATTTTTTTGAAAATAGAGCACAGATTTGGTCTTTACTCCTTGAACATATTGAATTAACTTTCTTTGCTGTAGCTTTAGCTATAATTATTGGAATACCAATTGGTATCTTAATAAGTTATATAAAGAAATTAAATAAACCTATATTAGGACTAGCTAGTGTCTTCCAAGCAATACCTAGTATGGCCCTACTTGGATTTATGATACCATTCTTAGGAATAGGAAGAGTTCCAGCTATTGTAGTAGTAGTTTTATATTCACTTCTACCTATAATTAAGAATACAGCAACCGGAATTTCTGGTATCTCTGATACAATGATAGAGTCAGCTAAGGGAATAGGCTTAACTAATTTACAAATATTATTCAAAATTCAAATTCCACAAGCATTACCTATTATTATGGCAGGAGTTAGAATATCTGCTGTTTCTGCTGTAGGACTAATGACTATGGCTGCCTTTATTGGTGGAGGAGGACTTGGTTATTTAATTTTCTCTGGTATTAGAACAGTTAATAATAATCAAATCTTAGCAGGAGCCATACCAGCTTGTCTTTTAGCACTTTTTGTAGACTACTTATTCTCTATAGTAGAAAGACTAGTAACCCCAGTAGCTTTACAATTAAAAGGTAAAAATAAAGAAAAAGTATTAAAAGCAAGACGAAAAGATAAAGTAATATTAATAGTATTTGTTATTCTATTTGCTATCTTCCTAATTAGTAAAATAGACTTTCATAAAGAATCAACTGATACCTTAACAGTAGCAAGTAAAGATTTTACAGAACAGAATATTCTTTGTGAACTATCAAGTATTTATCTTGCTAATAATACTAATATAAAGATAAATAAACAATGTAATTTAGGTGGTGCACAAGTAGTTTTTCAAGCGTTAGAAAGAGATGATATAGATTTTTATATAGATTATTTAGGAACTGATTATACTGATATCTTAAAATATGAACCAATTTCTAATGTTGATAAAGTTTATCAAACAGTTAAAGATGAATTTGCAAGTAAGTATCAAATAGCAGTACTTTCACCAATGAGCTTTAATAATACTTATTCACTAGCAGTTACTAAAGATTTAGCAAGTAAATATAATTTAAAAACTATTAGTGATTTAGCAAAAGTATCTAAAGATTTAACAATTTCTCCAACTTTGGAGTTTGTTAATAGAAATGATGGTTTACCTGGATTATTAAAGACTTATAATCTAGAATTTAAAAATACTATTGCTATGGATGGTAGTCCTAGATATACTGCTCTTTTAAATAATAATAGTCAAGTAATAGATGCCTTTACTACTGATGGTTTACTAAGAAAATTTAATCTAACAGTATTAGAAGATGATAAGAATTTCTTTCCACCATACTATGCTGTTCCATTATTAAAACAAAAGACTTTAGAAAAGTACCCAGAAGTAGAAACTCTAATGTCTAAGCTTGGACCTTATTTAACTGATGAAGTAATGCAAGAGATGAATTATCAAGTAGATGAAGTAGGTAAGAATCCAGAAGAAGTAGCAAAAGAATTCTTATTAACAAATAATTTAATTGAAAAGCAATTAAAAATTTAATAACATTGAATTATGAGAAAAGAGTTAAAGTGTACATTTTAATTCGCAAATCAACAACAAATAAAAAAGAAAGCAGAGGTGACCCTTCATGAGTATCTTAAGTTTACAACAAGTTAACAGGGGGGCATTAAGTACTAAGACTGCTTTCTTTTATTGTGTACCAAAGATAGGACTATATAGTATAGCTCTCTCTTTTTTGTGCATATTAAAAATAAAAGGAGTAGTAGATAATGGATAAAAAGAAAATAGCTATAATAGTAACTTTTATGTTAATAGTAATATTAGGATTAGGAATAACCTATGCTTGGTTAATACAAACAATTAATGGAGATAAGATTCATTCAATTAGAGTAGGAAACTTTAGATTTAGTCTAACTGAGGAGAACTCTCTTACCCTAGAGTCAGGAGAGTTTATGTCTGATGATAAAGGAATGAATCAAGATGGATTTAAGTTTAGTGTAGAAAATATTGGAGTCGGATATGGCAGTTACAGTATTTATCTAGATGATGATACTATTCCAACGGGAACTACTAGATTAGATGATAAATTTATTAAGTATAGTCTAGAAATAAATGGTAATAAATATAGTCCTTTAGAACTAAAGGATAGAAAAATATATAATGGTATATTAAATAAAGATGGAAAAGATAATATTATTTTAAGGGTCTGGTTAAATAAAGATGTTAATGGAGATATAGGTGGACAAGCATTTAAAGCTAAAATAAGAATAGAAGCTAATCAAGAAGTATCAAATGAACAAGCAACAACTATCACATATGATTATAACTATTTAGTAAATGATGTGTTTGATGAATATTATAATACTAATATTTTTAATCCATGTTGTGAAACAGCTATTTCTTTAACTAAATATGAAACTTATTATGATGATGTTGGTAGAGTCTTCTTTGTTACTGCAAATAAAAATAAAGCTAATCGCGGTTGGTATTTTCCTAGTAACAATGTGTTAGCTGCAAATAAAACATATACCTATAGTTTTGAAGCTAAAGCAAATGTAGATTTAACTGCTATTATTGGAAGCGAACAAGAAGGAACTGCTGGACAGATTGGTAATATAAAATATAGTTTAACATCAGAATATAAAAGATATACTAGAACTTTTAAAGCTGATAGTAATAAATATAGTGCTTTTATTTTTTATGACTGGACTGATACAAATGATAGAACCATAGAAATAAGAAATCTCCAAATACAAGAAGGGGGATTAAGTGTAGCAGAGATAGTTAAAATGAAAGGAACTAATCTTTATACATTTCCATATCTTAAAAGGGATAATTATCAGTTATTGGGATGGTATACTGATCCAGTTAATGGAGAAAAGATAGATGAAAACACTATAGTACCAAATACTGATACAACTTATTATGCTCATTGGAAATATATTGGGGAGAAGTAATTTTCTCCTTTTTATTTTTAAATAAATTTGTTATAATAGGCTTGCTATAAAAAGGAGGTATCTTATGATTTATTTTGATAACAGTGCAACTACTAAAACTAGGAAAGAAGTCCTTGATACATTTTATAAAGTTAGTGAAGAATTTTTTGCTAACCCTAATTCTCTACATAAATTAGGACTAAAAAGTAAAAAATTAATGAGAGAGGCAGAAAGTCAAGTAGCAACTCTTATGGGTGTAAAGAGTGATGAGGTTATTTTTACATCTAGCTCTAGTGAATCTAATAATATGGCTATAAAAGGAGTGATAGATTACTATAAATATCGCAATAAACTAGTAATTACTACCGAGTTAGAACATGCTTCTATTAGTGAGACTTTACAACAATTAGGAGAAGATATAAGTGTCAAATATGTAAAACTTGATAAATTTGGACATATAGACCTAGATAATCTTAATGCCCTTTTACAAGAAGAACCAGTCCTTGTTACTATTCATCATGTTAATAGTGAGACGGGTATTATTCAAGATATAGAGGAAATTGGTAAACTTATAAAGAAATATCCTAAGACAATTTTTCATGTAGATGGAACACAAAGTGTTGGTAAAATACCTGTAAACCTAGATAATGTAGACTTATTTAGTTTTAGTGCTCATAAGTTTTTTGGTATAAAAGGTATTGCTTGCTTAATCAAAAAAGAAAATATCAATCTTTTACCATTGATATCTGGAGGAGATAGTCAAACCGTCTACAGGGCTGGTACACCATCTGTACCTTTAATTGCCTCACTTGCTAAAGCTCTTCGTTTAATATTGGAAGAGGAAGATGAAAATACTCTAAAAGTAGTAGAACTTAATAAATACTTAAGAAACCAACTAACTAACTTAGATGTAGTTATTAATTCACCAAAAGACTCCTCACCTTATATTCTAAACTTTAGTATAATAGGTAAGAAACCAGAGACAGTTTTACATACTTTTGAACTTTTTGACATATATATATCAAGTAAAACCGCTTGTTCATCAAAAGAAGATTATTCAAAAACACTTTATGCCTTAACTAATAACATGGATATAAGTAAAAGTTCTTTAAGAGTTAGTCTATCAAAAGATAATACTAAAGAAGAAATAGATACATTCATAAAAGTTTTAAAGGAGGAGATACTATAATGGAGAAAATGATATTAATTAAGTATGGAGAATTAACTACTAAAAAAGGAAACAGAAATTTCTTTGTTAAGACTTTAAAAAACAATTTAGAAGCTAAAATAAAAAAATATGATGCTAGTATTACTATGGATTTAGCTAGAATGTATATAAGTTATGACTCTCTAGTAGAAAAAGAAATAATAGAAGCCATAAATACTACTTTTGGAATACATTCTTATCATATGATATATACCTGTGAATCAAATAAAGAAGCAATTAGTAAATTACTAATAGAAACAGTCTCTAAAGTTAATTTTAAAACTTTTAAAGTAAAAGTTAAACGAAGTGATAAAACATTTAGGGAAACAAGTGAAGAGTTAGCACCATATTTTGGTGGAATGGTTTTAAAAAATAAAAACAATATAAAAGTAGATGTTCATAATCCAGAAGTACTTATTAATATAGAAATACTAAAAGAAAAAACACTACTATATTATAATGCTTTTAAAGGTCTTGGTGGTTACCCAATAGGAACTCAACCTAAAGGATTATTAATGTTAAGTGGTGGAATTGATTCACCAGTAGCTGGATATCTTGCTATGAAACGTGGTATAAAAGTAGAAGCTGTTTACTTTGAAGCAATACCGCATACTAGTTTAGAAGCTAGAGAAAAAGTTTTAACTCTTGCTAAGAAACTTGCTAAATATCAAACTGAAGTAAAAGTACATATTGTACCATTTACTAAAATTCAAGAAGAAATTTATAAAAATGTTAAAGAAGACTATGTTATTACTATAATGCGAAGAATGATGTATCGTATTATGGAAATGCTAGCTAAAAAAAATAAAGCTTATGCTATTATCAATGGAGAAAGTATTGGTCAAGTAGCCAGTCAGACATTACACAGTATGCATGTTATTAATAATGTAACTAATTATCCAGTTATTAGACCAGTTGCTTGTTTTGATAAATTAGAAATAATAGATATAGCTAAAAAAATAGATACTTATGAAACTAGTATTTTACCTTATGAAGATTGCTGTACAGTCTTTGTACCAAAGCATCCAGTAATTAATCCAAGTTTAGACGAATGTATTAAACAAGAAAAAAAAATAGCTTATCAAGAGATTCTTATGGATACTGTAAAAAATACTTTTACTTTAAAAATTAAAAATGAACAAGAAGAAAATTTAAAAGAATTTCTTTAGGCAAAAATTACCATCAAAAAAAATGTATTAAATCTTAAAAAATTCACATTCTACTAATGTAGGAGGTGAAACAATGAATAACTCAAGTAACAACAGTTCAATGAAAATGCGTGTTCCTGGTGCTAAACAAGCAATCGATAAAATGAAATACGAAATAGCTAATGAATTCGGTGTTAATTTAGGACCAGATGCTACTTCTCGTGCCAACGGATCAGTTGGTGGTGAAATCACAAAACGTTTAGTTCAAAACGGACTTAATCAAGTAAGCGGAAGTTATACTAACAAGTAATTATAGATAACTTAGTCGATAGGCCGAAAAAGCCTATCTTTTTTATAATATTTTTTGTATACTTAAATAGTAGGTGATGATTAAAATGTTTGATGACTATAAAGGTTTTATTGATATAGAGGAAGTTTTAAAAAATGAATATAATTATACGTTTAATGGTGATTTAAGAGATTTATATAGTCAACCATTTATTGAATTAGAAGGGGAAGGTACTAATGCTTTATGTTGGATAAAATATCGAGGAAATAGTTATTTATTTAAACATTTTCCTGATTTTAAAAATAATGTTTGGGGTGAACTACTATCACAAGAGTTTGCCAAAAAACTAGGTTTACCATGTGCTGAGTATCATGCTGCTTATTTTCGGGATAAAAAAGGCGTACTTTCTAAACAAATGTTAAAAGAAGATGAAACATTAATTTTAGGATATGAGGTGTTTCAAGACTTCTTTACTAGTGAAACAAAAAAAGGAACATTAAAAGAAACTTTAAAGAAAAAATATGATAGTTACTTAATACCTGAAGAAATTAGAAATTATAATTCTCTAACACAGAGCAACCCTGTTTTTAGTAGACTTAATACACTAGATCAAGTATGGGATATTCTAGCAGAAAGAAAAGATTTAAAATCTGAGGAAGTTCCTAATATAATTAATAGTTATGTTAATATGTTACTATTTGATATATTTACTTTGCAAGGTGACAGACATCCTAATAATTGGGGATTAATAAAAAAAGGTGACACTTATAGAGCAAGTCCATTATTTGACAATAGTACATCATTTGGTCTTGGTTTTCCATTTATGGATAAAGTTGTAACTAACTTTAAAAATGCTTTTATGTATGCTAGATTTTCAAGGGATTATGAACAGATAGATAAAATCGTTTATTTAACAAGACCAAGTTTCACCTTATCAAGTGACAATATAAAAAATGGTGAAAAAGAATCGTCATTAGACGTATTTAGGGATTTTATAAGAAAAACAGGAAGTGAATCTATAAAATATATTGAACCATTTTTTAGAGAAATCAATGAACTGAATTTAGAAAATATGATTGAAAAAGTTTCTCTAGAAAATGGTATAGAAATGAGTGATGATTTATTAGGCTATATTTATAATGTTTTTAGTTATCATCAGAAAAAACTAGCAACTGTTATGGATATGGAATATCAAGGAGGTAGTAAAAATAATGCAGGAGAAAGTAGTAAAAGAATTTAATGAAGTAATAGAAGTATTTGGAGAAAGTAATTTAGATTATAAAACAGCCCTTTTATTTATAAGCACAAATCTTGAATTTTTAAGGAGAAAAAGAGAAGGTATAAAGGATAAGTTATTTTTAATAATGAATAAAAAAGAATTATGTAGTGTTTTATATATTAATAATGATAGTTATCTTTGGTCGACATATGATGAAGAAGAGTTTTTACCTTTTAAATCACCATCAAAGAATTTTGAAGACAATGATTCTATTGTTGAAAGAGTATTATCTTATACTGATGCAGATAAAATAAAAGAAGCTATTCCAGAAATAGAAGATATGAATGTTGAAAATAAGGTGAAAACTTTAAAAAATATTGGACTAAACTCTAATGGTTATCACATAAAATAAAAATAGTTGGAATTTTTAAATATGTTTTGGTACAATAGGGGAAAGGAGATGCAAAAAAATGAAATTATTATCAGTTAACGCTGGGAGTAGTTCTTTAAAGTTTCGTTTATACGAGATGCCAGAAGAGAAACTTTTAATGAAAGGAATGTTTGAGCGAATTGGTCTTTTTGGTAGTTGCTATAGTATTAGAATTGGTGATGAAAAAATTAGCAAAGATGTACCACTAAAAGATCATAATGAAGCAGTTAAGATTTTATTAGATGAATTAATAAATAATAGAGTAATATCTTCACTAGATGAAATTGAAGCTGTGGGAAATAGAGTAGTTCATGGTGGTAATAAATACTCAAAATCAGTAGAGATAACCGATAGAGTATTAATGGAAATTGAAGAGATAAGTGATTTAGCACCACTTCATAATCCAGCTGCTCTAAAAGGAATATATGCCTTTAAGAAAAATATTCCTAATGCTAAATTAGTAGCTTGTTTTGATACTGCTTTTCATCAAACAATGAAAGAAAAAACATATCTTTATCCAGTACCTTATGAATGGTATGTTAAGTATGATGTTAGAAAGTATGGTTTTCATGGATTAAGTCATAAGTTTATAACAGAAAAGATGAAAGAAATGTTAGGTAAAAATCCTAATCTAATTATCTGTCATATTGGAAATGGGGCATCAATAACAGCTGTAAAAGATGGAAAATCTATTGACACTTCTATGGGATTTACCCCAAATGCCGGTATAATGATGGGAACAAGGTCAGGTGATATAGATTATTCTATCCTATCATATATTATGAAGAAAGAAGAAAGAAATCTAGATTGGATGGATAGTCAATTAAATAAGCAAAGTGGTCTTGAAGGAATTGCTGGTATGAGTGATTTAAGAGATATAGATAGAGCCTATGAAGCGCGTGATGCTAAAGCCTTGTTAGCACTTGATATGTATACCGATAAGATAGTCGATTATGTAGCTAAATACTATGTAAAACTAGGAGGAGAAGTTGATGCTATTTGCTTTACCGCTGGTGGTGGAGAAAATGATGATATTATTAGAAAAGAAGCTATCAATAAGCTTTATCCATTAGGTATATATTTAGATGAAGAAAAAAATAAAGAAACAATCGTTAGAAAAGGTGTTGAAGGAATTATTTCTAGTAATGAGTCTAAAATACCAGTTTATGTATTAGCAACTGATGAAGAGTTAATGATTGCAAGAGATACTTATGACTTATCAGTAGAAGAATAAAGATTGGAAGAAAATTATGACAAGAGAACAGTGCGTTCAAAAAGCAAAAGATATAATGATAAATAAAAATTCGTATGGTATATATCATAAGTATAATTTTGATACCTATAATTATGGAGAAAATACACCAATTAATTCTGATACTATTACTAATATGCCAAGTGCTACAATCATATTAAGTGAAAATGTATATGGTTCTCTTCAAGCTATTCAAGATGTTACTAATGAAGAAAAAAAAGAAGTACCATTCTTTCTATATGGGAGGGAAACAGCAAATAATGTAATTGAATTTGATGATTTTTTTACAAATAGTAATAGAAATAATAGACAAAGTACAGAAGCAGTTTTTAATCAAGTGATGATTGATGATTTAGAAAGAAGAGTTAATATTAATTTAAATACCGGCTTTGTGGTTTGTCATGGTCATTCCCATCCATCAATAAGTGAGTTCCATCAGAATTTTTCACTTGGTGACTTTGCTTCGTATATAGAGATGAATCAGAATAATTCTGTATTTAGAAATAAACAAGTTGAATTAACCAGCTGCTTAGTTACAAGCACAGGTGATATTAACTTCTTATTCTATGATAATATAAGTGAAAATTTTTACCGTTTTACTAATGTTTATGTTAGGGATAATAACACTCTTAAACCAGTAAATTGTTATAACTTAAACCAAGCAGATGGATATTATAGTACAAGACAGAGATAGAAAGATTTACATTTCTATCTTTTTTAGATATAATAATGTTGTTTTAGAAAAGAGGAATATTATGAAAATTTTATCAATTAATACAGGAAGTAGTTCACTAAAATTCAGTTTATTTGAAATGAATAATGAAGAAGTAATTGCTAGTGGACTATTTGAACGAATTGGTCTTGATGGAGTTTATACTATTAAATATCAAGGTCAAAAGATTAAAGAAGAAGTAGAATTAAAGAATCATACTGATGCTGTTAAAATATTATTAGAAAAATTAATATCACTTGAAATTATTAAATCACTTGATGAAATAGATGGTGTTGGACATCGTTTAGTACATGGAAAAGATAAATATGCATCTAGTGTTGTTATTACCGATGAAGTAGTAAATGATTTATTAGCATTTAAAGATTTTGCTCCACTTCATAATCCTGCCAATGTACTAGGAATAGAAGCTTTTCGTGAAGTACTTCCTAATGTATTAATGGTTGGTGTCTTTGATACAGCTTTCCATCAAACTATGGATAAAGAAACATATTTATATCCAGTACCTTATGAATGGTATACAAAATATGGAGTACGTAAATATGGATTTCATGGAACAAGTCATCGTTATATAACTGAAACTCTTACTAAAGAGTTAGGAAGAAAAGACTTAAAGATAATAAGCTGTCATATTGGAAATGGTGGTTCAATAACAGCTGTAAAAGATGGAAAATGTGTAGATACATCAATGGGATTCACCCCACTTGCTGGTATAATGATGGGAACTAGATCTGGTGATGTTGATCCATCAATTATCCCTTATGTTATGGAACAAGAAGGATTAAATGCTAGTGAAGTAGTAAATGCTTTAAATAAAAAATCAGGACTTTTGGGACTTAGTGAGAAAAGTAGTGATATGCGTGATATAATTGCTTCTGTTAATGAAGGTGATGAACAAGCAAAACTTGCCTTTAATAAATATGTAAGAACAATAACAGATTACATTGCTAAATACTATGTTTTATTAAATGGAGCTGATGTTATCTGTTTCACTGCTGGAGTAGGAGAAAATAGTATTCCAGTAAGAAAAGCAGTTTGTGAAAACTTAAAATGTCTTGGTATTAAAATAGATGATGATAAAAACAATGTAATGGGAGAAATGGCTAAGATTAGTACTGATGACTCTAGTAGTATGGTTTATGTTCTTCCAACCGATGAAGAATTAATGATAGCTAGAGATACTTTATTCTTCCTACATCAGAATGGATAATAATTATGTGGAATCAAATTTATCATAAAATAAAAAAATACGATAACATAGTTATTGCTAGACATATTGGAGCCGATCCTGACGCTTTAGCTAGTCAAATATCTTTGAAAGAATCAATACTTTTAACATTTCCTAATAAAAAAGTATTAGCAGTAGGGAATGGTAGTACCAAATTTTCCTATCTTGGTAGACTTGATCATTATGATGAGCTAGATAATTTTCTTCTAATAGTTTTAGATACACCGGATAAAAAAAGAATCGACTTTAAATATTTTGATAAAGCAAGTGAAGTAATAAAAATAGATCATCATCCTTTCATTGATGACTTTGGAGGAATTGAACATATTGATACAGAAGCTTCTAGTACTTCAGAAATACTAATGGAGTTTTTCAAAGCTTCAAAACTTATGTGTAATAAAGAAATAGCTACAAGATTATATTGTGGATTAGTAAGTGACTCTAATAGATTCTTATTTGATACTTCTAGTTATAAAACTTTTGCCCTAGTTAGTTACTATCTAAAAAAGTATAAATTTACTTTATCAGATGTTTATAAAAAACTCTATATTAGACCTTTAAAAGAAATAAGACTAGAAGGATATATTAAAGAGAATATGACTGTATCAGAAAATAAAGTAGCATCTATTTTAATAACTGATGACATTATAACTAAATTTAAAGCTGATAGTGCCTCATCTGGTAACATGATTAACTTTTTCAATTATATAGATGAAGTGCTTGTCTGGGTTATAGCAACTGAAGATGTTAAGAATAATAATATCAGAGTAAATATTAGGTCACGTGGTCCAGTTATTAATAAAGTAGCAGAAAAGTATAATGGAGGAGGACATGCCTATGCTAGTGGAGCAAGGCTTGAAAACTTTGATATAGCTAAAGAATTAATTAATGATTTAGACCAAGCAACTAAAGAATATATAGAAAGTGAGACTAATGATGAAGATAAATAATGTAGAATTAGAAATGATTGTTACTAGAAGAAGTCAGTATCCAACTAATCATCAAAAAGAATTTTTATTAGTAGGACGTAGTAATGTTGGTAAGAGTAGTTTCATAAATACTTTATTAAATAGAAAAAATTTAGCACATACCTCATCTCATCCAGGTAAAACACAAACTCTAAATTTTTATCATATCAATAATGAATTTTATCTAATTGATGTACCAGGTTATGGCTATGCAGAAGTAAGCAAAAACATTCAAGCTAAGTTTGGTAAGATGATGGAAGAATATCTAGAAAAAAGAGATGAGTTACAAAGAGTTTTTATGTTAGTAGACCTTCGTCATAAACCAACAGAAGATGATGTAATGATGTATAACTTTCTAAAGTATTATCAAATACCTGTTACGATAGTAGCAACTAAAGCTGATAAAGTAGGAGCTAGTAAACGAGAGAAAAGTAAGAAACTTCTACTTGAAACTTTAGACTTAGTAGTAGGAGATAACGTTATCATCTTCTCAAGTGTTACTAAAGAAGGAAAAGACGAAGTATTAAAGAAAATAGACGAATTGTTAGTAGACACCATTTAGACTGTTATGCATAACATACACTAGGTGATAGATAATGAAGATTGTTTCTATTAGTGATGGATTTATCCTGATAACTCCAAAGAATCTTTATTTAGAAGAGAAAGATAAAATGATAAGAGAGTTAAAGAACTTCTTATTAACATATAATAATTATTTTTCTTTTCTGAAGACTGGATTTTACGAAGTTAGTGTCGGATATAATAAACTAATAGGAACAATTTTTATAATAAAGAAAGAAGAAGATTTTATCTTTGGAGAAGATCACATTGATCTTAGAATTACTATTATGAATGAGGTGGATATAGGATTTTCTTTTGAAGATGATATCATTCCTCTTGATAAAGTGTATTTTTATCAAGATAAATATTACTTGTTCGATGATAAACTTATTAAGAAATATTTTTATACTCTTATTGAACAAGGTGAATATGTTTTTTCTAATAAAATAGACGAGGTTTTAAGCAAAGGAACGTTACTAAGTATTTAAGTAGAGATTCATTCTCTATTTTTCTTTTTGATAATAAAAAAGACCTATATTGGTCTTATAGAACTATAGCAATCATATTACTAGAACCTTTATTAACTACTTTAGTAAGAGTTTGTTGTAATTTATATCTAATATTATCAGGCATCATTGCTATTTTAGATTGGATTCCTTCTTGAACAATATTATCTAAACTTCTACCAAAGATTTCACTCTTCCAAATCTCACTAGGATTATGTTCATAATCTCGCATTAGATAATCAATTAATTCTTTACTTTGTGTTTCACTACCAATTATTGGTTCAAAAGTAGAATTAACATCTACCCTAATCATATGAATAGAAGGAGCGATAGCTTTAAGTTTAACACCATATCTTGGACCTTGTTTGATAATTTCAGGTGTTTCTAGTTTCATATCATTAAGAGAAGGAGTAGCTACACCATATCCTGTTTGTTTAACCATTTTTAAAGCGTATTTAATTTGATCGTATTCTCTTTTTGCTTCTTCATATTCTTGGAATAATGATAATAAACTAGCTTTACTAGTAACATCTATCTTAACAATTTCTTTTAATGCTTGATTATATAAATCATTAGGAGCTTCAAGATTAATAGTAACAATACCAGTAGCAGGGTCTACATTAGATAAATAGGCTTTTTCTATTTCTTCATAATCTTTGAAATGGTCAGTTATGTGTTCAATATCTCTTAACTTATCAACTTCCACAACACTATTTTTTATAGCTTCAATATAAACTTTCTTGATAGGATTATCATGATTTAGGATAGCAATCCATTCAGGCATATTAACTTGTACTTCAAGAATTGGAAATTCATATAAAGCTTCTCTTAAAATAGTAGTCATTTCTCTTTCATTCATTGCATCAATATTGATAGGTAAGACAGGAACGCTATATTCTTCTCTTAGGCTTTCTGCTAGACGTTCAGTCTCAGGTAGAGTAGGATGGGTTGTATTTAATAAGACAATGAAAGGTTTTCCAATATCTTTTAATTCTTCAATAACTCTATTTTCAGCTTCTAAATAATCACTACGGTTAAATTCACCAATAGAACCATCAGTAGTTACTACAATTCCAATAGTTGAATGGTCCTTAATAACCTTCTCAGTTCCAATTTCTGCTGCTTCTGTAAAAGGTATTTCTTCATCATACCAAGGTGTTTTAACCATTCTTGGACCATTCTCATCAGTAGCACCCTTAGCATTATCAATAACAAATCCGACACAATCTACTAATCTAATGTTACAATCAAAGTCATCAATCTTCACTTTAGCAGCTCTATTAGGAATGAATTTAGGTTCTGTTGTCATAATAGTTTTACCAGCAGCACTTTGAGGAATTTCATCAAGTGTTCTTTTTTTCTCGTACTCATCTTCAATATATGGTACCACTAAAGTTTCAACCATCTTCTTAATAAAAGTACTCTTACCAGTTCTAACCGCTCCAACAACTCCTAGATAAATGTCACCCCCTGTCCTTTGTGCAATATTTTTAATGATTTCATATTTTTCCATATATTCACCTTTTTCTTTTATTCATTTTAACTTTATGTAGAAATATATGTCTTTATGAATAGAAATATTATGTTAATGTTGATGTGACGATATTTTTATTGTATAGTATACTTAAATTTAAAAAGAAGGGGTTATTATGAATACAAAAGAAACTAGAGCAACAATATCTAAAATATTTAATTATATAGAAAACGGTGTAGAAAAAACTTCCTTTGGAGATTTTTATGGTCATCCAGGATTATATTTCTTTCATACTAAAGAAGAATTTGCTATTATGTTGGATAAATGTTTAGATAAAGAATCTTATGATAGATATGATATTTATTACATAGTAGAAAAGCTAATAAAGTTTTTACTTGATAAGTATGATTCACATACTAAACTTTACTTTAAAAATAGTATCTATTTCCCTATAAGTTTTAAAATTCAAGGTAACGATTTCTATATTGTTAACATAATAGATGAATATAAAGATGTAGTAGGTGGAAAACTAGTTTCAATTAATAATATACCTGTGGAAAAAATAGTCTATGAACTAGAACAGATAATTAATTATTCAACAGAAGAATATAAAAATATAATGTTGACTAGTGATATAAAACAGTTATATATTTTAAGATCATTACCAAGTATTAACAATAATACAGATAAAATTACATATCAAATAAACTGTGATGGAAAGGTAATAGATGTTAGTTTTAAGAAAACAGAAAGGTATGATAAATTAGAATCGACTGTTAAAGAAAATTATACTTATGAAAAAGTGGATGATATTTTAATTATTCATTATAACTCTTGTAAAGATATAGAAAAGATGGAAAAGTTAGTTGAAAAACTTAAGGCTATAGAAAAGGATATCAATTATTACATAGTGGATATAAGAAATAATAGTGGTGGATTTTCCAATATCAACCATATATTAATTGACTTTCTAACAGGTAAAAGTATAGTTACTCTTATAAATGAAACAGTGTTTTCATCAGGAAGAATGATGCTTGTTGATTTAAAAAAAATTGGTAGTTATGTTATAGGTACAAATATTAGTACATCACTAAATGCCTTTGGAAATGTACCTGGTGGTTTAGAAGTGGAAAAATTAGATTTAATTGTTAAGAGAAGTAATACTTATTGGTATTATGATGAAAATTTGAGGTGTCAAGGATTTACAAAAGATAATTTTTATTCTTATTTTAAGGATAAGAAGGAATTATTGAAACCTAAAATTATTGAACCAGATGAATATGTTTATAATACTGTTGATGATATTATAAGTAATAAAGATTCACAATTAGAAAGAGCAATTGAATATATAAAATTAAAAAAACAACCATTAGAAACAAATAAATTGGAGGGAAAATGTATCAAGAAGATTATTTAAGAAATTATATAAAAGAATCAGAATTAAGAGAATTTAATGATAGAATAAAAGTAAGGTTATCTAGTGAACTAGCCATAAAATATGATTTGGGAGTTTATACTAATTTTTTAACAAGAATTGAAAATGAAATGAAGATGCTAGATAAATTAAAGATTAAATACCCAGCAAATGCAAAACCAATACTCTATATTTATGTAGTACCAGATGATAACTTTACCTTCCTATTACAAATGCCTACTTTATTTTCTAAAGATAAAAAGAGTGGTGGAAAGCCTGTTACTTGCTATGATTTGGATGGTTTTTCTCTTGCTTATGGACTAAGTCAAAATTGTTTAGAAAATAAAGAAACTAATAATTTAGAAATAGCTGATTTAGAAAATGAATTACATGAGTTATCACACATTGTAATTAGTCAGTTTTTACTTGGTAATCAAGTTATTTCAGAAGGTATTGCAGAAACATTACCACTATACTGTTTAAGATTAGAAGAAAAGTTTGAAAAACATAAACAAGTTATTGCTACTTTAGAAGAAAATAATATTTATTCTCTTAAAGAATTATTAAATAAACAAAGAGATGGTTCTTATGGTAATGATGCTGTTTTATCAAATATGACTTGTTCCTTTAGACTATCATATATATCATCATATTTGTTTGTTAGAGGATTACTAGAAAGAGTAGAAGAAAAATATTTGCTATCAACAACTGAAGCTATTAACTATCTTTTTAGTATTTTAAGAGGAAATAGAGGATATGCTAATGAATTTTTAATATATGATATAGCAGATGCATTAGAATTATCACATGATGAGTTACTTAATAAAAAAGATATGCAGAAGAAAGCATTAAATTCTATAAGAAGATTGGAGATGTAAATATGGTTACTACTATTTATTTAATGAGACATTCTATAACCGAAAGAGTAAACTATTTAAAAGATAATGATAGTTTACTTGTTAGAAATCAAAAACAAATTTTAACTATTGAAGGGGAAGAATTAGCAAGAAAAGTTAGTAATAATGAAATCTTTTCTGATATTGATATGGTTATATCTAGTAATTATGTAAGAGCTATGGCTACAGCAAAATACTTTACTAAAGATGATAAACTAAATATAGTAGAAGATTTTGGAGAAAGAGAGTTTGGAATAGATGATTATAAAGATATCCCAACTGACTTTTATGAAAGACAGCTAAATGAAGATGACTATAAGATAGGGCAAGGTGAAAGTCAAAAAGAAGTAAGAGAAAGAATGAGTAAAGGCTTATTAGAAGTGGTTAACAATAATGAAGGAAAAACTATTTTAATAGTATCACATCATACAGCTATAATATTTCTTCTTAAGAAATGGTGTAGTATAAGTGATAATAAATATCTATTATATAAAGATAAGGTTATTCTTGAAAATGGTTGTAGGAATTGTGAGACAGTTAAGCTATTATTTAAAGATGGAGAATTGATTGAAATAGAGAATATGGAGGTTTGTGAATAATGAGTTTAAAATATGATACTGAAAACTTTACAGTATATTATAATGATTGTGATAAAAGATATTTAGCAAAAATGGTTAATGTTTTTGAAGATAAAAGACAAAATATTTTAGATTTCTTTAAATTAGAAAACGTTAAACCAGTTATAAAACTATATGATAATATTTTTGAATATAAAGAAAATATAATGGAATCTTTTAAGAAAAACTATGGCTATAGAGAATATCAAGACTGGATGATTGCTAATACCGAAGATGGTAATATTAATATGTTATCATTAGATTTAGTTAGACAAATAAATACCTTTGAAAATTATACTGAAGACGAATTTTGTTATAATACCATTCATGAATTTACTCATGTTTGTCAAACTAAAATTGGTTCTACTAATCCAGGTTGGTTTTATGAAGTGTTAGCCACAAATCTTGGTAATCCAGAATGTCAACATGATATTAAAACACCATTTACATTAGAAGAGTTACAAACAAGTTTTGATAGTATAGATGGTTATGGAGCAGTATATTCTATTGGTAAAGAATTATTTAATAATTATGATAATGATTTTATTTATGGTTTAGTAATGGATAAAGATGATACTAGATTAAATATAGTTACAGCATCAATTATAAATGATATAAATAGTAAGTTAGTCAATAATAATCAACCAAATAAAAAACATGTATAGGCTTAAAAACTTATACTTATTTTTTTCTTATCAAATACATTATGAGTATAATTGATTATGTTAGTAAGAATAATCTTACAATGAAAGGCTCACAACTTAATGAAGCGGATAGCTTAGTTTTGTCAGGACTTTCATATATTTACTATGAATAAGTGATTTAACTTATTTTAATATTCATTTCATTTACCTAAATCATAATTATCCAGACCATCATCAGTAGTGTAACATGAATAAGCATATTGATTTTGTTATTTCTATATCTTGATTACTATTTTCACTTTGACTTGTTTTTTTCATTATTAGTTTTTGATTTAGAACTATTATAAAAATTGTTTCGATTAGTTGCTATTAGTATTGGAAGTAATAAAATTAAATCACTAAACTTGAATTTATAATGTATGTGATTATTAAAACACATCACTAAACCAATTGAAAATAAAATTGGAACAAACCACAATATATATTTTTGCATTTGTGGTGCTAAATAATTTCCTAGATTATTACTGATTTTTATGTATAAAATTAATGCTGTATATACAAAATAAACTATAAATATTGATGAAATCAAAGTGACTACTAAACTTTTCTTGTAATTACCAAATAATACAATAATATTTTTAATATCTATCATAGGCCCTAAAAGGAGATAACTAATGATGGGAACAACTCCAAAGGAATTAAGGAGATATTTACCAACAAATGGATCGGATGTTGAACAAAGTGATATTAAGTAGGCAAAGAACATTAAAACTATAATTGCTAAAATTTCATTTTCGACAATAAAAAAATTACCACATGAAATCATATGATAATTTTTATTTAATTATTTTTGCTATCTTTTTTTAGTGTTTCCGTTGTAATATATGCAGTTATAGGTATAACTATAATACAGCCTAGTGCACTAAATAATATTTTAATCATTTCTGAAACAAATGTCTTTGCATTTACAATTTCTAAAGATGAATAACCTCCTTTATAAAACCAAATCAATAATGTCATAAATTCACCTAAAAAAGCAAACATTAAGGTATTATTCGTCGTACACAATATATCTCTTCCTATGTTCATTCCCGATAGAAATAACTCTTTTTTTGATAAGTTTTTATTATTATCATAAACTTCGTATAATGCAGAGGAAATTGCTATTGAAGAATCAACCGTTGCTCCAATTAAACTAATTAATATCATAGAAATTGCAATGTTAGTAAAATCTATTTTTACATTATAAGAAAACATATTTATCTCTTCATAAGACTCATATCCAAAACCAGCAATTCTTGATATCTTTGTTACAAAAAATATGAGAAAGGATAATATAATTAATACAATAATAACTGATTTTAAACTAGATTCTGTTTTTATGTTTTTTTCATTTACATAATATAATATTATATAACTTATTATAAAACAGCCTATTAAAGAACATATTATAGGATTTAGTCCAAGAGCAATTAAGTAAAAAATAATCATTAAAATAATAAAATTAAATATTATAGATAAAAATAATTTTATTCCTCTTTTTATATCAATATAAATCATTAATAAAAATAATAAAATAATTAATATTATATTCATTTTACCCCTCTTTTCATAAATTTAATTGATATATGTGCTGATACAGGAATAGTTAAAACAATACCAATGCTACCAATTAAGAATCTGGTTAATTCTAATGTAAAATTACTTGAAATATAATTATACATTGAAAATCCATTGCGTAATGCTAACACAAAAATAGGAAGACCTGAACATAAATAAGTAAAAAACAAAACATTACTCATTGTACTCATTATATCTTTACCTATTTCTCTAGCAGATTTTTTCAAATTTTTGACAGATATATTATTGTCTTTTTGAATCAGTTCCGATATAGAAGCTGAAATTGTAATTGCTACATCCATAATTGCCCCTGTTGATCCGATTAATAGTTCTGGTAATATGATATCTTCAATAGGAACAGTTAAAAATGATAATTCATTGAAATTTATCCCTTTATAACCAGTAAAATTTATAATAATTACAATTGTAATAAGCATTACTAATGTTGATATAATTACAGAAATGATTGCCGATAATGTTTTCTTGTTAAATCCACTTGCTAATATCAAAGAAATAATAGAAAAAATAATCATTTCTATTACACATAAAAATAATAAATTGATACCTTTAAAATATAAAGCTAAACCTATATAAAAAATTACTAAATTCAAAACAACGCTTAATACAGATAACAGTCCTTTATAAGAACCAACTATATAAAGTAAATTTAAAAATATCACTATCATTAAAGTTAGATAGAAATCTCTTTTTAATTCAATATCACTCGCATCTAATATTATTTTGTCATTAACTTTGTATTTATCTGTAACAACAGATGAATAAGATTCATCATAAGAGATGGTTTTTTCTTTTCCTTTTTGCTTACCATTGGTTATTATACCTGTTATCTTTCGCATATAGTATTTTTCTTCTAATCCTAATGAGTTTTGAGATGTTTCTTCACTAATTGTATCAATTTTTGTTATTTTAACAATTTGCTTGGAATATAAGAAATCATCATTATAAACAAAAATTAAAATAATTATAGATATAAGAAATATAATAATAGAAATCAGATTCTTTTTACTAGACATACTACTACCTCCAAATCTATTATACTAGTTTTTTCAAAAAATCATATCCTAATATTAAAGTGGGCATAAAAATTTATACTTATTTTTTTCTTATCATATAATACATTATGAATATAATTGATTATGTTAGTAAGAATAATCTTACAATGAAAGACTCACCACTTAACGAAGTAGATAGCTTAGTTTTATCACAACTTTCATATCTTTACTATGAAAAAGTAGCACTACCTTGTAAGATAAGTGATTTGACTAATTATTTTTATGATTTATTAGGTACTGATAGGGATGATTTAAATAACTTAAACCTATTAGAAAAAGTTTGTTCCTCTAAAAGATTTTCTAATATAATAGTTAATTACTATATCAGTAAAGATAACTTAGTAGAGAATAAACAATTTTCTGCTGTAACCTTTTTCTTAGAAACAGGGGATATCTATATCGCATATCGTGGTACTGATGGAACAGTTAATGGCTGGAAAGAAGATTTTAATATGTCATTTTTATCACCAGTACCAGCCCAAGTAGAAGCTTTAAAGTATTTAGAAACAGTCTTGTCTTTAACTAATAATTACTCTTATATTGGTGGACACTCTAAAGGGGGAAACTTAGCATTTTATGCTGCTATATATCTAAAAGACAAAAGAAGAATAAAAAAAGTATTCTCTCATGATGGTCCTGGTTTTCAAGAGAAAGTAGTTACTAGTAAAGAATTTAAAAATACTGAACCACTACTTTATAAAACAGTACCAGAAAGTTCAATAATAGGTATGTTACTTTGTAATAGTGAAGATTATACCGTAGTAAGAAGTAATGAAAGTGGAATAATGCAACATGACCCATTCTCCTGGTTAGTAAATGATAACAGTTTTATCTATTTAAAAAGATTAACTAAAACATCTATTTATACCAATAAGGTACTAAAAGATACCATAAACAATCTAACAAAAAAAGAAAAAGAAGAATTTGTTAAGGCTTTATTTACTATCTTTGATAGGGCAGATATTAAAACACTTAAAGATTTATCAAAAAACTGGTATAAAAAAATTCCACCAATTATAAAATCAATGGAATCTTTAGATGATAAAATAAAGAAATGTCTTTGGGATACAATTAAAGTATTAGTAGTCTTCATTATTAAAAATTTACCATTCTTACTTTGAAAAAACTTCATGGAAATAGGGCATGTCTTTGACAGTCTTATTTTTCTTTTTTAATACTTTAAAGTCATATCTTGATCTATTAAGAAAAGGTAATTCGTCTGTTTTCATCTCAAACTCATCTTCACTAACCTCATCAATACTCTTATGAAAAACAGTCTGGTAAAAGGCTAATAGATAAGCTAGTCTATCATAATTTTGTTTTCCTTGATAATCTATACCTCTATTTTCTAAGTACTCAAATAAAGGAGTTGAAATAGTCATTGGTTCCATTCTTTTAATACCAACACCATCAAAGTCTATAAAAGAAAAATCATTATTTTCTTCATCAATCATAACATTGTTGTAATTAATGTCACCTAGTACAATCTTTTTCCTATTACGATGTATTTCTTCTAGTTCTAAAGAAACATCAATAAGTTTATCTTTTAATTCTTCTATAGAATGAGTCTTTTCATACTCGCTCAGTGTAATTCCTTTTTTATATGCCATTGTACATCCACAAAAAGAATAGCCATTATATAGCTTAGCAAGTGGAGTAGCAACTCTTAAATTAGTAATCTTACTAGCTTCTTCAACATGAGCTTCTCTTTCTATTAGTTCATAAATACTAAAGTTCTTATAGATTTTATATACCATTTTATTATCATGATAAATAGTACTTTCACTAGATATGTCATCATTAATTTTAACTACTTTATCAAAATTAATACTAGTAATATCAATTTTTTTCATTATACCACCCCTTATTTGCCCCATATTATATCACATTTTATTAAAAAAAGAAAGATGTTGTTTCCTAAAACATCTTATCAACGTTATCAGGTACTTTATCTTTCATAATTGTATTTATAATTTTTTCTTTCTTTTCTTTAGAAATATTTTTACCAGTCATAGTTGCTATTTCATCAACCACTTCACTTAAAGTCTTCTCATCTTTCATATTTCCATCTTGTAATTTATTAGCAAGAGATAAAATTGTATCTTTACTAACATTAGTCTTTTTCTCAACCTTTTTAAAAAAACTATCTCCAAACATTATAGAACCTCCTAGTTCATTATATGAAACTAGAAAAATTAAGTTCTATTTATTTCTAGTGATTCTCTTTAGTTGAGCATTAAATTCTTCCATTGAAATTAAGCCTTTATCAAGTCTATCTTGTAACATAGCAAGTGACTTTTCGTGCATTCTTTCACTATCTAGTGGATTAGCATAACGGTAAGCGGAAACATCATTAGTAAAGATATTCTTTCTTTCTGTTTCTTTATGTAAATCAGAAAAGTTAGTTTTTTCAAACCTTTTATTATTAAAAGAGTTATTCCTTCCTATTATCATAAGTCGTCCCCATTTCTATTCTTGAATTGTAACACAATAGGTGTACCTTCTAAATCAAAGTTTTCTCTTAATTGATTTTCTAAATATCTTTCATAAGAGAAATGCACTAATCCTTTGTTATTAACTCTAAAAGTAAACTTAGGTGGTTTAGTACCAGTTTGACTAACAAAATAAATCTTTAATCTTTTCGCTTTATAACTAGGAGCAGGATTTCTATCATAGGCATCTTGTATAACATCATTTAAAACACTAGTTTTAATTTCTCTGTTAATATTTTCTTTAACTTTTAAAACTTCAGGCATTAAAGTAGAAATTCTTTTTTTAGTAAGGGCAGATAAGAAAACGATAGGGGCATAAGTGATAAACTGAAATTCACTTCTTACTAATTTTTTATAATCATTAATACTAGTTTCTTTTACCGTATCCCATTTATTAACAACTATAATTATTCCTTTTCCTTTTTCTAAAGCATAAGAGGCGATATGTTTATCATGTTCCTTAATCCCTTCTTCGGCATTAATAACTAAAAGACATAAATCACTTCTATCAATAGCTCGCATACTTCTAACAAGACTATATTTTTCGATACTTTCAAAGACTTTTCCTTTTTTACGCATACCTGCTGTATCAATTAAGACATATTCTTCACCATGATATTTTAAAACAGTATCAATAGAATCTCTTGTCGTACCAGCAACATTTGATACTACAACTCTTTCTTCATTTAGTAAGGCATTGATTAAGCTACTTTTTCCAACATTAGGTCTACCAATAACACAAAACTTTAATCTTTCATCAGGTATTTCTTCTTCTTCTACGATATCTTTAGTAATTTCATCCAATAATTCATAATAACCAGTATTATGGATAGCACTAATTGGAAGATAAGTATCAAATCCTAGTTCATAAAAATCATAAAGATTATCATTAGCTTCCTTAGTATCAATCTTATTAATAGCTACAATTACTTTTTTTCCACTTCTTCTTAAAATATCTCTAATAATTAAGTCATCCTTAGTAAGTCCTAGTTTTCCATCTACTACAAATAAAATAATAGAAGCTTCACTAATAGCAAATTCTGCTTGAATTCTTATTTCTTTTTGAAAATTTTCTTTCTCATCTTCAATACCACCAGTATCTATTATAGTGAAGTTTTTGTTATTCCAACTAACATCTTGATAAAGTCTATCTCTTGTTACACCAGCTATATCTTCAATAATAGCAATTTTTCCACCAGCGATTTTATTGAATAAGGTACTTTTCCCTACATTAGGGTGTCCAATAATTGCTACAATATTCTTTTTCATATAATATCCACCTCTTTTCATATATCTTATTTTAATTCGAAATGACGTTAAAAGCAATAAAAAAAGACATTAGCTGCCTCTTTTAAATTCAACGATGTCAGAAACATTACAATTCAAGTAATTGCAAAGTCTTGCTAATACATAGATATCAATTCTCACAATTTCTCCAGTTGCTAATCTTTTAATCACTTTAAAATCAGTACCAGTATCATTAATTAATTTACTTTTGGTAAGACCTTTATCAGCTAATAATTGTTCTAGCTTAAAGATATAGGTACCACCATCAACTTTTATCTTCACATGTTTCTTTTCCATCTTGTTACTCGCCCTTTCACATTAATTTTAACAAGCAACTAGCTAATTGACTAGTGGCTATATAACCTAGTATCCCTAAAAAAGAGATATTTATTCATTTAAAAAAAGAAAATTTTATAATATAATTGTAATAAGAAAGGAGAAGAAAAAATGATAATTGGAATTATTATCTTATTGATAGGTATATTATATTTAATTGAAATATTTAATCCAGGATTTCATTTGGAATTTGATATTATATGGCCAGTAGTATTAATAGCTATTTCTATTTACTATATAATTAAGGAAGAAAAGTTAGACTTTACTAAAATAATGATGTTATTTATTGGGTTATGGTTTTTACTAGTTAATACATCTTTAGTAACAGAACCATATGATAAGGCTTTTTGGCCAGTTGTACTGATACTTGTAGGAGGCTATATTGTAATGAATAGTCTTAATATGAGTAAGAAGAATACAAAGATAAAAGCTAGTAAGCATTCAAAAGACTACTTTGGAATATTTAGTGAAGTTAAAGATAGTATTAAAACTAAAAACTTTAAAGGAGCAGATGTTTACTGTATCTTTGGAGGAGCAGAACTAGATCTTAAAGATGTAGAATTAAAAGAAGATACAATTTTAAATGTTTATTCTTTCTTTGGAGGTGCTACTATTAAAGTTTCTGATAATTATAATGTAGTATGTAACTCTACTGCTATTTTAGGAGCTAATGAAAATAAAGCCTCTAGCGATATTGATAAGTCAAAACCAAAATTAATAATTAACTGTATTTCCTTCTGTGGAGGAACGGAGATTAAGTAATGAATTTTATAGAGATTAAAGAAGAAGCTAAAAAGCTAACCTCTAAACATATTCTAAAATTTTGGAAGAGTAGTTTATTAGTATTTGCTTCTTCAATAGCTTTAGCAATTATCCTAGGAATAATATCTGGTGGGGTATTAGCTTTTATTACAGAGTTATTAGCATTACCCCTTTATATAGGATTTATTAGTTATATACTTGGTCTTACAAGAGAAGAAGAAGTATCTCTTACTGATATATTTCAAGATTATAAAAAGATAGGATTAATTGTAGTTACACTTATTATTAGTTATGTATTTATTATATTTGGTTATATACTATTAATAATTCCTGGTATAATGATTGCTTTTTCCCTTGTAATGGTAGGTTACTTATTAGCAGATTCTAAAGAAACAAGTATTAGTGAAGCAAAAAACATAATAAGGGAAAGTATAGAGATGATGAATGGTTATAAACTGGATTATTTCATTTTTGAATTAAGTTTTATTGGTTGGTATTTCTTAGGTGCTATAACATTCGGAATAGCATACATTTATGTAATACCTTACTTTACCTTTGCCAATACCTTATACTATCAAAGATTAAAAGAGAAAAGAAAATCCTAAAACAATGTGGTTTTTCTTTTTTTTCTAATTGTGCTAAAATAAGGACGGAGGTATTATATGAAAATATGTGTTTTAGGAAGTGGAGCTTTCGGTCTTGCTATTGCTTCCTTATTATCAAAAAATAAAAATAATGAAATTATTGTCTGGACTTCTTTTAAAGATGAATATGAAGAACTTAGTAAATTACATACTCATAAGAAGATATTTGCTGACTTTTCTTTTGAAAAATTAAACTTTTCTATGGATTTAGATAGTTCTATTGCTAAAGCTAGTGTTATTATTTTAGCTGTTCCCTCTAATGCTATTAGAGAAGTTTTAGAAAAACTAAAAGATAAACTTAGTAAGCAAATACTTATTTTTGTCTCAAAAGGACTAGAAAAAGATACTATGAAAAGATCAAGTGAGATAGCAGAAGAATTAGAAATAAGTAATTACTATGGAGTTTTAGCCGGACCAACCTTTGCTAAAGATATGTTAAAAGAAATACCAATCGGTTTTACCTTGGCTACAAAAGAAGAAAATGTTTCAAATATAGTAAAAGAAATATTTATAAATACAAAGGTTGAGATAGAAACTACTAATGATATAGTAGGAGTGGAGTATTGTGGCTGTATCAAGAATGTTTTAGCAATCATTACAGGTTATTTTTATACTAAAGAAAAATCAAGTTCTGCAAGAGCAGCCTTCTTTACAAAAGTTGCAAAGGAAGAAGCTAGACTATTAGAACTATTAGGTGGTAATAAAACTACTTTATATACTTTTGCTGGAATAGGGGATTTGCTATTAACTGCTACTAGTAATGAAAGTAGAAATTTCTCTTATGGAGAAGCCTTAGCTAATAACTTAATTAATGATAAATTAACAACTGTAGAAGGTAAGAAAACTTACCAATCTTTAATAAATTTAATTCCTAACGAAGAACTAAAAGATTCCCTACTTATTACTTATTCTTATTTATTTAAGGAAGGGTAGAGTTCGTGGCAGTATATTTTGAACCAATCAAGACAGCCTTAATATTATTTCCAATAATTGCTTTTCTTATAACCTTACCATATCTTATTATTGAATATCATAAATATGGTGCTGTTTCTTTATTAAGAAGTATTATAATATATACGTTTATACTTTATTTATTAGTAGCATTTCTCTTAGTAATACTACCACTTCCACCAACGAGAACAGTCTTGCAAATGCCAACTAAGTTACCCCAGTTAGTTCCATTTACTTTTATTAAAGATATAATGGTAACAACAAGTCTTAATCTAAAGAATCCTATTACATACTTATCATTTTTTAAAACACCAACTGTTTATACAGTTATCTTTAACTTGCTTTTACTGTTTCCTTTTGGTGTTTATCTACATTACTACTTTGAAAAGAAATGGTATCAAGTACTTATTATGTCCTTTTGCTTAAGCTTATTTTTTGAAGTGACACAACTAACTGGTATATTTTTTATTTATCCCAAAGCCTATAGATTGTTTGATGTAGATGATTTACTGATTAATACTTTAGGTGGAATACTTGGTTTTATTTGTACTAAACCATTAACTGTTTTTTTACCATCAAGGAAAGAGCTAGACCAAAAAACTTATACTAAAGGAACAAAAATATCTATTTATAGAAGAGGTATAGCATTATTTATAGATTTATTTTTAGTGTTTTGTTTTTCTACACCCATTTGGATATTATTTGGAAATAAAATTTCCTTTGGAATACTTTATAGTATTATTCTGTTTCTATATGAAGTATTTTTTCCCTTGCTAGATAATGGTAAAACTATAGGAAAAAGACTTGTTAATATAAGATTAAACGTTATTAATGAAAGTGATTGTTTCCCTATCAGATTAATATTTAGACAGATGCTTCTTTATTTATTTATCTTAAGAATACCAAACTATCTAAGTTATTTATCTAAGATACATCTAGAAAATAATGGTTTAGAATTTTTAATGATTTTTGGTAAACTGTTGATGATAAGTTATTATCTATACTTTATTTATGAGTTATTCTTAAATATACTTGGCAGAAGAAAAAACTTTAACTATGAACGGATATCTTCAGTTATTAATTATAGTTTGATAGTGTTGCAAGATGATAAAAATATGATAGAATAAATAATAGGAGGAATGAGAATGAAAATAGAAGTTAAAAAGACAATATGGCCCTCATTAATTAGTTCGGGAGTTATACTTGTGCTTGGATTATTATTATTTTTTAAGTCATCAGTTACTTTGATGGGGATATCTTATATCTTTGGAGGATTAATAATTGCAATTGGTGTTCTTGCTATTGTAAGATTTATTTCTAATAATCATAGTGATATATCTAATCAGTTAAATATTATCTATGGAATTATTTGTATAATTAGTGGAATTTTCTTTATTGAAAAGCCTGAGATTATTGGAAGTATAATTCCTGTTGTTATGGGAATTGGTATCATAATTAGTAGTTCATTAAAGATACAACAATCATTTAATCTTAAAAGTTTAAATAGTAGTTATTTCTTTTGGTCATTTGTAACAGCTTTATTAAGTTTAATTTGTGGAGTTGTATTATTATTTAATCCATTTAAAGGAGCAGTTATTATTACGAAAGTTATAGGAATATTTTTGGTTATGTATGCTATCTTAGACATTTGTAACACTATTGTTTTAAAAAAGAGTGGAGTTTCTATTAGTATTAGTACAGTTAATGATAAAGATACAAAGTCAAAATCAAATCATAGAAAGGCAAAGAATGCTAAGATAATTAAAGAAGTAACAAAAAAAGGAGATGAGGAAGAGTGATACTATTTAGTTTTAAGGGAATTTTAGAGAAACTAACTACAACAGTAAATTCTTTCTTAGAAGCTTATGGTAGTAATCCTATTGTTTGGGTATTGATATTAGCTGTAATTATTGTTATTGCCTTTTGGGGGATTTCTAATTTAGGCGGTAAATAAGTTTGTTTTCTATTACAAAGCAAACTTTTTTATTTGGTTATAAAATTTTTAAAATAAAATTATTTCAAATATTGCTGATTTTAACCTTTTGTAGTAAGAAGTCCCTCACCTCTAAGGTGGGGGATGAATTGCGTTTACTTATGCTTGAAGAATACTAAATTCATGATATAATAAAGTCAGTCGATAAAGAAAGGTGATATGCGATGAAATTAGACAATAATGCACGATGCACTATCATCTTGTACTTGTTGTAAAATATCGCAGAAAAGTATTTGATGACCACATATCGGATAGAGCAAAGGAAGTATTTGAGTACATATCACCGAAATACAATATTACATTACAAGAATGGAACCACGATAAAGATCATGTACATATTCTCTTCAAAGCACACCCGAATACAGAGATAAGCAAGTTCATAAACGCATACAAAAGTGCAAGCAGTAGACTTTTGAAGAAAGAATTTCCGCAAATACGTCAAAAATTTTGGAAAGAATATTTTTGGAGTCAGAGTTTTTGTCTG
>ERZ779982.59-NODE-59-length-62499-cov-6.665925_pt1 | contig 62499 bp, 79 predicted proteins | sample MGYA00511936_ERZ779982 | MGnify/ENA primary metagenome ERZ779982 (study PRJEB29588, sample SAMEA2146682) | human gut metagenome | biome: human gut; feature: human-associated habitat; material: faeces | place: Denmark | collected 2008/2010 ... | reverse complement strand
CTCCGCGGCCGTTCAGGCCGCTACTAAGGCGCTCGAAAAGGTTAAAGCGGCCAATAAGCCACAGGCCCTTACCATGGCCGAAATTGCAGCGCGGCTTGTCTGCCTTGAGGGTTTTTCTTTCAATGGGCAGCGCGGCGAAGTAGAAGCTTTTGCGCGGGCGTGCGTCCGTGTCATGCGTGATGCAACGGGTGAAGAAATGGCACTAGCCGCCACGAGAACGGTATCGCAAGCCCTGATTGCCGCCGTTCGCAATAGTTACATCCAGGTGCCGGAGCCGTCGCCCGCGCTGGTCTATTTGCGTGGCCAGGTCAATTTTCCGATTCCCGCCGAACAGGGGACGGAAGCCGGGGAGGGAGCCGGTAAGGAGGACGGTAAGGAATCGGCCGCCCCGGAAGCTGGAAAGTAATCGTTATCGGGCCGGATGTTGCGTCCGGCGGTCGTATGAAATATTATATCAAAAAAGCGGACAGGCTGCCGGGTGTACGAAAACCGAAAACCGGGATCAAACGATCCGGCAGCGCCTATAAACGATATCGAAGCAAGTAAACCGGAGGATTAAGCAATAAGTTAAAAATCAAAAATCGAATTGGGTATCAAGGACGAGCCGATTTGGTTATGAATCCCTAATTATTAGGAGCACCAAATCGGCTCGAGTTTTTGTGGCGGGGTCGGGTTAGTGTTGTACACACACTCGCCCCCAACTTTTAGAATCGTTAACTTATATTCATTCGACAAAGCAACCAACCCACCAGCGCCACCACAATGAAAAACGTAAACAAAATAGTAATCCCATAAAAATTTACGTCTTCATGTTCATCATCTATCATCTCTTTCAACCTCTTTATTTAGTCATAAACCAACGTGACACGCACATCCATAACAAATTAAAACAATAATAATTACTGAAATTAAAACTGTAATTCCAATAAGAATAAATGCCTCTCGTTCATTGCTGTCTATCATTTTATAAAATAGTAAGTAGTTATCAAAATATATCATCTATATCATAGCCATCCCGCAACATCCGGGCAACGCATTCTTGCTCCTTTCTTGAATACTCGCTTTCCTTTTTCTGATAATGATCCCATTCCGCATCCCTTGTCTGTTTTTCAAAATGATTGACAATGGCCTCATCATCCATACCACAATACAAGTGCAGGTATTCATAGCTGTCAATAGGGGGGGCTTGGCAAGCCACGAAGCCACATGGCATAGCATACCTCATAATAATCACTCATCAAATGTATTTCCCCAATAACGATCCCATTCCAATACTATACGACACACCCTGTCATCAAGGCAGCCGCAACCGTACATGCCAACATTACAGGCGCATCCGACTGATGGTGGATCTCTGTATTTTAACTGGTACATTTCCCCGTCTCCGGCGCGGTTGCGGTCGATCTGCCATTGCGCCTGTTCTCCTCCATCGCCGATAAATGATGTTCCGCACCCGGCTATCACCAACGTTCCGCTGTCGGGCGGCGGTTGGACGAAAATCAGGCCGTTGTCGAAAACATTCCACGGCCCCGGCGTGAATTTTTCATTGCTCATTTTTCGTTCTTTCGTGTTTATATCTTGATGGGAAGGTTGCTAAAATGGGATATCATCGCTCATCGCTCGGAACCTGTCGCCGTTGGTCAGGCGCGGCTTCTCCGGCTTGAATTGATCGCATCCGCAATCAAGCAACGGTTTCAGTTCATCGCTCATTTCTCGGCCCTTTCTTTTGCCCGTTTCGCATTCGACGCCTGTCGTACTGCATAAGCCGCTTTGGACAGCATCTTCCCGGCTTGATAGTAGTCGGTAGATCCACTGCTGATCATCGACCGGTATTCGTTGACACAGACCGCCGCCATTTCCAGATACGCAGCAATCACCGCTTCACGGTCTTGCTTGCCGCGATCCGCATTCCCGGTTGACGATGGCAGCAACAAGTGGGTTAAGCATTTCTTTGGTGATCATTTCGCCTCCTCCTCCGGTTGGATTTCAATTCCTTTTATCTTCCGCTCCACCAGTTCGATTCTCATTCCGATCCACCGCATGACATTCACGCACATGCTGTTTCCGCAAGCCTTGTAGCGCGGGCTGTCGGGGCATTGCTCCGCCGGCCTGCCGCGCCACGGAATGCGGGTGTGGTTGTCCGGAAATCCCATCAGCCTCTCGCATTCGACCGGCGTCAGGCGGCGAACCGTCTCATTCCGGCTCACGCCCATCACACCGGTGCAGTTTTGGGTGTAGGCGACTTCCTCTTTCGCGCCGACTCCGTTTCCGCCGTTTTCAACCTGCCGTCCGATGATGTTTTCAGCGATGGCGATCGCTTGCACCAGCGGCAGATTCCCGCCTCCGGTTCCAGCCTTGGCATTGATCTGCGGACTGCATCCGCCGCACTCCTTGACCCGGCTGTCTTGCATGTGATTTTCATAACAAATTACCGCTGGGACCCTATTGGTCCCGCTGTCGCCCGCCCGGAGCGCCGGAGCGTGATCTTCGCTATATGCGATCGATCCAGCTTTCGCCCCTTGCCCTGGCATAAACGCGCCGACAATTGGTGCTTCATGATTGCACGTCAAATTGACCGCGCAATTTTCATGACATTCCGCGTTCCCTTGACCGGTCGCCATGCAAACAATATTTCTGCGGTGCTGGTCTTCCTGCGCTTTCAGCGTTTGCGCTGTTTTTGATTCGGAATAAAATCCACGCCCTGATTCAATCGCGTTCAGCGGCCTTCCGTTTCCTCCGACGAAATCAAGCTGCTGCTCTTTCCCGCTTGCGCCTCCAGTGCTTGCCGTAGCGCTTCTGGCAACGCCCGCCCCCGTTTTTCGGCGCGGCGGAGTATCCCGAGGCAGGCAGTCCGGCTCAAAAAGTACCGAGGCGGGATAGCGCCAGTCGGCTCCAAGATGTCCGACAACGAACACACGACGTCGTCGCTGAGGAACGGCACGAGGGAATCCGTCCACTCGGACGTATTGAGCGTCCAGCACTCGCCATGCGCAAGAATACCCGATTTCATCAATTTTCCGGAGGAAGGCCCGGAAATCTTCACCGCCGTTGGTACTGAACACCCCCGGGACGTTTTCCCAGACGAACCATCTGGGACGCATTGTTTCAAGAAGTTTGCAATAGGCGAGGCAAAGCGCGCTTCTCGGATCGTCGAGGCCGCCCTGCTTTCCCGCGACGCTGAATCCTTGACAGTTGTGAACGGCGATTCCGTTGGCGATATAGCTGTGTTCGCCATCGACGGTAATATTGTAGACAGTTCTAATTGCCCCATCGTTGTTCCATCCTCTGATGATGCTTGCATATCTTCCGCAGAGCATTTTTGTTCTTGCCGTTTTTCCTTTTGCTTTATATATGATATAGGTATCTCTTTGTGAGACCTTGCGCCCCATTATGACGTGAGGCGTTTCTCTTTTGCAGAAGTAGACCGAGGCATTCCCATAAAGGTCGGCCATCCCATATGCAAGAGCCGCAGACGTTGTTGAAATCCTTACGTTTCCGTTGGCGCGGCGACTTCCGTCTGTTTTTTCATATCCGGCGATAAATCTGTTATTCAGTTCGCTGGTATAAATCCAGTATGGCAGTTTTTTGGATTGCGATTTTTCACCAAAATTCTCAATTAACCAGTCTGCAAGAACCGTATTGGTTATGGTGATTTTTCCGTCTTTTGCAATACTGTATTGAATCGCACCGTTGAATATTTTCGAGAACTGCTCAATTTTGCGCTTGCATACGGCGGCAATGACCACCTCTTTTTTATTTTCGCCAGCCCAGCGCCTGATGTAGCCGTCTCCAAGATACCATCCGGCAAGTTCCATCACTTCTTCTGGCGTTGCGTTGTAGACGTTCGGGATATGCCCGTTGATGTGTTTTGCCGCAACTCTTCCGGCATACCGTCCGACTGAATCCTCTACTGCCTTGAATTCATATTCCCCATATTCTACTTTTTGGCCGTAGGTAGATGAATTGCGTTTGTTGTCGCGCTTCAACTCAATAGAATAAAACGGGTGATTCCCGGTGCATCGAATTGATGGCCGTCCAAGTATTTTTACTTCCCCGGTCTGCGCTTCTTTGCTTCCGATGGCGGTTATACTTCGCACATCCCCGGTGTGTGTTACAACGGAATCTCCGATTTTCAGACTTTCAATCGGCTTGTATCCGCACGGTGTAAGCACCATCGTTCCTGCCACGAAACACGGCGTTCCCCCCACGAGAAGTTCAACTGTTCCACGATATTTCTCTCCTTCGATTTTCGTCATATCGCCAAGGTTCGGCACTCCAGGAAAGCGCTGAGCCAGCACTTCACATGGAAACGGCTCGATTTCTGAAAACCATACCGGCTCCCATCCGAGCGGCATCCATGCGAGGGAAGCCGCCTCCACTCCAGAACATACACTTGCGTACTGCATACTGAATTTTCTATTTGATTTTATTGGGTATTTGGTTTAGTTGGCTTTAACCATGACTATATAAAGTACAAGAACCGCGAATAATCCGGTTGCAATATCGACAGTAGCTTGAGGCCAGTTCATTGTTAGTTTTCCTCAGTTTTATTTACAGCTTCATGTGGATACGTAGTAATGATTTCAGTTACGTGCTCTACTTCTTTCTCAACTCTAGCTGGTTCCTCTCCCGTCAGTGTGTAGTCAGTATTCATTCCATTCGTCTCCTATGGCTAACCATATAAACGCCGTCAATATCGCCATGATCCCTATTAATCGGAGTATTTCATTCATGTTATTCGCACGTATCGATCTGAGCTACTTCAATGTCATCTTCATCCACACCGATACATTCAACGATTGCGTCGAGAATATCGTCTTCCGTGATGCAGAAGTCGTTGCGCATTGTGATTTCGAATTTGAATCTCATCTTTCACCTCATTTTGTTTGCTTGTTTGGTACCGGCCTGTGCCTTGGGCTCTGATGCTGCTTGCGGGTTGTCCATTCTGGCTAACTCAATTCCGCACTCTTCGATATCACAATTGGATGCATAGTCTCTTATCATATTCACAATACTTGCTTCTTTAATGGTTTCTTCGTCAACGTCACACGGGACTGCGAGTGTCAGCTTAAATTCGATGAGTTTCATTACTTATTCCTTTTTGAGTTTTCAATTTCATTTTTAATGGATTCGGCAAGTGTTGCAAGTTTAATCTTACTATCAATATCCCAACCGGATATGTCAACTCGCAGCTCTTTTTTCCCATCCCACACAGCGCGGTACAGCTCTTCTTTTTCTTTTTCGGTAAAGAGATCGCTGTACGCCTGTACCAGATTGTCGTAGAGATCGATCCCGAAAGGGGATCGTCCTCTCAGAGCATTGCTCAGGTAGCTTGGGTGGATACCGAGCTTTTGGCAGACGGAAAGGCAGGAAATGCCCTGTGTGCGCATAAATTTAGACACCAGCGCGCCTGCTTTTGTGTATTTTGTGTACGTTCGCATAACTCTCCTTATTTTAGTTGTGGGTAAAAGTACAGCACACCTTGTTTTCTACTGCACTATACTACAATATAACATTGAATTGGAGAATTGCAAATAAAAAGCCCCAAAGTTACTATTTTTATTCCTGATTTATGAATAAAAGTTCACTGAGGGGCGCGATAGGTGGGGGAGGGAAGGAAAACCAACAAACCCTCCCTCCCCCGAAGGCAAGAAAAGAGACGGCAACCTCTTTACGTATAAAATAGCCTGTAATTACGATAAATCAAGCTACGATTCCGTTAATTTTTAGAAATCTATTTACCATTTCTTTCTGCACAGCGTTTGCAGTTCCCTTTATGGGTCAGGCAGCAGTAGGATGAGCCGCGATTTGGGGAATACTTAAGGTACTCGCAACCGTCATACTCAATAGTCTCGATAACAACATCCGTTTCCTGACTTGGAACTGTTTTGCAGGTAATAGAATATCAAAGATAAAAGAACAGCTACTGATCCGATACCCACAAACGTAAGAAGTATCGGCACAACTTCATACTTATCCAACTGTAACATCTTCAATTTCCACATATGTTTTTGGTTTAGGTTCAGACACAAACTCGTCAATCGGCATATTGTCCAGTGCTATCTGCATCACGTGATTCACATAGTTCAGGGCGTCTTGTTTGTCGATTGGAACATTAGTCTCGATGATGACCGCAACTCTATGCTTACACAGTTTTCTGCTCATTTTCCGGTACTCCCATAGCCGCCGGTGCCGCGCGTAGTCTCGCTGAGTTCTTCCGCTTCGACATACTCTACTTTAGGATTAGGCATGATCACGAGCTGCGCGAACCTTTCTCCTACCTTGTAATAGGGGGAGCTGCCTTTAAATACTGCCTTGATCGGCCCTCGGTAATCAGAATCGATTACCCCAACACTGTTTGTTAGGGATAAGTCGCAACGGTAAATGCTGCTTCGGGGGAACAGGAGGCCAACATGCCCCTCTGGAATCTCCACCGCAATGTTTGAATTATACGTAAAATAGCTGTTTGCACCGCAAATTTCGCAGGTATCGACTGTCAAGTCAAATCCTGCGGCAAACTCACTGCCATGAATGGGGGCAACAGCAGTTTCGCTGAGTTTCTTAAATTTAATCTTCATTGTGTTTCTCTGTAATGAGTTCTACGGTTGTGATGCGGTATTTGATATTCCATTTTTCGTCTACGACTTTCATGCCGATTGAATCCCAGTGCCGTACCAGCATGTCTAGGATTTGCAACGCCTCACACGTGTTGTAGCATACTAGTTTGTGAAATTGTTGTTTTTGTTTCTGATCACGCATGTTTGAACCATTTCTTTTCGTAAGTTTCATCCTGTTTACACGCGAGCCCCTGTGTGCATTTGCCGCCCTCATTGTACAGGCAATCAAGATTCCGGCAGCTTGGAGCGTTCACAGGGGGCTCCTTACCGTCAATATAGTCGATTAAACTGCTCATTTTCCTGATTCCCCTTGATCGTCCTGCCTTGTCTTTCTGCCTTTGCTTTCCCTCCTTTTTCCTACGTAACATTTGCCGGACTTACCTCCGCTCTGACATCCCTTTACAGGCATAGTTATTTCCTTTGATTAATGGTAGACGCAGCAGGATTCGAACCTGCGCTAGTTGAACCAAAATCAACTGTGCTGCCGTTACACCATACGTCCATATTTGGAGCCGATTATCGGATTTGAACCGATGACAGGCAGTTTACAAAACTGCTGCTCTACCACTGAGCTAAATCGGCTTAATACAACTTAAAATTGATTATAACAACGTTATCAAGTTCACATTTTTTGTTTAATATCGGTTTCTGCAAGCGACAAAGTGCGGGGAGTGATTTTTGTGATTTCGAATTGAAAGTCAAAACAATTCCCAAATACCCACTCCCTGCCGTTAGCATGATCTTTATATCCGAAATAAGACACAAACAAATGCTTTTTCTTAAACCACATAGCAACCCTGATAAAGTAAGGCGGCAACGCCGTTGGTACGCGGAATTTGACCATAGCGCTGTCGCGTTGAAGCCCGCTAAGCCGCCTTTGTTAACTAATATAGCATGGCGGCTGAAAAATGTCAATTGCGGTTTTTACTTTATTTTTGCTTTTTATTTTTATAGTGGTTGACAAATTAACATAAATAAGTATATTAAAATAACACTATAAAGGAGGCACATGAAAACCAAGACAATCATACGCGATGTGGCATGTAAAAACTGCATGTACGGAATCAGAATCAACGGTGATGACCTGTACTGTAAAAGACTAAACAAGTCATGCGACGTTTGCCGGAATTACTGCGTGAAAACTAACTGGTATGCTCAGATGTGTTTCTTGAATGCCAGACTTGATGCCGAATTGAGCAACAGGAGAGTATAACCATGTACAAACTTGTTCTTGAAGAAAGTCTTAAAGACGATTCCTGCGTCATTCTGTGCGGCAAACACGCATATGCCAACATGGTAAAGCATGGAGTTCCGGTAGAGAAGCCTACGATGAACCGCAGATGGTTTATTACGGTACAACGAAAACTGAGCCCGCGCAGGTTGTATATATGTATGCACCATAAAAGAGCAGTCACGGTACCGGAACGATACCGTAAAACAGAGTTCCCATGCTATGAGGAAGCAGAAGAGATAGCTACCGCACTATTGGATACCGGTAACTTTCAGGACGTGTGGGTAGTGGAAGCGATGGAGCCCCGATATGAAGAGTAGTTATTTTTACTATGTTGATATATACTCAGCCCCCTGTTATTTGTTTGTGGGGCTGCGCGATAAGTTTTATCGCTATATTCGTAGACTGTGCAAGGGGCTGGAAAATACAGATGGGTTAGTGCCATCAACGTGGGCGGCAGGCGCGTTCACCTTTCAGCATAAGGACTACGGTACAAAATATGTAATTTGGATGCCTGAATTTACGGGATCATGCAGTGAGTACGGTGCACTCGCACATGAAGTTTTACACTGCGCCATAAATATATTGGATGAAGTCAACATTGATTTCAAAAAAGAACACAAATCATTGACTTATCTTATGGAATCGATTTACAGAAAATTTGTACATCAACTCACGGTAGAGATAAATAAGGATAAAGAAAGAGATGCCGCTAAAGCTGACAGCTAAGCAGAGAACGGGGCTTGAACTGCTTCAAAACCCTGATAAGGAAACGATCTTGTTTACCGGAGGATCGCGCTCCGGCAAGACCTTCCTTATTATGGAGTACCTGGTTGGGAGAGCGTTTCAGTTTCCCGGAAGTCGGCAACTCATTGTACGTAAAAACTTGGTTGACACACGTAATTCAATTTGGGATGATTCGCTTCCTAAATATCTGAATCTGTACATTCCTGATAGTGAATACACGCTAGTAAAGTCTGAGTTGAAAGTTCAATTCAGTAACGGTTCTGTAATTGTACTTGGTGGTCTTGATGATGAAGATCGAGCGCAGAAATGCTTGGGTACTGAGTACATTACGATTTTCTGCAACGAAGCTACGCAGATGACTTATCAAGTTATCGGTATGCTAAAAACCCGTCTTGCGCAGAAAGTGAAAGACATTACCGGAACATTTGTAGCGGTAAACAAGATGATTCTCGACTGCAATCCGCAGTCTGAAAGGCACTGGCTGTACATTTGGGGAGTTCAGCTACTTGATCCTGCTTCCAAGCCGTTTAAGAAGCTCAAGGATGCGGATAAACATGCCCTGTTGCACTGGACAGCCTATGACAATCTAGAGAATCTTCCTCCGGGTTACATTGATACGCTTGATGCACTTCCTGAAATTCAAAGAGAAAGAATGTTGCACGGCAGGTGGTGTGGGGGTGAGGGACAGATTTTCAAAGAATTTGATGAGCGTATCCATGTTGTAGAGCCTTTTACCATACCCCCGTATTGGGCTAAGTTTTCAGCGATCGACTTTGGTTACAAACACCCGTTTGCATTTGTATGCGCAGCGCATGACTTTGTGAACGATATTCTGTACTTTTACCATGATTTTAAAAAATCTGGAATTACAATCCGTGAAGCCGCAAACGAGATCAACGACTATCAGAAAAGGAATAAAGATATTTACATGGTAAGATGGGCTGACCATGCCGCGGCAGATCGTGCATACTTACAATCAGAGGGTATCTATACGAAACCCGCTCATAAGTCGGTGGCTGATGGGATTAATTCTATCGCCCAGAGATTAATGATCAATCGTAAGACCGGAAAGCCAAGACTTCAAGTTTTTAACACATGTGAAAGCATCATCACGGAGTTTCAAAACTATTCTTGGCATGAAAGCAGCAGCGAAGTGTCGAATAAGGAATCTCCCATAAAAATAGATGATGACGTTATCGACTGCGTGCGGTATATTTCTTATGGTGTGGATAAAATGAATGCATTTGTGTTTTAAAGGAGAAAATTATGAATATGGAACTTGAATCTTTGTATTCGCTAGTGCCGTCTGTCAGTGCGAATGACCCTAATTTTTACGTTTTCACGCGAAAACATCCGTACTATTGTAAACTTCTTCCTTTGTGGTGTAAGGCTACGCGCGCGTACAATGGTGGACGCGCGTATATCGAGAATACATTGCAGAAGCACCCGTCGGAAACGGATGAAGAGTTTAACGATCGGAAACAATACTCATATAACATCAATTTGATTAAATACAGCACTCGTAAATTTGGGGATTACATTTTTTCAAAACCGCCGCGCAGAGAAAATGTGAATGCGGATATCGCAGACGACTTCGACCGGAAAAGTAAATCCGTTAACAGCGTCATGCGTGAAGTATTTGACTACCATACAATTTATGGTCTTGCTTGGGTTTTCATCGATAATCCCGCAGTCAACTATAATCTTGTTGACCTCAAGACGAAGCAGCGAGACAAAATCAGACCGTATGCGGAGGCCCTTGCTCCTATGGATATCCCCGATTGGGACTACGATTCTGACGGAAGCTTGAGTTGGGTGATCCGGCAAGAGACCATCATCGAAAAAAACAACCCGAAAAAGAAGCCCGTTGTAAAGTTCAGGAGAACACTTTACACAAAAGAATACTGGCAGACTTTCGATTACATTATCGACAACGGAGATGATCCTACCCCCGTTGACCTCATCATTGCAAGCGATCCGCATGTGAATACCCTTGGTGTCGTTCCTGCCATCCCGTATTCCAGTATCATGTTTAATCGATATTTCAATATACCTGAAATCGATGATATTCTTACAATTCACGATTCCGTACTTAAGGGGGAATCTGAATTGCTTACCAATATCCTCAAACAGACTTATGGGCAACTGGTTCTCCCCTCTACCCTTCAATCTACGATCGTTCGTATCCGGATGAAGCTCCAACAGGAGAATCCCACACTGGACATCAACGACCCGGCTGTTGAAAAGATCATTGCTCAGGAAGCGAGTTTAGTGCTGTCCCGTACCAAGCATATCCCGGAAGACGCAGAAGAACGGGGCATCTCTCGTTACATTCAACCTAATGGGGCCAATATCGGAGGTATCATTCAACATGACGACCGTCTTATCAACACACTGATTAAGATGTATGGATTTCTTGTTGGTGTTGATACAACACAGCGCTCTTCTGCGGAAAGTAAATCCGCAGACAACATCAGTCTTGCCGCGCAGCTTTCGGGGATCGCTTCCCGCTTGCAGGAACTTGAGAACAAAGTGTGGAAATTCATGAACATGTTTGATCCCTCGATCAAGATTCCGAAAGTCTTGTACAACACGAATTATGATATCCATGAACTGAAGTCTGTGATTGCGGCAATTGTTGAGTTTGCCAACCTTGACGCGGGAAATGAGTATCAGAAACAGATCAAGATCACTGCCCTCGATACTCTTGACACAATCCGTCATGTGCCTGATGACGTGTATGAAAAGATCAAGAAGGAAATTGACGTCAATGCGCAGGCAGCCGCTCCGATGACGTTTGACAGCAGGGCTAAGCATAAGACTGACGCAAGTGGGAGCACCCCTGACGGAATCCGCAGCCGCAGCGATTATGATAAAAGTAGAACAGCTTCAATTAGTAAGGGGGAAAATCTATAAAATAAGTAAAAACCTACTTGAAAATTTTGAATTGCAGTGTATTATAAGGATTAGCGGACAAAACCGCGTATAAAATGATAAGGAGCAGTATGGACTACAAAGAACTGATGGCGAAGATCAAGCGCGGAGAAGCACTTACTCAGGAAGAAATTGCTGATTTTGACAGGGAATTTCGTCCTACGTATCGCTTCAATGAAGTGTCTCAGAAAAAGAGCGAACTCGAATCTCAAATCAAAACACTGACAGAAGAAAACGAGAAACTCAAGACTGCGGCAACGGAAGCGGAACAGCGAGTGCAAGATCAAGTCAATGCGCAACTTTCGGAACTTTCCGGTAAGGTTGAAAACCTGACTACGGAAAATAACGAATTGCGGACTAAAGCGTCTGAAACAAGCAATCTCTTGAAGTTCACAACACTCGCTACAAAAAATGAGCTTGGTGTCATTTTCAAGAATCCTGACTATCTTGTGTGGAAAGCGCAGAAAGAAGGGATTGATGTGAACGATCCCGAAAAGCTCAAAGGCTTTCTCTCCGAAATTAAGGAGAAAGAGCCTGAATTGTGCCTCGTTCCGGTCAATGGCGGTTCGGGGAGTGGCAATCAGCCTCCGGCCCATGCCGAAGTCAAAACTCCGGTAAGCCAGTGGGATGTTGCTACAAAAGTCAAGTACATTAAAGAAAATGGGAATGACGCCTACCTGAATTTGGTGCGTGAAGAGCAAGGCGAATCTCCCGAACAGTAAAGGATTGCAGTCATGGCACTTACATTTCTGTCTGACCTCCTGCCTTACGATCAATATCTGCGTACAGGCTATATTGAGCAGCTCACTTACGCTGTCAACATTCTGAATGCCGCCAGCGGCGGTACGCTCCGTCTTGAATCGGAAAACACCACAGGCACGAAAAAGCATGAGGCGTTTTTCCGTGATTTCGGCACGATGGAGCGCCGCGACATCACTACCGACAGCGCGCAGACTGCTGAAAAGATCGAACGCGCCGAGCATACCGCGTTCAAGACCTTCTGGAAGTTCAAGCCCGTTGCGTGGCAGTGGACGGCATTCAAGACTTCCGACAACATGACAAATGATGAAGTCATGTTCATGGTTGGCCGCAAGCTGGCCGAAAAGAAAGTGGAATTCACCGTCAAACAGGCAATTACAATTTGCGCTGCCGCCATCGGGAGCCGTACAAATTGTGTCGTTGATGCTGGTTCGCAGAATTTCAGCATGGCCACCGAAATTGACGCGATGGCGCGGTTTGGTGATGCCGCCAGTCGTCTCCGGGCTCTGATTATGCACTCGGCGGTATTTTTCACCTTGTTCAAGGATCAGGTTCTCAATACCAAGTTTACGCTTGGCGAGGGTCTCATGATGTATGGTGGCACTCCGGCCACCATGAATAAGCCGGTTATCGTTACGGATAACCTCGAGCTCACCTATCAGGACGGCGGCGTTACCAAGTACAAGACCCTGTTCCTTACGGATAACGCGGTCACGCTTCGGGATAATGGCAATACACAGTTTGCCATGCAGACCCAAGTCGGTAACGAAAACCTTTCGTCCCTGTTCCAAGGTGAGGGTGACATGTGGAATTATGTCAAGGGCTACCAGCTCAAATCCACTGTCGGAACCAATCCTACGGATTCGGAACTTTCCAATTCGTCGAATTGGGAGATGTGGGTCAATACCGAAAAGCTTACGGCTGGTGTCCTCATCAAGTCGAAGGCCGCTCTTGACGAGGTTTCGCAGGTTACAAACGTTCGTATCGTTTCCTAATTGTGAACCGATAGGGGCCGAAAGGCCCCTATTTTGGAGTGCATAATGTTTGATCGCAGGATTGTTTTACTGGCCAGCCCTACGGAATTTCCTCAGGCGCAATTCTATGCTAATTGCTTTAGCATTTTGTACGAGGACTTGGATCATCGGATGAATCGTAAAGATTATAATCCATCACGCCATGACTACTACAAAGTGTACATCGCAGTTAAAGACAGAAAGGCGTTTGAACCTATTATCGCTTCTCATGCAGCTGAATTTCCGGTTGAGTTTACAAACAAGCTTCCAGATTACAGAAAGTATGAAGCCCGTAAAATTTCCAGTTGGCTTGTGCAGAAAAGTTTCGTCGATCCATTTGACGATATTAAGGCACAAGAAGAAAGGGAACGAAAGGCAAAGGCGCTTGAGGAAGCTGAACGTAAAGGGAAGTACGATCCACAGAACGACAGCGAACTGGATCGCCACATTCCTACATTCAGGAAGAGGAAACCCAATGCTTAATACCGTTGAAATGGCAGATGATTATTTCAGCACTAATTTTATGAACCGTGACGTGTGGAATAAGATCAGTGCTGAGGATAAGGCGATTCTGATTGAAACCGCTGAAAATGACATCAATGCCGCTTTGCGAACTTCAAACATCGATTCAAATGTAATCAGCCAAAGTAAGCCTTACACGGCTTATCAGGCGGCAGTGTTTGAGTGGGCCGTGTACATGTATACAAATAAGGCTAAACTCAATCAGATTACAAATAATCGAATTTTTGGAGCCACATCCGTAACGGTTGACGGGATTGGTCGTGAAACATACGTTTCCGGTACAGGTAACGGCGGCAATAATGGTGGAGCTATCATTTCTGTAATCAAAAACAGCCCGGCAGGTAAATACCTCGGTATGATCTGCCAAGATGTCAGGATTATTCGGTAATGCTAGATCACTTAGTTGTAGAAGAAAATAAGATTGAAGTCTTTGAAGTCGTAAAAGACCGGGACGAAGCGGAAATTTCCCGCGTTCGTATCGGTTTTGGTTACGGCATTTTCAGGGGTCAGTCTACGGAAGAGTTCGCAATGATGGGCTCTGCCGCTTTTACAAACATTGGTACGCTGGTTCACTATACGTCGGATACGGATGATAATCCTAGATCACATGCAACTCCACAGATTGGTGACGTTTGCACGTGGCGAGGTAAAGAATACTATGTCAGTGGCGTCAGCCCGAGACCCGATATTTACGGTGAGCTTGTTGGTTATACAATAAGGTGTTCGAATGGCTAGAGGCAGATTTGGAGAAAGAGGAGCGGATTACAATCCTCCTATTGGCAGAGCAATACGCAATGCTGAATCTTTCTCCATTCAAGCAAAAGGTTATTCATTCACGTTTTCCCATAATTTCAGAGGCTGGAAGACCTTTACAGACGATATCAAGAAGAAGATGCTCGAAGCCGCCCTTGCGGAAATTAAAAGTACGGTACGTGAAGTCGGAAGGGGGGCGATTGCACGTGCTCCGCATTATTCGGGAGCGCTCGAGCATTCCATCAAGGTATCTGTACCGGAAATTACAAGTCTCAAGGGCAGAGGGCGCATAACTGCGATTGTCGGTGTTCTTGATTCCTGGCAGAGTAGTTATGATAAGATAGCCGCTGCCGGAGGATTCCCGACTTCTTCTCCTGAATTGATTGCGTATATCCATGACTATTATGATGATTTTATTGGTGAAACAAAAGATGGATTAAAACGCAAACACAGGAAAGAAGCAGCCGTTGGTAAACGTGTCGGGAGCCGATTCCTTACTCGTGCCTGGTATGACATCGAACAGAGCAATAATCTTGCAAAGGGCATTGCAAAACGACTTTTCAGTTATAACGAAAACTTGTCGGAAGATGCAATTAATGCTATGCTTGAACGTGCAGCGGATCAGATAGACGGTGAGATGAATGAATAGTAACGTAAAATTGATTGAAGATTACCTTTGTGATCTTTGTGATACGGTTTTCAATGACGGGATTGTATGTGATAAAATGTATAATCCTGAACAGCTTGTTAATCGCAGCGCATACGTTACTGACATTCAATCACAAGAGAGCGATCAGCACGGATTAATCAAATGCAATGCACGGATCGTAGAAAATCGAAAAGGCCGCCCTGAGTGTGTCACGGATGTTCAGAAAATAACTGAAAATTTTAATAAAAATGGCGACCCGCTAGGTAACGGACTTGCAATCTATGTTGAAATAGAGTACATTACAATGCCGATAAAAATAATGGTAAATACGCAAACGGCGTATACCGTTTCGGCTAATTTAAGAATTACAGCTAAATAACGGAGGTATTACCATGGCTGATGTTTTTCAAGGAAATCCTGCCGATATCCACATGGGCCCTGCCGCACTGTTTTACAATAGTCGGTGCCTTGGGTATACGCTTAACGACAGCGTTAAGATCAATATTTCAATGACACCTACACCGATTACGCCGGATCAAGCGTCACTTCCTCTTAAGGACATTATCACAGAGATGGAAGCGTCAGTTGATTGCATTCTTGGTGAGGTCAACGAGGAAAATCTTAACCTCATTCCGGGTGCGGATAACGGCACATTCAGCGATCCTATCGGAATCGATATGAAATCGATTGCTTCTGAATTGAGACTGGTTCCGCTTGATTCTTCGGACACGAAAATTTACACCTTGCCGAAAGCTACCCCACTTATGGACGATGGGATTTCGTTCATGAAGACTACGCCTCAAGGTCTTTCGTTGAACTTCAAGGCGTATGTTGATAGTGCGGGCGCATATCTTAAGGTTTCCAGCAAGGCGTAATCATAAATAAGGATTTATCATGCCTAAAATTTCCGGCATCTCGTTTGAAAACATGGAAGCATACAGGGAACAGGTGCAAATCCCGTTCCCTGACGGGACAATGTATGATCTCCCGTTGATTACTGCCCGTGATGCGGCTATGGCACAGACGTTTCTTTCTCGGCATTCGTCCCTTCGCACACAGCATGCGATTCTTCAAGTGCGACTTACGCAGCGGGCAGCAGCCTGTGAAGAAGCTAAGAAAGAGCTTGAAGAGCATCCTGAAAGAGCGGAGGAACTGAAAGAAAAGTTTACGCTCGATCAGATCGAAAAAGCCATGCTCGCCATTGAAGACACGCATAAAAAGATCGGCGAACTTGTGAAGAAAAGCCATGAACTTACGGATGAAATCCATGAATTCATTGGAAAATATGTAGCAGGAACTCCGATTATTGAACTTTTGAAGAAAGGTGAAGATGCACTTACTATTCAAGTTCTTCAATTGATGTTGTGGGGAGCTGCTGCACTGAATGAAGAGAAAGAAGATGACGGAGACGCGGGTAAAAAGCAAAACCCTACGAAAGCGCCCTCCCCGACAAATTAGAATTTGAGTACGTATTGATGAACATAATGCGAGTTTTTAAAGGTTATACCTTAAAAACTCTGCTTGATACACCGTTTTGTCATGTAATCAAACTCTTTCAGTTGGCTGAGAAAGCTGATGCCCTAGACAGCTTAACAGCATACACCGGGCGGGCGGCGGGCTATGATAAATCTGTCCTTGACGGACTTGTAGACGTTCAAAAATCTAAAATTAGGGAGGACAAAGACTTGTTGAAGTCTGTTGTCACTGAGGAGGCTAAACGGGAGGCTGAACGGCAAGCAAAAATAAAAGATTGAGGGAAGGTAAATGGCTACGACTGTATTTGATTTGTTGGCACGGGTAAGCGCGGATGTCTCGCCGTTCAACACCGCGTTTGATAGCACTTCTGACAGTGTAGAAAGTAGTCTTTCGTCAATCTACCAATCTGCCCGTCGCTGGCTTGGTGCTGGCGGCGTGGCAGGTACTTTTTATGCGGCTACGGCAGCGGCGAATGAGTTCAACCAAATCATCGCTGATATCTCTGCAATCACAGAATTACAGATCAAAAAGATAGAAAAGTCGCTGCTGCAACTTGACAATGTGTTCGGCAGGCCGTCAAACACGGCATCCACTTTTTACGAAACGATTTCCTCCGGTGTGCGCGGCACAACTGATGACGTCGCTAACTACGTGAAAGCTGTCGGTAAAGCGGCAACTACTATCCGAGCTGATATCGAAAATACCGGCAACGTCATGACTACGCTCACAAATGCGTATGACTTGTCCATTCAAGATACCCAAAAGCTTGTTGACTTCCTGTACCTGACCGTTCGGGAAGGTAAGGCACACGGTGACGAGCTTGCCCGTACCCTTGGTCTTGTTATTAACAACGCCGCCGAAACAGGCGTATCTTTAAACGAGCTTGGTGCGGCAATTGCTATTTTGTCTCGTACACAATCGGCCAGTCAATCGATGATCGGCCTTAATCAGATGCTCAACAGCCTGATTAAGCCTACTTTACAGGCAGCGGCAGAAGCCCGCAAGTGGAATATCGAACTTGGGGCTTCTGCACTCCAAGCTAAGGGATTTACCGCAACGCTGCAAGAGCTGCACGATAAAGTAGGCGGTAACACTGAAGCTCTAGAAAAGATGTTCGGTAATATTCGTGCCGGACGTGCTGTGCTGTCTCTTACCGGGCGGCAATTCGATAACTTCATGACTACCCTTAGGGAGTTTGAGCTTGGGGCCGGAACGGGTGAAGAGGCGTTTACAAAGCAAATCGATACCGCCTATAAGGATTTGGTCAGGCTCCGTGCTCAAACGGAAAAGACGCTGATTCAGATCGGTTCCGATATCGAGCCAGTAACTCGATCGGTGTATGGGCTTGCGGAAGCTGTCATGAAGGGATTCGGGGATACTAAGCCCCTTAGCCGTTACGCTACTTACATTTACATTGTAGTTACGGCACTCAGGGCCCTGAAAAAAGAGCTGTATGACATCCGGGCAGCTATTCACAACGTCGCAACGGGGGCTACGGGGGCAGCCTCTTCTGTACAATCCACTGTTGTACCTAGAGGTGGAGCGCAGGCAGCTAATACCGCGATTGCTGCTACGGCTAGAAATGAAGCGGTGAAGGCTGAAAGAAATTCCCTTAATCGTAAATTGCAGTCTGCCAGACGTGGAGTTCGTTCTTCGTTTAGAGGACTGTTGTCTGCCGGAGAAAAGGCACAAGTAGCTTCTGATAATCTTCTTGATGTGCAAATGCAACGCAGACTTGCGCAAGAATCGAATGCATCTCTTAGAGAGCAAACAAGATTGCGTAATCTTGAAAACAGATACACAAGAAGATTTATTACAACACATGATCGACTTGACGCTGCCACTAAGAGACTTGTGATTTCGCGTAATCGCCTTACGCAGCTCAATCAACAGAAGGCTATGCTCGATTCCGGTGATCTGAATCAGTATGCAAAAGCATATGGTGTTCGGTTTCCGCGTGATCCCAATTCAATGGCATCTCGTGTTGGGAGAAAATTCAGTGTAACCAATACACTGAGTGAAATTACAGGTACAGGAAGTCTGTTGTCTAAAATCGGAAACAGCATCTTTTCTGCTATTGCCGCGTGGTCTGTCGCAGACATCGGGTACAATATCGGAAAAGCGATAGCAGAAAGATTCAATTTTGCGGATTCGGGTTTCATTAAAAGCATTGTTAATGCGTTTTACGGAATTGATACCGATAAACAGGAAACAGAGAATGAGCAGCATAATGTAGCCGCACTGCGCAGACAGGCAAATACTCGAGTTGATAGCTTGAAAATGGCTAATGAGATTACAAGCTATGAAGCTGAAAATCTCAAAGCAGAAATAGCGATTGCAAAAACGAAAGAGCAGTTGCAGGAAACAATTTCAAGACTGAATAAATCTTACGGTGAGGAACTCGACCGCAGAACGGCGCGCACGCAATCTATTGAAAACGCGCAGAGGGGTTATCAGGATTCCTTAGAAGGCTTGGCTAGGTTCCAGCGGGAAACATTTGATGCTAATGCGATTGTAGGGGCTCGCAGTACCGCTTTTTACTCCGCTATCGACAGACTTGCTTCGGCTTATGACGTATCTCTGGCACAGAAGCGCAGTAGTCCTTATTCAAGGTTTTACAGCCTCACACCGGAAACGCAGAAAGAATTCAGTGACTATCCTCAATTAACAGCTGGACACCTTTCTGCTGTTAATAGATTTGTAGAGGCAGGGGGCGTTTCGTCTCAAATAGATACCATTAAACGGATGCTGGCAGACGCCACACGCTCCGGTGATTATTCAGAACTTAATAAACTTCTGAATGTGCAGGATGTCGCCGCCTTACGCGATGCTGACATCGCTAAAGGTCTTAGCGATATCCAAACAAATATTCTGTTCAACGTGATTTCTTCACTGAATTCACAAATACAAAAAGTGGAATCGACTGAAACGGAAGCTGTGCGTACTCAGAGATTCAGGGAAGCGCAACGTAAAGTGGCGAGCGCCCTGTCTAATCTTATCGGCGTGAATCTTAATTTTTACATCGAAGATTTGGAGAAAGCCCACAAACTAAATAAAGAGTACACCGGGGAATCTCGCGCCCGCTACCTGTTGCAGAATCGAGACGTAAGCAGGGTTGAAGACCTGACTTCAAGGCTTGAATACGAATCTGAAATGATGACAAGACACGAAGAATTTCTGTCTGCCATCGTTACCGCCTACGACAAGGTTAAAGACAGATTGGAGGCTAGTGCGCGGGATAAAATTGTTGGTGCAATCGACAACGCGGGGAAGCAGCTTGCAGCCGCACGCGAAAAAGTTCAAAAAGCATCCTCTGTGTATATTGAGTCTGTCGTCGAGGACATTACAGCATATGCGGAGCAGCAGTTCTACCGTACAGGGCTTGATACTTCCCGTGTATCTTACACACTGCTGATTGCCCGGCAAAACATGCAGAAAACTGTCCTTGATGGCTTGCAAGATGAAATCGAGTATGTCGAAAAGCAGTTGTCGAACGGGGTGCGGGGATCACAAGCTTCCATCTTGCAGCGACAGCTTCGAGAGCTCATAAAGCAGCGCAATACTGCGTCTGAAAAGTATTTTAATGCTATCAATGAGGCAGAAGAATATCGACTTCAACAGCTTGAAAAAGAACAGAATGCCGGATTGATTTCGGGATCGGCATACGAGGCCGGTGTCCGGCAAGTGTACAGTGGGCGGGTTTCCAGAGCGAATCAGGAAGTTGCGCAATTCGAACAGCGGTATCGCGAATCTCCCACCGTTGAATCGTTTTTCCGACTGCAACAGGCGACAGAGAGTTTAAAGAATGCTCAAATTGATGCCGCCCTCGCAACTAAGGGTTTTGGGGCCGCGCAGCGTGAAGTACAAAATGCCATGCTGAATCAGATACAACAATTTGCTTCTAACAAGGACGCTAAGGGCCGCTTAACGCAAGACGCACTTTATCATAGCCTGAACCTTATGACGCGCCTGATGGGGCCGCGAGCCTCATTTGCACTTGCGCAGCCGCCGTCCGTGGAAACCCGGGGCATTCCAAACTACAAGAATGCTCAATCGGCGCAGACCGCGGTGGCCCGCACTCTTGATGCTTATGTCAGGTCTCAGGAATACGCGCAGGCGTCTACCGGGAAGACGGTTCTTGATATTTATAACTTTATGAAAACAAACAACACGATTGTAGTTAAGGGGCAATAAGATGCTTGTAAGCTTAAAGGGGTCTCCCGCTATAAATATTGACCAAGAAGGTTTCATGTCAATCACAACTACTTGGATGTTGATTGATGATGAAAGCGACAATGTTTTTGTCAAATGGCTGGCGTTTCAGAATGAAGTTGAAGAGTGGGCAGGTAATATCGGAGACCCGTACAAACGGCCGATCCAGCAGAATGATGGAAGAGAGGCGTTTGAATTTGAAGAAGATGGCGCATTCATCTGCCAGTCAATCGACATTGTGTGCGTTGACGGGAGAACTCATTACGAGGTGACATTCACTAATGCGCAGAATCTTTCCGTTATGAGACAAGTCGGTAACGTATCGGTTGAAGTCACAAATAATAATGAGATTACAAAATCGATTTCTTATCAGATCGACATTACAAGTGCTTCTCCACTTGAGATTGATAACTATCTGATCGAAAGCGGTACTACCGTAACGTGGGCCGGATCGTCTTTTCTGATGGAGAATTCCAGTTACCAAGCTCAGACAAAGACAAGGTACTTGATTACGTTTACAGCCAAAGATATGGCTAAGATGATGATCGGAAATCCTGCCGAGACCGTTGATGCCTTCGGGCAGAGAACACGTCCTGCCGTATGGCGGTATTCAAACTCGGTCTATGAGTCATGGGTTAAGCCTGAGATCGGTTCTGACGCTTCCGAGTACATCGGTCTCCCTGCGAACTCCGGATTTATTATCAATAATATCAATGTGTCCGCAGAGGGTGTTCTCGGGTACAATATTACATTTGAAGCCCGTCACGTATCGCTGCGGCATGTGCGTACAGATAAGCGGACGTACAAAGATGGAAAAGAGATCAATACTACAAATACGATCATCTATCAGAGTACGGAAGAACTGAAAGATTCATTTGACGGCCTTGTCGGGCAGGAAGCACTTGAATTGGGACTTCCCGGAAGCACAGTCAGTGAAGTTTCTGTAAATACAGTTGCTCACGGTGAGCATGAATTGAACATCGTCACTGACGACTACCCGGATCAGCAGGAACTTGAAGATCAAATCGGTATCTCAATGAGCAGTACCGAAATCGTCATTGAACCCCTGTGGTGCGGGTGGGCTATGGGTGCTTCCGGTGTAGACTACTACATTATTAACTTTCCTCCTACAACCACTTTTACCTATCAGCAGAGTATTCAGACATTTATCAAAATGTCATCTGAGACAAGCAATGCCGTTCAAGGATGGACAGAGAGTGCCATTATAGATGCCGTTAAGGGCGATAAAAAAATCGGGTATGATACGATTATCTACCCGATAGGTCAGTACACGGATGATAGCGGGGCAATTGTAACTGGTAGGATTCCTAAAAATAAGTACGATTCGATTAAGGAAGGTGATATTACTGATCTAGTGATGTCAGGTTACGTGTACGCGCAGCCGTCATGGACTACTAAAGAAGATTGGCCACAGGAGGGAAAAAGTATTCGAAATATCTATTTCATTCCGTGGAAGTGCTTGGAAGTATCTCCTATCGTACTTGAAAGGTCTCACAAAACAAATTATCCGCAATGGGATGGCAGAGATCGGTTTTGGGATAAAAGTTACATCGACAAAAAAATTCCAATGTTTGAGTGCAGTGTGAGCTTGTATTATCGGGGAAATGCACGTACTATACTTAGACGCTCATTTTCCACATACTATAAACATGCGATAAAGTATGTCAAATCGAGTAAATTTGCAAGCTATAAGGGTACGAATATCAGCCTTAACGAGACGGTAGACCGCTATAATGAAACGTGGACAAATGTCACGTGCACTATTCAGGCGCTCACTATGTTGTATTGGAATCCTAAGTATGATGATTCGTATGTCGAGGATTAAGTATGGAACTTAAGTGGTTCAGACCAACTACCTACACACAAGGATTAGGTCATGTTTTGGGCATGATCTACAAAGAACTTGTAGCTCTGCAACCTGTCGATTCAACAGATGTCACGTGGCGCAGAACTTCAACCGGAATTCAGGCTTATGTAAAACCGAAACCCGCGTCATCGACTGGCATTGCTTCTTCTTTGCCGCAAACGGAAACCCCTAAAGCTGCCGCGGCAGGGGAGAAATATCAGTTTACAATTACAACTGAAATCCGTGAAGTTGAAAATGAAGACGGCACGAAGTCAAATGTTCCGTTTATTGTAGTTGTAGACGCAAATGATCCAAAGTCAGGAACTTCAGGTAAATGCAGATTTGGTAATGGGGATATTTTTTATGTATCTTCATATACACTTTCCAAGACACCCGGAACTCGCTACGTGTTTTTGGTGATGGATGTTACACAAACTCCTGCTGTATACATTTTAGAAAACAATACACAGTACGTCAAAGGCGTTAATGGGAGTGCAATCCAGATAGGGTATTACACGTGGGATGAGAGTACAAAAACACTCAAAGCTACACAGCTTCTAAAGCAAAACACCCCTGTTGATATTGGCCCTACATATATTGGGCCATGGTGTACCCTTCCGGCACAGCCAGCCGTATCCAGCGATGGTGTTGCGTACACGTATGCTTACTTGATTAACCCTAAAGGGTCTATAACTGTAAGTTCAGGTGAGTATACCGTTAATGGACAAATAGGGGGTGTAGCTTCCCGTTCAGCTGTCTTTTTTAGTAATGATTCGGGGTACTTTCCTGCATATGTAGGTTGGAAAGCTCCGCAGTATGCCCCAAGACCTGGGTGGTCAGGCAGCTACATTCAAATCGAGTCATCATCTTTGGTTATATCTAGTTCATATGATGACTTACAGAATTCATACGATGCCGTGATGCCAATCACTGGTAATGCATCGGGTGTTATAGACGTGAAGTGGATAAGTACCACAGTTGATACAATTCAAAGTGTGCTGTTTGATAATTCATTTATAGAGAGTTAAGATGTTAGCTAATATGACAAAGCGGGGATCATTAGCGGTGTGTGGGTATGGGGGTGCTCTTGTGCCTCGTCGCAAGCTGACGTCCGATTACTTATCACCCTTAGTATCTTACACTACGGGTGCGAGTGGGTATGCACTTTCTCTAGCTAAGGGATTTCCAAGAGCTGGATTATCCGGCATTGAAGAAATAGGCACAATTAACTGCATAGGTTATAGAGTGTATGTGGATCATACAAAAACTGAAAGTGGTGATGGTTTATCTTGGGAAACTGCGTATGCTAATTTAAATGATCTCTTAAATGATCCAGTACTTCACTACACCTGTGTAAGTCAAAGGCAGGTAATACACGCTTTTGTGCGGGGCGAAGTTAATTACCCCATATATTCCACTTCACTCGGCGGCAGACAATCTGTGCTTGACTATTACGGTTACTTAGTTATACATGATTGTACTTTTTACTATGATTTACGGGTTGATAGCTCTTCTCTGTGTGCTACATATGGTGAAGCTATTCTTTCATGTATTTCAGTTGGTGGTTTGGTCTTTCATTCTTGTCATTTTACTGTGATTCAGCCTGACGGCATAAAGGGTACAGATGGTGTAGATAATGAAAAGGGTACATCAGGTACACATGGAGGGGGTGGGGGGGATTCCCTTACCAAAGGTGTATATTTAGGGGGAACAGAATCAGATGATAGACCAATGTACAGTACTGAAGTAGCATTAGTGTGTGGAGATTGTGCCTATTTTTATGAGTGCACATTCGATTTCACTTGTGGTAATGGGGGTGATGGGGGTAAAGGAGCAATTGCATATTCTGCCAGCAGTAGTAGAGGAGGTGGCGGAGGCAGCGGCGGGAACGGAGGTCAGATACATATAATGAAATCCGGAGCCTGTGCGCTGCATACGTGTGCATACACGGTGAATGTAGGCAGTAGTGGCAATGGGGGTGCTGGAGGTGATGCCTATGTTGCTGGAAAAGGGGGAGGAGCATCTGCTGCATATTCAATTACAATTTTACCTTATACTTCTTCAGGGCTTAGATCAAAAGCTTTTGGGTGTACATTTATTATAAACAGTGCGCCTGTGCAGCATGGTGGAAATGGAGGGCAAGGCGCATTAGTAGGCGGCCGCGGGGGGAATGGCGGTAGTTGCAGTGTTACTTTAGAAATTAAGGCTTACGGCAATGTAAATGAGTGCACGTTTACAGTACTGCAAGATTTGACACAATGTTCTGGTGGGGAAGGTGGGGAGCACACCTACACACATGATAACGGAACTACTATCGACGCCGCAGGCGATAGCGGCAGTATGCAAAGCTCTCTCACGTTTACAGGAGGTCGTATAAAAAATAGTCATATACAACTAAATATACCGCATAATGGACAAGGCGGGAATTTGCAGGGGTGCAAAGCATACGTGCATTTAGACGCTGCGTTCGCTACTACTATAGATATACATAATGCGTGCAAATACACACCGCTCACCCGCATACGTAATTCCGCTTTTGTGTTGCATGTACCTAAATTTAGCATTACAATTACACAGGCAAGTAATGTTGATGTCGCAATTACACAAGGAAATATCGATCAACTACCTGATGGGGTAAGACAAGATAAGTATGTAGATGATGATGGTACAGTGTCTTACGCCTATCAGAAAGGTGGGTGCATATCGGGGAGTAACTGGCTTAGTGTGTCAGCGTCTAAATACGCGACAGAGCTTAGTGCTACCCAAGATTATGGGCTTTCAGTTACAGTACAAAAACCGGAAGGCGTGACTTGCGGCTACCCAAGTGGCGGTATCTCCGGCAGCGCGTTTGGTTACATCGTTCATGGTAGAGATGGCCGCGCTAGCTGGAATAATGTAGTAAGTAGGGGGGGAAACGGTAGTGCTGCATTTACATGGATGAACTGGACAGCGCCTGCCGGAACATTTGGGCATGGAAGTGTAGATGATCCGTCGTATGATGGTACTCTACTTAGCTTTAGTGGTACCGACTATAATTCTGATATTGTAGATATATCCTTTGTTTAGTGATTGAAATTTGAAAGTATCGGAGTATATTATGCTAAAACGAGGTGACATATATGCAAAAGACCCTTACATACATTGACATAAATACGCGCGCTCAGGTGTATGCAGACGGGGCTTTTGTCACGAAATCCTCTGACTATATCAATATTGAGCGTGGCCAGTGGCAAATCCTGTGCATTCAGTTCGGTGAGCGTCAGATGGATGAAGCCGGAGCTGTTACATTCACTCCGATTTCATTCGCAGCAGATACTTCATTTGTGGTTGTCGCTGATAACAACTTTGATGATGACGACTACTTGATGGCAAAATCTATCCAGTCTGTCATTCCGTTTGATGAAGCAGACCCTACTTCCAATATGTTCAATATCGAGGGTGACTGGGTTGACGGCGGGACAGCGGACTTTTCATCCGGACAACTTTCTATACGGATAAATTCAGATACCGTTAAGTTTAAAGAAGTTACAACGGACAAAGTAAGCGTCAATACGGGCGTATACATCAACGTCAAGCAGTATATGCAAGGATTGTCAAATCCTTCAACAATTGCATGGATACCGTTTATTGCTAAAAATACAATCCGTGATTGGAGTTCTGCACAAGTAGTTCCCCCTACAGGCACGGAAGCGATTTCGTTTATTAATGCCTATTTTCGTAATCCACTTGAACGGCAGTGGAGTGAAGACGGTATTACGTGGTTTGATTCTCAATCTGAGGAGCATGATAACTATTACCGTGAAAGGATTGCCAATATCGAGGCTGATTGGAGCTCGGGTTACGCTGTTGCACGTGGGTTTACATACACCCCCAGTGTAAGTTCTGACGGTGTTATTTCGTGGATAAACGATGGGGACTTGCCTAATCCTACACCTATCAACATCAAGGGTGATCCGGGCAATGGGCTGGCATTCGACGCTTCGGGCCCGGTTTCGGAACGGGCGCAGTATGACGCGGAGGCAGAGGGTTTCGTCTTTTTCGCCACTGACGAGGGGAATTTCTACGTCAAGAACTCGGCGACATCGGCAGACTGGTCTGCGGCGATCCCGTTGCGCGGAGCGACGGGTCCCGCGATCATCGCGGACCCTGTGACGGAGATGGCGGTGGCGGATGAAACGTGGGGCGACTGCCGGTATCTCGATACGGCGTTCCAACAACTGAGCTTCCGGGGGAGAGTGCGGAGTCTCCGGCGCGTTTCGCTTGAGATGGTCAGTATCGATTCCGGCGTGACCGGGAACATCGTCCTCGTGCCGATCGTGAACGGCTCCGAGCTCTCCGGCACCTCGTTCGTCGTCGCGGTCGGAGCGGCTCCGGCCGTGGCGGAATTCGCACTCGAAGTCGCCTCCGGGACGCTCGCGCTCCGGCGCGACACCGACGACGAACGCGATACTCTCAAAGACTCCGGGAACACCCCCGTCACGGCGGTCGTCCTCAGCGTCATTCTGGAGGTGCAGTATGATGCGTGATCCGATCACCGACGCCGCGCAAGACCCGTCCTGCCTGCTCTGCCTGACGCCCGACCGGGGCGGCTCTTGGTGGAGCCGTTTGCGTCCGGCGATGCCGCGCGACTTCATCAAAGGATACCGGTGGGATGCGCTACAGGCCGCCATGTATTCGTCGCTGCCTTGGACGAATGATTATCACTTTACGTTCGACTTCACGGTTGCCGACGATTTCGAAAACGGCAGCTATTGGATCATGTACCAGAGCAACGGCAGGATTGTTTTCTCCCTGGACAAGGACGCGCGCGGTTGTCGGTTCACCTTTGGCAGTTTTGCGTTCTCCGGTGGTGTGTATGTGTTCACACCGTTTCAACCTTCGCTGGCCGGTCGGCATGAAGTGACCTTGTCGGTTGCGGGAAATACGTTGCGGATCACGCTGGCCGGGGCCGTGTACGAGCAGAGCGGCGAACGTGTGGAGTCGTCCGATTACAACCGGGTGGTGACGACCTCCGCCCCGGTGACGCTTCACGCGGTTTCCCTGACCGACGATTCGACGGGAACGGCCGTCTGGCAGACCGCATATTCCGACCTGTACGACACGTCGAATCCGTGGCCGTCGCCCGTTCCTGAAAACTTTGCCGAGAAGGCCAAGGCTTTCTATGACTGTCAGGCGGTGGTGCGGGAAGCACTCGATCCGACGCATGATTACAGTTTCCTCATTGACTTCAAATTGGATGAGGCAAAAACGAGCGGGAACGTTTTCTCCACAAGTCTGAGCGATGCTCCGTTCGCGCTTATCTTTCAGAGTAACAACCAGATCGACTTCTTCACAAATCTTTTAAAACCCAACGGCGGCTCTGACTCTTTTACAAGCATTTACGCCTACTACCAATCGGACGTCAAGCTTCAAGGCAGACATCAAATCGAATGCAAAATTGAAGCCAATATGCTTTCCTCCTATCTGGACGGAGTTCTTGTTGCTCAGAAAACCAGCAATCTCGAGAGAACCGGAACCGTCGCTGTCGGGCTTCCAAATTGCAACAGCGGCTACGTGTATAAAATTCAAATCACGGATTTAACCGACAATCAAGTTGTCTGGTCTTATCCGTCCGAAGCGGAAAGGGTGCGGCTCATCACGAAAACGAACGTCCGCACCGACCGGGGAGCGTTCGAGGCGGCAAATCCGGCGCTTGGCTGGTCGATCAAAACCGCGCTCCCCGCCGGACTGGCCGGCACGGTTTTGGCAAAAATCAACGGGGAATACATTGTCAACCCGGCGCAATGGAATCGCACGACGGCGACGTTTACCGGGGCGGCGACTGATACACTCAGCGAGCTGGCTGTTTTTGAACAGACATTGACTTACGAGCAAATTACCTATCTCTGCGGTGTTAAGCGATGGGTTATCCCGGTATCTGCCGGGAACATCAACATTGCGACTGTCGGATTTCAAAACCTCAGATGGACGTTCCCGGATGGTTCCACCAGCACGGCGGCATCAATCAATCAAACCGTTGCGGCAGGTGTAATTACGTGTGAGTATGTCGGGTTGCTCAATGGGCAACTGGCGATAAACAACAGCGCGGCACTGGCATCATCTATAATGCGGGCTATCGATTTGCCACGAGTGACAAGCTCTCTGACTCTCAATAATCTGTCCCAGTTGACAGGAACGACAGCGGATCTACCGCGAGTGATAAGCACTCTGCAACTCAGCACCCTTCCCGGGTTGACCGGAACGACAGCAGACCTGCCACGAGTGACATACCATCTGTACCTCTCCAACCTTCCTGAGTTGACCGGAACGACAGCCGATTTGCCGAAAGTAACAAGCTATCTGATCCTCAACATCCTTCCCGGGTTGACCGGAACGACAGCCGATTTGCCAGCAAACACGGGCGAACGCAGGTGTTACATCGTCGCAAATGTAACTGGTGCGCTATCAGTCGTGGCAACCAACACGCCAATCTATTTTTACGCGACGGGAGCGACTGCACTGGAATACGACGAGACGGTGCATAATTGCGTGGTTGCCGGAGGAACGGGGAAAACGCTCCACATCGGCACTGGCACATCCGCCGGAGACGCGGACATCCAAACATTGCGTGATCGCGGATGGTCAGTAACAATACACTAAGGAGGAACCAATGAGATACATACGAAAAATCAACGGATACGTCGAGGAGTCGCCCATCCCGCCCTATCGCGGTGCGGAATACTACGCCGCGCGCGGCTACTTGCGCTGCGATAGCACGCTGCCGCTTTCGCGCCTGGACATCGTGGACGGCGAGATCATCGAACTTCCCGAGCCGGAACCGACGGAAGAATGGGTGGATAAGGAAGCGTTCATCAACGCGCTCTATGCGCTGATTCCAGCGGATCAGCTGGCGGCGGCGCTGCAAAACCCGGAGACCTTCAAGCAGGGCATCGCGGGACTGGCGCTGCTGACCTCCGACGCCGCTCCCGGCGGACAGATCGACCTGATGGACCCGCGCGTTCCGGCCTGGCTCGCCGCGTTCGATCTGACCCTCGAAGCGGTCCGGGCGAAAATGGAGGAATCGGCAGAGGCACAAGTAGAACAGGGGTGACGAATGCACAGTCTGAATGAAATTGAAGAGAAAATTGCGCTTGCGAAAGCGGCGAAACTTTCCGGCGCGGAACTGCTGCTTGACCGCGAACGCGCCTGTCGCGTCTGCAACGGCATCGGCGCGGACTGGATGCCTGATTGGCTGCGGGAGGCGATCAGCGGCTTGAATCCGACCCTTGTGCTTGCTGCCGATATTCACGACATCCGCTACGCGCTCGGCGGTACGGAAGCGGAACGCAAGGACGCTGACGACGAGATGCTTGAAAACGGCCTGAAGCTGGCGAATTACCGCTACGGCTGGTACGACCCGCGCCGCTACTGGGTCCGCAAACAGATGCGGAAGTTTCACGCGATCCTGCGCGAATTCGGCGGCTGGGCGTGGAAATACAGGGAGGCAGCCAATGGAGCATCTTGAAGCCATAGGAAAGATCATCGCGATCGTAGGTCCGATTTTGCTCGGGCTGCTGTGGGTGCTGAAACACATCGAAAAGGGGCAGAACCAAATGATCCGGAAAATTAACAAGATCGATAAACATAAAGTGTTGTACAAAGTGTGCGACCACCATCGTGGCAATTGCGGCGTTTTTAGCCGCAATCATTGAATAAAGGAGACCGGAAACCATGAAACAGACAATCCTTATCGCCCTCGCAGTCATCGCCGCTACGCTGCTGCTGCCGGGATGCAGCCACAACACGGGAGCCTTCACGCTCGGAACCCGTGTCAATCTCGGGATTGATCCGCAGAACGCAACGGCTAATGCCAGCTATACGGACGGCTTGAACGTCGTCGACGTCAGCCGGGAGAACGCCAGTTGGGAGGTCGAAATCGACGCTGACAACGGCGTTTCCGTTGACAACCGCACCGGAAACATTAAAGGCGTGAAACGCCTGCGTAGGGAAGTTGGCCCGCAGATCACCGGCTATCTGGTTGACCTCGCGGACAAAAACCCTGAGATGGCAAAAGCGTATGTCGAGGTCATGAAACTGTACTGGCAATACCGCTTGACTACCAAGCCCGAAGCTGAGAACAGTACAGTCGTCCCCGTAAAAGAAGATGATGCTTCTAAACCGCAGGAAAATGGCACAAAAGCGCAGTAAGATACACATATAAGTTTGCATTTTGTACCCAAACGCGTTATATTAAAAACAAAACGGAGGGCGCGCTTGATGTATGAAACTATATCGTATATTGTTGGTATCGTCGGGGCGGTTTGGGGAATTGCCGCATTTGTATACCGTCCCAATCTCAAAGAATTAACGTCCACCGTTAAGGAAATCTCAGATTTGCTACATGAGACAAGAGAAGATTATGTATTGCGCTCTGACTGCAAAGACAGGTGCGGGGAATTCCGATCTTCTCTTGTACATATTGAACACAAATTAGATAACGGGAAATGATGAAAACTAACATCGATACCTGTCCCATCTGTGGGTCTTTGACTGAGTTTGCGTTTAAAGTTCCTTTCAGGAACGGAAAACCAAACTTTGACGGATCAAACGCTGACCCTGACGTAGAATACCATCACTGTGGAGTATGTAAACTTTACTACTCGAAAACACAACGTAATTGGACAAGCGATGATTTCCTTGCCAAGGTTTACAATGACAGATATGTAAGCTACGACAGCGATATCATGAATGCCAACGGTAACAGACCCAGCGCTATGTATCGCTTAATGCATGATGAATTTCAAAATTATTTGAAATCTAATGCATACATCCTTGACTATGGATGTGGTCGTGGATTTTGGGTGGATAAGCTTAACAAAGAAGGTTTCAAGCATATCTACGGGCATGATCCCTACTACCGCCCTGATCCGGAAGTTCTGCGAGACAAGTATGATCTCGTAACCTGCACAGAAGTCATTGAACATGACTATGATATCGTAGAGACATTCAAAAAGTTCAGTGCCATGCTGTATTTGGGCGGTGCTCTTCTTGTCAGTACAGATGTGACGGATGAGATGGAGAAAGTGAGTGAAAATTACTACACGTGTCCGAGAGCTGGTCGTGTCATGCTTTACGCAAAAGAAACCCTCGCATACTTGGCAAATCAAGCAGGATTTTCGCTGATCCATATGAGCCGTATATCTTCAATGCAATTTCATTTGTTTATTAAACAGCGGTAACATGATTATAATTAGAGATTTCAGCAAAAAGAAAGTGGCTGATTATTTGAAAGAGGGCTGCAAAGCTCTCTTGTATTTCCCTCATGGGTTGGGGGATGATGTCATGTTTATGCCGCTCCTTTTGCGGCTTCAAAACCAGTACCCACAGAGTGAAATTGCAGTTGAATGGGCTGAAGGAAGAACTGATATCTTTCCGCAGCCAAAAGAGCAGTCATACTATGACTATGTATTTGTAATCGTATTTCACGAAACTCCAACTGATTATAGATTTCAAAAGTATTCCAAACCGGAGTGCTGCTGCATGCATGAGCTTGGAATTGATTTTGATTTGAGTTTGGATTTCACATGGCAACCGCCTAAAGTACAGTCTCCGTTTATCGGGGTATCTTTTATGTGCAACAGCAACTCAAATTATAATATTCCGTACCACGTTGCTAAACAAGTGTGGCAGGCTATTCAATCCTGCGGTAAAGTTCCGATCGAAGTGTATTTCCGGCACATGCAGTATAATGTCAAGAATGAACCGTATGACTTTGTAAACTGCTCTACGCGCGGTGTAGAACCGTCTGTAACAGCGTTTACAGGCGTTTTACAGCAATGCCAAGCATTCATCGGGGTAAACTCCGGAACCCTCTGTATGGCCGCGGCAATGTACCCGGGAAGGGTTTTGCACTTGCACAACAAATTTCCGTTTACCTATTATCGGAAACGGCCGATTGCGTACATTGACGCAGACGGCATTAAACCGTTTGATACACAGGAAGTAATTAAGTGGATTCACTCTGTATGTGACTGAACAACTACTAAATAAGGAAATGAGTATCGAGACTGCAACGGTAATTGGGTGTACAAGGCTTCGGTTTCCGTTTCCGGTACATCTATGAACGTTGAAATCAATGCTAAGATGTGCAATCTGTACCGGAATGAGCTCTTCCGGGTTAATATCCCGATCGTCAGCCCTACGGCATCGAACCTCGTGTTTCTCGTTACGTGTTGCGGTTCTTCCGCTCCGCTGTATTCGGGAGTTACGGGTGCGCAGCTTACCGCTACTTCTCTGACCGCTGACGTGACTTACGTGATTACTTACGATAAGTTTACACGTAAGTTCTTTGTCACCGGAGTGTAATGATAAAGGGGGCCAAATGGCCCCCTTTATTAGTATTCTCCATTCTCAATGAAGTTTTGAACATCAAAGTATTTTGCGGATTCAATATTCAAATTTGAACCATGTGCCGCAATCATAAAAATTTGAAAGTTCAATTTTTCTCTGAAATACTCCAACATCTTCCCTAGATATTCTTGAAAGTTTACGGAGAGTGCTCCACAAGGCTCATCGAGAATGAGAATCCTTCTTAGATTTCGCTTATCCAAGCAGATCACTGCAACTCTCAGTGCCAGCGCCACGATATCAACCATACCGTCACCATTATCTGATTTCGGATCATAGCGCTTGCCGTCCCTTTCAAGATACATATCCGTAGCGAGTTTCCCATACAGGATTCTGAACTCCAAATGGAATTTATATGGCTTAGAAAACACCGTCTGAATAACCTTAGTTACGATGGTGTCTATCTTGACCGAAATGCTGGATAGTGTAAGTTGTGCGGCTTCCTGAATCAGCGCTTGGGTGCTTGTCGCAATTTCCAGTTCATGTTTCCGTTTAGAGTATTGAGCTTTCTTGGCATCCAACTGTTTAATGATTACATTTTTATATGCAATCTTATTTTGTAGTGACTGCTCAAGCGTCGAGCATGTCTCCATACTTTCTTTTAAAGTCATCGATCTTCTCCTGAATCTCAACTTTCTTCTTTTCGTATGACAATTTCAACTCAGAGATGGCGTTTTGAAGTTCTTCAATGGAAGTGAATCCATACTCTTCAAGCTGCTTGTGCAGCACTTCAAGTTTCCCTTGAGCACGGTCACGATTCTCTTTTGCGACTTCCAGCGCACGTTTGAGATCACAAAGTTCTTCCGCTACATTCATTTAGAACACCTTTCAAACTCTTTTACTATTTCTTCTCGATTGTCAATTTCAGACATGAGGTTGTAAAAGTTATCTTTGAAATTGAGCGACAATTCAAAGTCTCCTTCAACAGAACCAACAAGAGATTCAAGTCTCTTTTTTTCTTCTGTCTCTTCTTCAATGTAATCTCTCCTGATTTGGCTTGTGAGGATAAACGGCATTCGTTTTACTTTTACGGAATCTGACTTTTGATCGTAATCAATCAACCACATTCCGGGCTGGTAGTCGACCTGATCGGCCCTTAAACGGAACATGCTTCCGCAATTAATAACCGCAGTATTTCCAGACTTGCAGCAGAACGGGACGTGAAAATGGCCCGTAATCAGAAGTCTGCACTCTCCCGGCAAATGCTCTTTCACCCAAGTATGCACATTTCCGCTGTCAGAAGCCCCTTCAAACGGTTTTTCTTTCAGCCACAATCCCTGATGGGCAATAACTGCCTTAGTTTCCCCTTGAATTCTAGTTTCTCCGTAAGGGATAATCCCTAAATTCTCAGGGATAGAGATGCATCCTGCCTGTTCGAGTATGCCGAAGCTTGTACTGTAAATGCTGTCCTGATCTCCCATAATCAAATCATGATTTCCGGGAATCGCATTCACCGGGCAAACGGTTTTCAGCATATCAAACCATGTAATGCACTTACACATGAACCAGTTTGTATTTCTTGCCGGAACGTCAAAGACGTCACCGGCTATGACGATTTGATCTGCGCAGAATCCTTCTGCCATATCCCTGATTTGCCAGAATTTTTCTTCAATCACTTGAATCCAGTTCTCATTCTCAGAGCGGCATACCGGCCTGTGCTCCGTCAAGTGCATATCCGCTATGGCAAGTATTTTCATTCATGCACCTCTATCGGTTGATTACACAGCGGGCATACTTTCGGCATTTCTGACTTGAATTTCCGTTGAAGAGCACTGTACCGATCTTCTTTTTTCGTTTTGTCTGTCTGCGCCTGTACGTAGTCCGTTGAAAGTAAAAATAAAGAATGAACCTTATTTTCAATAGCACCGATCTCCTCGGCAGAGTTGGTGATCTGATTCAGTTGTTTGACGGCTTCATCTAAATTTTCAAATTTAGAGCAATCTAAAGATGCAAACTCCTTTCTCAGATCAGAAAGTTTCCTGCCCTGTATACTGATTTCTCTAAGCGCAGACGCGTCATCATTAAGGTGCGTGAGGGTGCGTGAGGCCTCAAGATACTTACTGTACTTATCAAGCGATTTTGCCGCACTCAACAGAGAAGTATGTAGAAGTGTGTAAGCTTCCAACTTATCCTGAATATGCGTGGTATCTTCGCTGAACTTGTCGAGTGCAGTAAACTGTTTAAGTGCGTCCCCAAGCGCGATGTACTTGTTTGTGTACTCGGCGGCTTGTGTAAGTTTATCGGATAGAACTCCCAAACGTTCCTGTTTTCTTTCCTCAGAATCAGCAGCCAATACTAATTCTTTGATTGCAGAAAACGATTCAGCAGCCTCATCAACAAACGAAAGTTCTTCAAGCTCCTTTTCACCACTCGATACCGCCGCGCTCAGAGCGTCACATTCCGTCTTGAGCTCGCGTACATGTGCATTACTGGCCCCGATCGTTCGATCGATTTCCGATACATCCAGCATATCCCCAAACTGCTTAGCACACTCCGTGTCCTTATAGTACACCATAAACGGCACGTCGCGTCTACGCTGTATGTTTACGGAATCGACGGCATATAGCTTACTTACTTCATCCGGAACAGACGTTCTGATAGCGGAAAACTTCTTGCCGTTTAACGTGTAAGTGTTTTCCGTTTTACTCCAGTTTCGAGACACTACATCGTCACCGCATGTAATGGTGACGGAACAAGCTTTTGCCCCGTCATTATTGAGGAGCTTTTCGCCAGACGTATTGTTGAGGATATTCCACAGAATACCGCGTAAAATTGACGTTTTGCCGCTTTCCGTCTCTCCGACTAATACATTGATGCCGGAAAGCGACAATGTGATGTGCTTGTGCTTTTGGATGTTGACAAGCTCGATGGATTTTATTTCTTGTCTTTCCACTTCAACGCATCACCAGTTTCTTTTGTTTCGAGCAAATCCTCAGGCGTGCAATTCAGCGCATAAGCCCAAGCCATAGCAGCAATCATCCGTGTTGTGCCTGTTTCATAGGCATAGCGCCGCGCCGCAGTCAGCGAAATATGCAAACGCTTTGCAATGTGACGAAGGTCGATATCGTGCTCTGCAATGTATCTTCCAAGTTTAGGAACGTAGTTCATTTTAACCTCCAAATTTCTTTACACAGAATAGCAAGCGCAACCCCATCGGCAACCCCAAGACCGCAGGCCCTGCCGATCCGTTTTTGTACCCAATCCTGAATTGCGACTTTGCGTGCGTGCTTGTCTTTCGGCAAGGCACCAATCAGTTTCATCCATTTTTGGGGGGTAATCTCGATCGTCTTGATATGATGTGCGGCAAGCATGGCTTGAAGCCACCCATAGGCTTTACCGAACGTAAAGCATGAAGCAACCCCCTGCCCCGGCATAGAATGAACCTGTTCCAGTACGGCATAGAGTTCATTCATATTCCGATTACTGCAAATAGAATCAAACACGTCTTGCATTTCTGCAATCGTTTTAGGCATTGATGTGATGTTTACCGTACCTTCCTTCTCATCCAGCACGGTAATGCTTCCTGTTTTTCCCGGATCAATCCCGATAAAAACCATTATGCACCCCACCCAAAGAAATCGTTCCAAAAAGAGTCGGTGGACATAGAATACAAGCCATACTCCTGAAGCACTTTTGCAAAGTATTCCTTGTTGAAGTCATCGGGCTTATACTTGATATCAAGAACTTCGCCACCGAACGGCAACTCAACGAGCTTTCTTGTAAAAGCGATAACATCAGGACTGACATCGATCAGGGCCTTTTTCATGCCGCTCTTGAGCTCGCCTTTCAGGTACCTGATAGCGGTAGTTTCACCGATCCCCTTCAAGAGTTTAACGTTGTCTGTCGTACACCCTGCAATAGCTTTCACTTCAACCCACATGGACGGGTCGAGACCAAAGATTTTCTGAAATTTCGATACCGTCATCAAAGACGGAAATTTATCGGATGAACGGCTCGGGCTGAGAATCGTAACATTACCTTTGAGACACTGATACAAATCAGCATCCTCAGAGTAAATTACAACAGGAAGCTTCTTTTCATTGATGCAGATAGAAGCGATAATGTCATCAGCTTCAAGCCCTTCATACCGAACCACATTATTGAATCCCATTTTTGGGAGAATGGTAGTCTGTATTTTTTCAAAAAACGGAAAACAGGCAATCAGGTCTTCATTTTTGATACGATTTGCTTTGTACTCAGGGTAAAGTTCCTTGCGTTTCGATTCTTTTGAATCGAGGCAGAAATAAATGCGATTCGTATTCGCATAGTAATGCGCATACTTCAACTTCTGAAAGAATCTATATAGAATAGCTCCGTGAAATTCTTTCGTGTTCTCCATGTCGTAACTTTTTCGCGCCCAAAAGAAGGCACCATAAAGAATACCACGAACATCAACGAGCAGTTTTGCCGCGTTTTCAGGGGCTTCGATTTTCTTCATGTTTATAATCCTCTGTTATGTAATGTAGAAACAAGTTTTTTGGCCGAAAGCGATACGACACGCGCTTTGTTAAGTATGGTATTCGGAACCATAGTTGTGAGGTTCGAGTACGCGCGCTCCCTGTCACTTTTGATGGAAAGCGCCCTCACCCAAGCCTCTTCGGTAAGCCCAGAATCCCGCTTATACTTTAGGTACACGTTATTACGAAGTGCAACCTCCCTCAAGTCATCCACTGTCATAGAGGGATTAACTTGATTGAGATCAAGTTCAACGTGGTAGATATCGTCTACCTCTTTTCTGTGTCTTTTCATTCTTCGTAAATAGCATGTTCTTCGTCATCGTCACACACGCCGCTTCCCTTTGCCTTTAAGTATGCGGCATGTTCTTCGATCTCTTTGTCGAGTTTCTGCTTAAGCTCTGTAAAATCGAATTCGTCAACCTCTGCGGTGACTTCCATCGTAATACATTCGTAAGCTCTTACTCTGACCGTACGTTTGTAGCCGATCTCCATTCTCAAACCTCAATAGGGGAGGGAACACCTCCCCTATAAGTTATTGATTACAAATCAAACTCGTCATCGCCAAAGGGGTCACTATCATCAGATTCTTCCGAATCTTCGGATTTGGCTTCTTCGACTTCCGGCTCCGGCTCCGGCTCGGGTTCCGGCTCCACCTTCTTGGCGGGTTTGCGCTTGACTTCCGCTTTCTTTTTCGGCTCCGGCTCGGGCTCGGGCTCGGGCTCGGGCTCCTCTTCAACCTCTCCCTTCACTTCTTCCTCCATCTCTTCGAGATCGTCGATTTCTTCGGCTTCCGGTTCCTGCTCCGGCTTCTTTTTGGGGCCGCAGTCAATCTCATCAAGCGTCTCGTTCGAAAGTTCAAGACTTTCGAACTCCTCTTCCTCCGCTTCCGTGGCGCTGGCATCCTTCATATCAAAGGCCGACCGAAGTTCATCGGCCGTAGCCGGGGGAGGGATGAGCATGTCGATATCCGCAATGCGGGGAATGACGGCTTCGGGGATCGGAGAAGATTTCTCTTTCCACAGAAGATTCACGCGGGTAAACTGCATGAACGATGCATCTCCAGTGCCGCTCCCGCCAGCAATGGAAGCCTTATTACACCGGATATTCATCCAGTATCCATCGACAAGATCGTCAAACATGTAAATCTTGTCTGCATAAGGTGCATTTGCCTTAATGGCAGCTTCGCCCTTGATCTCCTTCATGATGCTTTCCCACCCGGCGAAAGCACCTCCGCGCACAACCCGAACCTCAAGACGATTCTTTCCGTCCTTGCCCGGAACTTTGAAAAGCGCGTTGAAAAGGGCGAGTTCCTTTGCCTTGTACTTCGTGGCCGGGCTGCCCTTCTTGCTACGCTCGTCTTTGGCATACGAGCGATACTTTTCACACAGCGGGCAAGTATGCCCATACGTTTCCGGACACACCTTTACCGCCCGATTCGGGAGGAAATGGATTTTCACTTTCCGCACAATAGCGAAATGCCCGACTTCCTCTTCCGCAATATTGTCTTTCTTCCCCACCATAAAGGGGAGAATGTGCATCGTGACTTCCGTATCTTCGGAAGGCCACCACAGTTTATTCCCTTCCGGAAGATTTTCGGTGAGGAGAAATTCCCGAGATTCTCCGCTGACCGCTTCTTTGTTTTTTGCAAGACGCCGTTCACGTTCGGCTCTCAGCCTTTCAAGAAAAGTTTGCGCGTTACCCATTATTTGTCCTCCTTGTTGTAGATATCTTTCATACATTCAAGCACGGAACGTGCTTTTTCCAATCGAAAAGAAGCGTCCATAGACTCTATGTACAGCGTCTCATTTTCCACAATGGACATCGTTCTGATCTGCTCTTCCGTGTACTTCTCTCCGGCTGCTTTCTTTCCGTAGAGTTTCAAGCGTGTTTTGTGCTTAGCAAGCTCATACTCGGCTGCTGCTTTCATGCTCTTCCCAAGCGCATTTACGTACTCTTCTGTATAGTGTACGTAGTCTTCTTTTGTGCAAATACTCGACATTGCCGCCTCCTTGTGTTGGTTGTGGTTTAACTTAATATAGCAGTCGTTTTTAACTTTACAAGTACCCTAAACGGAAAATTACTAAATTAATGTATCTCGGAAACCGACGAAAATGGGGAAGCGCAAACTGGCAGCGCCATGCGCGTCCGTTGTCTCTTCAAAATATTTAACCGTAATTGTTCTTCCGACGTACTTCTCTTCATTTTTCAAAAACTCGATACGCTGCTCGGCCGTAAACCCGCTGCCGACTGATACCGGATTACCCTTGTGGCGAATCACAAAGGCCCCCAAACATTTTACAGGCACCATGCGCCCATTCATGTCCATCATGTTCATTTCAGTTGCAATCGTATCTTCAATGACGTATTCCGCACTCACAAACTTTTTGACCTTCAAAAGATCGGAAGTGCGCCCCGCCTGGTAAGGCTGATTCGCCCTGAGAATCAGGCCTTCATACCCTCTTTTTTCAACAATGCACTGTGCTTTCGTAAAGTTATACGGAGTATATCGTACTGCGCCGACTACGCTTACGGACGGAGACAGGCCCTCGAATCTTTTCCTGATGAAGTTCAGTCTATCTTCATACTTCGGGCTTTCAACACACCCCATAAACTCCGGGTAAGTCAGGTAGTCGAAGACTTTATAGTGCGCATTTTCCATATCATAATTTTTGCGCTTGATCTGCGACACCGCTTCTTTAAAGTTTTCTCTTCCCTCGTCATCAATTACGCACAGTTCGCCATCGAGTACGCAGTCTCTGTGGAAATTGGCAAAGTTCTGTAACTCACGCTTGAGAGTGCCGAGTGAAGTAAACTCGTTACCGATTCTTGAGAAAAATCTTATGTCATGATCCTTAATGATAGTGATGCAACGGACGCCATCAAGTTTACGCAAAATAAGGTATTCTTCTTTGGCAATCCTGTCTCTGTACTTTTCGTTTTTATTGATATCGAATGCAAGGGCCACCTTAAATTCAGGAATCAGGCCGGTAAGCACTTCATTGATAGTCGTACTGTCGATCCCGATTTTCAAATTGCGATTAAAGATATCCACAAAGATACTTCGAATAGAGGTCAGATCATATTCGGGCTGAAATGCGACAACTGCGGATGCCGCAGTTTCGATATAATACTTTACGGCAGACAGCGCATTATTTCCAGTAAGCTTGCGCTCTGCAAGCATCCTAAACAACATAAAGATATCAGTGCATTTGCAATCTGAACAGTTATGCATCATTGCCTGACTTCCCGTGATTCCAAATGTAGTGTATGGATTATACATGTACGAGAGAAACGACTTGATATCTTCATCACGCGAAAACGCACTCAGGAAGTTTCTCTTGTCATTCCGCTTATTTGATGCAGTGATGCCCTTGATAAAATGCACAATCTTTACTTCAATAGACATTTTTCCATATCCTTGTCTGTTCAAAATTTTCGATAACTATAATTTTATCTTCAATGGTCATTTTTCTACACACTAAAAACATAGCATACAGATGATGTGGCAGCATGGGCAAGTACTGTGCCGTGTTGGCTTTTACAGTTGCACGCCACTTAGCATAACTGAATTTCTTACACACGTTATAATCATACTCGTTTATCCGTTTCAGCACGCCCAAGTCATCTAAAACGTCGCAAGCAGTTTCGTGTATAAAATCTACAACAAGGTTTATACGATGCTCCAGCAATAAAATGTTCAACTCTTTTACCGACATGTAAAGTGCGCTTATATCTGTTTTCTTTGACATAATATAGCGATTCCAATACTTCCTGATTGAGTTGTAAAGAAGCGTTTACCGATCTCTTTATATCATCGATGTCTGAATGTGAATTGTATATAGCATCATAGATAATCTGTGCGATGAGGTTGCCGACTACATCAGCTACACTTCTTGATGTGTACACGTAGTTGAATTGATCCATATCACACTTCAAGAGCAAATGCAATCTGCATAGGAAGTGCAGCGTCTGAGCAGTCATAGTGCGGGACAGAAAACACTTCAATCAGGGTAGCAAACCGCATCCGATCTTTCATGGTTGTGCTTTTCAAAATACAAGAGCGCAAATAACCTAAAATAGCTTGACGGGCAGATTCTCCCTGTCCTTTGTACTTTGCGCAAAAAGCGGCTACTTTTTCCCATTCATTCTGCTTCTTACCGACAATGATCCGGCAGATTTCGATCGTGTCAACTTTCAGCTCCTCACCCATGCCTCCGCACATCGAAATTGCATTGTCAGCATTCATGCCGTTAAGCATATAGTTTTCAAGAATTTGTAATGACACACGCGTATTTCCGTCAGAAGCTCTTGCGATCTTAATAACGTCTTTGTCATCAATTTTGATACCCTCCGCCTTGATAACCCGGTTAAGATTATCGTAAATAGCCTTATTTGACATTGGGTTAATCGTAATAATCTTACATCTGCTCCTCAGAGCCTTGCCCAAAGCGTCAGGCTCCGTAGTTGCAAAAATGATAATCGTCTGCGGAGGGGTATCCTCACATTTCTTAAGAAGCGCTTCCTGGGCGGGCTTCAACAATTGGTGACAATTATGTGCCACAACCCCACCAGCGATGTAGTTATGATTATCTTTAACTTCGATATCATACAAGTGCTTGTGGGCGAGCTGCCATTCCTCTGCCTCAGAGCACCCGGTATATGTTGCGGTAATTACCGCAACATCCTTAGGGAGCAGGAGATCAACTACTCTCACCATGTCTCCGTTAACAAGATCAGCCACTTTAACTTCTGATCCATCCGGTCTAAAGAGTCTATGGTTATCAGAGCACGTTACTTTATATTCCTTTTTCCCATATTTTGGATTACCGTCTTTCTTAAAGTGGTAAGTCTTTACCGGTTTATTGCTATTCTCAAACCATCCTGTAATCTCTTTCGGTTCAAGCATTCCATGCTTGTTTACAGACAAAACCTTTGTCTTGTATTTTTTACGCACCAAATCTCCAATGCGCATGGTGAACAACTCACCGTTGTCATCAACACATGTAATCGGTGTATGGTACTCAAAACATTCGTCAAGAAGGAAGATACGCGCCTGCGCTTCCTTACCGATCGGCCGCGTACCCATCATGTCACACAGTTCCCTGATTCTGTCAATGCTGCGGTCTTTTGACGCATCCATAACCGTAAAGTTTGAGTGGTTAGGATCACACCCAATCGCCCTCGCAAATACAGTAGCGAGGGTAGTCTTGCCGCAGCCGGAAGCCCCGCCAAAGAGAAATACTTTCGGGCGGTCTTCGGGATTCTGAGCAACAATCGCCTTCATGAGCTTTACTGCGTCCGGCTGCCCGACAATCTCATCAAACGTTTTCGGGCGATACTTCAAATACAGTGACATATTATTCCCTTTCAGTTGGTTTAGTAATTACAGACATAGACTTCTTCCGTAACTGCATTTTTATGTTGCCTACTTGACTGGCTCCCGTGATAGATTACTTTTGTACAATTATGTACGGTATACTTTTTCGACCAGTTATCGAGTACATGATTATACTTGTTTCCCATACGTATGGCGTTCGAAAGCCCAAACTTTATGCCTTTCGAATGCACATTATCTAAAAAAGCGTATAGGGCGTATTCATGCATCCATTTCCACCTTGTGTTGTATTCTGCCGCACTGACAATATATGGGGGATCACAATACACAAATGCGTCAGAATCCAAGTCATCTAAACACAGGGCTGATGCATAGCTTTCACACAAAAATACAATATCCCTATCAGAGATAGCATCAATAAATTTATAGATATTAGCTCTACGAGGTTGGGAAAGTCGTGTAGCTCCCCTTCCTGGAGCTATGTTGTACTCATCGTGTGAGTTAAATCTTAATACGCTGTTGTAGGCGTAGCACACAAGCGTAAATAACATTTCCGGTAAATTGTATTTATTTGATTTGGAATTATATACATCACGCAATGCGTAAAACGATTCATATGTGCAATCGTCAATATGGTATTCTTTTATATAAGAATCAACTTTATTCATAAACCCAACAGAACCAGCTTCTTGCATTGCTCTGTACAGGTTGATTATAAATGGAGAAACATCAGATGCAACGTAATTAGCTGCGTGTACATTTACAGAAACCGATAGCCCTCCGCAAAACAAATCATAAAACGTTGATATGTTTTTTGGGAAAAGCGGAATTAACCAATACAGAAGTCTGTTTTTTGATCCCGAATAGTACATCGGTGAGTATACATATATATATTCGTCAGGCTGCATGTGTAATTTCTCCGTAACTTGTCATGTGAGCCCATGTACCGCCTACTTCGCTGATATCCGCATCTGCCGTAATCGGATACAGCAGCCACGGCCAACGCTTACGTACCGCCGCCTGGCTGTCAAGATACAGATCAAAAACAGTCTGCTGCTCAGACGGAAGTAAGTCCAAAACGATACTGTCATGAATCTGGCATACTATTTTTGATTCTAACTTGTAATGAGTCATTCGCTTCTGCAACTCAATAAGCGTCAGTAAAAGCAAGTGAAATGTAGAACCCTGAATAATCGTATTCATAGCCTGCGTCTTTGTCATCGCGGCAACCACACGGAATCCGGTTGGGTAATCTAAGTATCCCTGTTTTTTGTACAAATCCCATATAGCTTCTTTCCATGCACCGTACTCCTTAAAAAGAGTATTCCAATACCAATCGAATACCCTTTCCGTATGCTGGAGACAGGTGTCATAGTCGACTACGCCTAACTTGGCCATATGGTCTTTCAGCTTTTCGCCTGTCGGAAGTGTGAAATTCGATTCTTCGATATATTCCCATAGCGAAGCAGCCATCGAAGCTGCACCGGCCCCGTAAAATGAAGCAAACACAAATCTCCCCTTTACGGAAGATCGCAATTCTTTGCACAGTTCATTGTCATTGAGTTTATAAAACTCTTTCTCAACGAATGTATGCATGTCGATCGTCTTGTCGTGAAGAAACTGCAACATCTGCTTATCACGGTGCAGACAGCATCCAACGCTTACTTCAGCAGACTGCAAGTCGATTTCAGCAAGCATCCTATTGGGGCTTCTAGGTATGAACCCGTTTCTTACGATTTCTTTAATCAACTTGTTATGCTTCGGAACCTGCTGTAAGTTAGGGGAATCGCATGACGATCGGTAAGTTCTCACAGTGTGAAGGTTGATATTTGGATGCACAAACCCATTCATGTCCGCACCAAGCATGATGGGGGTAATAAGGCTCCCCCACATTTTGCCGAACTGCTTGTATCTGCTGAATGGGTTACTGAACTCATAGGGCAGTTTTTCAATGACGGAAGCATCTGCCGACTTGCCACCCTTGTCCGTGATTTTGAATTTATCGAAATGGATATCGTGTTCAAGTACGGCCTTCAACTGCTCGTTTGAATCAAGATTGGTCTTAGCCCCATACCTCGCATGCCAGCACCTCCCGATCTCCGACTGAGTGAGTACCTGAGAACGTAAACGCTTGATTTCTTCCTGGATAACTGGCTTCTGTCTCTCGTAATAGTCTCGATCGATCTTAAACCCGGTAACCGATACCTGGGTGAGGGCCTCTTCTCCCATCATCACGAGCTTAAAAGCGTCCATTGTAGTTGGCGTAATCATTATTCATCCTCACTTTCAATCGGGAAAGTGCCGTAAAAGTTTTTAAGCATGTCGTATAGTTTGAAAAATGTACGAAACTCCACAAGGCTGTCGATTGCGTTGTACGTGAGAAGTTGCCTGATCGGTATTGACGCAACCCTGTTCAGGGCATATTCCCCGTACAGCTTTTTATCCTGTTTACTCGGCTCCAAATAAGATTCGATGTGGCCATTCCACACGGAACATCCAGTAAACATAGGGCCGAGAAACTTAATCGACAGCCATTTTACATCTCTGTTGTCGAGAACATGAGCCAACAACATAGTATCCACGATCAACCTCCTTGGCGTCACGTTCAACTTAGCGATAGTCCACGTCCGCTCAAATGCGCTGTTATGCGCTATCTTCTTGATATGCTTTGTAGCCCAGTATTCACGCATAAGAGGATACGTTGTGTCATCCATCTTAAAGGCATACGAGTTATTGAAATCTTCACATACAGCACAGCTGTACAGCGTGGCAGCCGTGTTGTAGGGTTTAAGGCAGTTAGTCTCATAGTCAAGAGCGGAAAACCGTTCTGTTTTGTCGTCTATACGGTCTCGCAGCCACATAGCGGCCTCTTTAGGTTCAAGCAGACGTACACACTTGTTTTCCGGCGTGTACGTGTCAGGCGGCTTGGCAAGGCTTTTAATAGCCATATGTACGTCGCGCTCGATAATGAACTCCTCGATCGTCTTATACTTTGCCGAACCCGGATGGGGGGTGTACGTAAACATCATGTTACAGCCAAGTTCACGATTAGGATGCACCCAACCGTGAACTCGGTCAAGGAAAATACCGTCTTCAATGATGTAAGACAGCAGCATCTTAGCTGTAAATTCACCAAAACCGATTACGAGTACGGGCTTAAGTCTCTTTATCGTCTTGATGAGGTTTGGCTTGCAGTGGATGGCGTGTTGCTCTTCTTTGTATTCAGAATAGCACTGAATGGTTGAAGTCATCCATATATCGTCTGTCGTGATGCCGTACTTATACAGCAGATCACGCACATAAGTATAACGACTTCCGCAAAAGTACGTTTTTGTAGTCTGCTGAATTGCGTCTTGTGCGTCGAACACAATCAGAATTTTCTTATGGCCATGTCCTGCCAATTGCAGCCGTGAACCACAATCTAGTCTGCAAGCAGAGCAATTAGAGTTTTCATACTCCGGTACAATGTGCGGAAGGTCTAGCATTTTTATTCCTCAAACAAACAAGCCATGCAAGTATACATCGGTGCCGTTCCGACGATCCTGCTTGAATCAACTCTGAACACCTCGACAAGCTTAACCATGTCGGAAAGCAGTTTCAACAGGACGGTGAATCTTACGTGCTCTTTGCATTGCACATTCGCAACCCGTTCACGGAACGTACTCCCATCCTCCCGCCGGGCAAGGATGGTAAGAACTCCCTTTTCAATGTCGATCGTCACCCTCTTGACCTTGGCGTCTTTTCCGCTGAAAGGATTGCACCTGTCAAGCACCTGATCGAAATCAGGAGGAAAACGGAATTCCGATGACGAAGGCAGTTCAAGGGCTTCATCCGCACCGTTGATCGGAAAGTTTGTATCTGAGCGTGTTCTTGTACTGTAAATGCGCATTTCGTCGTCATAGAGATGCACGTAGCCGTCAGAGATATAATACCTCTTCGGACACATTTTGTTTACAAAACCGATACACTCAGGAGAAATGAATGTCATTCCGTCAAATAGACTTTTCGCTTCTTCTCCCATAAAGAATCTTGCCGCCCGTACATTGGACAAGGCGTACATTGCTCCGTCATGAATTACGCAGCGGCTGTACGCTTCTTTCGTGCCATCAGTTGCGAATCCTGTAAAGTTCAAGGCAGTCGCAAACGTCTCGGGGAGACGCTTAAAGTCATTCACATTCAAGTGAATAAGAGATTCATCATAAATGATATCTTCACGCACCGCAAACTCGGCTACGGAATTCTTGCCTTTGATCTTGAGATTCCCATTGTACATACCGATAATGACTTCTTTATCGTTCATCTTACGAATGAAGTCATACAGCAGTTGCAATTCCACCGCACAGTTCTTGACATCCGTAACCAAAGGAACGCTAACGCCTACGGAATCATTACTGCAACAAATACGATTATTGCAGAACACCGCATAAGTGGACGCCTCCGCAAGTTCAGAAGGCGTAACGTTGTCTTTGAGGCATTGAATGGCCTCGTAAAACGTTTTTCTGTTAAGTGTCGTAGCCATCAGTTAATCTTCGCTTTCAAATTGATGTTGTAAACCTCGTCACCCGGATGATCTTCGCACTTGATGAGGATACGGACATTCGGATGGGTGAACAGCTTCACCATAGCGTCAAAAGTGCGCGTAATACGGTTGGGTACGCACTTATGGATGCCCTTATACATTGAACATGCTTTGGCTCTCCACTCGGAAGCGTCCACCTTGCCATCAAACGCTGTAAACAGAGTAGCGGCAATGCAGTCTTCATACGTCGCATTGGCAAGGCGCTTGCTTGCGGATTCTTCGGCAAGCTTGCGCTGATCGAACGGTACGAAATCAAGCTCTTCAACCATGAACTTACGAAGTTCCGGTTCGATATTGATGAAATCAGTTTCGAGAATCTGATCATAAGTGCCTTTAATTGTAGCGACAATGAAATCTTCATCTTTCGTTACGACACCATCGATCTCGCCGTCTTCGAGATTGAACTCCTTAGCGATCGCCTTAAATACGGCAATAACTTTATCTTTACGCGACATGCCTTTCAGCGTAAAAGCCGTCTTTACCCTTTTCCTGCTCGGATCGAGCTCCTGAATTTTCTTTTCGAGCTCTTCAATTCGCGGGCGGTAAGTATCGCGTACTTTGTCCATTTCCTTCTCGTTTGCGGCCTTTTTGAGGGCCCTTGTGTAGTTGCCCTTGAAGCTGTTCAAAGAACGCTTAAGCGCCGCCAGTTGCTCGTTACTCGCCATTACTGTTTTCTCCTGTTGGTTAGTTGGGTTTACCAGTTAAAATAGCACATGAATTTTCAAATGCAATAGTTAAAAGTTAAAAAGTTAAAATTATTTGCTAAACTGCAAAGGCTTGGGCGGCTCCCTAAAAACGATCCTCGAGCATATCCATGGAGTGCCGAGTGCGAGGCAGCCGTAACACTCGGCTTGCATGGATTCGTCAAACGGATGCTCGCGCTTTAGGAGGGCTGCAATTCTCGTAATTCCGTTTTTCCGCTCTTCCGGAGTGCAGTTTATTGCAAAGGCTGCCGATACCTCGTCAAAGCATCGTTTATCCAAGGAGAACGACCGAATCGTTAAATCCTCAAAATTAAATGATGTGCTGTTTGACTGCATTGCAGTTATGACGAGACAGTCGAACATCTCGGGGTCTGCCTCAGCCCGCATCGTTTGCCATATATAATGAGTGCTTTCACGCTCATCCCCCTTCTCCTGCGCAAGGATACCTGCATAGTCATAGGCGATTACGTCAGGGTGATCCCATCCATATTTCTTACACACGCTCCTGATGATAGCCCTTCTCTTTGCCACGGTAAGGGTTCCTGACGGGGCGTGTTCGATATGCAAAACACCTTTGTTTCCTGACGCTAGCCACTTATCTCGCAGACGCTTCACCATGCCGCTATCGAGAATGGGGCGTCTCACTTTCCTATACGTAATTGCAAAATCGTATGATTCTTTATCTTGGCTTGAATTTGCACATTTCGTACACGGCTTGTACTCCTTATTGTCATCTTTGATGTACGGGTCAACTTCCTTAAAGTCATTGAGCAGATTTCCGGAACCTTCCCGGTTCATGCACATCCCCATTTGGTTTCTTTTGCAGTCAAGATATGGAATACGTTGCATATCTTGATAATACTTATTTGAAGTCGTGCGCGCGTCTGCCTGCCACACCCGCATAATCATCTGATTCTGTGTCATGTCACCTGCCGAAAACAGAATCACACGCTTGCCCTGATTTCTCGCATAGCGGCACAGCTCCATGATATTATAGGTTTTTCCTGACTTCATTCTTCCTACAAATGTTATGAATCCTCCCCGCACCAGCGTATTATTCATAACTTTACCGAGCGCTCCCGGAAGCGTAATTATCTGTTCATACGTTTCATTTACCGTAGATTCGATATCTGAATCAGACAGAGCGTAAACGTCGGTTCCGGATACCTTCCCCCGATCAAATGATTCGCACTTGGCAAGAAGAGACTTAGCTTCTTCTATTCTTCCCTCGTTTGTAAGTTCCTGCGCTTCTTTGCTTACGAGGTTGATGGCAGTTGCTTGAAAGTAGTTGAAGGTTTCGGATATTTCAAAGTCAATATCCGTACACTCTTTTTCATTCGCAAACGATTCTACAATAAGTTTTAATTCGGCCCTGTCATCGGCCGACAACTTATTCAACACGGAAGCATTGTCTAAAAAGCGATTTAACTTGTCTTTAGGGGCTTGCTTGAACTTTTTATAGTAAGCAAGACACAACTTTGCAAACAAAGAATAGTATTTACCAGACAGCAATCCTCTTTGGTACACGCATGATATTTCGTCAATATAAGCGTCAGAAGTTGCTAATAGATAACAAATTCTATTCTCAAACTCATTCGATACGTCTTCAAGTTCCATATAGGTATACTCACTGTCTTATGACGTGCAGTTGAGATGTAATCTCACCAAGTCTCATTGCAATTTTAGGCTGTGTCGGAAGATCGATGCTCGTTAGAAACAGCACTTTCCCACAACTGTACAAACTGTTAATTAGATTGTATATGACATCATACATGTACGAATTGGAACTGTCAAAGTCATCTATAAATACACAGTCTGATCTTAGTATGTACGCTTTCTTTGACTGGTATGTTTTAATATCCATTCTCAAGTCAACCATAAAATCAGACCAGTCAACATAAGTACACGCTGCCCCCTTACTGAGATAATACTTCATCCAAGCTACAAGGAGCCAAGTTTTTCCTACACCTGAATCGCCAAAAATATATAAACCCTTCTCCCCATTCTGTACTTCCCTCCCGCTTGGGAAAGCGAGATGTTCTTTCTGTAATCTGGCTTCATGATATCTGATTGGAACGTGCTGCGATTCTAAGTGCTTAGAAATCATAGCTTTGTTTACTGCGCGTACCTCTTCGACACAGGCAGCTTGGCACTTCGGGCATAATTCAGTCTGCTGACCTGATGATACCCCTAAAAGCACGTACTGCTTTAAAGTAGAACCACAGATGTTGCATTTCATTTTAAAGGTTTCAGTGTAAGAGTTTCGATACTGTAATATCTGCACACCGTCGGATCAGCAGTACCCAAAAATATCGTATTAACCATATCGTCGCGCACAACCATCTCCAACGAGAACCGAGAATTCTTAACCCATACAGAACTGGAAAGCTTACTGATAAAGCGATTTATGGTATCTTCATCAAACTTTGAAAAATATACCTCAAATGCTCTCATCTTTTTGCCATATGGCATACGTAAAGGCATTTGAACAGACGACTTTATCCTGCTTAATATCTTGGAAGCCGCTGATTCTTCATCGTTAAATTCTGAATCTTCATTTCCATAATCTAAATTAAGCGTTCTCATCTTCCGTGCTGTCGAATTTCGTTTTTCCAGAAAGATATTTGTAAACTGATACGGCACTGATTCCGAACTTCTCACCAAGCGCCCTATACGACCATCCGGCCTTTCTAAGTTCTTGGATTCTTTTAAATTCCTGCTCTCCGATCATTTTATTGCGCCCCATAACTCATTACTCCCTTATCATATTCTTCCTGCATCTTGGTGGCGTATTCCCTGATCCACTCGGCATACACACCGCCTACATTAATTCCTGATATCATACGTAAAAGTATATGCTCTATACGCTTACGTTTTACTTTTGTTTTAAATTTTTTTATATTTTCTCTTCCTGTTCGATTCGAATGCACCACACAGCTCCCTATACCACTGACAATTAAATGCAACCGCCACACGAATACAAGCCCCCACATTGACAGGTTCATCTTGAGGTACAAGAATAACTTCAAGACGATTCGACTGTAATTCGTACAGCATTTCGCATAAAACAGCTTTTGTACACATCAGAAATTCCGTTTGAATTTCGGCTTTTGATACTGAGGAAAAATTCCACGACAGGCTTCGCTTGCGATTTTCTTTGTATCTGCATTGAATCCATCCGTGTCAATGATCCACTTGAAGTAAGACACCGGAACTTCCGCGAGGGGAACCCCCTTGTATTTGCCGTACCCCAATACGGCTACTTTCCGTTTCGGATCGAAAATGAACATCCCTTTAAAATCGATCTTTAGCGGGGTAGCCTCAGACACCTTAAGAAACATTTTGAGGTCATCTCCATGTTCGATGATCATGTTTTCAAACACATTGATCGTAGCCTTGATGTCAGCCACGGCATCGTGCGCATCTTCAAATTCGTAACCGCAGTAATGCACGTGTGCAGCTTTCAGCGTTCTTTTTCCTTTCCCGGCCGGGCCGTAAAAATGCGTGAAAAGCTTATAACCATCCAGCACTCCGGCACACTCAGGAACTTTAAGCCCGCGTCTTTTAAACTCATTCATAAACATCGGGATATCGAACTTGAAGTTGTTGTATCCTGCCCAAATGGCACCATGTGCCATGCGGTAAAGTTTATCAGAAAAAGCATCGAAAGCAGCATACTGCTTGGCTTCTTCATTCGTGATGCCGTGAACTCTACTTGCTCCTTCTGAAATTTCGATTTCAGGATTGCACTTAAAGGTAAACTCGACAGGCTCATGATTCGGTGTCGTCCTGATACCTGCAAACTGCACAATCCTGTCTTCCTCAGGATCAACCCCCGTAGTTTCCAAGTCAAAAAACAAAATAGGGACGTCAAACATTTGGTTTTCTCCATGCTTGAAATAAGTTAATAATGTAATATAACATGAATTTAACTTATTTCAAGCCCATAAATTAATAATTTCCGCCCTTAATTTTCCCGGTGCTGATCCTCTAAAACTTCATTGATTTTCTGTATAACCATATTGGGTGTAATGGTTTGTGTACACATAAAACGTTTTTGTGAAAGACGTTGATACCCCGCTTCGCTTTCGGAATCTGAAACTTTGAGTGCCTTCAACCTATCGTCGATACGCGGACACCACATGTAATCATGGCGAGAAAACTGAATTCTCGTGTCATTCCAGCATCCGATGCACTCACACATTGTATTGATTACACGATACTTTGTGTAAAATTCTGCATACGGCAGACTGAAACCGCTAATCATAACGACTGGCACTCCGCTGCACCATGCAAGCCATGAAAGACCACTTGCCATGCCGATGAACATCTCAGCGCCCTTAAGTACGTCAACTCTTGCCTGCAAAGGAAGGTCTCCGGTCATGTCAATCACGCCGTTCGGCATGTAGTAGTATAGGGGGGCAATCCCGCATATATCAGATTTGTCGATGCACACAACTGCATACTGCAATGAATGCAAGTACTTGACCACCTTCTTCCATCCGATCGGATTATTCCAAAACTTATTCGCTTTACTACCTGAGTATGAGATGCACACATACTTTTTACCTGCAAATGGATTAGTGCCTGTGTCTCTAAGCTCAAGGTGCCTGGTTTCTTCGTTGCGGATTCCTAGAATGTTTTTGGCCTGTTCATGAAGGCCGTCAAGCCTGAAATCATACGGTTGCCAAAATTTACTGTATGATTCATCGAAAAACAAACCCAAGTAGTATGTAGCATATGGAGTGTAATTGCATTTATCCTCAAGTTTAATTACTTTGATCTGCTCTGAATCCTTAAGCAGTTCATAGATATCGTTATTCACGACGCACACACACTTACAGTTGTGCTTTCTTTCAAAGGCAGGAACGGCGGACAACCATGCAAGAGAATCTCCAAGCGTCCTTACGCTGCACATAATCATAACTGTTTTATCAGTAAGATCAAGCATCTCCCGGAATACACCATGCTTCCCGGTTATCGTAACCGTGTAGTCCATGTAATACTTAAAAGGAAAGCTCCACTTGCATCCGGCGGCAAGGGGTATGTCACACAACACGTCGCCTGCGGATGTTTCGATATGAATGTTGACCATATCGTCGCTGTCGCTCGGAGAATAGCATCGAAATCCGTAGTTGAAATCATATTTGATTCCGGTAACTTTGTCTTCAAACAAAGGAACTTCCGGCAGTACGCCCCAACTTTCAGCCCATATTTCCGATCCCTGCATACTTCCTCCTTATTGTATAAGTGCTTTGATATCTTCTATTTCTGATTGACTGCAACTATTTATATCTTTTGCCGACACCCTGACGATCGTCACTTTTACACGATGCTTAATCGCACTGGCCAGCGACTCCGCACCGAGTTTTCCAGCTTTATCATTGTCATAAGCGATATACACTTTATCGTATGCACAAAGAGATTCAGCCTGGCTTCTGCTCCACTTGACACCGAAGGTGTGTACGGCCCCTGCGCCGATGCTGAGAGCGTCAAACACTCCCTCACACACAATTACTTTACTGTAAGGTACGTAATCTTCCCCATACAAGACATCTTTGTGCATTATCCGTTCATACTCAGGATAAGCAGTCATATACTTTACCTTGCAACTGTCCGTGTAATCCCTGCATTGATAAGATACAGGTATCCCATTATGGATCAACGGAAACACGATCCTCTCTGCAAACATTCCGGTAAGGTTGCCATCGGGTTTCGGCATTACAAACTCGGTATCCGTGTATGTAATACCGCAGCGCTTTACCATGCTTACAAACTCATCTATCGACATCCATTTAAATCTTCTTCTCAAGTACATGAAAGGAAATTTGGCTCTCAATATATTTCCCGACGAAGGAACTTTAAACTCAAATGCCGACGAACATACTTTGGCAGGATCATCCTTACGCTCACTTTTCGATCTGCATATGTACCTCCGTACAATCGATTTTGATTCCGATGCTCCGCAATGAAGCAACTCATGGATTACAGAATTTATGTTGTGAGTTCCGCACCGGAAACATGTTGCCTTCCCATCGTCTGTAAGTCCTAAATGATAATCGTTATCCCCGCAGTAAGGACAACACACATTAACCCACTCTTTACGAATCCTGTAATGAATGTGGTTATCTTCCAGAAGCTGTACAATCCCGTTTATCATGTTACTAAAATTTTTGCGTAATAAATTCAGGGCCGAACGGTAACGTAGAGATCATATTACAAAACATCCTCCACTCACTGAGTTTATGATTCTTTCTTTGCTCATACACCGTTCGCAACTGCAAATAATTTGTAGAGATATGTGCAGTCAGCAGCATTCCCATAGGACACGAATACGAAAGTTCTTCGTCATCGTTCACATCTGAAAATACGTCGTCATCGAAAAACTCATTCTGTATCACGGTTGATACTTTAGGATGAAACATATATTCATCTTTGGCAGCTCTCATAGCCTTGAGTTTGTGCATTTTCGACATAGAAGATACATTTTGAATAAAGTGGTACCTCCCACATTGCAGCCACCACACGTTAGAGGCTGTAACATCCATCGTCACAAGGATGCCGGACAGAAAGTTACAATGCCCGGAATTAGAATGAGTTTGGCACAGGCGAAGGGCTCTCTGAATATGCTTATTAGGGGCTTGACCTTTCATGCTGTAATAGGTTTCGATCCATTCCTTTACATCAGATACTTCGTCCATTACCCTGCAAGGGTCGTATTCGGTGAGCATGGGGTACCCGCTAGCAACGATTGCTTTCTCGAGATTGTACACACTGATATTACTGATATTCATACTGCACCTTTACTTGTCAAGTTTAGCGATCACTACGGAAAGAAACCACTTACCATCTACAATTTTGCACTTCAAATCGATACATACACCGTCCTCTGTAAGAAGAGAATCAGGCTGCTTCTGAGGTTTCGCATCGTATCTCTTAACATAATACGCTCCCATCTCGGAATACTCAGCGTAGCAGTCTGCACCATCAGCGCATAGCTTAGTAATGGATGCGTATTTCAGTCTTCCATTTACAGTACGAAACGTAATCATAGTAACTGCATCATACCAGTAAATGTAGGCGTCTCCTTTCAAGTTATGTTTGTACTCCGGTTTCGGTACAAACTCTTCACCTATGATGTGCCCGCATACGTTTACATTGCTTTTCGGGTTTTCGACTACTGGTTCTTCATACTTGACTTCCTTTTGCCGATCGGGAAGAGCATAATGGATCCCGACAGCACCTAGTACCGCCACCCAAATAATCAATACAATCGCGCACACATTCACGATGACAAGCTTCGTATCATCTTTCATTTCAACATCCTCCGGTTAATAGGTTTACCAATAATTCTTTTCTATGCGGAGCTCTGCCGTCAAGAACTTCCGTTGTTATCTTCTTTTTTCTATCCAAAGTACGGACAAGCATTTCGTCGATGCTGTCATACACCACAAGGAACGAAACATTCACACGCTCTTTCTGCCCGTTCCGATCTAGACGGGCGATAAGCTGATCGATGTCCGCGGGAGACCACGGAAGTTCGCATATTGCCATGTGGCTGCACACGTTTTGAAGGCCATCTACCCCTTCTTTCATAGATTGTATGTTACATATCAGCATCCTTTTTTGTTTGTTGGTTTTAAACTCAGTAAGGAGTTTGTCTTTTTGTTTTGCCGACGCATCCCCATTGATGAGTACAGACGACCTCTCAAACTCACGATACAAAGCGTTCCCACACAATCCTTTATGGATACAGCCCACCACAATCTTTTCATCGGTTTCATTCATGAAATCTTTAAGCCATTCTACAATATACGGTAATTTTAATCGTATCGCCTCCTGTAAGTATTTCTCAAAAGACTGCCGAACTTTAAACATGGCGGCCCCACGCTGTTTACCGATCTGTTTCTTCATCCACAATGTCTGATGCCGGGCCTCCCTTTCCAGCGTATCCAGTGCAGCGGAACGAACATTAAACGGAACTACGTCGATATCCACTCTCGGTATCTCTTTATACACATCTTTTTTCGTTCTGCGAATCATGACGCCGCTATCGATCAGCTTATTATGCAGCTCTATCGTATTGGCGCTTCTCGATTCGCTGGAAAATGCGCCGGATGCTCCCCCGCAATACCGCTGCTGGAACAGAAAGTATGATCGAAACAAGTTTGGATTCACAAGTTTCACAATATGCCATATGTCGGCAGTACGATCTGTCAAAGGAGTACCGCTTAAACATATACACGACTTAACATGCGGCACAAGCATATCAGCAGCGGCAGAGCACCTTACAGGTGCCGATGGTATACTCACCTTCTTGATCCGATGTGCTTCATCGTACACAACCATATCCCACTTCAATTTACAAAACAAGTCTATCCAATAATCATATATGTTATAATTTATGATTACATAGTTGGCGTGTTTCACACTCAGGCAGTCACCATATTCAAACTTCTGCCCTTCGCACACATACATGATTCCGGGCTTCGTTACCCAGTTTTCAATATACCGTTTCCACTGATACTTAATCGCGGCTGGACACACGATAAGCACTTTCCTTGCATTCGAGGCAACGATGCACCCCAGTGCCGTAGGGGTCTTTCCCAATCCCATGCTGTCCGCATCCAGAATGTTCCAATTATGATTCTTAGCCTGTAAAAGCGCCTGATACTGATATGGGTACAGAGGGATACGCAATCTGCCGCCTAAAGTAAGAACATCGGAACAGTCATAATTCCTGCGCAATAAAGCATTTATGCTTTTATCGGAAGCCGGAACCCGATAATGCTTACCATCTCTTTGATAGTATAAATAATCGTTTTTACTTGAAACTTTCATGCAACTCAGGATTCACTTTGTTTAACGTTACCGCGTAAATTCGGTACAACTCTTTTCCTGATTCCTTACTGTACAGTTTACAGAATCTATTACGCATACAGATGCCGACGCTTACAGGGATAATATCGATCCTCTTGCCGTTTGACTTCAAATAACATTTCGAAAATTGTTCCTGCAACTTATCACACATTGCAATCCTGTCAGTGAAGATGCCGACGATTACACATGTGTGCGCGTCAATGACGCCGATGACTTCATACACAGTCTGCATGGTTACTCCCAGGTCTATTGCGCCGGTTTTAACTAATGTAGCATTCACGCGTCACAGTTTCAAGCCCTATTGCGCATTAATTTTTAACTTTTATTTGTAATTTTTACTGTATCATGGTATATTGAAACAAAAAGGAGATTCCAGATGGCTTTTAAACTTAAAAATCAAATTGAACGCAGAGAAAATACAGGTGAAAAAGTAATCGATACAAATGCCGATGCACTTGACTGCCTCCCTGCCTGCCTTGACGACAAGGATGCCGATCCCGCAATCCCAATTGCGGATAAACGTGTTGAAGATTTCCTTAACTGGATTATAGATGCCGATGCACATACCACGGAAGAGTATTACGCAGCATACCGCGAGTACATGACGCCAATCACTGGAATTCGTCACATCGACATCAACAATATGCGCCGCATGATGATGAAACAAAGGATAAGAGAACGGATTAAATTTCTCAGAGCAGCAGAATGGGAAATCAACAAGCCGACGATTATAGGTGTCACAAAACGCCTCGAAAACATCATAAATCAGGAAGAAAACAAACCTGCCGACGTGGTTAATGCAATCAACACTCTTGTAAAAGTTGCCAATATCGGAGACGCAAATGCCGATGCACATACCGGAGGAAAGATCACGGTAGTTTTCAACATGCAGGAGAAACCAAAAGATGTGATTATAAATGCCGATGCACATGACTAGATTTTACCGTCTAAATTGATTTGCATTGGGGGTTGACTATACGCCTGGTAAATCGAAAGCAGATGAGCGATCTTGTGATAGCGTCTGCGAAGCATAGATGCCGACGATTGCATATCCATACTTACAAATTGTGCTACAAAATCATCAACGTCTATGCCGCTTGCAATCGCTTTTACGATCTCTTCTTCGATTGGATGATATAGTACTGTACTATCATCGATTGGATTGCGCGGGGTATGAGACTTGATGAATATTTTAGCGCAAAGGTATTCTGATAGTTTAATCTGTTCATCGATTGCAGAACTCCGCATTAGTGCCGTAAACGCCGCTACATTCTTGACCGCGTTTATACTGTTCTGTAACTGTTCATTTGTCATAGCCGTTAAACACCTTTAGTTTAGCCTTATGGGACGACTTAGCAGCTAACTCAGTAAACTATATAGGAACATACTAAGTCGTCTCAGAAGCGGCTCCGCGCCTTATTCTACGAATACAGTATATATTCGATAATTCTGTCATAGTCTATGTAGTCTCTTATCGCTTTTTCGTTGTAGCTCACTACATCCCCATGCTCGATTACAACGTATGGCATAGCGGAATCAAATTCCCATAATGCCGAATTACGCTTTACCCGTAGATGCTCTGTTACGATATCATTAACATGGCTAAAGTCGTTATCGTCATCCATGCAGTATATGCGATTACCGCCAGCCGTATTATGGAGTTTGACAATCGTATCAGCAGGTAAGCTTTTCAGATCATAGGTCGTCATTTAAAATCCTCCGCTGTACGATGCGTATATCGGTATACGCACCTTTATCTTTTAATTTATTGTATAACATGTACATGAATCTTCTATCGTTATGGTGTACACGGTCATCCCATACACCATTGCTCTTCACTTGGATAGCATAGCAATAACGATACTTATTACATTTTCGAATAGTTTTACTCATTATTTATTCAACCTCCGAATAAAACAGATGAGTACCGGAAGAATTGTAACCCTTAAACTTAACAATATTCGGAAACAATTCTTTTACTCTATCATCTGTAAAATTATAACTAAATCTGACAGTACTTTCAAGTATATCACCTTTAAATGTGCGATATGTTGCATCAAAGTAAACACCGAATGATTCTAACTCTTTACTCTTTACGGATATCCATACAGCCACAATCCCATAATTTTTAATATTGTAAAAACATCTAATGGTAACACCAGGAAGTGTTTGGCGGGTGCAGCCTTCTGCCGCAAGCGTATAGGGAACTTTCAATTTTTTACAATAGATATTATCTGAATTGTATTTACTGTATTTATCCATATCTATACAGCAGCGCGGATATGCCGACACACAGCCATCTTTTACCAAGCAAATGGGAAGCAAATCAGTAACCTTATTCAGAGTATCGATAATCTTATTGACATTATCACAATAAAAATGTACAACGCCCATCACGTTCTTATTCATTTTTTCAGGCGAGTAGAAGAAGAACTCGAACTCTTCAAACACATCAGGAAGTCCATTAAGCACAGTTTCAGTTTCTTTGAGTTCGGCAAGTTCAGCTTCGTACTTGTTTACAACTTCATTTTTCTTGACATCAATATTGAATTTCATTGCTTGTTTCCTTATGTTTGATTACCAAATTACACAAATGATTACAGTAGTCCAAAACGCAATCGGAATAGCGGCATATTTAAGCCAATACAAGATGGTTTTCATCACTAATCCCTTTATTTGTTATTGAAATGGCATTCAAATTCATTTACAAAAGCTTTAAAGTAAATACTGCCATGTGCACAAGGTCCGCAATGGCCAAAAGTCCAAAACGTCCTTTCCGTCTTGCCGATGTACACAAGTTTATTCGGGCTAACAGATTTAAAACGTCCTCCGGACAATGCCACATTGCCATTGCACAACACAAATGCGGATGGTGATTCGCAAATCGTAACTTCATTATCAATTTTGTCAATCATGGCATAATGATAATAAGTACCATTCTCATTTGTAAATCGTACACTATCACCAGCCACGGCCTTTCCGATGATATAACGATCGCGTTCCATATATTTAATCACCGTGTTTACAATGTTTACGTCATCGTCATTTATTTCGGTAACTGTACCATGCGGCTGAAAGTTCGGATTGAGAACTTTCAACGATTCGACATCATAGAAAAATCTGTGAAAAATTTCGCGATTGAGTTTCATTTTGTTCCTCCATCTTTATTTATTTATTTATTTTTCAGGCAGCGGATATGCGCGATTTGTGTATTATTGCCGTACTGAACGCCGTGAAATGCATTGTTTCCGAAATAAAACCAAAAGTCGTAGCGAACACCTGTAAAGTTATGCCGTCCCATGCGCGGGTAAACCCTGATTTTGAATGATCCGGGCCAGTTGGATACATAATAACCGCGCTGGCTGTCTCCGGCCAGATAAAACCAAAACTTATCACCCGGCTTTGCTTTCAGAAGCTGTTGTTTATCCAGTTTCCCGCAACATGAATAACAGATTTTGTCCCCCGTTTCCGGTATGGCGCCGTAGACCGTCGCGAATCCCTCCGGTCTGCACTCTTTTCCGCATTTACTGCAATAGACTTTTTCCATTCTGTTTCCTCCCTTGTTGGTTGTTTTTGTGTTACAGTATATAATATAACCTGATATTAACTTATTGCAAGGGAGAAAACGAAAATTTTGCGAAAATTTACGATAATTTGTGTTTGTTGTTGAATTTCAACAGCTTACGTAAAATGTTTCTAACGGATAAGTAAATTTTCGTCTTTATGAGCGAAATTTCGCAATGGACACGCGGCTGTAAAGGGTTAGTTTTGCAGACGTTGACGGTAAACGGGATTTTACCGTCCAGGTGCGTAAGGATGCCGGTTATGTTGAAACGGGATGGATGTTCCGTTATGCGGTATTTTACGATGTTGAGAACTTTTATAGATTGAAATGTCTTGTTTATTTCGTGATATTGCGGCGGGCGGCATGCATCAAAACGGATATTATGGTTGACGGTTTTATGTCGGTTTTTGCGGAATCGCCGGGTTGACGCATATATGAAATATTCGGGATTGTCGGATGGAATGATAGTCGCTGAACAGTTGTTTTTTGTGAAATAGTCCTGGATGTCGGAAACGGAAACCGGATTTGATGCGGCAGTATCAGAAAAGCGATATGTGGATACTGTTTGCGGAGCGGCATAACCAGGTATTTGTATACATGTATCGGTTACGTATACGAGGCCGAACGTTTGCAGGACACAATTAAGGAAAGTAGTTGTTACGGGTTGAGTTTTCATAGCCGCTCTGCATTTGAGTTGATTTTTCGGACAAAAACTAATGTAGCATGGTTACGCGAAATTGCAAATAAACGCATTAACTTTTAACCTAAAGGAAGAAGGGAAGAAGGGAGGAAAAGGGGGGACTATAGGGGGGATAAGAAGGGATGATGGGCAAAAGAATAAAATAACAGACAAATTAATTTGGATGTTATTTTTATTGACCGCCCATAGTCCCCCCTTATAGCCCCTTAATTACCGAGTAACTCTTTTTGATAATCCGGACAGTATTTTTATTGCTTTCAATAAATTTTTATTTTTCCCTCAGAAAAATTAAAAATAAAAATTTGTTAAAGTAATAAAAAGTTTTAAAATAAAAAGTAAAACTACAGTTTTACCGGATGAAAAATAATAATAAGATAAGGGGTAAAGGGGAAAAGAAAAGAAGAAGAAAACAATCGAGTAAAACCATATGAAAGACTTCATGTCCTCCGCTTATTCGGCCTTGCGGCCTCATCCCGGAGGACATTCAGTCAAAGTATGTGTTTACTCCGTTTAAAATTCGTTATCGGCATCGTTTCCGCTTCAATTACGATCAATGCTGTATCCTCCGCTAACTCGAAAAGAGCGGACGCAAGGACGCGAATTTTCGAGTTATGTTAGAATGCCGTAAAATTCAACGCAAACGGCCTCCTCGCTGCGCTCGTCGGCCCGGGCGCATAATTTACCGGCAATATGCCAAGTCGCACGAGAAAGCCGTTTCCGTTGAAAATTAAAGGTTGTTAGTTCGCGCGCCCCCTGTAAACCAATTTACTTTACAAACGGCAAGTCCCTTCACAATTGGGAATCAACCCGATAATCAACCCGATAATCAATACAGTTAGCGGCGCCCCGCCGAATCGTTTACGGCGTGGATGAGCGTTTTGTGCTATTATCGTTAACTTTCTGTAAAGGCAATTGAGGCGGAATCCGGCATCAACGTACTTGGCCGGATGAGCGATTTGTGCTATTATGGAATCCACAATCAGGCGGGAGCGGAATCAAAACATAATCATGGTGGAATCCATAATCACGACTGAATCCATAACCACGACTGAATCCATAGCCATACGGCATCCATATCCAGACGGAATCCATATCCAGACGGAATCCATAGCC